>JACCDH010753448.1_pt1 | contig 31361 bp, 25 predicted proteins | sample 7442481 | NCBI WGS metagenome assembly JACCDH01 (sample SAMN15323433, study PRJNA562643) | freshwater metagenome | isolation source: river surface water | place: USA:Blue River Watershed | collected 2017-08-15
AGACAAAGGCTCAGGCTGTGTGAAAATCACCCCGGCGCACGATTTTAACGACTACGAAGTGGGTAAACGCCATCAGTTGCCAATGATCAACGTGATGACGCCTGATGCGACGATCCGCAGCAGCGGCGAGTGCTTCTTCACCAATGGTGAAGAAAATAGCGCCCTGACCGCACCCATTCCGGCGGAATATGCTGGGCTTGATCGCTACGCGGCGCGTAAAGCGATTGTGGCCGCATTAGACGCCCAAGGTTTATTGGACAAAATTGAAGAGCTGACCAACACGCTGCCGTATGGCGACCGCTCTGGCGTTGTCATTGAGCCAATGCTGACCGACCAATGGTATGTTCGCGTTGCACCAATGGCTAAAACTGCCATTGAAGCGGTGGAAAATGGCGACATTCAGTTCGTGCCGAAGCAATACGAAAACATGTACTACAGCTGGATGCGTGATATCCAAGATTGGTGTATTTCCCGTCAACTGTGGTGGGGCCACCGGATTCCGGCTTGGTATAGCGCCGATGGCAAAGTGTATGTTGGTCGTAATGAAGCTGAAGTGCGCGCTAAACACGGTTTGGCGGATGACGTTGCTCTGCGCCAAGACAACGACGTGTTGGATACTTGGTTTAGTTCAGCACTCTGGACCTTCTCAACGCTGGGTTGGCCTGAGCAGACTGAAGATTTAAAAACCTTCCATCCGACCGATGTGTTAGTGACCGGTTTTGACATCATTTTCTTCTGGGTTGCCCGGATGATTATGATGACGATGCACTTCATCAAAGATGAAAACGGCAAGCCGCAAGTGCCTTTTAAAACGGTGTATGTCACTGGCCTTATCCGCGATGAAAACGGCGACAAAATGTCGAAATCTAAAGGCAACGTCATCGATCCACTGGATATGATTGACGGCATAAGCTTGGATGATTTACTCGCCAAACGCACCAGCAACATGATGCAGCCGCAATTGGCCGAGAAGATTGCGAACCAAACCAAGAAGCAATTCCCAGAAGGGATTGAAGCAACAGGAACTGATGCCCTGCGCTTTACTTTAGCTGCTTTAGCGTCAACGGGCCGCGACATCAACTGGGATATGAAACGCTTAGAAGGGTACCGCAACTTCGTTAATAAGCTGTGGAATGCCAGCCGTTATGTCACCATGATGACCGAAGAGAAAGATACCGGCTTACACGGTGGCGAGCTGGAGTTATCTTTGGCAGATCACTGGATTTTAAGTCAGTATCAAGAAACAGTCGGCCAATTCCGTCAGTACTTGGATAGCTATCGTTTTGATATGGCAGCCAATACCCTGTACGAATTTACTTGGAACCAATTCTGTGACTGGTACCTAGAGCTGACCAAGCCTGTGTTGTTTAAAGGCACCGAAGCCCAGCAACGCGGCACGCGTCGCACCTTAGTGACAGTCCTAGAGTCGCTGTTGCGCTTGATGCACCCCATCATGCCATTTATCACTGAAGAGATTTGGCAGCGTGTCGCACCAATGGCGGTGGCCAATATTGCGCCGGGTAGCAGCATCATGAATCAAGCCTATCCAAGCGTGGATAGCAGCCTGATTAACCCAGCCGCACAAGCGGATATCGAATGGGTGAAAGGCTTTATTCTGGCTATTCGTAACATTCGTGGCGAAATGGATATTGCACCGAGCAAGCCATTACCATTATTGCTGCGCAACTTAACCGAGCAAGATCACCAGCGTTTAGCGCAAAACCGCGCGCTGTTATTGAACTTGGCCAAGCTGGAAAGTATTACCGTGTTAACGGCGGATGACACTGCCCCAGCCAGTGCAGCTCAACTGTTAGGCGCTATGGATTTATTAATTCCTATGGCTGGCCTGATTGATAAAGAAGCTGAACTCAGCCGTATCGCCAAGCAATTGGAGAAGTTGCAGCAAGAAGCCGCCAAATTAACTACGAAACTGGCCAACGAAGGCTTTGTCGCCAAAGCCCCTGAAGCCGTCTTGGCAAAAGAGCGCGAAAGATTGGCAGACACTGAATCGGCCATCAGCAAATTACAAGCACAGCAAGCAGAAATTGCTGCACTGTAATGAGCAACAATAATTAGCAACGTTAATTAGCAACAATCAGGCAAAGACGATGAGTCACTCATCGTCAGCGTCTGAAAAGCAAAAAGCGACCGATTGGTCGCTTTTTTTATTGATGCTAAAAATCCGGTTTTGCAATGACTCTGGTTAGAACAATTCAATCATAGGCTGATTATCAACAGTTTTAGGTTTACCCAACACTCCATTATGATTTTCTTGTTGTTGCTGCATGACATACCGGTGGCGATGAGATTCTAAAATATCCTCTAACGGTTGCATATTAATTGCAGCTGTCGGTTGATTATCCAGGCGTTCAGACATTTCTTTAAAGTGAACAATGAGCTCTTGAAAGAGATTGTGAACGCTTTCCAATTGTTGTCGGCTGATATCCTGAAATTGCATACTGCCCAAAGCTTCGACAATTCCATTGTAGATAAATGTCATGGCCTCTTTACTTTCATAACTCAGCAGTTCGACGTAATTATTCAATTCGCTGAAGTCTTTTAGCACCGCTTCAAGGCTCGCTGAAACTTCATTTATTTTTGCCATTTCTTCCTGAGTGTGATCACCCGCTAAAACGGAAGCGAGATTTTTGGCAACTGTATCACTCACCCCAATGATGGCCTTATCTATCGCGGCAGTGACGGTTTCAGTTTCTTGCGAAAGCGTTCTAACTTCATCCGCAACGACTGCAAAACCTCGGCCCGCATCGCCAGCCCTCGCTGCTTCAATCGACGCATTCAAAGCGAGAAGATTAGTTTGTTTTGCGATATTACGAATCATCCCGGTTAATCCCGTGAGGCCTTTGACCTGATCCAGAACCTCTTGAATTCTGGCATGGTCCGTCGATGTTTGAGCTGATTTTGCTGCGATGTATTCATACATCTGTTGCAGTAGGGCTTGATCTGTCGCCAACCGGTCTGCTTGAACTTCTTTAATAGATTGGGCTTCTTGCACATTTTTATGCAGCCTTTCTAGCAATGAACCACTCAATTGATAAAGTGAGTCCAACACCTGCATAATTTTTATCGCCCCTTTTTCTGTTTCGGTGTTGGCTGACTCAATATGCTTAGCAAGCACCTCACCAAATTGCGGTAAATAACTGAGATCCGATTTCAAAAAACCATAATTTTCTACACTAGTTTTAGCAATTTCATTTGCACTTGTTACTGGCACGTTAGGCTGCTGCTGCAAAAAGAATCGCCGATACCCTACTAATCCTGCAAAAACCAATACCCATGTCCAAAATATGCCGCCAAACAACGATATTAAAGGTTGCTCCTGCATGATTGAACTGACAAAAACCACCAACAAACTAACTAGCAAAGCAATCCCTGTCTCTGTGAAATATGGATACCTCAATATTGACCTAGTCATATCACACCCCAGGAAGTACTTGCCGAACAATTTTTAGCAAATCAGGACCGCTAATCGGTTTGACTAACCAGCCTGTTGCACCATTTTTCTTCGCTTCATCCCGCTTTAAGGCCTGGCTTTCTGTGGTGAGTGCCAAAATCGGGGTAAAACGTAACAAAGTACGCGCATTTTTGATGAAATCGATGCCATTCATATTTGGCATATTAATATCAGTGATAATTAGATCAGGTTTTAAACCAGCTTTTAGCTTACTAAGGGCCTCCAAACCATCTTTCGCTGTATCGACTTTGAGCCCGGACATCTCTAAAGTTTGTTTAACACTCATCAACATCGTTGCAGAATCATCAATCACAAAAATACTTTTCGACATACTGATCTCCTTAACTCATCCCTGCCCAACTGAATGTCGCAACCAGCTGGCCAATGTGGGCTGTTGCGGGTATTTATGGATAGGAACCTTAAACATGAGAAACAACTGTAATACTGCACTGTGGAGATATTCACAGCCCGATAAATCTACTTTCTGAAAAGAGTGACGTTCTAATTCAGCATAGATGATTTCTGCATCTTCAACGCCGATCACACCTGTTAATTTCAGAATTTTTCCACGCCTTGAGATAGTCATTCGCTAAACTCCTGTGGATTTAAAATCAGTAAAACTGACCCATCGCCCAATAAAGCAGAGCCCGCGTATAATGGCATCTTGCTCAATTCGCCAGGTAAGGGTTTCAAGATGATATCAATGACCTCGAAGAAATCATCGACAAGAACCCCCAAAACTTCACCTTTGGTTTTCACGACTAATAAAGCATGCTCTTGTTCATCGTTTAATTGCTGTGGCTTTGCTATTCCTAACAATTGATTCAGCGAAAGCAGCGGGATCAATCGTCCGCGCAACACTGTAGTTAATTGCTGTTTGATATGCCGAACAGCTTGAATTGGCAAGCGGACCGTTTCAACAATCAAATCCATTGGAATGCCAAAAATTTGCTGATCTGAACCGACGACCATAACATTAGTTACTGCCATCGATAGCGGTAATGACAGTGTTAACTGTGTGCCCTGCCCGAACTGAGATTGAAGATGAACAGTTCCACCGACTTTTTGCACTGCATTTTTCACCACATCCATGCCAACCCCACGACCGGAAAGATCGGTAATGGCCTCAGCCGTGGAAAACCCTGGCGCGAAAATTAATTGAATTGCTTCGTGATCCGATAGCTTCTCTAGCTGTTCCTCGGTGATGAGCTGCTTCTCCCAAGCTTTTTGCTTAATAACTTTCGGATTAATCCCACGGCCATCATCGGCAATGACAATAAGCACTCTGTCGGATTCTTGTTTGGCGGTAATTTTCAATACGCCCACTGCAGGTTTGCCTTGGGAAAGGCGCTCGCTTGGCGTTTCGAGACCATGATCCAAGCTGTTGCGAATAATGTGAATCAACGGATCCGCTAAGGACTCAATGATATTTTTATCTGCTTCGGTTTGCTCCCCAGAGATCTGCAAATCAACTTCTTTCGCTAACTTTCTGGCAATGTCGCGTACTAACCGCGGAAAACGCTGAAAAATAAAAGAAACAGGCATCATCCGCACTTGCATAATCGAATCTTGCATTTCTTCGACGATGCGATTGATGACCGTATATTGGGCTTTAATTTCTCGGGCAAGCTCCCGCGAGCCATAAATATCTTCGGCTTTATTGGCAAGATACGGCAGTGCATTTTTTGCAACCACAATCTCACCAATCAAATCCATCAAACGGTCGATTTTACTTTGTTCAACTTTAAGTACCTTCGAGCTTTCATCATGGCGAGAGGTTATTTTCGGATCTGTTGCTTTGTCTGAAAGGTTTTGTGTGATAGCAGATTCATTAGCAATTAGATCTGGATAAACTGGAAGATTCTCAGTTGTTGCGGCCTCGGGAGTGTTCACGGCCATGGGCAACTGTTCAACTGCTGGTTTATTGATTTTAGCACTTGTCGTGTCAATTAACTTGCCAGCTAAAACCTCTAGAAGCCATCCAATCAAACTGTCTTGGGATTCAAGCGCCTGAGGGAGCTCCGGTGCCCCTGCAATTTGTTTGATTAGCATGGTTAAAGTTTGATGCACTGAAGCGATAATCCCAGCATTAGCAGTCCCAAGGTGTTGCTGTTGCAATATGCTTAATTGGGCTTGTAATAGATCTGCAACTGCAGGATCTAATGCAATTGCATGAGTGCCTCCTCTTGTACTCTCAAGCAAATTCCGTGCATTGCAAGCTGCCGTTTCAAGATAAATAATTTGCTCCGGCACATATCGAAAATGCTCATCAATTTGGTCGGATGTTGCACTGGTAATGGCGTAAAAAGTTAAATTTGAACTGTAGCAATCATAAGCACTACCAGTATCAGTGTCACTTAGGACTGCAGTCCCCCAGACTGTTGCTGGAAGTTGCTGAATTAAATGAAATGGGTCTTCACCTTTAAAAAAGCAGCCACTTTCCGGCTGATAACGCACTAAAGTGTATCCCTCCCCATAATTGGCCAATTGGGTCATCACTGTCTCAGGTAAATCATCAACAAAGGTTTTCACAGATGAACGACTTTCATTGTCTTTGGGCACCTCTACGTGGGAGATACTGCTTGAAGTTGTGAAACTAGCGGTTTGCTGAGTTTGCTGAGTTTGCTGTATTGGCATTAAGCTTCGCAAAGCTGCAACTTCAATTTGAGATTTGGCTAAAAAGGCTTGATTATCAAAATCATCGGCAGCAATTTCATCCAATAAATGACCGACAAAATCCATAGAATCCAACAGTTGATCGGCCAAAATAGGTGTAAAAGATACCGTACCATCGCGGACTGCATCCATTAAATCCTCTGCCGCATGCAACACTTGCGTCATCGCTGAGAATTCAAATAGCCCACTATTGCCTTTCAATGTATGAACAGACCGGAACAACTCAACAACGACCTGCTCATCTTGGGGATTTTGCTCCAATGACAGCAACTGTTGACTGATTGATTGCAACAAATCTCGAGATTCATGCATAAATTGCTGTAATAAAGCATTCATGGCTCGCCCTCAAACGCCCAATAATAAAGAGCAGTACTTCAAAAGTTCTGCCGGTTTTATGGGTTTTAGCATGTAAAAATTTGCACCAGCCGCAAAGGCTCGCTCTTTGTCATGTTGCTCAGCTTCTGTCGAAATCATGATTGCTGGACTTTGACGAATATCGCGACTGCGTAATTCTTTTAGAAAATCATACCCATCTAACTTTGGCATATTGATATCCACTAGATACAAATCAAAGGGACTGACCAAAGCTTTCTCTAATGCCTCTACCCCATTGATAGCCTCCTCCACAGCAAAACCCGCTTGCTGTAAGATTTGGCGATGGTACATTCTGACCGTCGCTGCATCATCAACCACCAGAATATGCTTGGTAATAGTATTCATTTTCGCTCCGGTTTTTGGTACACGATGGCTTCGGGATATTTTTTAACATTAAATAACGAAGTGATTCGACTCATCGACTCCGAATGACCTAAGCACACAAAGCCGCCAGGATTCAACGCATCAAAAAATACCTCAGCCGCTTTACGGCGAGATAAATCATCGAAATAAATCAATAAATTACGACAAAAAATTACATCAAAATTTCGGTAATTCCGGGTGTCTGCAGGCTCTGATAAGTTCACCCGAGTAAATTCGACCGAATCACGTAAATCATCACAAATCTGAAAATCGCCACTCCGTTGCTTTGAAAAGTAGCGATCTAACAATATCGGATTGACATGTTGAACTGAACGCGGCGAATAACAACCTTGCCGCGCTTTTTGCAGAATATCGGTATCAATGTCCGATGATATTAATTCGACATCCCAATTAGCGATCTCAGGCCAATGCTCGAGCAAATAAATCGCAATTGAGTAAGGTTCTTCCCCTGAAGAGGAGGGTATGGACCAAATCCGTAATCGCGTGCCTGGTTTTTTAGTTGCGCAGACAGTGGGCAACATTGAGTCAACTAGGCACTTAAACTGATAATCCTCACGGAAAAAATAAGTCTCGTTGACCGTCATCAGGTTGGTTAATTTTTGCAATTCTTCGCCAGACGTCTGAAATCTCAAAGTGGTAAAATAGTTGCGAAAGCTATCAGAGCCTGTTTCTTCAATTCTTTCAATCAAACGCTTATCAACAAAATAGCGTTTGTTATCGTCAAATTGAATGCCCGTTTTTCGGTAGAAAAACTCCCGAAATTTCTGGAACTCTTCAAGGGTGATTTCTGGTTTCGCCACTTAGACACCTTGGATCCGCTTCAGCGCCAAATCGATTGCAAAATGAAAAAAGGGTTCGTTAGGAAACTTGCTCAGTAACTGTTTTAAAGGAATGATTGCTGCTTGAGTGCCAACCTCAGTTAATAAATCAACCGCTGTCGCACAAACATTGATGTGCATATCTTGCGTGATTACATCGAGCAACCAAGTTTCTACATCGGGATGTTTTAACGACTCTAAAATATTAACGGCAAAAATTCTGATATCAGGGTTTTCATCATGCAAAAGCTGAAGCATGATAGGTCCGACAGATTTCGGCATGGACTGCATGGCCTCAATCGCATCATTTCTAAGTTGCACATCTTCGCTACGTAAACAACTAATTAAACCCTTCAGTGCAATCTCGTCTCCAATTTGACTGAGCGCCAAAAAAATCACTTCCCGAACTGAACGCTCGGGTTCCCGCCATAATTGTTGAATCAATGCTGCGCTTACATTCGAATGATTGGCTAATTCAGTTGCAGCAGATCGTCTTTGCGCTGCGGAATCAGCTGTCAGTTGCGCTAGTAATTCGACGATACTGAGCGATGAACTTTGCATAGAAACGGGCTTTAATGCCGCGGCTTTGACTAGTGCCATACTCTGAATGCTCCTACCGATGAACCCAATGCTGCAACTGTGCAGCGATTTTTGCAGCGGGCAAGACTAAAGTGGCTCCGCGTTTTTCTATCAACTCTTTTGGCATCCCCCAAACTACGGCAGATTCTTCTGACTCCGCAATTGTTTTGCCGCCGGCCTGAAGGATCCGAGAGAAGGCTTCTGCACCATCATTACCCATGCCTGTTAGCATGACTGCGATAAGTCCTTCAGCATGACAGCACTCCAAAGCTGAACGTCCAAGCAATTCAACGGAGGGATGCCAACGAAATGCTGGATCCGCAGGTTTGGGTTGTAAGTACAACTGCCCATGGCGAGTGGTAAACACTAAATCAGAATCACCGCGCGCCACATAGACTGTTCCCACTACAACTTTGGTTAATTCTTGAACTTCTTTGACCTCAAGGGCACAAAGCTGATTCAAGCGATATGCAAATGGACCGGTAAATGCAGCTGGCATATGCTGTGAAATGACAACAGGATGAGGGAAATCGGCAGGTAATTGTCGCAAAATAATTTCTAACGTGCCTGGACCTCCAGTCGAAACCCCAATTAAAACAACTCCTTCGAGTTCATCTTGTTGCGAAACATGCGGGGACCGCTGTTGTATCTTAGATTTTGGTGCTGAAGCCTCAACTTTTTGCCATCGATTGGTTTCATCGACTTTATTGCGATGTGTTCTCGGAGCATCCTCAATTCTCTGTTCAACTGGAACCTTCGACCTAATTTTTGCTTTCGATGCTTGGCGAACCTTCGTGCGTAACTCTTCTTCAAGCTCATGAATTGCCAGCGATATAGTACCGTCAGGTTTAGTCAGATAATCAACAGCACCAAGTGCCATTGCTTCAAAAGTCGCCAGCGCACCTTTTGCTGTGAGTGAAGATAACATCACTACAGGAACAGGCCGAATTAACATAATTTCAGCCAAGGCAGTGATACCATCAACTTTGGGCATATTTACATCAAGTGTTATCACATCTGGTTGGAAACTTTGATTTAAACGAATTGCTTCGCCCCCATCGCTAGCGGTTTGAACAACAAATCCTTCCTCCTCGGTTAAAATGGAGGTTATTTTTTTGCGCATTAGCGCAGAATCATCAACCACTAAAACTTTGATAGCCATAGGTCGGCTCCGATGATTAATCTGACATCAAGGCATTCACCTTCAGTTGTTCATCGCTGTCGATGAGATAGCTTGGATCAATTATTTGGACCATACGTTTTTTGTCGGCCAAATTGGCCACTCTGCCAAGCAACTTGGCTTGTTCTGCCGATAATTTCGGGGCAGGTTCAATCTGCTGTTTTGATATTTTTAATACTTCGGTCACTGCATCAACAATAAATCCTGTTCGAACACCAGCAAGTTCAAAGACCATGATCCTCTGGCGATCTTGCCGATTAATAGTATCGAGACCCAGTCGCTTACGCTGATCAATGACCGGTAAAACCAATCCTCTTAAATTAATAATGCCTTCGATAAAACTTGGTGATTTAGGCACTGGGGTAAGTTCATCCGGGATCCGCACAATTTCTTGTACACTAGCAATCGGGACCCCAAACTCACTTGCGCCTAAATGGAAAATTACCACTTGTTCTTCATCATCTTCTGCCTGTTCTGAGTCATCAGCTAAATAGTCGGTCTCATGCATGGTACTAACCTCGGCAAGTGCTTGACGAATGGAACTCATTTGAAACAATTTAGCGACATCAATAACCGACACTAATCGCTTACCTTGATTCAACCGACAAATCTGACTTATTTCGTCTAATTGTGCTGCTTTATTTAACAATTTTGGTAAATCATCAATGTCAGCGAGAGGGACCCTCAAAACTTCTGATACAGAATCGGTAACTACACCTATCGCCCCCTCTGCCGTGCTAACAACGACGACACGGCAGCGTTCATCTAGCGCTGCGAAGGATAGATTAAACATGGTGCGTAAACTGACTAAGGGCAGTAACCTTTCTCGTAAAGTCATTAAACCGATCACAGCCGAGGAAACTTTTGGCACCGCAACAATGTCGGCAGGCACTTGCACGATCTCTTGAACATCGGCGATATCCACAGCATATTCTTGCCCACCGACACTGAAACTCACTAATTGCCTTTCGTCTGCCAGACCATCATCGTCATCAATTGAGTATCCATGGTTCGCCTGAGCGTAACTATGCTGAAGATATTGCTGGTTAGAAAACTCACTAAACTGTTGAAATTCATCAGCAATTAATTGCTTAAAATTCAACATCATAATCATCTTTTTTTGATCGGTTGTGCGGATAACACCAGCAAGAAACTTACTATCAATTGCAGAAGGAAAAGACTCCGCATATTCAATCTGATGTGCTTCAACGCTAATCACACTAGATACTTTATCAACAACAAATCCGAGTGGACTGCCAAAATCAATGACTAAAGCTCGGGTTGAATCGTTATGCTGTAAAGTTTCATGATTAAAAATACGGCGAAGTTGGATGATTGGTAAAACTCGGCCCCGTAAATTTGCCAAGCCCTCCAAAGAAGAGGGAGCAAGTGGCACTCGAACGGTGTACGGCACTCGAATAATTTCTTGCACAGGCGCCATTTCAACAGCAAACAATTCGCCATTGAGATAAAAGGTCACGAACTGCAAACTTAGATCTGTTTCTGGTGTCGGCAAATCAGCCGTTTGCACTGCAAATTCCACTTCGGCGTTCATAAGTCACCTCAGAAACTTTGTAACTCATCCGCCAATGATGCAATTTCTTCAATTGCAGCCGCTAATTCCTCTGCGCCCTGGGCTTGCTGATGGGCCGCCCCTGAGGCTTCAGTTGCAGCTCGTTCAGCTTCTTGCGATGCCGCAGCAATTTGTTCTATGCCTTTTTGTGCTTGGGTAATGGCAGCTGCAATCTCATTTGCCGCATCCAAAATTTCCGTTGTTCCTTGCTGAATATCGGTTATATCGGTTTCAATTGAATTTAAGTTTTGTGTGCAGCCTTTTGCTTGTTCTGCCTCTAACACAGCTGATTTGACGATCTCGTCTAAATCTGAACTCACAATTGCAATTTGATCCTGAACTCCCTTCACCAAATCCTTAATCCTATCGGCATTTTCCGCCGAATCTCGGGCTAGATTGCGAATATCTGTAGAAACAACCACAAAGCCTTTGCCAAACTCACCTGCGCGTGCTGCTTCAATAGAACCGTTGACAGCCAACATATTGGTTTGGATAGAAACTGTGGTGATAGCCTCAACAATTTTATCAATACGTCGCGATACCTGTTCTAAATCTTTGACTTGTCGCATACTCGTCTGCGTTGAGACCACCGACTCCGAGATGCCATTAATTAACTGTTCAACCGCCTGTTTGTTTCGTCTCAATAATCCAGAAATTGTATTGATCTTATCGGCACCTGATTTGGAACGCTCAAGTGATATCTCGATGCCACGTTTAATCTGAGTGACCGCTGCAGCAGATTCTTCTGTCGCAGCAGCGGCTGTTTGTGCCCCACGCCTGATCTGCTCAATTGCCGTCATTATTTGTGCGGCTGCGCGATTGAGCTCTTGTACCGCGGATGATAATTCTTCTGCACTAGAGGCGACATCTTCAGCACTTTTGGCAACATTGGTTGAATTTTTTAAATCATCCGCGATATCGGACAAATCTTGTGCCGCTTTTTCGCTTTCCGCTAATGCTTGCGCTTGCTCATTAACAGTTTTAGCGGTTTCTTCCGCTGCAGCCGATTGCTGTTCGGCAGAAGCTGCAATTTCCTCGGCCCCGCGCAAGGCTTGATTGGCAGCATCATTCGATTGCTGCGCACCTGACGCGATATCTTGAATACCTTTTACGACCTCACCAATTTCCTGACGAATCTGCTCGAGCATACCGCTAATTGATTTACCTTTCTCCATCTCTGCATTGACGTTACTCGCTGACTGATTAATACCATCAGCGATTCCCTTCACTTCAGCTTGAATCTGTCCAACTAAATCTTGAATTTGTTTGGCACTTTTTTCTGACGTCTCAGCTAAGGTTCGTACTTCATCCGCGACTACCGCAAAGCCTTTGCCATGTTTTCCTGCTCTTGCGGCCTCAATTGCGGCATTTAAGGCTAGTAAGTTCGTTTGATCAGCTATACGAACGACAGCTTTCACTATATCGCCAATATTAGCGGCTTGTTTTTCTAATTCGACCACTTGTTGTACTGATGCAGTTTGGCGAGCAGCAGCGATCCCAACATTTGCGATCAATCGACTGATATCATCACTTGTTCGTTGAATTAATTGCTGTACGATTTCACTTTTGGTTTGGCTAAGGTTGGCATTATCTAACTGCTTATTAATCGATTGAGTGACTTGTTTAAATGCCTGCAATGATTCTTGCGCTGCACCAGCAGACTCTTCAGCACCTGAAGCAATTAAATCAGAAGCTCGGCGTAATTCTTCAGATGCAGCAGCAGCCTCGGTAATACCAGAGGATAATTGTGCTGTGGCCGTGGCAATTCTCTCTGCAGCCTGCTGCTGTTTTGCCAGCGTGCGTGCGCGACGCCGTTGCGCTTCTGCATCTCGGGAAACTGTTGCGGTTGGTTTGCTAATTTCTGAAGTTGTTGAATTACTTCCGGCTTTTTTTACCAATGCCATAAAGGCCTCCGATAGAATCACGGAGTTCTGACAATCTAGAGCAGTCCATTGAATGCCCTTGCAGACAGTCAATCACTCAAAAAACGATTAAGATTTAATAAACCATAGTTCGCGTCGAAATTTCTGCCAGAGAATTCTTTAGAATTTTTTGTTTTTTTATTGACCAATTTCGGATTGGATTAAAATATAAATACTCGTTATCTCAACTCAAATGCCCATTTTGCGTTGAGCTGTTCGGTATGACGATCCGCAATTGAATCGTTCTGACTACAAAAGCAACTCAACACGAATCTCTGGTGATTAATGACTCTCAAACTAGAGACTATTTGTAAACAACTCCGGGGCAATCTGCTGCATGAAGGGTCGAACGATTGCGGCGGCTTGGCCGGCAAAGTCGCAATAATTTTCTTTCACGGTGTTGGTATTCATCGCCAGCACCAGTTGATACTGCGGATAAATCACCAACCAGCTTTGTGCGCCATCGGAAACACCACCGTGATGTATCCAAATAATTTCTTTATTGAGCGTATTTTTCTCGTCGCAGTAGAAAAAGTTGCGCTGGCTAACCCGCCAACCAAGCGCATAATTTTGTGGGTTCATTTCGCCATTATTGAGGCGTTGCTTGGTCCAAAACTGTTGTTGTATATGGCTAGGAATGAATTGGGGATCAAGCCAGGCCATGCCAAGCCGCACTAAATCTTGTGAGCTTGCTGCCATGCCACCGCCCGCCCATTTCTGCGACAAATCAACCGGCCAGTGTGGTTTGATTTGGCCATCGCTTCGTTGCTGATAAAACTGCACTTGTGCTGGGTCTTTTTCTCCTGCTGCTTTTAAGCTCGATAGCTGCAGAGGCATGCTAACTTCAGTTGCAACATAATCCAGAAATGGCCGTTTCACCGCATGCTGTAACACACTACTGGCCAAATTGACATCTAAGGAGCTATACAAAAATTGCTCGCCAGCCGGATACATCAATTTGGCACTGTCGAATAAATCCAGACTATCATCAACATCCGCATAATGATGTTGTTTATGCAGCGTGCGAATGGCCCCTAACCAATCGGTGTTTTGCTCATAACCGGGCAAGCCAGCCGTATGCGACATTAATTGCCGCACAGTGAATCGTTGCCATAACGGATTGGGGAGCGCTCGATGATAGCTCGAAATCGGCGCATCCAAATCCAACTGACCAGCAGCAACTGCACGCGCTAAAGCAGTTGCAGTGACCGCCTTGGAAGTACTGCCAATACGAAATTGGCTTCGCTCTGTCGCCGCTTGACCTTGGGCAACATCCGCATAACCAACAGCCCCGGTCCAAATCAGTTGTCCTCGATAGCCGACGGCTGCGGTCAACGCGGGTAATTGCTGCTGTTGTTGCGCCTGCTGCATCGCTTGTAATGCATGCGCTGCAGCATCTAAAAATAGAGGCTGGTAAAGCTGATTATTGCTCGGCACTGACGTGGGGATCGACTGCCAACCCAGCGAAAAGTAGCCGAATACACCCAAGCCAATCAGACTGAACACCGCAAGGATAAACAAACCAAACCCGCGTAACATCCGAAAAAATCCTAATTTCATAACAACTCCTGATCATTGAGCCTTGGTACACATGTTGACGGTAAATTCTGGATAAAAGAGGCCCTTCACGCGCAAATACGCATGTGCAAAGACCATGTTTTAGCCAAGGAAAAGTGAATTACAGGGTTATGGCGGCATCAGCGGGCCCCCCGCTCTAGCAGGAAGTTGCGCATTTCTGCACTGCGGGCACGGCTGAGCGCAGAACGCATTTCAGGCCCATCCGACAATGGAGTTTCCACATGCAAATTAATATCGGCGCCATGGGCTAACAACAGTTCAGCCATGGCAATGTCGCCCCTAAAACTGGCATTGATCAAAGGCGTTTCATCGGCAAGCACCACAGCGTTAACATGAGCGCCAGCCTTGAGCAAACGTTCAGCTAAAGGCAAATCCCCTCGCATGGCTGCGATAATGAGCGGGTTGCCATCACCGCGACTACTGACTTCAACATCAGCGCCTAGTGCTAACAGTTGCTCAACCATCGCCCTGTCACCAAGACTGACCGCGACCATCAATGGGCTGCCCTGCCCTGGCATTGCCAAGTTCAAAGGCGCACCTTGCGCAATCAGGAGTGCGACCTGTTGTCGATCACCACTACGCACAGCACTCAGTAACACCGACAAAGGTTTGAGCTGGCTTAAGCCAATTTGGGCATGTTGCGCAGGCAAATCTGCCAGTTGCCAACGTTTTGCCAGCGCCAATAAACAGAGGCTGCCAAACAATAAACCGACGACCAGCAGCCAAGAATGCCACTGTTTCCGCGGCGCTTGTTGCACTAATAACGCGTCGATCCGTAAAGTTAACAACGTTGGTTGCAGCCAAGATTGCATCAGGAGTGGCCACCTGGAATGTCTCGACCTGTCAATTGGACGCTGCTTTTTCGCACAATTTAATAAAGTTTGGGCATACGCCAAAGGATCTTCAACGCACTGACTGACCATTGCATCACAGCGCAGCTCACGCCAACGCTCCAATTCTTTACTGAACACTCGCCAAAATGGGCTCCACCACAGCAAACACCCCAGCATTTGTTCAAGCACAAAAGCCTGCAAATCTTGTTGCTGCCAATGAGTGGCTTCATGTAGCAAGATGTAGTCTAGCTCTGGCTCGCTGCATAAACTCAGGTAACTGCTCGGCAGCATAATGGCCGGCTGACGCAATCCGAGCAACATGGCACTTTGCAAATTCGGATGAACTCGTAGCTCAGGTATTCGGCTTTGGCCCGAGAGCACTGCTTTTTGCTGCAGCCAAGTTTGCAATCGCTGTTCAATTCGCAGCGCCTGCTCAGGAGCTAGCAGTGCATTTAAAGGCAAACTTTGCCTTTTTACTTGTTGCGTAGCTTGATAACGCCGCAAAACACCAAAGCCTTTGAGCAAGATGCCAAGTGGCACTAACCACCACAACCAAGCACCTGGGCCTAGCAAATACAACATTTGCGATAACCAAGGCCAACGATATTCGGTGACTGGGTGCTCCTCGCCACCGTTTGCAAAATTCGACAGTGCGCTTGCTGGTTCTCTATTCTCGTCTAATGGCGTTATGGATACATGTGCGCTAGTTACTTGCGCTTCGTCAACTAGGTTTACGGCCTGCTCGCCAAAACCACCACTGGCTCTGGTCTGGATCACTGGAGCGCCAGACAGCTGCTGTATTTGGCCATGAAACCAAGGCAACACCTGACGATCCAAAGCCCAAGGTTGCAACAGAATCACCGGCAGCATGATGACTAAGCCAGCGGCAACAGACCACAATTTCAGCATGATGAAGGGTTGCAGCTTGTAAATTTGATTCAACAACAACAGCAAGGGGATCAGCAATAACGCAATGGCCATGTGCAAGAGCATGTAGAATCCGAACCAACTGACTTCAAGCATCTCGGCCTCCTGGCAATGAAGCTTTCATGTTGTTATTTCGCGGGTTTGCTTGCCTGCGCGGCTGACACAGTTGAGTCTGTTGCGGCTGTGACGTTGTCAAGGTTACAAGCCTGCCCCCCAGCAACTGAATTCTCGAATGAGGACCGAACTGCAGCTTGATCGATTTTCGCTTGCAACTGCTCAGCTAACTCATCAGATAAACCAGGCTCACTGATTAAATGCTGGGCTAACAAGGCAGGTGAACCGCCAAAGAATTTCTTCAACAGCGCGGTTAACGCTTGAGTTCTTGCTTCTTGCTGTACGGTCAGCGCTTGGTAAACAAAAGCCTTGCCTTGTTTTTCGCAACTGACGTGCCCCTTGTCATGCAAAATCCGACATAACGTTTGCACTGTCGTATAAGCCACCGCCTGCTCTTGATTGAGCAGATCGCAAATAGCACGAACAGTCAGTGCTCCTTGTTGCCAAAGCAACTGCATGATTTTTTGTTCGGCAGGCGTGAGTTCAGTGGATTTTTGTCGAGCCATGGTTTGATAGTCTTCTACTAATTAATTAGTAGAAGACTAAATGAAGAAGAAAAATTAATCAACTAATTCTTTAGTTTTAAAAATTAGCTTAACAAAAGAATTTCCAGCACATCGTGCAAAAAAACAAAAAAGGAGCCGAAGCTCCTTTCTCATCAGATGCAATAAAGATTACTCTTCATCGTCTTCGTCAAATTCTTCGTCACCTTCAAAATAGGTGCCCCAGCCGTCATATTCAACGCCAAATTTCTGCGCAAGCGCTTCTAATTTAATCGCGTCAGCAGTGATGCTTTCAGCATCCAAAGACTGTTCACGGATCGCATCAAATACCCAAGCACTGCCGCCGTCTTCGAATTCGACTTCTTCCGCGTCAGTCACTTCAAAGCCTAATTTGAAAACTTCAACCGCAACTTTTTCCAGACGGGCAAAATCGACATGATAAAAATGGTGTTCGATGGTGTATTCCGCATCCGGATCGCTACCGTCTTCCAACAAAGCATTCACGGTTTCTTCGGTAAATTCGCGCCAGTTTTCCATCTAGATTATCCTGTGACAGTTGTAGATTGCGAAGTGTAATCGCTCGCTAGCTCAGTATCAAGTTCAGCAATTTTCGTTAACATCATTTGTCGTAATTGTTCGGCCAGCTCACGCACAGGGACTGCCAATTCTTCTGGGTAGACAGGCTCCAAGAATTCAATGATGACCTTGCCGTTATTCCAACGGTTTAAGTTGATTTTACCGTGTGTCGAACTCATACAAATGGCGACTAACGGCACGCCAGCTTGTTGCGCGATATGAAAAGCGCCCGTTTTAAAAGGTAATAAACCTCGGCCGTAACTGCGCGTGCCTTCAGGGAATACCCAGACGGACACTTTGTCCTGATTGATCCGATCAACTGCACCTTGCATGGTGCCGACCGCTTTCGATTTATTACCGCGGTCAATCAAAATATTGCCGGCTAACCAATATAGTTGGCCAAAAAATGGGATCCACTTCAGACTTTTTTTACCAATGGTAACAGTGCCAGGGATCAGCGCGCCACTGATGGTAAATAAATCATAATTGTTTTGATGATTGGCTAAAAACACACAAGGCATCGCCGCACTTGATGACGGTTTTTGCCGAATTTCAACTTTGACACCAAAGATCACAGATGCTTTGCCATACCATTTCGAGAATAAACCGACGTTATCCCGATGAAATGGTCGAACGATACAAATCAAAATGCCAATGGTCGACGCCACGACAATAAATAAGGTCAATAAAAATAAACGAATGACTGCTAACACGGAAATTCCTCGACACTTTAAGAGTGTCCAGTATAACGGGGTTGATGGGCTGGGCTGGTTTGATCTGTCGCAAGCGGACGCAATTTTGCCATAAAAAGGCGGTTAGCACGACACGCTGACCGCCTTATTGTTATCACTCGGTTTCTGAGCTGGCAACTTCGCCGACTAACAGCTCATCAATCCGCTGTAAACCGCGGGGGAGTTTATTACCTCGACGGCCACGTTCACCAACATAATGCGTCAGATCAGCAGCTTTGATGGTCATTTTCCGTTTGCCTGCCACCAAGGTAATCCCGCTATCGGCGGGAACAACTGCCAAAATCTTCACATACTCTTCACGACTGGCCGCCCGAGCCGATGGAATACTGATGATTTTATTGCCCTTGCCTTTGCTGAGTTTCGGTAATTCAGCAATTGGGAATACCAACATGCGGCCTTCATTCGAAATGGCGACCACTTGGTCGGTTTCTGGCGATTTAATGGCCAACGGCGTTAAGACTTTGGCGCCCGTTGGCAAACTTAATAACGCTTTACCAGCTTTGTTGCGGCTAATTAAATCGGCAAAGGTGGCGACAAAGCCATAACCCGCATCACAGGCTAACAGCAATTGCTGCTGATCATCCGCCATCAACACATGCTCGAAGGTTTCGCCCGCCACCATTTGGAAGCGTCCAGTCAGCGGTTCGCCTTGGCCACGGGCTGAGGGTAAATCGTGCGCTTCGGCCGCAAAACTGCGACCACTGCTGTCGATAAAGGCGGCATATTGATTGCTGCGGCCTGTGGCTGAAGATTTAAAACCATCCCCCGCTTTATACTGCAACGAATTACCATCGACATCATGACCTTTAGCACAGCGCACCCAGCCTTTTTCAGACAGCACCACGGTCACCGCTTCGCTTGGTAACAATTCTTTTTCTGTCAATGCTTTGGCTTCACCGCGAGCGACCAACGGACTCCGGCGGTCATCGCCATATTTCAGCGCATCCGCTTTGAGTTCATCGCGGATAAGCTTCGTCAGTTTAGTTTCTGAGCCTAAAATACTTTGTAAATGATCGCGCTCTTTCGATAACTCATCCAACTCACCACGGATTTTCATTTCTTCCAGTTTGGCAAGATGACGAAGTTTCAACTCGAGGATAGCTTCAGCTTGCCGTTCAGTAATGCCAAAATGAGCAATTAACACCGGCTTGGGTTCGTCATTTTCCCGGATGATGCGAATGACTTCATCGATGTTTAAAAAGGCAATTAATAAACCTTCTAATACATGGATGCGGTCGAGGACTTTGTCTAAACGATACTGCAAACGCCGGCGCACCGTTTCGCGACGGAACACTAACCATTCACTGAGAATTTCCAGTAAGTTTTTCACCCGCGGTTTTTGGTCAAGCCCGAGGATATTTAAATTCACACGATAGGATTTTTCTAAATCAGTGGTTGCGAATAAATGTTGCATCAACTGCTCAACATCAATGCGATTAGAGCGCGGCACAATCACAATCCGACAAGGGCTTTCATGGTCTGATTCATCGCGTAAATCAGAAACCATCGGCAATTTTTTCGCATTCATTTGCGCAGCAATTTGCTCAAGCACTTTGGCACCAGAGGTTTGATGCGGTAACGCGGTGATCACGATATCGCCATCTTCTTGGCTGTAAATTGCCCGCATGCGGATACTGCCACGGCCTGTTTCATAAATAGCGGCAAGTTCATGCGCAGGCGTGATAATTTCTGCATCCGTCGGATAGTCTGGGCCTTTGACATATTGCAATAAATCAGTGACTGAAGCCTGTGGATTATCCAGCACATGACAAGCGGCATCGGCAATTTCACGGACATTATGCGGCGGAATATCCGTTGCCATGCCCACAGCAATCCCGGTGACGCCATTGAGTAAAATATGCGGTAACCGCGCTGGCAATACTTTAGGTTCATCCAAAGTGCCATCAAAATTGGGGATCCAATCGACCGTGCCCTGACCTAGTTCCGTGAGTAGCACTTCACTAAAGCGCGATAATTTCGCTTCGGTATAACGCATCGCTGCGAACGATTTTGGATCATCTGGTGCGCCCCAGTTGCCTTGACCGTCAACCAATGGATAGCGATATGAAAACGGCTGCGCCATTAACACCATGGCTTCATAACAGGCTGAGTCGCCGTGCGGATGGAATTTACCTAAAACGTCACCCACTGTGCGCGCCGATTTTTTATATTTGGCAAGGTGAGATAAGCCAAGCTCTGACATCGCATAGACAATTCGGCGTTGCACCGGTTTCAAGCCATCGCCAATATGCGGCAAGGCCCGATCCATGATGACGTACATAGAATAGTTGAGATACGCTTCTTCGGTGAAGGAGCGCAGAGGCCGTTGTTCTACGCCATCTGCAGTTAAAATGATGTCAGTCATAAAATCCTATAATACCGTTAATTCGCAGGCTGAGATTTCCGACGCCGCCGCCATTGCCATACCAATAAGGTGAATAAAACCAAAGTCGTTAACGCAAATACGCCAATCCACATATATTGCAGTTGGCGGTTCCGTTCAATATCTTGCAAACGCAATGCTTGCAACTCATTGTCTTTTTTCAATAATTCATTTTTGGCTTTTTGCCGTTCGGCATCAAAACCTAACCGAAGCTTTTGTACTTGCAGTTCCCGTTTGTCGTCTTGCAACGCCACATAATCTCGGAAAAATTTATTGAGTGTGATGTACGCCTTATCGAATTCGCCCAAGTCGGCATAAAGTCTGGCACGAAACTCTTCAAAATGCAGACGATAGAATTTATCCGAAACATTCTTGTCCGACTGCAATTGTTCACTAGCTAAATTAATTTCTTGCATCGCAAGGCTGGTTTGCCCGATGCTGCGATAAATGAGTGCTTTTTCAAAATGGTGGACGCTCAGCTGAAAAGTCGATTGCAAGTGCGGCAGATGTACTTCGGCTTTTTCCAAATAACTCACTGCCAAATCAAAGCGTTTTAATTGACGATGCGAAGTCGCAAGGCCCATATAAGCAAAATAAAGATTGACCGGATCTTCATCAAGTAAACTTTGCTTGAGCATTTGTTCAAATAACACAACGGCTTGATCGGCACGGTTGATATAGCGGTAAGTGGATGCCAGGTTATACCAGACCGCAATTTTTGCTTTGTCCCAGCCTAACTCATCATATAACCGATAAGACTCTTCTAATAAATTCTTCGCTTCTTCATCACTACCAATCCCAGCATACATCAAGCCAAGTTCAGCATTGACTGCAGCCATCATTTCTTTATCTTTTAACTGATGAGCTCGGTTATAAGCGTCTTTTAACATCACCAACGCTTCTTCTTCTTGATAATCTTCCTGCAGCATGGCGGCTAAATTCAATAAACCATGGATCTGCATTTTCTCATCATTCAATTTTTTGGCTAAAGCCATGCCTTTTTCATAGTATTCATTGGCTTGGCTATATTCCCGATGCATTTCCAAAGCAAAGCCAATACTGAATAATAATTCAATTTTGGTTCTATTTTCGGTATCTGGCACAAGGTTTAAACCACGTTCGGCAATTAATAATTGGTCGCGATGCCTGCCCAATACCTCATATAAACTGGCAAGTTCATTGATATAGACCGCTTGCATTTCTAACGACCAATTACTGGATTCAGCTTCTTTGGCGAGCGCAATTTGCAGCATTTGCTGTGGCTTTTGGTATTTTTTTTGTTGGATCTCCAACAACCAATCCGGCAGGTTAAGCACCTGCTTCGAACTTTCAGGTGTCGCGATCACCGGCTCTTCCGCTGCAATAGGCACATTGACCAGCAGCGTCGATGCAAATACCAACCAAGGCAAAAAGTTCTTTTTCATTATAATAATTCAACCAAATTGCATAATTGAGCAAAAAACCAGTATACCGAACTTCACAGATCAAACCACTACGATGGCGCGATCTCCTTTGGTTTCTAACCAGTCTTTCCGATCATTCGCCCGTTTTTTCGCCAATAACATATCCATCATCTCAATGGTCTGGCGTAAATCATCAATAGTGAGCTGCACCAAGCGGCGAGTATTAGGATCCATAGTGGTTTCACGCAATTGCAGTGGGTTCATTTCACCCAAACCTTTGAAACGCTGCACATTCACTTTGCCGCGTTTTTTCTCTGCTTCGATCCGATCGAGAATGCCGTTTTTCTCTTCTTCATCCAGCGCATAATACACATCTTTCCCGATATCGATGCGATAGAGAGGCGGCATCGCGACATACACATGGCCGGCATCAACTAGAGAGCGGAAATGCTGCATAAACAACGCACATAATAACGTGGCTATGTGCAAACCATCGGAATCCGCATCCGCCAAAATACAAATTTTACCGTAGCGTAATTGGCTTAAATCGGCTGAGTTCGGATCCATGCCAATCGCAACTGAAATGTCATGGACTTCTTGCGAAGCCAAGATTTGCTCAGACTCAACTTCCCAAGTATTCAAAATCTTACCGCGCAGTGGCATCACCGCTTGATATTCGCGATCGCGGGCTTGTTTGGCTGAACCGCCTGCAGAATCCCCTTCAACTAAGAATAATTCAGTGCGACTGACATCTTGCGCACTACAGTCGGCGAGTTTGCCGGGTAAGGCGGGGCCTGCAGTAACTTTCTTGCGGACAATTTTCTTTTCCGCCCGCAACCGTTTTTGCGCGTTGTTGATACAAAACTCAGCCAATTGCTGGGCAATATCGGTATGTTCGTTCAACCACAAACTAAAACTGTCTTTCACCACGCCCGTAACAAAACTAGACGCTTGGCGACTAGACAGACGCTCTTTGGTTTGTCCGGCAAATTGCGGCTCTTGCATTTTTAAAGACAAAATATAGGCACAGCGATCCCAAACATCTTCAGGCGTCAGTTTGATGCCACGTGGCAGTAAATTACGGAATTCACAAAATTCCCGCAGAGCTTCTAATAAGCCTTGACGCAGGCCATTAACGTGGGTACCACCTTGCGCTGTCGGAATTAAGTTGACGTAACTTTCCGTGACTAATTCACCACCTTCTGGCAACCATAAAACCGCCCAATCGACGGCTTCGTTGCTCGCGCTAAAACTGCCGACAAATGGCTGTTCCGGCAGTGCCACCATGTCTTTGACTGCGTCAATTAAATAATCACGGATCCCTGCGACATAACACCAGGTGTAGCTTTGTTCGTTGACTTTGTCTTCAAACTTGACGGTCAGGCCTGGGCACAATACGGCTTTGGCTTTTAACACATGCAACATGCGACTGACGGAGAATTTCGCTGAATCAAAATATTTGGCATCTGGCCAAAAGCGCACGCGAGTGCCTGTATTGCGCTTCCCTACAGTGCCGGTCACGGCCAATTCGGTCACTTTATTGCCATGCTCAAACGCCATCTCATAGACATTGCCATCGCGTCGCACTGCCACTTCGACCCGAGTTGATAAGGCGTTGACGACGGAAATCCCCACCCCATGCAAACCGCCCGAGAACTGGTAATTTTTATTCGAGAATTTACCGCCCGCATGCAAGCGGCATAAAATCAGTTCAACCCCACTGACGCCTTCTTCTGGGTGAATGTCAACGGGCATTCCTCGACCATTATCGATAACTTCTAACGACTGATCTGGGTGCAATATGACTTGAACCGTATCAGCATGACCTGCCAACGCTTCGTCCACCGAGTTATCGATGACTTCTTGCCCTAAATGATTGGGACGGGTGGTATCGGTATACATGCCAGGACGGCGCTGCACAGGCTCAAGGCCAGTGAGCACCTCGATGGAATCGGCGTTGTACAGTTGTTCAGTCATAATGAATTCCAGAAAAAAGGCACTCAGGCCGTATCGAGCAAATAATCACTGTATCTTTTTACAGTTTTTTACGCTAATTGGCAAAATTTCGCAATATCCATCAGTCGATTGCTAAACCCTTGGTAGCTATGATCGCCACCTTCGGTGATATCTAACTGACATTTTGCATAAAAATCTACCGCTTGTCGGTAATCTAACACTTCATCAGCAGTTTCAAGCAGCACCAGATAACGCGCAGGTTCGGCAATAGTCTCTACTTGCATGCGCTGCAATATGGGTAAATGGGACGCATCAACCGTGTAATGAGTGTCATGTACAGGATGATAATAACGGCCAAGGTGTTGGCGCAACAACAAATGTGGCTGAACCGCCGGATTGATTAACACTGCTTGGCATTGATACTGCTCGGCGATCCTCGTCGCTAAGAATCCGCCTAAACTACTACCAATCACTGCATCCGGCGGATTTTCTGCGCACAAATGCTGTAATAATGAATCCGCCTCCAGTGGCGTGTAGGGTAGATCAGGCACCAGTAACCGATGTTGCGGCAATTGATGCTGAAAAAAATCCTGAATCATTAATGCTTTTTCAGAGCGAGATGAGCTAGCAAAGCCATGCAAATACAATACTGTTTTTGTCTTCAAACGCGAATAAACTCCCATTCCACTTGCATTCCAGCACTAAAGCGCCACAGGCAGGCTTGTGGCCCAGCCGAAAAAGTTTGCCAAGTCGGAGCAAGTTTAAACTGCACCGAGCTTGCTGGGCAACCGACGATCTGCCAATGCTGATGGCTGCTTTGATAGGCATGATGACAATGACCATGCGCTAAACCGCGCACTTTTTTAAAATGGGTTAATAGCTGGCAAAACTCCTCGCTCTCAACTAATCCATGCTCATCAATCGAGCTGCCAATCGCTTTGGGATGATGATGGCAAAATAACCAAGCCGGCATCAATGGCTCCGCTTGGAGTCGACTGATTAACGCCTGTTGCTTGGCAAGCGGGAAACTCCCAGCGGGAGTGTCCCCTTTGGTCGAAAGCAATAACAATTGCCAACCCGCAGCCCAAACTTCCTGCGCGGCAACAAAGGGAGCCGCTTGAAAAACCTCAGCCATCAGCCTTTCATCATCATGATTGCCTGGCAGATAAAAAACGGGCGCAGGCCAATCGGCCAACAATTGACGAAGCAGCTCATATGAGCCTTTCGAATGATCTTGGGTTAAATCGCCTGTCAAAATAATCGGATAAGGCGCAAGTTGCGAGAGCAGTGTTCGTAAATGGTTAAAAGGATTGATGCTCTGGTAGCTGCCATCGGGTTCAGCCACCAAATGACAGTCGGTGATTTGATAACAGACAAAGGGCTCTGCATCCGCAAAACGATAGACACTCACCGATCCACCTCAATCTGGGCGTAACCTTGTAATTTGCACAGTAACAACCAATCCCGCAGCAATTCATTGATTTGGCGTTTTTCATCGGGTTGCAGCATTTCGGTATTTGGGTAGGTATATAACGCTTTAAAGCGCTTGATATGCTGACAAGCCACCACTTCTGCCAATTTGGCATCATGATAGAGCCGCACCTCAAAATAAGGCTTGAGCCAAGCATGCACACTATCACTTTGATGACTAATGCGGATAAAGGTGGTAAAAGGCGCAACGGCTAACACTTCAATACCATAAGTTTCTAGCGCATTCACTTGAATAAAATACTTGGCATTGGCACTGGTATGCTCTGGCAAAAAAAATCGCAACTGCGCGTAATTGCGTTCGCACAGGCTCAGAAAATCAGGCACATAAGGCCGATATTGCGATTTCATTGCAAAAGACGCCATGCGTTAATGCGCTCCCCACTTGGCTTGGACTTCAGAGTGATGTAAGGCCAACCATTGTAGCGCAATCACTGTGGCTGCGTTGTCGATTAAACCAGCAGCCAGCATCTGTTGCGCCTTTGCCAAAGGCACTTGGTGCACTTTGATATCTTCATGCTCTTCGGCTAAGCCAAAAATTCCAGTCGTTACAGGATGTGTCAGTTCACCTAAGAATAGATGGATACGTTCAGTCGTGCCGCCAGGGCTGCTGAGATAACTGAGTATTGGCCATAATTCGCCTAATTCGAGGCCGGCTTCTTCCATTGCTTCTCGTCGAGCGACCTCTTCATGACTTTCACCTTCGCCAATCATACCGGCCACGGCTTCGAGTAACCAAGGCGTGGCTGAGCTTGGCAAAGCGCCAAGCCGAATTTGCTCAATTAACACGATTTCATCAGTTTTCGCGTTATATGGCAGCACGACCACTGCATGCCCACGCTCGAACATTTCGCGCGTGACCACTTCACTCCAGCCCCCTTTATATAAGCGATGTCTAAATTTATAGGTATTTATCGTGAAAAAACCTTGAAAAACGGTAGACTGGTCGACTATCTCTACATCGTCGACTTGAAAAGTTGGATAATCAACCCCAATGAGTTTGCTCATAATACGACTCACATTCTGTTACACTTGTGCCGACAACTTTTACGCATTCGGTTCGACTTAGTCTACGCTAACACGTTATTATTTGGTCAATTTTGTTTTCCCATGGGATCTGGTCATGAAAAAAACTGTTTTAAGTTCATTAGTGTGTGCGGCACTTGGTTTGTTTAGCCTGCAAGCCAATGCGGAAAACCTGCAAAACATTTATCAATTAGCTCTGAAAAAAGATCCTGCGGTTCTGAAAGCCGCAGCACAACGTGATGCCGCAACTGCAGCAATCGATGTCACCAAGGCAAATTTCCTGCCGACGATTGGCTTCACTTCAACCATCGGCAAGGGTCGTGAAACGCAAGCAGGCTTCACTTCGCCAACGTCAACCTTATACAGCAATCAAATCGCTTTAAAACAAACCATTTTCAATTGGGGCGATTGGAGTCGGTTGTCAACCGCTGAAAAACAAGCATTACAGGGCCAAACCTATTACAACGCCGTATTACAGGGGTTAATTGTCCGCGTATCACAAGCTTATTTTAATGTATTAAGTGCCAATGACGATTTAACCTTTGTTACTGCTGAAAAACGCGCGGTAGAACGTCAGTTGGAACAAACGCGTGAGCGTTTCCAAGTGGGTTTAACTGCCATCACTGATTTGCATGAAGCCCAAGCCCAGTTTGACGCTGTGGTGGCGCGTGAAATCAGTGCGACCAACTTATTGGAAAACGCCAAAGAAGCGTTACAAGAAATTACTGGCGAATACCACTCAACGTTGGCGCCATTAAATACCGCCAGTTTCAAAGCAACACCGCCACAACCGAGCAATGCGGCTGATTGGGTGGTGATCGCTGAAGAAAACAACTTGGATTTGAAATCACGCAAACTGGCAGTTGAAATTGCGCAAAACGATATCGACTTAGCGCAATCTGGCCACTATCCAACAGTTGGACTGACCGCATCCAAAACCTTACGCGATACCAGCAATAGCTTCCAAAATGCTGAAGACTCTGTTGGTGTGACACTCAGTGTGCCTATCTACTCTGGCGGCGCAACCCAAGCTGGCGTTGATGTGCAACGCGCCAATTATGTCGCAACCAGTGAAGATTTAGAGTTAGGCCACCGTTCAGTGCTTCGCCAAATTCGTTCAAGCTACAACAACGTCGGCGCTGCCATTGCAGGGATTAAAGCTTTAGAACAGTCGGTCATTTCAGCTGAAAGTGCATTAAAAGCCACTGAAGCTGGGTTTGAAGTGGGAACTCGGACCATTGTTGACGTGTTAGTGAGCACGCGGAACTTGTTCGACGCTCGTCGCAATTTGACCAAATCACGGTATGACTACATCTTAGCCGTGTTGTCATTAAAACAAGCGGCAGGCACTTTAACAGAGCAAGACCTGAGCTTAGTCAACCAAGCATTAGGCAATTAATAGCTTTTCCTTCGATATTTCAGCGCTTTGTCAGAGCAGATCAACTGCTCTGACCGCGCTTTCGCTGTTCAGATCTGAATTTTCCGTTACAATAGCCCGTTTTTTTGTGTTTGAGGACAGGCTGTGATCGCAAATCCCCCATTTCAATGGAAAATGTTACACCCACGTTATTGGCTGGTCTGGCTAAGTCTGGGGTTGGCTTGGTTGATGAGTTGGCTGCCCTACTCATGGCTGATGGCAATTGGCCGTGGCTTGGGTCGATTATCTTTCAAACTATTGAAATCTCGTAGAAAAATTGCAAAACGCAATCTCGAGTTATGCTTTCCAAGCATGGATGATGCAACGCGCGATGAGTTATTGCGTAAAAATGCCGAAGAAACTGGCTGTGCAGCGATCGAAACCATTATTGCTTGGTGGTGGCCCGATTGGCGCTTTAAAAAGTACGCCAGCTTTGTCGGCTACGAACATTTACAGCAAGCAATAGCGAGCGGTAAAGGGGTGTTATTGCTGTCGCCACACATGCTACATCTTGAAGCTTCAGGCCGCATTTTTGGTCTCAATCACCCTTCAGTGGGCTTTTATCGGCCACACAATAATTTGGTGATGGAATACTTTATGGTCCGCGGCAGAAACCGGGGCAATAAATATATGATTGGTAAACGCGATGTCAAAGCGTTAATCCACGCCTTGAATAGCCAAGAGGTTTGCTTCTATCTGCCCGACCAAGATTACGGCCGCAACCGTGCTTTGTTCGTGCCATTTTTTGCCGTCCCTGACACTGCAACCACCACAGGCACATTATTATTTGCCAAAGCGGCAAACTGTGTCGTCGTGCCGATTTATTCTCGGCGCCTCCCGAATCAGCAGGGATATCAAGTGGAAATCTTACCTCCGTTCGATAACTTCCCAAGTGGCGATGATGAAGCCGATGTGATCCGGGTTAATCAGTGGGTGGAACAAGCGGTTTTACAACATCCAGAACAATACATGTGGGTGCATCGGCGCTTTAAAACTCGGCCAGATCCTGAAGCGCCCAGTTTGTATTAATGAATCAATATGAAAAATTTTGTTAGAGCGGCCAGAATTGGCAGGGCTCTAACAAAACTTCTGCTTGCTTGGAATCAAAGTTGCAAAATTAACAATCCAAACAATTAAAATTAACAACTCATAAAACCTTGGCGGAATTTCAGTAGGACTTGGCAACAAAATGATATAAAGTGGAAACAACACCACTGAATCACTCAACCCTCTGACCGAACAAGCCGAGTTCCTGCATGCCATCGATTAAATCTCTCTTCGTGTTTTTTGTGTCCACTTGCGCTTTTTTCTGTGGCGCAAATGAACAAAAACCAGATATCGCAACACTTCTCGCGAAAAATCCTACTTTTGCTGAGGTCAAAATTTCTCCGGATGGCCGCTTTTTGGCGGTGATTGTCTTTGAAGAAGATAAACGCCAATTGCTGTGTTTAGATAGAGCCACGAAAAAAACCGTGGGTGGGGCTCGTCTTTCAGGCAAAGATGAAGTTGGTGAATTCTTTTGGGTGAGCCCAGAACGGATTGTGATGAAAATTAACAGTCGTTCTCCTTGGCAAAAAGAGCCTAATTATTACGGCGAACTGTTTGGCATTAATTGTGATGGTAGCAAACGGAAGATGCTGTTTGGCTATCGTAAAAGCGATACTTCGGGCTCCATGTTAAGTTCTAGCCGTGACGCCTGGGCCGATATTATCCACCTACTCCCCAATGAACCCAACCATATCCTGATCACCTCAACCAATTGGACGAAAGATGGCGGGGCGAAAGCGGATATTTTCAAGTTAGATGTTTATAGCGGTAAATTATCAAGAACTGGCAGAGCCCCGATGGGTTATGCCGATATCATGGCTGATAACAAAGGCGTCCCAAGGGTTGCGGCTGCCATTGATGAAAAAAATACCAGGCATGTATTTTTAGCGTCTGCGCAGGGCGAATGGATTGAAAATGAAGCTTTGAATGCTGTTCGCGAATTTGCGGCCATCCGCATGCTGCCGGATCAATCGGGTTTCTATTTTTCAGGTCGTTTAGAGTCAAATTATACCGGCTTATATCAGTTCAAATTCGCTGATAGCAGCATCAAGAAATTATACAGTTCCGATAAAATTGATATTACCTACCCCATGTTTAGTACCGATGGCGAAAGCATTTATGCCGTGCGGCTTGACGATGCCTTCCCTTCTTATCTGTTATTGAATAAAGATTCGCCGGATACTCAAGTATTCCGCGCTTTAACAGAAAAATTTAACGGTGCGGATGTGGTACTGACCAGCCAAACCTTGGATGGAAAATTACGGATAGTGCGCGTTGAAGCTGACCAGCTGCCTCCGATTTATTTTTTACACGATAACACCACAGGTCAAACCACCCGCTTGCTCGATAGCTTTCCGCACCTGCACGGCGTAGCCATGGTGCAAATGCAACCCATCGAATTTGAAAGTTTTGATAAAACTTTAGTCAGTGGTTATGCCACTTTAGGAGCAACCGGCGAAAATCAACCGCTGGTGGTCTTGCTGCATGGCGGTCCCTATGGCGTTCGTGATTACTGGGGTTATGACTCAGAAGTGCAAATGCTAGCAAAATCAGGCTATAACGTTTTGCAAATTAACTTCCGAGCTTCAGATGGCTTCGGTGCTGCCTTTGCGGATGCTGCTGATTTCCACTGGGGGGATCATGTTCAACAAGATATTATCGCCGGAACGCGCTGGGCTATTAGCCAAGGGGTCGCTAAAGCAGGCAATATCTGCATCATGGGTGGCTCTTTCGGTGCTTATTCGGCGCTGCAGTCGGCCTCTCTTGCCCCCGATCTGTTTAGTTGTGCCATCGGAGTTGCTGGCGTTTACGATTTGACGCTGCTGACCAAAGAAGGCGATATCACCCGAACCACCTTTGGTGAGGCTTACCTTGACGGCGTGATTGGCAAAGACCAAAACCAATTAAAAAGTTTTTCTCCAGTTTATCAAGCCGATAAAATTAAAGCCAATGTGCTGCTTATTCATGGTGAAAAAGATGAAAGAGCGCCAATTGAGCATGCGGAGTTGATGCAAGAGGCTTTGGAAAAGGCAGGTCGAACGGTGAAATTATCCGAGTATGACGATGAAGCCCATGGCTTTTATGCAGAAGAAAACCAAATTCGTTATTTTAAAGAGGTCCTGCAATATTTAGAGGCACAATTAAAACGGTAAACAATACACTGTTCCTATCACCAACCTAGCGACCTAGGTTGGTGCCTGTATTGTACAGATGAGTTCTTTTTAGCCTTTCTTTATCCGCTGCAAATCACAAAATTATTTGGCGTTCTCGTTCACATTGGTTAGTATCAATTCAAAGGCTTACACAGGAATAGTCAACATGTGGTTCTGGATTAAGCACCTCTCTGCTGCGGCTGTATTATTGGGGCTCGCTTTTGTC
>JACCDH010703925.1_pt1 | contig 31285 bp, 29 predicted proteins | sample 7442481 | NCBI WGS metagenome assembly JACCDH01 (sample SAMN15323433, study PRJNA562643) | freshwater metagenome | isolation source: river surface water | place: USA:Blue River Watershed | collected 2017-08-15
CTCATTTAGCCACGCTCCCTTACTTCAGACCAAGCATGCGCTTGGCTGTCATTGTGACGGTTGATTTTGCTGATGACTCTTGGCTCAAACGACGAGTAACGCGTGATGACTTGTGCTCCAAAAGGTGGCGCTTGCCTGCACGCTCGTGCATGATCTTTCCAGAACCTGTGACGCGGAAGGTCTTCTTCGCACCACTATGGGTTTTCATCTTTGGCATCTATCTTCTCCTGTTACTTCGTCGGTACTGCACTTATTAAAACTATCTTTATTACTCGGCAGCTTCTGCTGCCTTTGCTGCGGCCTTCTCTTTAGCAGCTCGTGCCGCCTTCTGTTCTGCCACTGCTTCGGTCTTCTTCTTGGTCGGACCGAGAACCATTGTCATATTTCGACCCTCTTGCTTAGGGGCGAACTCGACAAAGGCAATCTCTTTCACATCTTCTGCAAGACGTTGCAAGAGTTTGAACCCAAGCTCTGGACGAGTTTGTTCGCGTCCACGGAACTTCATCGTCACCTTCACCTTGTCGCCTCCCTTAAGGAATTTCTCGACCGCTGAGCGCTTTGTCTCGTAGTCGTGATTTTCAATCTTCGGCGTCAAGCGCACTTCCTTAACCACAATGTGGGTCTGGTTTTGACGTGCTTCGCGAGCTTTCTGTGCAATTTCGTACTTGTACTTACCAAAGTCCATAATTTTGCACACTGGCGGATTTGCTTCGGGAGCGATCTCTACGAGATCGAGGCCTATTTCATCTGCCATTGCTAGCGCTGCTTCAATATCTACAACGCCAACTTGTTCACCGGTGTAATTGATGAGACGAATTTGAGGTGTGCGGATACGGTCATTGATGCGCGGTTCTGTTGTGATTTCTGCTCCTATGTTCGGTTCTTGAGTATCCAAGTTGCTGCAAAAAACGCGCACCGCATAGGAAGAAAACTCTTACGAGTATTTCTTACCGACAAACCAATCCGCCGAAGCAGTAGAGGTGGGAGCGGTGAGCTCCTCTTGCAGCAGCCGAGGCTACTGGTCTAGGGCAAGGCTACCTGAGTCGGGGGTAAATCAAAAATCTGCGCTTGTTATGCGCCCATGCCGTGTAGTCCGCCATCAACATGGATGATTTCGGCGGTCGTCTTTGGAAACCAGTCGCTTAGAAGAGCCACCGCAGCTTTGGCAGCTGGTACTGGATCTGTGACATCCCACTGCAGTGGACTGCGCTCATTCCATACTTTCTCAAATTCATCAAAACCTGGAATTGATTTCGCAGCCATCGTTCTAATGGGACCAGCTGCGACCAAGTTGATCCGAACATTTTCGCCACCTAAATCTCTTGCAAGATAGCGCGAAGTAGATTCCAGGGCAGCTTTTGCAACACCCATCCAGTCATACTTTGGCCACGCAACTTGCGCATCAAAATCTAGCCCCACAATTGAAGCCCCACCGTTAAAGGTTGGACGGCAAGCGATCGCTAACGATTTTAAAGAGTATGCGGAGACATGGACTGCAGTTGCAACATCTTCCCAAGATGTATTGAGAAAGTTACCACCCAGTGCTGCTTCTGGTGCGAATCCAATCGAGTGAACAACCCCATCCAAATGTGGAACATGCTTTGTAATTTCACTCGCTAATCCATCGAGATGTTCTTGGTTTGTCACATCGAGTTCAATGATGGGCGCGCTCTGCGGAAGACGCCCAGCGATACGCGTGGTTAAACTCAAAGCTCGCCCAAAACCAGTTAGGAGCACGGTTGCTCCTTCTTCTTGAGCAATTCTGGCGATATGAAACGCGATTGACCCATCGGTGAGAACGCCGGTAACAAGAATATTTTTCCCTTGCAGGATGCCCATAATTAGTGCCCCATTCCTAATCCGCCATCTACCGGAATGATTGCTCCCGTGATGTAGCTCGCCTTTTCAGATGCAATAAATGCAACAACCTCAGCGATTTCCTCCGCTGAACAGAATCGACCGAGCGGTACTTGCGCTGCAATCTCTCCCCGACGTTTCTCATCAAGAGTAGCCGTCATATCTGTTTCAACAAAGCCCGGTGCGATCACATTTGCAGTGATTCCACGGCTTCCTAACTCGCGTGCAAATGAGCGGGCCATTCCGACCAAGCCTGATTTAGAAGCTGAGTAGTTAACCTGTCCTGCGGCTCCAACTGAACCAACGACTGAACCGATGAAGATGAGGCGGCCTCTCTTCAATTTTAGAAGTCCCTTAGTTGCTCGCTTCGCAACACGAAATGCACCGGTGAGATTGGCGTTGATGACGCTCTCAAAATCTTCATCGGACATACGCATGACTAGGGTGTCTTTAGTAATTCCGGCATTTGCAACAATTATCTCGGGTTGTCCAAAATCTGTTTCAATCTTTGCAAAGGCTGCATCTACGCTCTGTCCATCTGTGACATCCATTTGAACTGCGTCAAAACCGGTTGGTGGCGTTCCGGTTCGATAGGTAATGACGACGCGATGTCCTTGCGACTGCAGGGTTCGAGCGATTGCTAAACCAATTCCCCGGTTTCCACCCGTGACCAGTGCGATGGAAGTCGAGTCGCTCATGAGAGAAAACTACCCTACTGTTGCTCCATGGCTAAAGAAGATGACGTTTTTGACATCACTAGTGCGCCTAAGGGCTTATCTACTGATCAGTCAGCTCGTCAACGTCGCTACTTCATCTCCATGATGATTCGCACCGCGTGCTTTATCTTGACGGTCATACTTCCTAGCCCATATCGATGGTTCGCTCTATTAGGTGCGGTGACACTTCCCTACATTGCAGTAGTAGTCGCTAATGCTGGCCGTGAAACCGTCGTGCCAGGAGCAGCCATCATGAAGAAGAGGCCGCGAGGAATTGAGTAAAAAGAGAGAAGATTTTTCTCTTCTTAAAAGCTTCATAACTTTATTGCTTGTGATTCTCTGTCTGTGGGCGGCGCAATGGCAATTTAATCGCGGTTTGGATCGACAAGCTCGTAATAGCGCAATCGAAGAGAATACGTCTCGAAAAGTGAAGCCACTTAAATCGCTCACTTCTGATGTTAAAGCCCATGAATGGCAGAGAGCCTTAATTTCTGGAACTTTTGATACTTCACAACAGATCCTGCTCCGTAATCGCTACTTTGAGGGCGTCTACGGGTTCCAGCTTCTTACGCGTTTTGAAACAACTGATGGTAAAAGTTTTTGGGTAGATTGTGGATGGCTTAAGGCTGGTCCTAATGCACTTACTCCCCCAGATATTCCAGATTTACCTCGCGAAACCGTGACCATTGAAGGCAGGCTCCGTCTCGATTCTTCACTTCCACGTGGTGCATTCTTTGCGCTTCCTAGCGATGGATCACAAGGCCTGATTTCACAAGCAAATGCCCAATCTCGATCGCAAGTGTCGGAGAAGTTCTATATCGATCTACTCAAAGGCGATCGCCCTGATTTAACACCGGCAGTGCCTGCGCAACTTCCTGAATTATCTGATGGACCCCACATGGCCTATGCCTTGCAATGGGTTTTCTTTGGCGGATTAGTTGTCTACGGAAGAATCTTGATTCGCCGTGATGTCTTGTCTCGCAAAAAGCTCTGAATAAAGTCCTCCGCGAGAAATAAGCTCATCATGCTTTCCGCACTCCTTAATTTCACCCTTTTCTAGAACCAAAATTTGATCTGCTTCCATTACTGTGCTCAAGCGATGGGCGATAACAATAGAAGTTCTCCCGCGAAGCGCTTCTTTGAGAGCGCTATGGACTAGAGACTCATTCTCTGAATCTAAATGGGCTGTTGCTTCATCAAGAATGACGATTTCCGGAGCCTTCAAGAGCAGTCGGGCGATTGCGAGTCGTTGCTTTTCTCCACCGGATAAGCGATGGCCTCGCTCTCCCACCATGGTGTCAAAACCATTGGGCAAAGAATCTATGAGGGGCCAGATTTGTGCAGCCTTACATGCCTCGACCATCTCTTCATTCGTCGCATCTGCTTTGGCGTAACGAAGATTTTCGGCGATCGTCTCGTGAAAGAGATGAGCATCCTGCATGACTACACCAATCGAGTCACGAAGCGACTGTGTTGTGAGATCTCTTATGTCTATTCCATTTATTTCAATAGCACCCGCGGTGACGTCATAGAGTCGAGGCAAGAGTGCGCTCATTGTTGTCTTACCAGCCCCAGAGGGGCCCACTATTGCAGTCATAGTTCCCGCATCTGCCACGAATGAAATTTCTTTTAGCACTTCCCCGCTATCGACAGTCTCAGGTTTAGCGGCAGATTCGAGAGAGGCAAGCGAAATTTCTTCAGCCCTCGGATACGAGAAGGAGACATTTTTAAACTCAACTTTTGCATCCTTAGCAGAAAAATTGATTGCATTTGGTTTGTCTGTAATCATGGGTTGCAGATCGAGTACCTCAAAGACCCGCTCAAATGAAACCAGTGCGGTCATCACATCGATTCTCACATTGGAAAGCGCTGTTAATGGACCGTAAAGCCGAGCTAAGAGTGCAGTAATTGCCAACAAAGTTCCTACTGTGAGCGAACCGGAAATGGCTAGGTGGCCACCAATTCCATATGCAAAAGCTGTTGCGATAGCTGCGACACTGGTAATACCAACAAAGAAGATGCGATTGAGCATCGCCGTATGAATACCAATATCGGCAACTTTCCGTGCGCGCGATCTAAAGTAACTCTCTTCATTTTTGGGCTTGCCATACAAGGCGACCAAGAGCGCACCTGACACATTAAAGCGTTCAGTCATCGTGCTGGACATGGTCGCGTTCAAGTTGAAGGCATCACGTGTGAGAGCCTGAATTCTTTTTCCAACCCATTTTGTCGGTAGAAGAAATAGTGGAAGCAGCAAGAGCGAGATTAAGGTAATCTGCCAAGAGAGAATCAACATGGTTGTAACGACCAAAACTAATGAAACTACATTGCTGACTACTCCGGAAAGCGTGCCCGTGAATGCTTGCTGCGCACCCATGACGTCCGAATTAATTCGGGAAATAAGCGCCCCAGTTTGAGTGCGAGTAAAGAAGGCAATGGATTGTCTCTGGATATGAGCAAATACTTGAGAGCGTAAATCGTAAATTAAGCCTTCACCTATTCGAGCTGAAAACCAGCGTCCGAAAATATTAAAAGCTGCATCAACAACTGCCAGCAGTCCAACTAAGAGCGCCAGTTGAGTGACAAGAGCTCCGTTTTTGGGGATGACACCCTTGTCAATCAATTCTCGAAGCAGCAACGGCGTAGAGATAATCAGAAGAGCTTCGATGACCACGGTCACCAAAAAAATAGCAATCTGTCTTTGATAGGGCTTTCCGTAAGAAATTATTCGCTTTACTGTCCCCGGCTTCAACTTCTGAGATTTAACTGAAGGATCCGCCGTCATTGACCGAAAGGTCATCCACACAGCATGTTGAGACACAGAGAGAGCCTAAAGGTATTTTGTTAAGTTAGACAGTGAAGCCGAGTGCGCGTAATTGTTCACGCCCATCATCGGTAATTTTATCTGGACCCCAAGGCGGCATCCATACCCAATTAATCTTTACATCGTCGGTAAACGGCGCTAACGCTTGTCGCGTTTGATCTTCAATCACATCCTGTAGAGGGCAGGCAGCGGATGTAAGAGTCATGTTCAATACCGCAATGTTATTTTCATCAACCATCATGTCGTAAATCAGTCCAAGATCGACTACGTTAATTCCGAGTTCAGGGTCAACGACATCTTTCATCGCTTCATTGATATCTTCGATTTTTGCGACCATGTGCCTATCCTACTTTCCTATTCACTTATTCTTTGCCAAGGCTTGCATGCTGGCATCCTTAAATGCCATCCACCCGAGCAATGCGCACTTTATCCGCGCTGGGTACTGAGACACTCCCGCTAGGGCAACGGCGTCTTCTAGTAAGTTTTCATCACCTGATTGCGTGCCCTTGCTCTGCATAAGTTCCATAAAAGCATCCGAAATTTCCTGTGCTTGTGCCAGGGTTTTACCTATAACCAAATCCGTGAGGATTGAAACGCTCGCTTGAGAGATTGAGCAACCGACCCCATCCCACGTGACGTTAGCGATTTTTTCACCATCTAGTGAAACGTTGAGGGTGATTTCATCTCCACAGCTTGGATTGATGTGATGAACTTGAACATCATAGGTGGAGCTCAACTTTTTATGCTGAGGATTCTTGTAATGATCGAGGATCACCTCTTGATACAAATTGTCTAACTGCATTATCCGAAGTATTTCTGTGCGCTACGAATTCCTGAAACCAGCGCATCGACATCATGCGTTGTGTTGTAAAGATAGAAGGAGGCTCTAGTAGTCGCAGGAACGCCTAACTTTCGAGTAAGTGGCCAAGCACAGTGATGTCCAGTTCTTACTGCAATCCCCTGGCTATCTAAGAATTGTCCTAGATCGTGAGGATGTATATCTCCTACGGTGAACGAAAGGGTCCCGCCGCGGTCGTTGAGATCTCGTGGCCCAACAATTGCTAAATCAGAGATTTGCAACAGAGCATCCATCGCATACTTGGTGAGCTCTTGCTCGTGCGCAAAAATATCTTTCATTCCAATTTTCTGAAGGTAGGTAAGCGCAGCGCCCAAGCCAACTGCCTGTGCCATATTCGGCACTCCAGCCTCGAACCTCTTCGGGGCCTTCGCCCATGTTGCTGATGTCATGGTTACATTTTCAATCATGGATCCACCCGTGAGAAATGGTGGAAGGTCATTCAGTAACGCCTCTCTGCCCCACAAAATTCCGACCCCAGTTGGTCCAACTGACTTGTGGCCAGAGAATGCTAGAAAATCTACATCTAGCTCTTTGACTGAAATCGGCATATGCGGAACTGATTGACAGGCATCGAGAACGACTACGGCTCCTACCTCGTGAGCGCGCTTCACAATTTCGGTAAGCGGATTGATAGTTCCTAATACGTTTGATTGGTGAGTGAGCGCAACTACCTTTGTTTTCTCAGTTATCACCGAGTTGATGGAGCCAAGATCCAACCGGCCTTCGGGAGTTACTTCAAACCATTTGAGAGTTGCACCGGTACGCGCTGCCAACTGCTGCCAGGGAATGAGATTGGCATGATGCTCCATCTCGGTTATAACAATCTCGTCGCCATCGGCGATGAAGAAAGAACTACCCGATTCTGCATTTCCCATGGCGTAGGCAACTAGATTGAGAGACTCTGTAGCGCTCTTCGTAAAAACGATTTCGTTGCTCGTGGCTCCAAGAAACTCAGCAACAATCGTGCGAGCACCTTCATAGGCATCAGTTGCTTCTTCAGCTAATTGATGCGCACCGCGGTGAACTGCCGCATTATGCAATCTATAGAAATCGCTCTCTGCATCAATTACCACCGAAGGCTTCTGACTGGTTGCTCCAGAATCTAGGTAGACAAGGCGCTTACCATCTCGAATCGTCCGAGAAAGAATCGGAAAATCCTTGGCAATTGCTCCTGGATCAAAACTCATATTAAGCCGTGACGTACTCCGCGTAACCCTGCGCTTCGAGTTTGTCGGCTAGCTCAGGGCCGCCTTCTTCCACGATGCGACCATTTGCGAAAACATGGACAAAGTCTGGCTTGATGTACTTAAGGATTCTTGTGTAGTGGGTAATGAGAAGGATTCCATGGTTGTTTGCAGCCTTTGCACGAACAACTCCTTCGGAGACAATACGAAGTGCATCGACATCTAGGCCAGAGTCTGTCTCATCGAGGATGGCAAACTTAGGCTTAAGAAGTTCAAGTTGCATGATTTCGTGGCGCTTCTTCTCACCGCCCGAGAATCCTTCGTTGACATTGCGCTGCGCAAAAGATGGATCCATCTTGAGTGACTCCATGGCGCTCTTTACCTCACCGACCCACTCGCGCAACTTAGGAGCTTCGCCGCGAAGGGCTGTTGCTGCAGTACGTAAGAAGTTAGATACAGATACTCCAGGTACTTCTACTGGGTACTGCATAGCTAGGAATAATCCAGCCTTGGCACGCTCATCTACTGACATCTCGAGAACATCTTCGCCATCTAGCGTTACTGTGCCATCGGTAATTGTGTACTTAGGATGGCCAGCAATCGAATAGGCAAGAGTTGATTTTCCTGATCCGTTAGGTCCCATGATGGCGTGTGTTTCGCCCGACTTAATCGTTAAATCAACGCCCTTAAGGATTTCAACTGCGCCTTGTTCGGTATCGACAGATACTTTCAATCCGCGAATTTCTAGGGTGCTCATATCTATCTCCGTTACATCTCTACCGTGACGGAGTCTCCGTCGACAGTTACTGAATAGGACTTAACTGGCGCTACCGCAGGAGGCGTGAGCGCTTCTCCGGTACGAAGGTCGAATTCGGCTCCGTGGAGCCAGCATTCGATTTTGAAATCGGTGATGTCGCCTTCGGCTAACGATGCATCGGAATGGCTACAAACATCGCCGATAGCAAAAACTTCATCGCCAATTCGAGCAACACAGATGGCTTCACCATTCTTTTCGATACGCACTGGTTTGCCAGGCGTGAGTGATGATAAATTCAAATCAGACATTAGCTTCCTGCCTTCGCAAGTTCTTCATCAATGCGTGCCATAAGGCGTACTTCAACGTCATCGATTCCAATTTCCGAAATAATCTCATTGAAGAACCCTCGGACAACAAGCCGCTTTGCATCAGCCTCATTGATTCCGCGTGACATTAAATAGAAGAGTTGTTCGTCATCAAAACGACCGGTCGTTGATGCATGTCCCGCTCCTACGATTTCACCAGTCTCAATCTCTAGATTTGGGACTGAATCAGCGCGCGCCCCATCTGTAAGTAGTAGGTTTCTATTGAGTTCGTATGTGTCGGTTCCTTCGGCTGCCGCTCTGATGAAAACGTCACCGATCCATACAGTGTGCGCCTTATCCCCTGCCAACGCACCCTTGTAATTCACACGAGATTTTGCATGAGGAACTTTGTGATCCACGAACATGCGGTGTTCAAAGAACTGGCCTGCTGTTGCAAAGTAGACGCCAGAAAGATCGCACGATGCCCCAGGTGCAACGAAGTCAACAGTAGGGAGTAAGCGAACAACATCTCCACCTATTGTTACAACAACAGATTTAAAAGATGCATCGCGATCTACCACCGCGTGGTGGCGTGCAGTATGAATTGTCTTGCTGCCCCACTCTTGAAGTGCGATCAACGTTAGCTGCGCCCCTGGCTCGACTAAAATTTCCACATCTTCAGCTAAGTGAGTGTCGCCAGTGTTTTCTAGGACCACAGTTGCTTTCGCGTGGTTGCCCACTCTTATCTGAACTCTGGAAAACTCTGCCGAGTCAAGACCAAAAGCGTTGCGCCCTAGGAAGATTGGTTCGCCAAGCTCAGTGTTAGGAGCAATCGCAAGAGTTGCTCCGATCGAAGTGTGAGAGCGAATGCGATTGATTATTGCATCATCGCATTCAGTCAGAGCCGTGATTTCGCCTGTGGTGAATGAGGCTCCTTTTGGTAGTTCGCCCTTTGCGAAGAGAGATGATCTGGAATCAACGACTGCAGTACCGTCGTGCATTCCGCCCAGGCGCTTGAGAGGCGTGAAGCGCCACGCTTCTTCTCGCCCTGTCGGCGTGTGATTTTCTAAAAGATTACTTTGCAGCGCTGTCATTATCCAACTGCACCTTCCATTTGAAGTTCGATGAGTCGATTGAGTTCGAGCGCGTATTCCATAGGCAATTCACGGGCAATTGGCTCAATAAAGCCACGCACAATCATCGCCATGGCTTCATCTTCGTTAAGCCCACGTGACATCAAATAGAAGAGTTGGTCATCAGAAATTTTTGACACCGTCGCTTCGTGTCCCATTGAGACATCATCTTCGCGAATGTCTACATATGGGTATGTATCCGAGCGGGAAATGGTGTCAACTAAGAGCGCATCACACTTTACAGTGCTGGCAGAGTGGTGAGCACCTTCTTGTACCTGTACTAGTCCACGGTAAGAAGTGCGACCACCTCCACGTGCGACAGACTTTGAAATTACAGATGAAGATGTGTGCGGAGCTGCATGCACCATCTTTGCGCCAGAATCTTGATGCTGTCCAGGTCCAGCAAAAGCCAACGAAAGGGTTTCACCTTTTGCATGAGGTCCCATCAGCATGACGGCTGGGTACTTCATCGTTACCTTTGATCCGATATTTCCATCGACCCATTCCATAGTTGCACCTTCGGCACATGTCGCGCGCTTTGTTACCAAGTTGTAGACGTTGTTCGACCAGTTTTGAATCGTTGTATAGCGAACGCGAGCACCCTTTTTGACGATGATCTCAACTACAGCAGAATGAAGAGAATCTGACTTGTAAATAGGAGCAGTGCAACCTTCAACATAGTGAATATATGAATCTTCATCCGCAATGATGAGTGTGCGTTCGAATTGGCCCATATTTTCGGTGTTGATGCGGAAATATGCTTGTAGCGGAATATCGACATGCACGCCTTTTGGAACGTAGATGAAGGACCCGCCGGACCATACAGCCGTATTAAGAGCGGCAAACTTATTGTCGCCAACCGGAATAACAGAGCCAAAGTATTCTTTAAAGATTTCAGGGTGTTGCTTAAGTCCGCTATCGGTGTCCAGGAAGATTACTCCCTGCTTTTCTAGATCTTCACGGATAGAGTGATAGACAACCTCTGATTCATACTGCGCTGCAACACCAGAGACAAGACGCTGCTTTTCAGCTTCGGGAATACCTAGACGGTCATAAGTATTTTTAATGTCATCTGGAAGGTCATCCCATGACGCTGCCTGCTTTTCAGTTGAGCGCACAAAGTACTTGATTGTGTCAAAGAAAATTCCTGATAGATCTGATCCCCACGATGGCATGGGCTTCTTATCAAAGAGACTTAAGCCTTTGAGGCGAAGGTCTAGCATCCACTGTGGCTCACTCTTCTTCGCTGAAATATCACGAACTACCTCTTCGCTCAATCCGCGCTTTGCATTAGAGCCCGCGTCATTGCTATCCGACCAGCCGTACTCGTAATTTCCGAGACCATCGAGTTCTGGATGTGCTGTTGTCATTTGATCGCCTTTCGAGCGGTTATCGTCTTTGTTGTTTGAGTGATTCTTGTTTTTGCAGTTACTCGGGAAAGATTTGGAATGTAGGTAGTGCACACACCATCGCCGTGCGCGATGGTAGCCAAACGCTGTACGTGTGTTCCCAAAATTTTCGAAAATGCCTCTGTCTCGGCTTCGCAGAGCTGTGGAAACTCAGCTGCAACGTGCGCAATCGGACAATGGTGCTGACAGAGTTGTTCGCCAGTTGCTCTACTTTCAATACTTGCGGCGTACCCCTGATCTGTGAGAAAGGAAGCTAGGGCATGAGCCTTTTGCGTCTTCTTTGCGCTGAAGGCAACTGCTTTCCGCTCAATATCATCGGCGCGTGATTGTGCAAAGGCCTTCACTAGATGATCTCCAGATTGCGCAGACATAAATTTCAAAGCTGCGACCGCCAAGTCATCATAGGAATGCTCAAACTTCTCGCGACCAGCATCGGTCATGACAAAAACTTTTGATGGGCGACCTCGACCACGCGAGAGCGCTTGGTGAGGCTCGCGCGCTTCCAAGATTCCGTCGAGGACCAAGAGATCAAGATGGCGACGAATACCTGCCGGCGTAAGGCCAAGACGTTCGCCGAGAACTACGGCAGTCGAGGGGCCGTTCTCCAGGACTGAGCGAGCGATAGCCTCTCGGGTGCTCAGGTCGTCGATTTTCACAACAGTATTGTGTCGTAATTACCAACCCCCTGCCACTCGAAGAGTGAGCACGTTTAAGCGCAGAAGACATAGGCTACGAGAGTGAGCAGAGTAGAAGGTATCGCCCGCAAAGCGCTGGCACCTCTGACTGGATTGTTGTTATTCCTCCAGTCAGCGCTCGTTCTAACGGGAGGAGCGGTTCGCCTTACCGGTTCAGGAATGGGTTGTCCGACTTGGCCTGAATGCGTGCCCGGTTCATATCTGCCGGTTGAAGGCCAGGCCGAAGGTGCGCTGCACGCATGGATCGAGTTTGGAAATCGCCTCTTAACTTTTGCCCTCTTCTTTGCAGCAGTTGCAACCTTTATTGCAGTCATGCGAAGTGGACGTCGTGATCTGCGCTTTCTGGCAGCAACCCAAATCTTAGGTATTTTGGCGCAGGGAGTTTTGGGCGGAATAACCGTGTTAACTCATCTCAATCCACTCTCTGTGGCATCACACCTTCTTCTCTCAGTACTCCTAATTGCAGCAGCTACCTCACTTCACTCTCGCCGGCACCAACCACATGTGCGAACCTCTTCAACCCAACTGAGAATCTCGCGACTTTCGTTAGCGCACATCATCATCGCCTTTATTGCAATATCTATCGGCACACTCGTGACTGGAAGCGGTCCACATGCGGGAGATGTCGATGCGCCACGACTCAATTTTGATATCTCTACAATCACTAGATTCCATAGTTCATCCGTTTGGACGTTGATGATCATCACCATCCTCTTGTATCGCTCAAAAGATTTACGATATGAAACAAGACGTTGGCTCAATATTTTCTTGATTTTGGCGCTATTACAAGGCGCTCTCGGTTACATTCAATATTGGCTGGGAGTTCCAGAACTTCTTGTCTTTTTCCATCTTTTGGGATCAGTACTCGTCTGGATCGCAGCGTGGCGCATCCGTCTATCTGTTGTAAGAAAACCAGCGTAAGGAGTTGGCATGTCAAAGATCGTCGGTTGGAGTGAATTAGATGATAAGGCCGTGGCTATAGCCCGAGCTTTAGCTATGGATGCAGTACAAAAAGTTGGCAATGGCCACCCAGGCACTGCCATGTCTCTAGCCCCAGTTGCCTACAATCTCTTTCAACGCCACTTGGTTCACGATCCTGCAGATCCGACGTGGTTAGGGCGCGATCGCTTCATCCTTTCTTGTGGGCATTCATCGCTGACTCTTTACACTCAACTTTTCTTTAGCGGCTATGGGCTTGAGATGCAGGATATGCAATCGTTTCGAACCTGGGGTTCGCTGACTCCGGGCCACCCTGAATTTGGACATACTGCTGGGGTTGAGATGACAACCGGACCGTTAGGTGCGGGTGTGGCAACTGCAGTTGGTTTTGCGATGGCTGCACGATATGAGCGTGGTTTGCTTGATCCAGATGCTCCCACAGGTAGCTCGATTTTCGACCACGCAATCTGGGTACTGTGTTCAGACGGCGATCTTCAAGAGGGTGTTTCCGGGGAAGCCTCTTCTTTGGCTGGAACTCAGGAACTTGGAAATCTCAATGTCATCTATGACGACAATAGAATTTCAATTGAGGGAGACACTCACGTCTCGTTTACTGAAGATGTTGCTGCTCGCTACCGTGCTTATGGATGGCATGTCCAAGAAGTGGCTGCTCTGCCTGATGGAAATATCGATTTAGCTTCGCTTGATGTAGCGATGATTGCTGCCAAAGCAGAGAAATCAAAGCCTTCGCTCATACGAATGCATTCAGTAATTGCATGGCCAGCGCCAAAGTTGCGCGGAACAGCTAAGTCACATGGATCAGCTCTCGGTGATGAAGAAATTGCTGCGACAAAGAAGGAGCTTGGACTCAATCCTGATGAGAAATTTGCCATGCCCGAAGAAGTCTTTGCCCATGTCCGTTCAGTAAAGCAGCGTGGCGCAGCTGCTCACACCGAATGGAATAAGAAATTCGAAGAGTGGCAATCTGCTCATCCGGAACGCGCCTCTCTATTAGCGCGATTGCAAAAGCGCGAACTACCTGCGGGATGGGATTCACAGCTGCCCATATTTGAAGCTGGAAAGGATCTAGCTACTCGCGCTGCGTCGGGACATGTCATCAATGCAATTGCTAAATCGCTTCCCGAATTTTGGGGAGGTTCTGCAGATTTAGCCGAGAGCAATAACACAACAATTGAAGGTGGGAAATCTTTCTTGCCAGCCACCAGCGCTATGAAAGATGCCCATCCATATGGTCGCATCATCCACTTTGGAATTCGCGAACACGCCATGGGTTCGATTCTTAATGGAATCACTCTTCATGGTTTGACACGTACCTTTGGCGGAACTTTCGCAGTCTTTAGTGATTACATGCGTCCGGCTGTGCGTTTGGCAGCGCTCATGGATATTCCAACAACATTTGTGTGGACTCACGATTCAATCGGTCTAGGCGAAGATGGACCTACACATCAGCCAATCGAACACTTTGCAGCGCTACGTGCTATCCCAAACTTTGCAGTGATTCGCCCAGCTGATGCAAATGAAGTTGCCCAAGCATGGCGCTCAATTTTGATCCGTCAAAAGCCAGCTGGCTTATTGTTATCTCGTCAAAACCTGCGAACCGTAGATCGCGCGACTCATGGTCCAGCGACTGGCGTTGATCAAGGCGCATACGTTCTCAAAGATAGTTCAAGCTCGCCTCGTGTTGTCATCATCGCAACGGGATCGGAAGTTGCGCTGGCTCTTGATGCACAATCAATACTAGAAGGTGAAGGCATCGCAACTCGCGTCGTGAGCGCTCCTTGCCTAGAGTGGTTTGCTGAACAAACCGAGAGCTACCGAAATTCTGTCATTCCAACATCTGCCCTCCGTGTCAGCGTTGAGGCAGGTATCGCACAAGGATGGCGTGAGTACGTCGGCGATACGGGAATAGTCATCTCTCTTGATCACTTTGGCGCCTCAGCAGGCGCAGGCAAACTCTTCTCCGAGTTTGGTTTCACTCCGGAAAGAATCGTCAGCGATATTAAGAAAGCTCTTTAATAATGAAAATCTCAGGTCCTATCACTTCGCAGATAAATCGCGAATCGGATCTTTATCGGCTACTTCTCAAGGCGCACTCACGTATTGCTCTGAAAGACCCAACAACCTGGGGCGCAAAAGCAGCAGCTGAAGCGGCTATCCGACTCAATTGGGTAGATCTTCCTGAAAGTTCAGAGTTGCTACTCCCCCAGATCAATGAGGTGGCTGCAAAATTTGCACACTGTCATCGGGTAGTGCTTTGCGGCATGGGTGGATCTTCACTTGGGCCAGAAGTTATCGCGCTTACCTATAAGAAAGATATTTTTATCTTTGACTCTACAGATCCAAATTATGCACGGCACGCCCTGGGTGAAGATCTTGAACATACGGTTGTCGTCGTCAGTTCCAAATCAGGTTCAACTATAGAAACTTCGTCTCAACGAACACTCTTCCATCAGAGTTTCCGAGCCGCTGGTTTAGATCCACTGCGCCATATGCTTTTTGTGACCGATCCAGGGTCACCTCTTGATCGTGAAGTTCGGGCTGATGGATTCTCGGTTATCAATGCAGACCCGAATGTCGGCGGACGTTTTAGCGTGCTGAGCGCCTTCGGTCTCGTTCCCTCTGCCCTTGCCGGCGTTGATGTTGCAGAGATCTTGCGCGCTGCGCGTGCAGAAAAAGAGAGTTTTATACGAGAGCCAGAGCAGGTTGTCGATGCGGCTTATCTGCTACTTGCGCACTCGCATCAGTACATTGCATTTACTGATAACAACTCACAGGTCCCTGGACTCTCAGATTGGATCGAGCAGCTGATTGCTGAATCTACTGGCAAAGATGGAACCGGTCGCCTTCCGATTGCAACAGAGAATGCGGAAGTTGCATCAGTGGGTGGCGCTCTCACGGTCAGTTATGCCGGCAGTGAAACTGATTTGGTCGTTGAAGGTTCGCTCGGTTCTCATTTCATTTTCTGGGAATGGGTTACTGCACTGATGGGGGTAGGGCTAAAGATTGATCCATTTAATCAGCCCAATGTCACTGAGGCTAAAGAGCAGACTTCAGCGTGTTTGGCTGAATGGAATAACGCTCTCCCTCAATTCTCTCCGACCATTACAGAGAAATCTGTAGAAATTTTTGGAGATGGACAGTCTCTTCAGGATGCGCTTGCAACATTTATCGAAGATGTTAAAGATGGCGGATATATAGCAATCATGGCCTACCTAGACCGCCGCGATGATTCAAAGATTACAGAGCTTCGATCGATTCTCGCGCAAAAATCTGGGAAGCCAACCTCATTCGGTTGGGGGCCCCGATTTCTCCATTCCACCGGACAGTTCCATAAAGGTGGACAGAAGAATGGTTCATTCCTTCAAATTACCGGTGAGACAGACCTGGACTTTGATCTAGGCGATAAGCCGTTCTCACTTCGCACGCTTTTGATGGCACAAGCTATTGGAGATAATCGCGCGCTATCCGCAAGAAAATACCCGCTACTTCGACTGCATCTGCAGAATCGAAGCGCGGGTATTGACGAAGTCTTGGCCGCTGCCAAAAAACTTTGATTTAGTCGAGATCGTCTCCACGTAATTTACGTAAGGCATCTTCGAGAATCTTGGCACCCTCTGCATCAGTACGACGTTCCTTAACGTAAGCCAAATGAGTCTTGTAAGGAATATTGATCACAGCGGTAGGTGGATTGTTGCGATCGCGTCCAGCCGGAAGTCCGCACTTAGGACAATCCCATTCAGCGGGAATAACTACTGTTTCCTCTACAGCGAAACTTGGACGAACTTCATGTCCATTGGCGCACCAATACGAGACTGTTGCGCGCTCGATTTGATCTCCACGCTCGGCCTCGCCCATTGGGCCAGCGCCGACGCGACTTCCACGAATTGCACTTGCCATGTATTAACCCTTCAAAACAAGAGATAGACCGACGACTCCAGCAAACCAGAGCCCACCCACCACAATCGTGATGCGGTCGAGGTTACGTTCTACAACTGATGAACCACCGTAGTTTGAAGAGATTCCGCCTCCGAAGAGATCAGAGAGCCCTGAACCTTTACCTTTGTGAAGGAGAACCAAGAGGATCATCACGATGCTCGAGATTACGAGAAAAATTGATAACGCTAAAGCCACTGTAAAACTCCTCTAGAGATAGGGGTTAAGGATACCTGAGTCAGCGCCGTGACGAAGCCTTAGACCTGAGCGTGGACCTTGGCGATCTTTGCGAGTTCCTCAGGGTCGAGGCTAGCTCCACCTATGAGAGCGCCATCTACATCAGGCTGCTTCATGATTTCTACGATGTTGGCAGACTTCACAGAGCCTCCATAGAGAATACGCATATTTGCGGCAATCTCAGATGAGCCAATCTGTCCAATCTCTTCACGGATTGCGCTGCAAACTTCTTGAGCATCTTCTGGGGTTGCAGTCTTTCCAGTGCCAATAGCCCAAACAGGCTCGTAGGCAATGACAATCTTCTTGAGGTCTGGCTTGTGAAAGCCTTCTAATCCAGCTCGCACCTGACGGATTACGTGAGAGACATGTGTTCCAGATTCACGAATGGCGAGCTCTTCACCAACGCAGAAGATAGGAACTAATTCATGGGCTAGCGCCGCCTTTATCTTGCGATTGATAAGAGCATCATCTTCTTTATGAATAGCGCGACGTTCGGAGTGACCAACAATCACAAATGTACAACCGAGTTTGGCCAACATGGATCCAGAAATATCACCTGTGAAAGCGCCCGAGTTCTCAGGGGAAAGATCTTGTGCGCCGTATAGCAAGCGAAGACGGTCGCCATCGACCATTGTTTGAATTGAGCGAATATCGGTAAAAGGTGGGATAACTGCCACATCAACTGCATCGTAATCTTTATCTTCCAGCGAATAGACAAGCTTTTGCGCGACAGCTATTGCCTCCAGATGATTGAGGTTCATCTTCCAGTTGCCAGCCATTAAAGGTTTACGCATTACATGCTCCTAAGAATTGAGATTGATGGATTACAGATCAAGCGCTTTCAAACCAGGTAATTCTTTGCCTTCGAGATACTCCAGCGAGGCTCCCCCACCAGTTGAGATATACCCAAATGCCGAGTCCGCAAAACCCAATGCACGAACTGCAGCCGCTGAATCTCCACCACCAACAACCGAAATTCCAGAAACTTCGGTGAGTGCCTGCGCTACCACTTTAGTTCCCGCTGCAAAGTTTGGAAATTCAAAGACTCCCATTGGACCATTCCAGAAGACTGTCTTACATCCCTTGATGGCTTTAGCGAACTTTGATGCTGTCTCGGGCCCAATATCGAGTCCCATTTGGTCGGTTGGAATTTGATCTGCACTTACCAGAGTTGGTTTTGCATCCGCTGCAAATGTTGGTGCAACGACTATATCTGTTGGCAAGAGCAGCTTTACTCCAGTTGACTCGGCTTGATGAATTAACTCCTTAACGGTGTCAATCAAATCTCGCTCAACGAGCGATGTGCCAATCTCTTTGCCTTGTGCTGCTAAAAAAGTGAAGAGCATGCCTCCACCGATAGCCATAACATCAACTTTGCCCAGTAGATTCGAGATAACGCCGATTTTGTCAGAGACCTTTGATCCTCCGAGTACAACTCCATACGGGCGCTCTGGATTGACAGTAAGTTTCTTAAGAACTTCAACTTCTGCGGCCACAAGTGTTCCGGCCGCGTGTGGAATTATCTTTGGCAAATCAAAGACCGATGCATGCTTACGATGTACGGCACCGAAACCATCGCCAACATAGAACTCTGCAAGTGAAGCCAGTTCGGCTGCAAAGGCAGCACGTTCTGCTTCATCTTTCGAGGTTTCGGCAGCGCTAAAGCGAATATTCTCCAAGAGAAGAATTTCACCAGGCGCAAGTGCTTGGGCTCTTGCTCTCACCTCGTCGCCGGTGATTGCTGCTGCGAAGTGAACTGGTTTCCCGAGAAGTTCTGCGAGTCGAAGAGATACTGGTGCAAGCGAGAGTTCTGGTTTTGGTTCACCCTTAGGACGACCTAGATGAGCTGCAATAACGATACTTGCACCCTTTGCAAGAAGGAGGTTAATCGTTGGAAGAGACGCTCGAATTCGGCCATCGTCTGTAATCTTTCCCTCTTTAAGGGGAACATTAAGATCACAGCGAAGAAAGATTCGCTTTCCTGCTACATCTAGGTCAGCCAGAGAAGTCATTACAGAGACTTACCTACATAACCCACGAGGTCAACAAGCCGGTTTGAATATCCCCACTCGTTGTCATACCAACCAACAACTTTGACAGTGGTTCCAATTGCCTTGGTCAGCTGAGCATCAAAGATGCACGATGAAGGATCGGTCACGATATCTGATGACACGATTGGATCTTCTGTGTATGCAAGGAATCCCTTAAGTGATCCATTTGCAGCTTCCTTCATGGCAGCATTAATTTCGGCAGCTGTTGCTTCCTTGGCAAGTTCTACTGTGAGGTCAGTTGCCGATCCTGTTGGAACCGGAACGCGCATAGCAAAACCATCGAGTTTGCCCTTGAGCTGTGGCAGAACTAGAGAAATTGCTTTAGCCGCTCCAGTCGAGCTTGGGATGATGTTGGTGGCTGCAGCACGTGCGCGGCGCAAGTCTTTGTGTGGGAAATCAAGGATTACCTGATCGTTAGTGTAAGCATGAATTGTGGTCATTAACCCACGAACGATTCCAAACTTCTCATCCAAAACCTTTGCCATTGGAGCAAGGCAGTTTGTTGTACATGAGGCGTTTGAGATTACATGGTGGTTTGCCGCGTCATACTTATCATGATTAACGCCCATCACAATTGTGATGTCTTCATCTGTGGCAGGCGCTGAAATAATTACCTTCTTGGCTCCCGCCGCAATGTGCTTCTTAGCATCGGCTGCCTTTGTGAAGTGGCCTGTTGATTCAATAACAATATCTGCCTTCACTGCAGCCCATGGAAGGTTTGCAGGATCGCGATCTGCGAAGACTTTGATGGTCTTTCCACCAACGGTGATGGTGTCGTCGGTGTGGGAAACCTCTAATCCCAGACGTCCAAGGATTGAGTCGTACTTAAGAAGATGTGCCAAGGTTGCGTTATCGGTGAGGTCGTTGATACCTACGATGTTGATATTTGGGTTTGTTAACGCTGCGCGAAAGAAGTTGCGACCGATACGTCCAAAGCCATTGATTCCGACATTAATCATTGTAAAAACCTCTTCTAGAAAGTGATTGCCCCAATAAAAGGTGGCTACGAGTTACACCACAACGTTGGGGGCTTGACCAGAAGTCTATCAGTTGGTGCGAAGGCTACCGTCCGGTTAGGAATCCCCCAGCAAATCTGGCGAGAGCCCAGCCTCAGTATCAGGAATTCCGAGTTCAGCGGCGCGCTTATCGGCCATCGCTAACAATCTACGAATTCGCCCAGCGATTGCATCCTTAGTCATAGGAGGAGTTGCAAGCGATCCCAACTCTTCCAAACTTGCTTGTCCGTGCGCGATACGAAGCTCACCAGCTTCCTTGAGATGGTCAGGAATTTCTGATCCGAGAATCTCCATTGCGCGTTGAACTCGAGCAGATGCTGCGACAGCAGCACGTGCAGAACGCCTTAAGTTTGCATCATCAAAATTTGCAAGACGGTTGGCAGTCGCACGCACTTCACGACGCATGCGTCTTTCTTCCCAATTCAAAACGCTCTCATGCGCACCTAATCTTGTGAGTAGGACTCCAATCGCATCGCCATCTCGAATAACAACGCGATCTACACCGCGCACTTCACGGGCTTTAGCAACAATATTGAGGCGGCGTGCAGCTCCTACAAGCGCCAAAGCGGCCTCTGGTCCGGGGCAGGTAATTTCAAGAGAGGAGGACCTTCCTGGCTCGGTTAACGATCCGTGTGCAATAAAGGCGCCACGCCAAGCAGCCTCTGCATCACAAACATTTGCTGCAACTACTTGCGGAGGAAGACCACGAACTGGTCGACCATTTGCATCAATCAAACCTGTTTGACGGGCAAGTGCGTCTCCTGCTTCAACCACTCGAACCACATAGCGAGAACCTTTACGTAAACCGCTGGAAGATAGAACTGCCAAATCAGAATCATGACCATAGATATCGGCAATATCTTTCTTGAGGCGCCGTGCGCTCTGAGAAGTATCAAGTTCAACCTCAATCAGAACTTTGCCTGCTGCAATATGAAGGCCACCTGCAAAGCGGAGAAGTGATGAGACCTCAGCTTTACGGCAACAGGGCTTGGAGACTGCAAGACGACTGAGTTCGTCCTTCACTGCTGCGGTCATTGCCATGGGGCTATCCAATCAGTTTTTCTGAGGCAATGTGCGCGAAAATCTGACCCAATTTCTTTACATCGTGATGTAAGGGCGCACCGGAACTGCGCAAATCTGCGACGACTAACTCTGAACCCATGGTTGAAAGATATGTCTGCAGCTCTTGTGCACCCTCTGCAGAACTATCGAGGATCACTACATCGAAAGTAAGTCGAGGCGCATAGTTCTGGAGGATGCGCATATGTTCAGCTGGCGAATATCCGGCATACTCCCCCGCAGATTTATCCGCAGAATCCAAATTGAGAATTAGGATTTTCTTGGCTTCTGTTTCTACTAAAGCATCTCGCAAATCTGGAACGAGTAAGTGCGGAATTACACTCGAAAACCATGAACCTGGTCCCATCGTCACCCAGTCTGCATCGTGAATGGCTGAAAGAGCTTCAGTCTGAGCAGCTGGGTTCTCGGGAATCAATCTCAGATTTTTGAGCTTTCCTTTTGTAGTTGCTACCTCTGCCTGGCCGCGAACAATCTGCGTGCCAATACTGTTTTCGAAAGTTGCTTCAATGTCGAGTGGTTCCGATGCCATAGGCAGAACTCGACCCACGACTTTTAAGAGTGCGCCAACTCGATCTAGTCCGGCAACTGTGTCCTCATCGCGATCCCACAATGCAGCTAACAATAAATTCCCAACTGCATGTCCGTTGAGTGGTCCCTCGCTTGTAAAGCGATATTGCATGATCTGCGCCCAACTTCGGCCCCATTCATCATCACCACATAAGGCAGCAAGCGCCATACGTAAATCTCCTGGAGGAAGGATTGGAAACTCTTCACGTAGACGACCGCTGGAGCCACCATTATCTGCAACCGTCACAATCGCCGTGATGTCGCTCGTAAGGCTACGAAGTGAAGTGAGAGTTGCAGCCAGGCCATGGCCACCACCGAGAGCAACTACTTTTTTGGTCAACTTATTCTCGTCCAACATCTCGATGAGTTGCATGGGCTGTGATCTCAAGTTCAGAGGAGGATGAAGAGAGCTGCTTGGCAATTTCTTCAGCTATGGCAACCGAGCGATGCTTTCCGCCTGTACAGCCAATTGCAATCGTCACATATTTCTTTCCCTCGCGCAGGTAGCCAGGAATCATCTGCCTGACCACCCCAACATAACTCTTAATGAAATCAGCAACGCCCTCGCTGCCTAGCACTTTCTCAGAAACAGGTGAGTCCAATCCATTAAGCGGTCTGAGTTCAGGAATCCAATGTGGGTTTGGAATAAAACGACAATCTAAAACTAAATCAGCATCAACTGGAATTCCATATTTATATCCGAAGGATAAGACATTGACTCGTAGAGAAGGCAGCATTCCTGCTGCAAAGATTTCTGAAGTGCGCTTTTCAAGTTGGTGGACATTGAGGTTTGAGGTATCGATAACAACATCTGCTTGTGCGCGGATCTCTTCCAGTTTTGCCCGCTCACGTGCTATGCCATCCACAATGCGATCTTTGCTCTGAAGAGGATGAGGTCGACGGGTTGATTCAAAACGTTGTACCAACGCCTGATCGGACGCATCTAGGAATAGCAAACGAAACGGGACCGCCGCAGTTTTTAACTTGGCAAGTGAGTCATTAAGTTCATCAAAAAACTTACCCCCGCGAACATCTACAACTACCGCTAGGGCCGCGTGAGTATCCAATGATTGCTCGGCAAGTGAAGGAAGCAGCGACGGTGGCAAGTTATCAACAACGTACCACCCAAGATCCTCGAGTGCATGGGCGACGGTAGAACGTCCGGCGCCTGACATGCCAGAGAGGATTAGTAGCTCTTTTGCTGCCATGTTTTCATTCTGCCTTATGTGTCAAGTATCTCGCCAGTGGCCATATCAACCTTCATCTCTGGTTGTTGAGATAGAGATTGCAGGTGATCAAAGATAATTCCGGCGATAGTGGCGCCAATTCCAGGGGTTGCAGCTAACTCCTCTCGAGTCGCCTTTCGCATCGCTGAGACTGAACCGAAGCGAGAAAGGAGAGCGTTTCTCCGTGATTCTCCTAGTTGCGGAATATCATCGAGTAAAGATTCCAACATAACTTTTGATCTGCGAGAGCGATGGAATGTTATGGCAAACCTATGCGCTTCGTCTCGGATTCGCTGCAGAAGATACATAGCTTCACTTGTTCGAGGCAGAATTAAAGGGTCCTTGTCCCCTGGCATCCATACTTCCTCCAAACGCTTTGCCAATCCACACAGCGCAATATCCGTTACGCCTAATTCATCCAAGGCTCGTTGAGCCGCTGCAACTTGAGGTGCACCACCGTCAACAACAATAAGCTGTGGAGGATAAGCAAACTTACTGAGCTTTCCCCCAGTCTCTGCAACCTCTGCAGGATTAACATTGCGATCTGCTAACAATCGCTTCATTCGACGTGTGATCACTTGATGCATGGCACGGGTATCGTCCTGAGCTGTATCTGTATCAATGATAAATCGTCGGTATTCGCTCTTCTTTGCCAAACCATCTTCAAAGACAACCATAGAGGCAACGACAGAAGTTCCAGAAATATTTGATATGTCGTAGCACTCGATCCGTAGCGGGGTGCGAGAAAGTTGCAGCTCTTCTTCAAGCTCCAGTAACGCTTTGCCAGATACCGCAGCATCTGTTGCCCGTTTGCTGAGGTACTGCACCAACGCGTAATGGGCGTTGCGTTCGACTGTCTGTAGTAACTCAACCTTTTCGCCACGTTGTGGAACTTTGATTGCTACCTTGGCTCCACGCAACTCCGAGAGCCATCCTTCTAGAGCAGCTTGATCTGCTGGTGATTGGTTGAGATATATCTCGGATGGAATATCTGAGGGAGCGCTCTGGCTATAAATTGAGAAGAACAGTGATGCAATTTGATCATCGCCTTCAAGTGCGCGCTCTTGGTCAACAATCCATGATCGAGAACCTTTGATGGAACCTCGTCTTACAACAAAGATAGAGCCTGCGGCATGTAAACCCTCTTCGTGAATTGAGATGAAGTCGCCATCTAAATCATCAGATAGATTTCCTTGGGTTGAACGTTGTGCTTTTTCAAATGATTCGATCTGATCACGAAGTCGAGCCGCTCGCTCGAACTCTTCTCGTGAGGACGCTAACTCCATTTCGCTACGAAGGGCAGGAAGTAAGTTCTCCATACCTTTCTCCATAAAAGCATCTAATTTGAAGGCTATCTCCTTATGTTCTTCTGGGGTCACCCATCCAACACACGGAGCAGAGCACTTACCAATATCTCCAAGAAGACACTGCCGTTTAGTCCGCTGTGCTCGCTGAAAATTACCTGCGCTGCATGATCGAACTGGGTAGACCTTGAGCAAGACTTCATACGTATTCCGTAGCGCCCATGCATTTGTGTACGGACCGAAGTATTTAAGTCCTGGTCGCTTCTCTTTCCGGGTAATAAAAATGCGCGGATACTCGTCGCTGAGCGAAATAGCCAAATATGGATAGGACTTATCGTCTTTGAATTGCACGTTATACGTCGGCTGGAACTGCTTGATCCAACTAAATTCCAGCGCCAAAGCTTCTAACTCAGTTTTAACAATCGTCCAATCAACTCGAACCGCCTCGTGGACCATTCGATAGGTTTTTTGTGCAAGGTTTGATCCAAAATATGTCGAAAGACGATTTTTTAGATTCTTTGCCTTACCTACATAGATGACTTTGTCTGCACCATTAAAGAAGCGATAGACACCAGGTTCTTCAGGGATTTCCTTCGGGCGATAACTTGCAGGTTGCGCCATTGTTACTTCTGCTTTGCGGTCTTTCGAACCGGTGTATGTCGATTGGTAGCAAGAATTTCTGCAAGAAATTCTCCTGTGTAGCTGCCTTTTACCTTGGCCACATCTTCTGGAGTGCCTTCTGCGACAACAGTGCCCCCGCGGAAACCTCCTTCTGGGCCCATATCAATCACCCAATCCGAAGATTTAATGACATCAAGGTTATGTTCAATCACGATCACGGTATTGCCGGTTTCAACGAGCCGTTTAAGTACCCCAAGCAACTTATTAACATCTTCAAAGTGAAGACCAGTCGTTGGTTCATCAAGAACGTAGATAGTGCGACCCGTAGAACGTCGTTGCAATTCAGTCGCCAGTTTGACTCGTTGCGCTTCTCCACCAGAGAGCGTAGGCGCTGATTGGCCGAGTCGTACATATCCAAGTCCAACATCACAGAGAGTCTTGAGATAGCGAGCAATCGTGGGCACTGATTCAAAGAACTGGTGTGCGATTTCGATAGGCATATCAAGAACTTCTGCGATGGTCTTTCCTTTGTAGTGAACTTCCAAAGTCTCTCGGTTATAGCGTGCACCATGGCAGACTTCGCAAGGAACATAAACATCTGGCAAGAAGTTCATCTCAATAGTGATTGTTCCGTCTCCCGAACAATTCTCGCAGCGCCCGCCTTTGACGTTAAAAGAGAATCGCCCCTGCTGATAGCCACGAACTTTTGCTTCAGTCGTCTCGGCAAAGAGAGCACGGACTTTATCGAAGACTCCTGTGTAAGTTGCTGGATTTGAACGAGGCGTACGCCCAATTGGTGATTGATCGACGTGAACGACCTTATCTAAGTGATCAATACCAGTGACGGTGCGATGTCGTCCTGGAACGAGTCGAGCGCCATTAAGTTTATTGGCAAGGGTTGTATACAAAATGTCATTGACGAGAGTTGATTTACCAGAGCCTGAAACTCCGGTAACGGAGACAAAGAGTCCGAGTGGAATAGAGACTTCAATATCTTTTAGGTTGTTTTCCTTCGCACCCTTAATAACAAGTTGTCGCTTCGGATCGACTGCGCGTCTTTGCTGTGGAATTTCAATTGACTTACGTCCCGACAGGTAGGCACCTGTGATGGATTCATTTGATGCGATTAACTCTTCATATGAACCCGAAACCACAACGCGACCACCGTGTTCTCCAGCACCTGGCCCGATATCGACAACCCAATCTGAGGTACGGATTGTTTCCTCATCATGCTCGACAACAATTAGCGTATTTCCTAAGTCACGTAGCCGAGTAAGGGTGTCAATCAAGCGACGATTATCCCGTTGGTGAAGTCCAATCGATGGTTCATCAAGAACATAGAGAACACCAACTAGCCCAGAACCGATCTGCGTTGCGAGTCGAATGCGTTGCGCTTCTCCACCAGAGAGTGTGGCAGCAGGTCGGTCGAGTGAGAGATAGTCCAATCCAACATCTAACAGGAAGCCAAGTCGCGCATGAACCTCTTTCATCACGCGCTCAGCAATCTGAGCTTCGCGTTTATTAAGTTTGACCTCCTTCAGGAAGCTGGCGCATTCATCAATAGAGAGTGCACATACTTCGGCGATGCTCTTGCCTCCAAGAGTTACTGCTAATACTTCTGGCTTAAGGCGCGCACCTTTGCATGCAGGGCAAGGAGTTTGGCGCATATACGCCTCATATTTATCACGGCTGTAATCGCTATCTGTTTCACTATGGCGCCGATGAATAAATGGAACCACACCTTCAAAGCCAGTTGAGTAATTACGTACGCGGCCGTAACGATTCTTGTACTTGACATGAACCTCATACTCAAAGCCATTGATAATTGCATCTTTCGCTTTTGCAGATAGCTTCTTCCACGGACTATCGAGAGAAAACTTCAACTCTTTTGCAAGAGCCTCAAGCAATCGTAAGAAATACTCAGATGATTGTCCTCCTGACCATGGGGCAATAGCCCCATCATTGATGGAGATAGAGTCATCAGGGATGATTAATTCATCATCAACCTCAAGTCGAGTTCCAATACCCGTACATTCAGGACAGGCGCCAAAAGGTGAATTGAAAGAGAAAGAACGCGGTTCTAGTTCTTCAAAAGAGAGATTGCAGTCGTGGCAAGCTAGGTGCTCGCTGTAGGTATGTTCTTTTTCCCCAGCTTTTGCATCAACAAAATCAAGTAGCACCAATCCATTGCCCAATTTGAGCGCTGTCTCAATTGAATCCGTAAGACGAGATTTGCTCTCAGCCCTGGCGGTTAAACGATCAATAACAACCTCAATTGTGTGCTTCTCTTGCTTTTTGAGTTTAGGTGGTTCCGTTAACGAAATCGTTTCGCCATCAACGCGCGCTCGAGAATATCCCTGGGTCACTAACTCGGCGAAGAGATCTACAAACTCCCCTTTTCGCTCGCGAATCACTGGAGCGAGAACTTGAAACTTTGTCGTTGCTGGCATTGTTAAAATTTGATCGACAATTTGTTGCGGGCTCTGCCGAGATACCGCCTTGCCGCATTGCGGACAGTGTGGCCTTCCCGCACGCGCAAAGAGCAATCTGAAGTAGTCATAGACCTCAGTAATTGTTCCAACAGTTGAACGAGGATTGCGGTTGGTAGATTTTTGATCGATTGAAACGGCAGGTGAAAGTCCTTCGATAAAATCCACATCTGGCTTATCCATTTGGCCCAAAAACTGTCGCGCATACGCTGAAAGTGATTCCACGTAGCGGCGCTGTCCTTCGGCAAAGATAGTGTCAAAGGCGAGGCTTGATTTTCCTGAACCTGAAAGTCCGGTAAATACGATGAGCGCCTCGCGAGGAAGTTCTATAGAGACATCTTTGAGGTTGTGCTCGCGGGCGCCTCGAACAACTAGCTTCTCGATGCTCATGTTCCCGCCTCATCCATTCCTCGAAGTTCCCGCTTGAGTTCGCGGAGTTCATCGCGCAGACGAGCCGCCAATTCGAAAGCGAGTTCGTCTGCAGCGCTACGCATCTGCTCGGTGAGCGAGCCTATCAACGCAATCAATTCTTGGCGCGGCATGGAATCAGTAGGCTTCGACGAAAATGGTAGAACTGCCGCTGATTTCTTTCCTTTCACTGTAGCCAAAATATCGGCTGTGTCTTCGCTCTCTTGCACGATTAGATCCGTAATATCTGAAATCTTCTTACGCAGAGGCTGCGGATCAACCCCCCGCTCGAGGTTGTAGGCAACTTGCTTTGCACGACGTCGGTTGGTCTCATCAATCGCTTTTGCCATCGATGCTGTGATGTTGTCGGCGTACATGTGGACTTCTCCAGAGACGTTTCGAGCGGCGCGACCAATTGTCTGAATGAGCGATGTCGCAGAACGCAAGAAACCCTCTTTATCTGCATCCAAAATAGCGACGAGAGATACTTCTGGAAGATCTAGACCCTCGCGCAAAAGATTGATACCAATCAGCACGTCATACTCACCACTACGTAACTCGCGTAGCAGTTCCACTCTTCTCAAGGTATCAACCTCGGAGTGCAAATAGCGAACTCGCACTCCCTTTTCTTGTAGGTAATCTGTGAGGTCTTCTGACATCTTCTTCGTAAGAGTGGTAACGAGTACGCGTTCATTCTTCTCAGCGCGGATAGTTATCTCGTGGAGCAGATCATCAATCTGTCCCTTAATGGGCTTGACGATAATTTGAGGATCGACCAGGCCAGTCGGTCTAATGACTTGCTCGACGACATCTCCCCCAACTTTTTCAAGTTCATACTTGCCAGGAGTTGCTGATAAATAAATTTTCTGGCCAGTGCGCTCTAGAAATTCAGGCCATTTCAGAGGTCGGTTATCGAGGGCGCTCGGCAAACGAAAGCCATGTTCTACCAATGTTCTCTTGCGCGCCGCATCACCTTCATACATGGCGCCAATTTGAGGAACTGTCACGTGGCTCTCATCAATGACTACTAAAAAATCTTCTGGAAAATAGTCGAGGAGGCAGTTAGGCGGCGAGCCGGGGGCGCGTCCATCAAGATGCCGTGAATAGTTTTCTATTCCCGAACAGAAGCCGAGCTGCTCCATCATCTCTAAATCAAAGGTGGTTCGCATTCGTAAGCGCTGCTCTTCAAGTAATTTACCTTGCTTAGTAAATTGATTGAGCTGTATCTGAAGTTCATCTTGAATATCACTCATAGCCCGCTTCATAGTCTCGGGCCCAGCTGCGTAGTGGGTGGCGGGAAAGATATAGATCTCAGTCTCATCGTTGACAATTTCTCCCGTTAGGGGATTTAAGGTCATGATTTTTTCGATTTCATCGCCAAACATTTCGATACGTACCGCGAGCTCTTCATACATGGGAATAATTTCGATAGTGTCGCCGCGTACTCGGAAAGTGCCGCGTTCAAAGGCCATGTCATTGCGTTTGTACTGAACGTCAACGAATTTTCGAAGGAGGGCGTTTCGCTCTATTTCATCGCCTACCTTAAGGCGAATCATGCGATCGATATATTCCTGAGGGGTTCCCAAGCCATAGATACATGAAACAGTAGCGACCACCACCACATCCCGTCGAGTGAGCAATGAGTTAGTTGCCGAGTGTCGTAATCGCTCTACTTCATCGTTGACACTGGAATCCTTCTCAATAAAAGTATCTGTCTGTGGAACGTATGCCTCGGGCTGGTAATAATCGTAATAAGAGACAAAGTACTCAACTGCGTTATTGGGCAACAGCTCCCGAAACTCATTGGCCAATTGCGCTGCCAAAGTCTTATTGGGCGCCAGAACAAGCGTTGGACGTTGAAGTCTCTCGATCAACCACGCTGTTGTGGCTGATTTTCCGGTTCCGGTTGCGCCGAGTAAGACCACATCTTGCACGCCTTCATTAATTCGCCGAGCAATTTCATCAATTGCAGCTGGCTGATCTCCAGCAGGGATGTAGTCGCTGATGACTTGAAAAGGAGCCACCTTCCGCTGCAGATCTGTTACCGGACGCACCTGCTTATCCTAAAGAGAGCGGCCGCAAAACGCCCTCCCAGAGATTCTCCACCTGACGCAAGAGCGAGTCCTCATCACCGTCATTGCGAATCACTGCATCAGCAATAGCTTCTCGTGCTTCTGGGCTTGCTTGGGAAGCTATGCGCTTTTCTATCTGAGATATGTATAGACCCTTCTTGAGCAAGCGAGCCTTACGTATCTCAAGGTCTGATTCGACGGTGATGATGTAATCAAATTTTGCAGCTGCACCAGTTTCAACCAAGAGAGGAATCTCGTAAATCAAAATATCGTCGCTATCTAAATCGGCAACTGCTTCGGCAAAGAGGGCCTGTACGCGTGGGTGAATAATGGCTTCCAGATCTTTGCGCGCTTTTGGATCCGAGAAAACTATCTCAGCTAATTTCTTACGATCGATATCGCCGTTGGCGATAACATCATCGCCAAATCGAAGCATGACATCTGCAAATCCATCTGTACCGCGCTCAATCGCCATTCTGGCTAATTGATCAGCATCGATGACGAGAGCGCCCAGTTCAGCAAAGTATTGCGCCACTGTTGATTTACCGGCCCCGATTCCGCCAGTGAGCCCAACAACCAACATGCTCCCACCCTACCTTTTATATGCGAGCCTCTGGGGCGGTGTCATTTCACAACATCCTAAGAAGTGAAAAAGGGACTCATGCGGGGTAAGCGAGGTTAAGGAGCAGCTCGCGACCCGTATGAGTCCCTTTTTCCTAACTACTTATTCTGCCGCTACTACAGCAGCTTCCTCCGCTGCCTTTGCTTCGGCCTTCTGCTTCTTGTGAGCTAGGAAGCGTTCCTGAGCAACAGCGTATTGACGCTCCCACTCTTCGCGCTGTGCATCAAAACCAGGCTTCCATTCCTGTGTCTCAGGATCAAAACCTTCTGGGTAGATGAAGTTTCCATCAGCATCGTAACGTGCAGCCATTCCATATTGAGTTGGGTCAAATGCCTCAACTTCAACTTCGTGGCCTTCATTAGCTTGCTTGAGTGAAAGTGAGATGCGACGACGCTCTAAATCAATATCGATAATCTTGACGAAGAGTTCATCTCCCACAGAAACAACCTGCTCTGGAATTTCAACGTGGCGTTCTGCCAACTCTGAAATGTGAACCAACCCTTCAATACCTTCATGCACGCGGATAAATGCTCCGAAAGGAACGAGTTTGGTTACAACGCCAGGAACTACAGTGTTGATTGTGTGGGTGCGAGCAAATGCCTGCCATGGATCTTCTTGAGTAGCCTTGAGTGAGAGTGAAACGCGCTCACGTTCGAAGTCAACTTCTAGGACTTCGACAGTTACTTCATCGCCAACTTCAACAACCTCACCTGGATGGTCAATGTGCTTCCAAGAAAGTTCAGAGACGTGCACAAGACCATCAACGCCACCAAGATCTACGAATGCACCAAAGTTGACGATTGACGAGACAACTCCTGTGCGAACCTGACCCTTCTGTAGCTGGTTAAGGAACTCAGTGCGTGATTGAGATTGGGTCTGCTCTAGGAATGCGCGACGTGAGAGAACTACGTTATTGCGATTCTTATCAAGTTCAATGATGCGTGCTTCAACCTGCTTACC
>JACCDH010877835.1_pt1 | contig 31273 bp, 28 predicted proteins | sample 7442481 | NCBI WGS metagenome assembly JACCDH01 (sample SAMN15323433, study PRJNA562643) | freshwater metagenome | isolation source: river surface water | place: USA:Blue River Watershed | collected 2017-08-15
GACTACACCATTGCCATCGTGACCCACAACATGCAGCAAGCAGCGCGTTGTAGCGATTACACCGCTTATATGTATCTGGGTGAGTTGGTGGAGTTTGGTGAAACCGAACAAATATTCTTCAAGCCCAACAAAACAGCAACGGAAGACTACATCGCAGGCCGTTTCGGCTAACAGGAGAACCACATGCCAGATAAACACCTGTCCTCACAATTTGATTCTGATCTCAACAACATTTCATCGCATGTGATGGAATTGGGTGGTTTGGTGGAGTCTCAAATTCGCCAAGCCGTTTACGCCTTGTCACAGTTCAGCCCAGAGGCGGCTGACGATGTGTTGGTCACAGAAAACAAAGTGAATAGCTTAGAAGTTGAAATTGACCGCGAAATCGCCTCGGTCATTGGTCGTCGTCAACCCACGGCTCGCGATTTGCGCTTGCTGATGGCCATGTCTAAAACCACGGCCAACCTTGAGCGCGTGGGCGATGAAGCGGCCAAGATTGCGCGCATGGTCAAGTCCATCATCGAAAGCGCTGCGCCACGCTCTTTGCCGTCCAGCGATTTGCGCACCTCCGCTGACTTGGCATCTGGTTTGCTGCGCAAGGCGCTCGATGCGTTTGCCCGTTTGGACATCCCCATGGCGGTCAGCATCTTGCGTGAAGACAACGAGATCGACAAAGAGTTTGATGGTTTTGTACGCAAACTCATCACCTACATGATGGAAGATCCTCGCACCATTTCGGCCAGCCTCGATTTGTTGTTTGTGGCTAAGGCGATTGAGCGCATTGGAGACCACTCAAAGAACATTGCTGAATTCATCATTTACATCGTCAAGGGTGAAGATGTGCGCCACACGCCATTGGCGGATGTTGAATCCTCAATGGCTTGATCAACCTAACGCGCTATCAAGATGAAAATTGCAAGGGTATTGGTGGTTGAAGATGAGTCGGCGATTGCTGAGTTGATTTCGGTCAATTTGCGTCATGCAGGCATGTTGGCGGTGTTGGCCCAAGACGGGATAGCAGCACAACAACACATCGATGATGTGTTGCCCGATGTGATTTTGCTCGATTGGATGTTGCCAGGGCAAAGCGGACTCGAGTTGGCGCGTCGTTGGCGTGCAGACCCGCGCACCAAGACCACCCCCATACTGATGCTGACTGCACGCGGCGATGAACCCGACAAAATAGCGGGTCTGGATGCAGGTGCCGACGACTACATCACCAAACCCTTCTCTACGCAAGAACTGTTGGCGCGTATTCGGGCTGTATTGCGTCGCCGAGCCCCAGAGCAAGCCACAGATGTGGTGCGCATGGGCGGTCTGACGCTTGACGGGGCAACCCACCGCGTGACTTTCAATGATCAGAACATCAAGCTTGGGCCAACAGAGTTCAAATTGCTGAACTTTCTCATGCATCACGCTGAGCGTGTGCACAGTCGCAGCCAGCTGCTAGACCGGGTGTGGGGCGACCATGTGTTCATTGAAGAGCGAACGGTTGACGTTCACGTCAAGCGATTGCGCGAAGCCTTGGGCGAAGCGGGTAATATGGTAGAAACTGTCCGCGGTGTTGGGTACAGAATTACCCAACACATCTAACGCTTCAAGCCTTTTCATACCTCCGTGATCAGTCGATTTTTATCGTTTATTTCCTTTTTGGCCTTTGGTGCCGCCACCGGGTTCGCTTGGACGCTCTACCGCGCCAACGAAAAGTCTACGACCGATGTCTTGATCGGTGCTTTATTGGCTGGCATGGTGTGGATGCTGATCGACATCTGGCGTGGATATCGCGTACGCTCTTGGCTCAGAAATGGCGACCTAACCATGGCCCCAAATATGGCGGGCTGGTGGGGCGTTGTTCTGGAGCGTGCCAGAAAACTGTTGCGCGAGCGGGAGCGAAGCATCGCAGCAAGCGATCAGCGTTTGAAAGACTTTTTGTTAGCGATCCAAGCCTCACCCAATGGCGTTGTGATGTTAGACGCTAACGCACAAATTGAATGGTGCAACCAAACAGCTGCTATGCAGTTAGGCATTGACCCTGTGCGCGATGTCATGCAGCGCGTGGGTAACTTGTTGCGCGATCCAGTATTCACCGCTTACATGGCGCTCGAACAACCCACTGAACCGGTGGTGATGACTGGGCGTAATCACCGGGTGGATCGACCCGTACGCATTTCTGTGCAGCGACATCGTTATGGTGAGGGCAAGCAGTTGCTGTTGACGCGGGACGTCACCATGCTGGAACAAGCCGAAGCCATGCGGCGTGACTTTGTTGCCAATGTCTCGCACGAAATTCGCACACCCTTGACCGTGCTGTCTGGTTTCATTGAAACCATTCAAACTCTGGACTTGAACGCTGCAGATCAAAAACAGTATTTGTCCCTGATGGGTGTGCAAGCCGAACGCATGCGGGTATTGGTGGATGATTTGCTGACCTTGTCACGTTTAGAGGGCAGCCCAATGCCCAATGCATCCAATGCAGTTCATCTGCGACTGTTGATGAAAACGTGTGAACAAGAAGCCAGAGGCTTATCAACATCCTTGACTCATGGTGAAGCGGCGCAAACCATCGCATTTGATTTACCGACCGAATTGGCCGAAGGTGTTTTGCTGGGTGAACAGCGTGAATTGCAAAGTGCATTGTCTAATTTGGTCAGCAATGCTGTGCGATATACCCCTGCCGGCGGCCGAATTGAGGTACACGTTGAACAAGACAGCAATGGGAATTTAGCGCTTGAAGTGCGTGATACGGGCCCGGGTATTGGAGCTGAGCATTTGCCTCGTTTGACTGAGCGTTTTTATCGTGTAGACCGAAGTCGCTCTCGTGAGTCAGGTGGTACGGGCTTGGGTTTGGCCATTGTGAAGCATGTGATGCAGCGTCACGGTGGCAGCTTGTCTATTTCCAGCGAATTGGGTCAAGGCTCTAGTTTTAAATTGCAGTTTCCAGCAGGACGCTGGAAAACGCATATGTGATTTAGCTGTTATTTTTGAGTCGTTTGCGCTCAAAGCGCTTGAGCATCACGAATGTGAACCATCCGATAAATGCAGAACCCACCAAAAAACTGCCAAAGGCTAGTGGCCAAGGGATGCCTTCGGTCATCATTGAAAACTCTGACATGCCGCCCACACCAGCCAAAATATTGATGGGCATGAAAACCACGCTGAACACGGTCAATTGGTTCACGCGTTTGTTTTGATTGATGTTGATGAAACCGATGGTGGCATCCATCAAGAAATTTATTTTGTCGAACAAAAAAGCTGTGTGGCTGTTGAGTGAGTCGATGTTGCGCAAAATTTGTTTGGCATCTGAAATTTGCTCTGATGTGAGCAGCCGTCCGCGCATCAGAAAGCTCAGAGCGCGCTGGGTGTCCAAAATGTTGCTGCGAATACGACCGTTTTGGTCTTCCTCTTCCGCAATGTCAGCTAAGATCCCTGCGGCTTCTTGGTCGGTGATGGCTTCGCTCAGCACATGACGCCCGACAACACCTAATTTGGCGTAGGTGTTTTCTAGCGAGTCAGCTGACACCTCTACATCGGCGCCGTAGAGGTCTAACAACAGATCTACGCAGTCGCTCACATAGCCTGGTTGCGTGAGGGCACGTCGGCGTTGATGACGAAACACAGACAACTCTTCGTTGCGCAATGAAAACAAAATGCCGCCGTGCAAAATGAAAGCCACCGGCACACTGCGTGAACTACCTTCTCGGTCTAGCAAAAAGTTGGAGTGCAGGTGGATATCGTCGTTTTCTTCCACATGAAATCTTGCGCTCACCTCAAGGTCAGTAGCTTCTATGGGGTCGGGGAGTTCTACGCCGAAATGCGAACCAACAAATAGGCGTTCGGCTTTGGTGGAGTTGATCAAATCCACCCAAATCGGTTTGGCACCTTCGAGGTCTTTTCGGCCTGAAATGGGTAAGTTTTTGAGGCGACCCTCGACCAGTTCGTACACATTGATTTTGCTGTCCTCAAAATCGGGTTGTCGATCACCGGCGATGTCGGGACGGCGATCGTCTGAAATTTCCCACAGCACGTCGTTTTCGCGCTCTTGGGGGAGCATCGCCCATAGCTTGCGGGCGTCTTCCAAAGGCAAGGCATCTAAATAGCTGCCAAGTTCTGTTGCACTTTGCTTGGCGATGAAAGTTTGGAGCTCAACATCGTGTTGTTTCTTGAGCAACGACTCAACAACTTCGTGCTTGTGCATTTGTTGGCTTTGAACCATGCTGTCAACCAATTTTTGTTTGTTCAGCATGTCCACCAGCGTTTGAAGTGACATGGCATGACCAGTTGAAGAGAGATTTCAATAAATTTCAGGAACGATCATGCTCTGCGGTACGGGCTGACGTAGGTAGTCAGGATTCCGTACGCGTGCGGGAAGTTCAATCTCAGGGTGATCTATTTCGTGATAATCGAAATGCTTGAGCAAATGGTGAATGCAGTTCAAGCGTGCTTTCTTTTTATCAACGGCTTGCACCACCCACCAAGGTGCTTCTGGAATGTGGGTCCGCTCAATCATCGTTTCTTTGGCCACGGTGTAGCTTTCCCAGCGGCGACGGCTTTCTAAGTCCATGGGACTGAGTTTCCATTGCTTTAAGGGGTCGTGAATGCGGCCCAGAAACCGTGCGTGTTGTTCATCGTCGGTGATGGAGAACCAATATTTGATGAGTGTGATGCCACTGCGTGCTAACATTTTTTCAAACTCAGGTACGGTACGGAAAAACTCTTCGTACTCATCGTCCGAGCAAAAACCCATCACGCGCTCGACGCCCGCGCGGTTGTACCAGCTGCGATCAAACAACACAATTTCACCTGCTGCGGGCAGGTGTGACACATAGCGTTGGAAGTACCACTGGGTTTTCTCGCGGTCGTTGGGTGCGGGCAGGGCGGCCACGCGGCACACACGGGGGTTCAGACGCTGGGTGATGCGTTTGATTACACCGCCTTTTCCTGCGGCATCGCGTCCTTCAAACAAAATAACTACTTTTTGTTTGGTGGCGACCACCCAGTCTTGCAGTTTGACCAATTCACCTTGCAATCGGAGCAACTCACGGAAATAGTGGATGCGATCGAGGTTGCCGCCTTCTTCGTCCATCGACATCTCGAGTTCTTCGTCGAGGGAGTCAAGCAGATCGTCACGCAGGCGTTGAATCGTTTCCTCGTCAAGCAGGGTTGAGTTTTTCATGAGCAGTTCCTTTGTGCTCTATGTTGAACTCGGACTGTTTCAGCTTCATGACAATTTGTCATCGAATCTTCATATGGTGCAGCTACATTTTTCACCACTTGTTATTGAGTGATACGTGAGGTGACGCTATTTCGTTCCGTCTGATTAGCTTATTCGTGGTTGTTTTGCTGCTGTCAGGGTGCGCTGTTCGCCCCTATGTGCTGAACCAGACAGCCGACGTTTTGTCGGGCCAAGGGTTGTCAGACGAAGACGATTTACAACTGGCACGCGAAGCAAGTCCTTTTTATTTGAAAACCTCAGAATCGGTGCTCCGGCAAACGCCAGGTCACTTGAAATTGGCTGAGGCCGTGTCGGCAGGTTTTACACAATACGCCTATGCCTTTGTGGCTTTTGAAGCCGAGAAGATGGACAGCAGCCAACCGGATGTGGCCGCCCAAATGCGTGAACGGGCTGCACGTTTGTATGCGCGTGCGCATCGTCATGCGATGGCGGCATTGGAAAAAAATCAACCAGGTTTTGCCATGGCGCTGTCGCAAAACGATGTGAAAAAGCATCCGAAATTGACACCTGCAGAAGTGCCTTTGGCGTATTGGGCCGCAGCCTCATTGGGTGGAAAAATTTCCATGTCCAAAGATGACCCGGATGTGGTGGCTGATTTGCCTGTGTCCATGCGTTTGGCAGAGCTGGCATGGCAAACTGATCCTACTTTTGGGCAAGGCGCGTTGACCAGTTTGATGGGCACCCTCGAGGCTGCCCGTTTAGGAGGCTCGCGCCAAAAAGCAGAACGATTGTTTGACCAAGCCATTGCCATGGGGCAAGGCAAGGAGGCGGGACCTTTGGTTGCCAAGGCTGAGGGCGTGGCTTTGCCCAACCAAGACAAAACCCAATTCGAACAACTCTTGCAACAAGCCCTCAAGGTGAGCCAGCAGCATCGCAGTTTGCAAAACGAAGTCATGCGTGAAAGAGCGCAATGGTTGCTGTTGTCGGCAGATGATCTTTTTTGAAAGCACTGAATGTCTTTATTCGTGAAATCTATCTTGCAAAGCACGCTCGGTTTGCTATTGCTTGCAACACAAACTTTTGTTTGGTCTGCACCTGACAAGCAATTGCGGATGGGCACTTTGGCGCCTAAAAATTCTGTGTACCACCGCCAGTTGGTGGAAATAGGGGAGGCTTGGAAAACAGCTCAGGGCAGTAGTGCCAAGTTTGTGGTCTATCCCGATGGCAGTCAGGGCGGTGAAGCAGAAATGGCGCGGCGTATGCGCATTGGGCAATTGCAAGGTGCGCTTTTGTCGGTGGTGGGATTGCGCGAAATTGAGCCTTCTATCAGCGCTTTGCAGTCTATGCCTCTGCTGTTCAAAACCTGGGAAGAGGTGGACTATGTGCGTGAAAAAATGCGCCCAGCCATGGAGAAAAAATTTGCAGACAAGGGCTTCGTGGTGTTGGCGTGGGGTGACGCAGGTTGGGTGCGGTTCTTTTCAAAAGAGCCTGCATTCAAACCGGATGATTATCAGAAAATGAAATTCTTCGCTTGGGGTGGTGAAGCAGATCAGCAAGAAATCATGAAAAGTATGGGCTACACGCCTGTGCCATTAGAAACAAGCGACATCTTGCCTTCGGTGCAAACGGGCATGATCAATGTGGTGCCTTCAACGCCATATTTTGCATTGGCCAGTCAGGTGTACACCATGGCCCCGAATATGTTGGAAATCAACTGGGCACCCATTGTGGGCGCTTTGGTGGTCACTAAAAAATCATGGGACGACATGTCGCCAGAGGCGCAAGCAGCGTTGCGCTCTGCCGGAGAAAAAGCGGGTGTGCAACTGCGCGCAAAAGCACGTCAAGAAGTGGAAGATGCCGTTGAGGCGATGAAAAAACGCGGTTTGGTGGTGAATCGCCCCAATGCTGAACAAATGCGCGCATGGCAAGAATTGGCTGACAAACTCTACCCTCGCATTCGCGGCACCTTGGTGCCGGCTGAAACTTTCGACGAAGTGTTTCGACACTTGAAGGCCTACCGCGCAACCAAGGGCAAGTGATGCTGTTGCTGCGCCGTTTAGTTCAAGCAGATACTTGGCTCGCTGCCATGGCCTTGGTTTTGATGGCCTTGATTCCGTTGGTTGAGATTTTGTCGCGCCCTGTGATGGGCAAAGGCATTGAGAACGCCCCCGTGGTGGTGCAACACTTGGGCTTAGTCATGGCCATGTGTGGTGCGATTGCGGCTGAGCGATTTGGTCACCTGACCAGCTTGGGCGTGGTGTTGCCACGCTTTTATGGGGTGGGGCAATTCAGCAGCGCCATGGTATGTGGTGTGCTGGCTTGGGCCAGTGGGCAGTTGGTACTAAGCGAAATGTCAGCAGACCAAACGTTGGCATACGGATTGCCACTGTGGGCCATACAACTTGTCATGCCATTGGGATTCGCTTTGCTTGGGATCAAGCTGGGTGCGCGTTGCCATGAAGGCATCGCTGTAAAAACGCTGTGTGCTGTTTTGGCACCTCTGTTGGGTGCATACCTGGCATATGCCTTTGACGGTCAAGCATTGCCTATGTGGCCTTCGCTGATCATTCTTCTGTTAATGCTATTTTTTGGAGCCCCTATATTTTCGGTCTTAGGCGGCTTGGCGTTGGCCTTGTTTTGGTTGGATGGCTTACCCTTGGCGTCGATTGCCCTGTCACACTATCAAATCACGGTCAATCCTTCGTTGCCAGCATTGCCTTTGTTCACATTGGCAGGGTTGATCATGGCCAGTACAGGTGCTGCAAGACGTTTAGGGCTTGTATTCATAGCTTTGTTTGGGGGGGGCAAAACAGGTACGGTCATTGCCGCGACCGTGTTGTGTTCTTGTTTCACCGCATTCACGGGCGGCAGTGGTGTGACCATCTTGGCTTTGGGCGGTTTGTTATTGCCCTTATTGCAAGGCGTGGGTTACCCCAAACACAAAGGCATCAGCTTGGTCACCAGCGCCAGTGCGTTGGGTGTTCTTTTGGCGCCATCGGTGCCGCTCATCATGTACGCGATCATCGCCAGAGTGCCGATCAACACCATGTTTTTAGCCGGCGTGATTCCTGCTGTTGTCATGGTCATTTGTCTGTTGTTGCTCGGCGGCTACTTGCGAAAAACTGATGGTACAGGGGAAGCGCAACGCGCGTCCAACGAAATATTGTCGTTGCGCAAAGCGGTTGGCCAAGCCAAGTGGGAGCTGTTAGCGCCTGTGGTTGCCATTGGTTCACTGGGCAGCGGTTTGGCCACACCCACAGAAAGTGCAGCACTTACAGCCCTTTATGCGGTGATCACGCAGGCATGGGCACATCGTGAATTGAGTTCACAACAATTGTTTCAAGCCTTGTCGCAATGCGCCCAAATCATTGGTGGAGTCATGTTGATATTGGGCATGGCCTTGGGGCTTACCAACTATTTGGTGGATGCAGGTGTGCCCGATATGGCCACCGAATGGGTGCAAGGGGTCACGCAAAACAAATGGCTCTTTTTGTTGGCGTTGAACGTGTTTTTGTTTGCCGCAGGTGCGTTGATGGAAATCTACGCAGCCATTGTGGTGCTGGTGCCTTTGTTATTACCGTTGGCCATCAGTTATGGCATCGATCCTGTGCACTTTGGCATCATCTTTTTGGCCAATATGGAAATGGGATTTTTGTGCCCTCCCGCCGGGATGAACATTTACTTTGCCTCTGCTGTTTTCAAGCAACCTATTCGGACGGTGGCAGCCTCGGTCGCACCCGCTTTGCTGGCCATTTTCATGGGTACCCTGCTGATTTCTTGGCTCCCCCTTTTGGCAACGGGATTGCCTGATTGGTTCATGTCACTCAAGCGCTAAGCAAGGCAAGTTGTGTGCTGATGGTGCGTTGGGAGAGTTGCGCCAGACTTCTGCGAGAGTGACCCTGCGGCGAAAGTATTTCGCCAACGTAAACTTTAGCCACAATACCTTTGGCAGACATGACTTGGTGCAAGGACTCCAAGAAACCAAGTTCACCAATGAAGGCAGCTTTTGTGCAAAGCGCTCCTGTGGTGGGATGGGTATATCGCAGGGTAAGTGTCTGCACCTCAATGTCCTGGTGGATGGCTGCTTCAAATATATTGGCGTGAAACAGCTGTACGTCTGAACCTTCGCTGCTGGTCCCTTCCGGAAACCCCGCCACACAGTAACCGTTGTATAACGCCTGAGCAACATCATCCACCATTTGTCGAGCAGAACTTGCAGAGGCACGTTTGACAAAAATAACCCCACATGCAGCGGCAATGGCGCCCACCACAGGCCAATTTTTCACTTCAGCTTTGGCTACAAAAATGCTCGGTCGAATCGCTTGAATGATCAGGGCATCTACCCACGAGACATGGTTGGCCACCAGTAATATGGGCCTTTCTGAGTGAAAGGCTTGTGTGATTTCTGACACATTTTCTAACCTAACACCCAGCACATTGAGCGTTGCACGCGACCAGTTTTGAATTTCAAAAAGTTTTTGTTCGTTGTTCAGATGCGGGAACTTAATCCACAAAATCCAAAAAGCCAATAAAAAGGCGTGAAACAGTTTCAAGTATTTGACAAACATCATGGGCGTTGAAGCATAGGCAGGGTATGTGACAAAACGGTGAAATGTTTCTTGTATTTGTCACGAATATTTCATGCAATCTTCGCGATGCATTCACATGTGTTCTGAAAAATAGCGTCAATTCTTAAACAGAGGACTGACACTATGAAAGAGCTGCCAAACCCAACCCAACCGCTGTCGTTCATCGATGTGCCACGGGGGTCACTTCATCGACACGATCATCAAACTCAAAAAAATATTGTCACGTCACAAAAAAGTGAAACGCGCCCCAGCCTGATTGTTGAATGGGCCAAACACGAAGACCAAGTGCGCGAAGCGCAGCGGTTGCGTTACGACGTGTTTGCCAAAGAAATGGGCGCGCGTTTGAAGGACACCATTCCCGGACACGACATCGACTTGTTCGATGATTTTTGTGAGCACCTCATCGTTCGCGATCATGTCACCGAGCAAGTGATTGGCACCTACCGCGTGTTGACGCCTGCACAGGCAAAGCGTGTGGGCAGCACCTACTCTGATTTGGAATTTGATTTGACCCGCTTGCGCCAATACCGCGAACGCATGGTGGAGCTTGGGCGCAGCTGCGTTCACCCTGAGCATCGACATGGTGGCGTCATCATGGCGTTATGGGGTGCGTTGGCAGAGTTCATGGTGCGCAACAAGCTGGATGTGATGATTGGTTGTGCCAGCATTCCCATGTTGCACCAAGGTGTGGTGAGTGGCGAAGTGGCTGCCAGCATTTGGCATCAGCTCAAGAAAACACATCTGGCCGGGGTGGAAGATCAGGTGACGCCTCGCTTGGCTTTGCCTGTTGAGCAATGGGAAGTTAATCCTGCCTTTGAACCACCTGCATTGATCAAAGGTTACTTGCGCTTGGGTGCCAAAGTGCTGGGTGCACCGGCTTGGGATCCAGACTTCAACACAGCTGATTTACCAATGCTGATGAAGATCAACGACATGCCATCCCGCTATCGCAAACATTTCTTGGGTGCCTGATGCACTATCGAGCCGTCTTTATTTCAGACCTTCACCTTGGCACGCCGGGTTGTCAAGCGGAGGCATTGCTCGATTTTTTGAAAGAAAACACCAGCGACTATTTGTATTTGGTGGGCGACATTGTGGATGGGTGGCAGTTAATACGCAAATGGTATTGGCCGCAAGCGCACAACGATGTGGTGCAAAAACTCTTGCGTAAAGCGCGCAAAGGCTGTCGTGTCATCTATGTTCCCGGCAACCACGACGAGTTTGCACGGCATTTTCTAGACCATCAATTTGGTGGCATTGAGGTGGTGGAAGAAGCTGTGCACCGAACCGCAGATGGTCGCCAACTTTGGGTCATTCACGGTGATTATTTTGATGCCGTTGTGCAACAAGCCAAGTGGTTGGCGTATGTGGGGGATTATTTGTATGAATTTACCCTCAAGCTGAACCGTTATTTGAATAACTTACGGGGTAGGTTGGGCTTGCCTTATTGGTCACTTTCACAGTACCTCAAGCACAAGGTGAAGAAAGCACTCAACTACGTTACAGATTTTGAAAATGCGGTCGCGCATCAGGCGGCTAAGCAAGGCTACCAGGGCGTGGTGTGTGGACACATTCACCGAGCGGAAATTCGCGACGTTGAAGGTGTTTTGTATTGCAACGACGGCGATTGGGTAGAGAGCCGAAGTGCTTTGGTGGAAGACATGAATGGTGTGTTGTCACTTGTGTACTGGCAGACAGAGGCGGTCGAGGTTGTTAAGCCTCAAGTGGTCAAAGTCGCATGAAAATCGCACTCATCACAGACGCTTGGCGCCCACAAATCAATGGGGTGGTGACCACCTTGGTGGAGTTGGTGGACCAACTCAATGCCAAAGGTCATGTGGTGGAAGTGATCCATCCCGATTTGTTCAAAACGCGTCCCTGTCCTGGTTATGCGGGCATTGACTTGGCGGTAAGGCCCTATGCCCAATTGGCCAAGCAACTCGACAGTTTCAAACCAGAAGCGATTCATGTGGCCACCGAGGGTCCTCTGGGCTGGGCTGCACGCAAATATTGCGTGAAGCACGCACTGCCATTTACCACCGCATTTCACACTCGTTTTCCAGAGGTTTTGAAGGCCGCTTTGGGTATACCGCTTTGGTTGGGCTATGCCTTATTCAGATATTTTCATAAACCATCAGCGGGGGTGATGGTGCCCACGCTGGGGGTGAAGCGCTTGTTAGAAAAACGGGGTTTTGTTCGTTTGCGCGAATGGACGCACGGCGTGGACATGCAACTGTTTGAATATGCCCACACAGTAAAGCATCACCCGACATTGCATGATTTACCTCGACCTATCGCTCTGTATGTCGGGCGCGTGTCGTATGAGAAAAATATAGACAGTTTTTTATCCATGCCGTGGCATGGCAGCAAAGTGGTGTGTGGTGTGGGGCCCTTGGAAGCGACGTTGAAAGAAAAGTTTCAACATGTGCGCTGGTTGGGTGTGTTACCGCGCGATGAGTTGGCTCAGGTGTATGCCAGCGCAGATGTGTTTACCTTTCCCAGTCGCAATGAAACCTTTGGTTTGGTCATGCTCGAAGCCATGGCGTGCGGCACACCCGTGGCGGCTTATCCGGTAGACGGGCCTCTTGAAGTATTGCGTCCAACCGGTGGTGATTTGACGCAACGCAAGGGTGGTGTGCTGCACGAAGACTTGGCCTATGCCAGTTTAGAAGCATTGAAGATTCCAAGAGAGCAAGCACGCGCGCAGGCGATGTCATTCAGCTGGGATGAGTCGACCCGTTTGTTTGAGCAGCACTTGGTTCGTTTACCGCAATCTAATTCTGAGGGGTTGTCATGAAAGTCACGGTCATTGGTTCAGGTTATGTGGGTTTGGTAACAGGTGCTTGTTTGTCCGACTTAGGCTTCAAGGTGCTGTGCTTAGACAAAGACATTGAGAAAATAAAGCTCTTGCAAGATGGGGAGGTTCCTATTTATGAACCCGGCCTGAAAGAACTCTTGGCACGAAACTATGCAGACGGTCGTATTCGCTACACCACCAACGCTGCCGAGGCCGTCGATCACGGCGATATCTTGTTCATCGCGGTGGGCACACCCCCCTTAGAAGATGGTTCGGCAGATTTGGCGCATGTGTTGTCGGTTGCATCCATGATTGGTTGCAACATGAAAAACTTCAAGCTGATTGTGAACAAATCCACTGTGCCCGTCGGAACATCAGATCGGGTGCGAGCTGTGGTCACGCACGAATTGGCTCAGCGTGGCATGACCAACGAACTGTTTGATGTGATTTCCAACCCCGAATTTTTGAAGGAAGGCGCAGCCATTGATGACTTCATGCGACCTGACCGAATCGTGGTGGGCGTTGATGCCGGCATTCACCATGAAAAAAGCAAGCGCATGATGGGCGATTTGTATGCCAGCTTTAACCGCCACCATTCCCGAACCGTTTGGATGGATGTGCGCAGCGCCGAACTCACCAAGTACGCTGCCAATGCCATGTTGGCCACGCGTATTTCATTCATGAATGAAATTGCCAATTTGGCAGATGTGCTGGGTGCAGACGTTGATCAAATTCGACGCGGCATTGGTGCGGATAACCGCATTGGCTATAGCTTTTTGTACGCCGGCTGCGGCTACGGGGGAAGCTGCTTTCCAAAAGACACACAAGCTCTCGTCAACACCGCAAAATTTCATGGACAAGAAATGCGCGTGGTCAGTGCCACAGAGGCCGTGAACGAGCGTCAAAAAACATTATTGGTTGACCGCTTGGTGCAGCATTTGGGCAGCGATCTGCGTGGTCGCAACATCGCTGTGTGGGGCTTGGCATTCAAACCCAACACAGACGACATGCGCGAAGCACCAAGCCGTGTGGTCATTAAAAACTTGCTGCAACGCGGTGCCAATGTTTTGGCCTATGACCCGATTGCAGGTCATGAAGCTACGAAAGCTCTGCAGGTCGATTGCGCTGACGATTTGCGTTTGCTGGATCAGTTTTCATTGGTACAGCACGACATGGATGCTTTGGTGGATGCCGATGCACTGATGGTGTTGACTGAGTGGAAGAATTTTCACAATCCCGACTTTCAAGCCATGAAGTCAGTCATGCGACATCTCTACATCTTGGATGGGCGTAATCTGTACAACCCCGATGCTTTGGCTGATTTAGGCATCGCCTACCAAGGCGTCGGTCGACGTAACGATCTCACCCAAGTGGCAGCTAAGTCCTTGCCAACCACGCTACAAGCGGTGAATGCCTAAAGGTTTTTATTTCCTCATTGGCGCGCAATTTGCGTCAGGTTTGGCTGATAACGCGCTCATCATCTTAGGTATCTTCTTTTTGCAAGAGCAGGGCTATCCGGAATGGTGGGCCCCGATGCTGAAGTTCTCATTGACCTTGTCTTATGTGTTTTTGGCCTCTGTGGTCGGGCCGCTGGCAGATGCGTTTGTCAAACAGCATGTGATGACATGGATGAATGCGTTGAAGATAGGCGGCATATTTTTGCTGCTGTTGGGGGCGCAACCGATGGTCGCGTTTGCGTTTGTGGGTTTGGCTGCTTCGCTCTACGCTCCTGCGAAATACGGTCTGATGACCGAGTCTGTGCCCCCTCATTTGCTGGTTCGTGCGAACGCATGGCTTGAGGTGTCGATGGTGTTATCAGTCGTTCTGGGCATTGCTTTGGGCGGTGCATTGACCGGCCTGTCAGCATCTGGCCACGTCATGCATGTCTTGCCCGCAGAATTCATGGTGTGGCTGCCCTTTGTGACAACACAAACTCTGCCTGCGATGTTGATTTTGTTAGGTATCTATCTATTGGCAGCACTTCTCAATTTGGGGCTGCGTCACATGCGAACACGCGCTGTTATCGTCCCATTGACAGGGCAAGCCTTTCAGTTGCGCGGATTTTGGAAATCAAACCTACAACTTTGGCGTGACCCTTTGGGGGGCTTGTCTCTTTACGTCACCACGCTGTATTGGGGGGTGGGGGCCGTTTTGCAATTTGCAGTGCTGTTGTGGTCACAACAATCGCTGGGACTCGCTTTGCAAGAGGGCGCATTTCTACAGGCCTTGGTGGCGGTGGGTGTGATCGTGGGCGCTTTTTGGGCAGGACACAAATTCAAACTTCACGCTGCGCGCGATGCATTGCCTTGGGGCTTGGGTTTGGCCATATTGTTGCCTGTGATCATTCAAATCTCCAACGTTTGGTTGGCGGTCCCCTTGTTGTTGTGCGTCGGGTTTTCAGGTGGCATGCTCTTGGTACCCATGAACGCATTGCTACAACGTCGCGGCATGCAGGTCCTGAGTGCGGGGCGATCCATTGCTGTTCAGGGTTTCAACGAAAACCTGTCGGTCCTGCTCATGCTGGCCAGCTACAGCGCCCTGTTAGCCTTTGAGGTGCCGCTTTTCTACATCATGGTGATGCTGGCCATCCTTTTGGTGGCAGGCATACTGCCTTTGTGTTTGCTTCGCTGGCGTTGAGCGTTGAACGGATTTAACCCATTTCTATGGCGCGTTGAAAAATAGTTTCAACTTGCCCCGCAATTTCATGCCAGCCTAAATGCTCCACGCTAGATCGTGCAAAGGTTCGCGTTTTTGACAACCGATCTTTTTCGGCGGTGATGTTGAGTGCGTTTTGAATATAACGATCAGGCTCATCGATGGGCACGAGCCAGCCGTTTTTATCATGAAGAATGAACTCGCCTGCTGCTGCACAATCAAACGCCAGAACAGGCGTGCCAGAGGCCAATGACTCCAGAGTGACATTGCCAAAAGTTTCAGTCAAGCTGGGGAACAACAACACATCAGCGCTGGCGTAAATTTGAGCCAATTGCTGATGCGTACACATACCCACAAAAATAGCTTCTGGGCACTTCACTTCGGTGGTAGCGCGCAAAGGGCCGTCACCTGCAATCACCAGTTTGACGTTTCTTCCAGTCGCTTGGATCGCACGGTAACTTTTCAAGGTGAGATCCAAATTTTTCTCAGCAGCCAAACGGCCCACCGATAAAAGCACCATGGTTTCAGGCGATGCCCCCCAACTCGCACGCAAGGTTTCGCTGCGCTGGTTGGGGTGAAATAGTTGGGTGTCTACCCCGCGTGCCACCACCCTGAGGTTTTTGAAGCCTAAAGTCTCGAGTTGGTGTTTGAGCGACGTTGTCGGCACCATGGTAAAGGCGGTACGGTTATGAAATTTACGCAAATACGCCACGATTGGCTTGGTCAACCAGCCCACACCATAGTGTTGGCAATAGCTATGAAAGTTGGTTCGAAAATCAGACGTCACAGGCAATCGAAGAGTCTGTGCTGCTTGTAAGGCAGACCAACTCAAAGGGCCTTCGGTCGCTATATGAACCACGTCTGGGCGACGTGTGCTCCAAGCTTTGAGCAAGGCTTTTTTGCTTGGCAAGCCTAGTCTGAGTTGCGGATATTTAGGAATAGGTAAACCGCGCAATAACAATTCTGACCAACCGGTTTGTTCGATGCCAGCATCATTTTTGTCCTGCCTTGGACGAATCAACTGAATGGTGTGGTGCCGCTTGCCCAAATGATGAATGAGCTTGGACAAGGTCATGGCCACACCATTGACCTCTGGGGGCCAGGTTTCTGTCACAACGGCCACACGGAGGAAGCGCTGTGCGGGCTCAAAATGTTCAACGGTGATGGGTGTTGAGAGCGTGGATTGCATGCCCTCAATGATCCTGCTTGAATTTAACAACTTCGTGACAAGACAAATTTTTAATTTATTGATTACAAATTTGTTTCAGAAGATTTGTCATCGTTTTTTCACATGACAGGTTCATGATGTGTGCTCTTGCACTTTTTGAGGAGTTGCCATGAAAGATTTCTTAGAGGCCTTGCGCATTCAACGTTGGGACGACCATCGGTACTACCACCACTGCCGCATCAATCAATCTTTGCATTTGTTGAGCGCCATTTGCTTCTTGATTTCGTATGGCCTGCTGTTCATCGAGCCAGCTTGGGCTGCATTGCTCGCATGGTTGGTTTCAATGACGGCGCGTCAATCGGGTCATTTCTTTTTTGAGCCTCTGGGTTATGACCACGTTAACCAAGCCACCAACGAATTCAAAGAAGACATCAAGGTGGGCTACAACTTGCGCCGCAAGGTGGTGTTGCTTAGCCTGTGGGTCATGTTGCCTTTGGTGATTTACTACTTTCCAGGCTTGTTTGAAGTCGTGCCTAAGCACGAGAACTTGGTCGAATTTTTGTATGCGGTGGGTTACGCATGGTTGTTTTTAGGTGTGGGTGGGTTGTTGTTCAGAACCATTCATCTTTGCTTCCTGAAAGATGTTCAAACCGGTTTGGTGTGGATGACCAAAATTCTGACCGACCCATTTCACGATGTTTACCTGTATCACAAAGCGCCTTTTCAGTTACTTCGCGGTCAACGCTTTGACCAAGAGTTTTTGAATGCAACTTCCCATTAAACCAATGGCTCTTTAAAAAGCGTTCAGGTGAATGTCACCTGAGCGCTTTTCTTTCAGCGAAAAAAGGTCTCTTTCAAAATGCTGCGTCGAATGTGTTTGTTGGTCAGCTCAGGCGTATGCCACCACCATCCGTCGTGTTGCATTTGCTTGGCTGCCAAAACAAACCTTTGCAGCACTTCTTCAAAGTCAGCGTCGGTGTAATTCAGGCTAAAAATCAACCGTCCGGTGCCCACCCAGCTCAACGCCAAGCCATGCACTCGCAAATAGTATTGAAGCATCCAGTTGTATCGGCTAGGTTGTGTGTAAAACACCGTCCACACGCTAGACATGTTTTCTGCTTGTACAGGAAGCCCATTGGCTTTCATGGTGTCGTTGAACAATTGGCGGCGCTTGTTCCAGCGTTCATCCAACCCGTCATACAGAGATTGAATGTCGGGTGTTTCCAGCGCATCCAAAAATGCCGACATGGCACCCATGACGGCCGGATGTTCTTTGAAGGTGCCACGCGCAAAACAAATGTCGGCAGGGCGATCGGGGTGAAAGCGATGCATCCACTCTTTTTTGCCACACACCACACCTACGGGGAACCCGCCACCCAGGGTTTTGCCATAGGTCACCATATCGGCTTGCACGCCAAAATAGGCTTGCGCGCCGCCCGCAGCCAAGCGAAAACCCAAGAACACTTCATCAAAAATAAGTGCGATCCCGTTTTCAGTGCACGTTGCACGCAGTTTGTGCAGCCATTCGGTGTAAGCGGCTCGGTCATAACGAGCGCTGCGGCTGCTGTCAACCAGAGTGGAATCTCCCGGTGCATTCACGTTGGGATGCAAGGCCTGCAAGGGATTGACCAACACGCAGGCAATGTCTTTTCTGCTGCGCAACACAGCCAAACTGCGCTCGCTCATATCGCTCAGCGTGTAGGTTTCACGCGGAGGCATGGGGTTGCCCGGCCCGGGTTGCACATCTTCCCACCAACCGTGATACGCCCCGCAAAAACGCACCACATTTTTGCGCTTGGTGTGGTAGCGGGCCAACCGAACCGCTTGCATGACGGCTTCTGTGCCCGACATGTGAAAGGACACCTCGTCCATTCCCGAGATTTTTTTCAAACGTTCAGCGTTGCCTGTCACGCAAGGGTGATACACGCCCAGGGTGGCACCCAATGCTTGTGTCATGGCCATGCCTTGCGCCATGGTGCTTTTATAAAAGTCAGCGCCAAAAACATTCACTCCATAAGAGCCGGTGAGGTCGTAAAAGGTTTGTCCATCCAAATCGGTCACTTGCACCCCCGATGCAGACTGCAAGAACGAGCCTATCTTCAAATGTTCTTGTACCAAAGGACTGAATTGAAACGGCACCCGGTAGGCCGAGATGAATTGCATGTCGGTAATGGTTTCCCGCGCAACGGCCGAAGCTTGGATGCTCAGAGGGTGTCTGGCCTTGAGCACATCGGCCAAACGGTAAAACGCCTGTCGACGCAAATTTTGGATCTCGTAGGGCGCGTTGTCACATTGAAAGAACATTTGCTCGTCAAAATGGTAGCCGGGCAACCAGCGGGCCAAACGTTTGGCCATTCGGGAATGTCCAGCCAGCGAACGGTGCTTGGCTCGCGAGAGTTGCAGGCGCTGATGCACAGACGGTGCCAATACTGCCAGTGCGGCCAAGCTGATCCATGTGGTGCTCACGTTAGAAATCCTTGTGAATGAAATATCTCTTTTTTATTCAACTTAAGTGACAAGATGATGAAGATTCGAAAAATATTTCAATCTTGGCTTCTGCAGGAAGACCTCAATTTCTTGTTGACCAATCGCATACCGCGAATTGCCCTCACGCACTTCATGGGCTGGTGGAGCCAACTGCGCCATCCTTGGGTGGTCAAGGGGTCAATTGCTGTCTGGCGTTGGTTTTCAGACCTGGATTTGAGTGAATCCAAACAACAGCAATTTGCCTGCTTGCAAGAATGTTTCACCCGCGAGTTGCGTGATGGGTTAAGACCGATTGACCCATCGCCCCATACGCTGACCTCGCCATGCGACGCCATCGTGGGGGCATGCGGTGACATTCGCAATGGCAGCGTTTTTCAAGCCAAGGGCTTTCCTTATTCGCTAGAGAGCTTGTTGAGCACCCCGGCGCTGGTCAAGCAATGGGCCTCTGTGCTTGAGGGCGGAACCTTTGTTACCTTGCGTTTGACCAGCAGCATGTACCACCGATTTCATGCGCCATGTGATGCGCAGTTGAACCAGGTGACCTACATCTCAGGTGACACGTGGAACGTCAACCCCATCGCTTTGAAACGTGTGGCGCAATTGTTTTGTAAAAACGAACGCGCTGTGTTGCAAATGAAAACAGCTGAAGGTGTGCCGTTTTTAATCGTGCCTGTAGCTGCCGTGTTGGTTGCAAGTATGCGGTTTCATGCGCTAGATGTTTTGTTGCATTTGCGATACAAAGGCCCGCAAGACATTTCTTGTCATGCGTCCTATGCCAAGGGTGATGAAATGGGGTGGTTTCAACACGGTTCTACTATTTTGATGTTTTTGCCTGCAGGGTTTGTGAGGGTGCAGGGCATTGAGACTGGCGCGCGTATTCGTATGGGCCAGTCGTTATTTGTGAAAAGTTGAAAGTCGAGACATGTCAAATATCAAAAAAATTCTTCTAGAGCACTTGAAGCAAGGTGTTTATTGCCACTTGGCGGTTTCACCCATACATGGCATTGGTGTGTTTGCCATCAAAAATATCCCTAAAGGTGTTCAGCCCTTACGCTCATTGTTGACCAACGACGAAGTGAAATTCACTCACCAAGAGGTGGCTGAATTACCACGCAGCGTGCGCAAAGAAATGCAAATGTTTTGCTACTACGACGATAAACACTTTTATGTGCCTCGGTCTGGCTTGAATGCCATCAACATGGGCATCTATTTGAATCATTCCAAATCACCCAATGTGCAGTACAAGAAGAATGGTCATCTGGTGACTTTGCGCAGCATCAAAAAGGGTGAAGAACTATTGATGGATTACGACATTAATTTTGGGTTTGAACATGTTTTTTAAAAACACAGCACTTTTTTGTGACGAAAAATTTACAGATTCATGACAGGTAAAGATGTTTCTTGTCATGTAGATGCAAGCAAGATCAGTTCATAATCTTTGGGCATTTCGACCTCAAGGAAACTTTCATGCGTGCCATCAAAAAAGCTCGAAAAATCATAGAGACTGATCCGACCTCGAAAAAAGCAACCACACTTTCAAAACTCATTGTTTCTCTCGAGACTGAAACAGATTTCCCTCTTAAAAGCCTGTACCACTTGAACATGGATGACTTCAATTTGGCCATGGAAGTGATGCGTGATTGGCGGCTGGATCGATATTACGAGGGCAAAGCCAAAGCGATCGACATTGCTTTACAGGCCAATGCAATTAACAAAGGCAAGTAAGGCATCACTGCCGCTTTGTTTGTCACGGGAATGTCATAAAACCTGCTTAGACTGCTAAGTCGGCAGGTTTTTCATTTTCCAAAAGGTGCTTGAATGAATGTTTTTGATCAACAGGACCAAGTCAACCACCCGCGTTTAGAAACTCCAACCTTCCAAGAGTTGATAGATGCCACCATCAGCCGTCGCCAGCTTTTGGTGGCCTCAGGCGCTGGTTTGTTGGCGTTTTTGGCAGGCGAATCTGCTGCCAAATCGCCCCAACTGCCCAAGACTCCAGTCGGTCCCGTGATCGGCTTCAAACCCATTGCAGCCAACAGCCTTGATACTGTCACCTTGCCTGAGGGTTACCAATGGCAGACCTTGATTTCTTGGGGCGACCCCATCTTGCCTGGCGGTACACCCTTTGACAAGCAAACACGCGGCACAGCCGTGAGTCAAAGTTTGGCCATGGGCGACAACAACGACGGCATGAGTTTCTTCAGCCTGGGCAAAGACCGAGGCGTGATGGTGGTCAACAACGAATACGCCAATTACGAGTACCTGTTTGCCAGCGGTAAATGTCAAAGCTTGGAAGACACGCGCAAAGCGCAAGCGGCCCATGGCATCAGTGTGTTTGAAGTACGTAAAGTCGCAGGCAAATGGAAATTGCAAGCGCAGACACCATTGAACCGTCGCTTGACAGCCAATTCGGAAATGCGGTTGAGTGGTCCAGCAGCTGGCAGCAGCTTGTTAAAAACAGCCATCGATCCCACCGGCACCAGCGTGTTGGGCACCTTCAACAATTGCGCCAACGGACAAACGCCCTGGGGAACCTACCTCACTTGCGAAGAAAACTTCAATGGCTATTTTGGTAGTACGGACACATTGCCCGACAACGCCGCCTTCAAGCGCTACGGCATTGCTGCCAAAGGTGCTGGTTACAACTGGCACCCCTTTGATGGTCGTTTCGATGTGTCCAAAAACCCTAACGAGCCCAATCGATTTGGGTGGGTGGTTGAAATTGACCCGATGGACCCCACCAGCACCCCCATCAAGCGCACAGCGCTTGGCCGCTTCAAACATGAAAACGCCGAGGTGGTTGTGAACACTGACGGCCATGTGGTTGTTTACATGGGCGACGATGAAAAAGGCGAGCACATCTACAAGTTTGTTTCGAAGCAAAAGTTTGACAGCAAAAATTTAGCCAACAACCGCCATTTGCTAGACGACGGCATTTTGTATGTTGCGCGTTTCAATGCGGCAGAGGGTCAGTCGGCAGGCGAGGGCGAATGGCTAGAGCTGACCCACGGCAAAAATGGGTTGACTGCGCAGGCTGGCTTCCAAGACCAAGCTGAGGTGTTGGTGTATGCGCGCTTGGCGGCCACTGTGGTGGGGGCCACCACCATGGACCGGCCCGAGTGGATTGCCGCCCACCCAACCTTTCCACAGGTATTTGTGACCTTGACCAACAACTCAGACCGAGGTGTGAAAGCCAATCAGCCCTTGAACGGTCCCAATCCACGCGCCAAAAATATTTATGGCCAAATCGTGCGTTGGTCGCCCCATAATGGGGATCACACCTCCGATAAATTCACATGGGATATTTTTGTGTTGGCGGGTAACCCAACCAAGCATCAAGATGCTTACCGCGGTTCTACCAACATCAATCCAGACAATATTTTCAACAGCCCAGATGGTTTGGCCTTTGACCGGGATGGCCGCCTGTGGATTCAAACCGATGGCGACTACAGCAATGCAAAAGAGTTTGAGGGCATGGGCAACAACCAAATGTTGTGTGCCAACCCACTCACAGGTGATATCAAGCGGTTTTTGGTGGGCCCCGTGGCATGTGAAATCACGGGTATCGCCTTCGCACCAGATCAAAAAACCATGTTTGTCGGTATTCAACATCCCGGTGAGCGACTGATCGAATCGCATTTCCCTCAGGGGGGGGACTCGGTGCCTCGTTCATCGGTGATTTCAATCACGCGACGTGATGGTGGTGTGATCGGAACTTGATATGGATAGCAGCGATAACCACATCGAGCCCAATGCGCCTGCCCAACCAGAGGGGCTGTGGCTAGACCGCGACCTCAGCCTGCTGGCCTTCAATGCCCGTGTTCTCGATTGGGCCAAACGCGATGATGTACCGCTGCTCGAACGTCTGCGTTATTTGTGCATTGTGTCATCTAACTTAGACGAATTTTTTGAAGTGCGAGCGGCTTTGCATCACCATGTGCAACACCTCAAACCGACAGGCAAGGTAGACAACAAAAAAGCACACCATTCGCTCAGTGCTGTGGTGCATGCTCTGGTGGATGAGCAATACGCTTTGTACAACGATGTGTTGATGCCAACATTTGCCAAAGCAGGGGTGAGAATTTTGTCGCATGGCGAGCGTAACTTGTCACAACACCAATGGGTGAAATCTTTTTTTGAAAAAGAAGTGCGCCCCTTGTTGTTGCCGGTAGGTCTTGACCCGGCGCATCCCTTTCCGCAAGTGGCCAATAAATCGCTCAACTTCATTGTGCGGTTGTCCGGTAAAGATGCTTTTGGTCGCGACAACGAAATTGCGATTGTCAAAGTGCCACGCGTGCTACCAAGGCTCATTCCTTTGCCTGAAAAACTCTCAGGCAGGCGGCAATTGTTTGTGTCGATCTCAAGCGTCATTCGCGCCCATCTGAAAGATTTGTTTCCGGGGCGTGAAGTCGGTCAGTTTTCGCAATTTCGTGTGACCCGCCACTCCGACTTGGCAGTCGATGAAGAGGATGTGAAAAACCTGCGCACCGCATTGCGACAAGGTTTGGTTCAGCGACATTACGGTCAGGCGGTTCGGCTTGAAGTGTCGTCCGGCTGCTCTGACTTTTTAGCTGATTTTTTATTGCATCAGTTTGAGTTGCCGCACGCTTCGCTGTATCGGGTGCATGGTCCCGTCAATTTGGTGCGATTGAACCAGCTCATTGATTTGGTGGACAAACCCAAATGGTTGTTCCCGCCGTATCAAGCCAGCTTTCCACAACAAATGGCGGCCGCTGGCTCTGTGTTTGACCGACTGAAAAAAGGCGATGTGCTGATTCATCAGCCTTACGAAAGTTTTGATGGTGTGCTGTCGTTCTTGCGCGAGGCGGTACTTGATCCACATGTTTTAGCGATCAAGCAAACAATTTATCGAACCGGTGCTGATTCTGTGCTGATGGACCTCTTGCGTGAAGCTGTCCAGCGCGGCAAAGAAGTGACCGTCGTGGTAGAGCTCAAAGCGCGTTTTGATGAAGAGGCCAATATCAACTGGGCCGAAAAACTCGAAAGCATTGGCGCGCAAGTCGTGTATGGCGTGGTGGGTTTAAAAACCCACGCCAAAATGCTATTGGTGTCTCGCAAAGAAGGTCGTGTCATTCGCCGCTATGTGCATTTGTCGACCGGTAACTACAACCCACGTACAGCCAAGTTATATACCGACATCAGTCACATCACCTGTGACCTCAAAATCACACAAGATGTGGAAAATGTTTTCAACTTGTTGGCCAACCAAAGCAAGATTCCGCGTTTGCAAAAATTGTTGATTGCACCTTTTAATTTGCAACGCAGTATGGTCGACAAAGTGGCCAAAGTGGCGCAAGCCGCGCAAACCGGTGTGGCCTGTCGCATCATTTTGAAAATGAATTCACTCACCGACGAAAAGCTGATGCAAGCGTTGGTCGATGCCGGGCAAGCCGGTGTGCAAATTGATTTGATCGTGCGTGGTGCTTGCATGTTGCCCGCCCAACGCAAAGGTGTGACCGACAACATTCGGGTGCGTTCCATCATTGGCCGATTTTTAGAACATTCGCGGGTGTTTTATTTCCAAACAGGCATTACACAAAGCTTGTATTTGTCGAGTGCAGATTGGATGAATCGCAACATGTTACGCCGCGTGGAATTGGCCTGGCCGATCGAAGATGCCGTGCTCAGGCAACGCATCATTGACGAATGTTTGACCATGTACTTGGCAGACAACGCCGATGCGTGGAGTCTCAACAGCGATGGTCTCTACACACGGGTTCAACCTGCTAAATCTAAGCGTGCTGTCAACCAGAGCAGCAAAACCCCAGCACAAACCGTGGCACCGAGAAGCGCGCAATCTGCCTTGATGGAGCTTCACGGCGCAAAGCGTTAAAACATTTTGCGTTTGTAAGAGGCCAATATGGATTTGATTTTGTGGCGCCACGCTGAAGCTGAAGTGGCAGAGCAGGGCGGCGATGATCTCTCTCGCCCCTTGACCAAAAAAGGCGAGCGACAAGCCAGTCGCATGGCCGCATGGTTAGACCGCCATTTGCCAGAGGGCACGCGCGTACTGGTTAGTCCCGCCGAACGCACGCAACAAACTGTCGCGCCCTTGGGGCGTAAGTTCAAATTGCGTGATGAATTGGTGCCCGACACCTCGGTGGACGATGTACTCACCCTGCTCAAATGGCATCCTGAAACCGGTCCGCAGTCCAAAGGGCCGGTGCTGTTGGTTGGGCACCAGCCCTACTTGGGGCAATTGATTGCGCGCTTGCTGGGGATGGATGAGAGCATCTGTTCGGTGCGCAAAGGTGGGGTGTGGTGGTTGCGCACCCGTTTGCGCGAGGGTCAACTGCAAACCGTGCTGTTGACCGTGGCTTCACCCGACCTTATTTCGACTTCTTGGGACGACCGGTCTTGATGGGTGGCACATGGCTCAAAGCAGCCTTGAACTGACCATCGCTCATGGCGGCCAGGGCTTTGATGCCCGCACGCAACAACTCGCTTTTCTTCACGGCTTGGCCCGCTGCAATGGCGCGCTTTTTCAAGCTGTCAATCACCACGTATTCGTTTTTGGGAATGGTGAAGCTGTCACGCACCAGTTTGGCTTTTTTCACTTTGGCGGTTTTCACCGGTGCAGCGGATGCAGCTTTTGAAATTCTTTTTGTACTGGCTGGTGGCACGCTGGCTTTTTTAACAGCGGTTTTTCTGACTGCTGTTTTCTTTGTGGCAACCGTCTTGCGAGCTGATGTATTGGCGTTGATGCGCTTTTTGGCGGCAGCGCTTGAAGTGGTTTTTGGTGTGACAGTTTTCATTTTTTTATTCCTTCAATCGAAAAGAATAAACAGTTTATATTTTTACTTATCAAACACCTAGTGTCATATTTGTCATGACTTTGTCACAAAGTCAAATTGCCAGGGTGTTTTCTGCCAAGCTGTCATTTCTTGCTTGAGCAAATGACACGACTGAGGGTAGTCAGCGCTCCATGTTTCACTGGCAGTCAATGTCACCCGTTGTTTGTGATCATCGCAAGCGAGCGTTAGGCTTTGGTAATCGGGGTTGGCGCGGGCGTGGCACAAAATCAGACTCAAGCGCAAAGCCATGAGCATTTTTGCAAATGATGCTTCTTCGAGTTCGGAATCTAGTTTTTTGAGTTTGCCGCGTTGGCCTAAGACCAACAAACTCAAACGGTGTAACTCTGGCATGCTAAAGCCCACCAAGTCTGCATTGTCCAAAATATAAGCGCCGTGCTTGTGGTAGTCGCTGTGTGAAATGGCAACACCGACTTCATGCAGTTGACAAGCCCAGGTGAGTTTTCTGCTCAAGCGTGTGAACTGTGTTGGGTTGTCTTTCGATTTGGCAAACAGACTCTCTAAGAAATGCATGGCCACTTGGCTCACACGTTGGCTTTGTTGCGTATCTACCGCCAATTTAAGTGCCAGCCTTTGCACAGAAACATCGCGCATGTCAGAGTGATCGTCTTCACGTTTGACCATTTCAAACAATACACCATGACGCAGCGCACCTTGCGCCACATGCAGCGTGTCAATTTTCAAAAGTTTCATCAAAGCACGCAAAATGCTGACGCCACCACCAATCACCGCGCGACGGTCTTCACGCAATCCTTCAAGCTGCACTTTGTTGACATGACCTGCACGTATCAAACATTTCACCAACCAGTCAAGTCCCTCGCGACTGATCTCTCCTTTGGGAAAGCCTGCCAACTCCAAAATATCCGCCACCGCACCCACGGTGCCTGAAGAACCGTAGGCCTTGGTCCACCGGTGACGGGGGTAAGTGGTGAGGGCTTCTTCTAAAACAGCTTGCGCAGCGATCTCTGCTTTGTAAAAGGTTTGTTCGGACAGCTCACCTGTCGCGAAATACTTCATGGACCATGCCACGCTGCCTACGCGAAAAGAGGCGGTTTCGCTGGCCTCAATACCTTGCCCCAGCACCAACTCTGTAGAGCGCCCGCCAATGTCAATCACCAGTCGATGCTCGTTGTCGCTGGGCAAAAGATGGGCCACCCCTTGGTAAATCAGCCGAGCTTCTTCGGTGCCAGCAATCACCTCGATGGGGAAGCCCAACACTTCGCAGCCGCGTTTGATGAAGGCTTCGCGGTTTTTGGCTTCACGCAGCGTTTGGGTTGCCACGGCACGCACCTGCGATTTTTTGAACTCCGACAGCCTTTCGGCAAAGCGGGCCAAACAATCCCAGCCACGTTGCATGGCATCTGAGCTCAGGTTGCGATCAGCATCTAAACCGTTGCCTTGGCGGACAGTTTCTTTCAGGTACGCCACCCGTTGTATTTGCCCATGCTCAAATCGACCGATTTCTAAACGAAAGCTGTTTGAGCCCAGATCGATTGCCGCCAGTAGGGTGCCGTTTTTCATAAAAACAATATTACTGTTTATTCATGACAATCATATGTCAGACCTTTCACAAAAGCGTCATTTTCTGTGTTGCCAGGTGTTAGATAATCTTCATAATATTTTTGAGATTGATGTGTTGATGGTTTTTCGTTCAATGTTTTCCAAGGTTTGTCAGCAGGGTGCTGTCCTTGGCCTGCTCACGATTGCGGGGCTGGCCAATGCCGCGCGCCCGATGAGCACCGATGACGCAAACATCGTCGATCACAACAGCTGCCAGTTAGAAAGTTGGGTCAAAACCACGCACACCTCTTTTGAGCGGTGGGCGGTACCGGGTTGCAATTTTGGTGCAGACATCGAATGGTCTGTGGGTGGCAATGCGCAGCAAGAACAAAACACCGCCAGCACACAGTTTTGGTTGGCACAAGCCAAAAAGCGATGGCGTGTGGTGGAAGACAACGTTGTGGGTATTTCAACCACCTTGGGTGTGATGGAAACGCATGTTGCAATGCCAGGCCAACCTGTTGACAAAGATTACTACCTGAATGTGCCCGTCACCATTCCTTTGGGCGATGACCGTTTTGTTCACCTCAATGGCGGCTGGGTGAACCATCAATCACTCAAGGTCAACCGAGCCACTTGGGGGTTGGGTGGCGAATGGCCTCTTCGCCCTAATGTGATTGCGATTGCCGAAACCTACGGCGAAAGCAATGCTGGCACACGCTATCAGGTGGGGTTGCGGTTTTGGGTGGTACCCAAGCACATGCAAATAGACACCACCTATGGCAACCAAGTGGGTCAGCCCGAGCACTTGAGATGGTTTACTTTGGGAATACGTTTGCTCAGCCCACCGCTTTGGTAGACCGATAGGCAGCGCGCCACAACACACTCAGCAACACCAACGTGGTGATGGTCAATGCAAAACTGCTGGTCTGCCAAAACGCAATGGGCGACTGCGGCACCAGCCAATGCAATTGCGACGTACCCACTCCCAAGTAAGCCACGGCATAACCACCGGCCAAGCCCACACCCCACAACAATACTGTGTAGGTGATGAGTGGCAACACCGTGATGCCATAGCTGCGCAAAGTGAACACGCAAAACACCTGCACCGCATCGGTGAGGTGATAGAGGGTGATCCAAGCCAACAATGCCACCGTCAGTTGTGCCACTTCAGCGGACTGGGTGTAAAAAGCTGCCACCCATTCGCGGCCCAACCAAAGCAAGCTTGCCAGCGACACACACATGAACAACACCAAACCCAAGCCCGTGCGAAGTGCCAGACGTGCTTGCTTGATATTGCGTGCACCGATCCAATAACTCACACGTGAGCTGCTCGCGATGGACAATGACAATGGCACCATGTACATCACAGCTGCCAAGTTAGACACAATTTGATGACTGGCTGTGGCCGTGACACCCAAGCGTGCGATGAACAACGACATCAGAGTAAAAGATGTCACCTCGACACCAATCGTTAAACCGCTGGGAAGACCCAGTCGAACAAAACGTCTAAGCACTGTCCAGTTAGGTGATTCAAGGCGCTTCCACAGCGCATAAGGTTTGTAAAAATCTTGCGTGCGAATCAACCAAATGGCCAAGGCCAGCATGATGTAGTTCACGATCAATGTGGCCCATGCACAACCGGCCAAGCCCAACGCTGGAAATAAGCCGTCAATGCCCAACGTCAAAACAATCGACAAAGGTATCTTGACCATCAAGGCCACCACTTGCACCCATGTGACCAACTTGGGTTTGCCCAAACTCTGGTTGAGCGTGCCAAACATGCGAAACAACAAAGAGGCGGGCAAACCCAATGCCACGATCCACAAATAGTGCTTCACCTCGTCTTGCATGTCGGGTGGCACTTCGGTCCAGTTCAACAAAGGTTGCGGATACGAAAGTGCAGCGATGCCAATCACCATGGTCAGCATGCAAAGGTACAAAGCTTGCCTGACCGAGGGGCCCACAGCAGCGGCACGGTTGGCACCATGCAACTCTGCCCACACAGGCAATAGCGCCTGCAATATGCCCATGAGGGTGATGTGCACGGTGATGTAGGTGGCCGAACCAACGGCCAATGCAGCCAGCGCGGTGTCGGCAAAACGCCCGGCCACAATGGTGTCGGTGATGCCAAAGGCCATGACCGCCAATTGCCCCACCAGCACCGTGCTGGCATGGCGCACGATGGTGCTGCGTTCAGAACTCATGGCGTGATACGGCGACGGTAGAGTGTGACGTCTTCGTTGTTGTCAGAAGGGCGTCGGATGGTTTGAATGCGTCGCCAGTCATTCAAGCGCACCACCTGTGACAGCTCGGGGCGTAAATCGTTGTCCACCAACAACCATTCGCATTCTGGTTTTTGTGGCTTGGTTTTGTCATTGAGCGACTCAATCGCAAAGCCACCGTGGTAATGAAACGCGGTCATTTGCCCTACGTCCAAACCATACGTCATCATGCACGATGTGGTGGCATTGCCATGGGCGGCCATGATGGTTTGAATTTGTTTGACCCACGGTTTGTAACTGCGGGCAAAGTCGAGCAAGGGCAACCACAACGTCATGAGCAACAACCAGCACAGGGCTGCACCACCTGCAGGCAACACCAAACTTTTCCAAAGCGCGTGACGGTGACGGCCCACCCGCCACACCACCAGCCACGTCCAGGCAGCGGTGGCCAACAATGCCACCCCAAATGCAAACACACCCAAGCTGGGTTCAAAGCCAGGTGCCAAACGTGCCACGTTCGCAGCGGGTTGTGCGGGCCAACCTGTTTGCATGGCCAACCACACCACCCAAATGATGAAAGCGCAGCCCGAAAAAAACAACAACGTGAACCAGTCGATGAAGGCCGCCATGCTGCGACGCAAGGTGGGTAAGGCAAATGCAGCTAGCGCGGCCAATGCAGGCAGCGACAACAGCAGCGTGCGCTCGGCTGACAAAGTCAGCAAACCGGTGATCACCGATAACGACGCAAACCACATGGGCAACACCAAGTGGCGGCTCCAATGCAACGACGTCCATTGCAAGCGCCAACGCCAAATGGTGATAAGTGCCAATGGCAACGCTGGCCATGTGAACCAGACCAACAAACGCATCAAGCTTCGCCAATAAGACCAGTCGTTGTGCAATGCTTGCAAGCGCCAATGCCACACATCCAACACCGTGGCCAGCAATGCCACGGCTATACCGGTCAACAACAACCACAGGGCATGGCGTTTGCCGGTGGTGGCATCGGTGCTTTGTCGGTCCAACAAGCACAACAAACCACTTCCTGCAGCCATCAGCACGGCAAAACTTGGCGCACCACTCAAACACAAACCCACCAAACCAACGATCAAGGCCGTCAGGCTGTATCTGGGGTGATAGGGCAGAGCGGCGATGCCGTAAAACGCACAACTGACAAACGCCAGTTGCGCAACGATGGGGCTGGCTTCATGTGACAGTTGCGCTAATCCCAAACAGGCGATCAACGCGAGCACGCTGCAGTCTGCCAAGGTGCGCGCATAGTCTTTGGGTTTGGCTTCACCCCCAAAAGCAAAGGCAACGGGTTGCGCCTGAGGGCTGAGCGCCAAGTAATAAGCGCCATACCAAGTGCTGGCCAAAGTCACACCCAGCAACAAAGCAAATGGGAGGCGACTGGCCAAACCCGCAGAAAGCCAACTGGGGCTCAACTGAATGGCCCATGCCCCTAGCCAGTAAGGCAGCAAGGCATCCAGATCGGGCCCTTCCCCCCACACGCTGGGGTTGAGCCAAGAACTGACACCTTCAGACAACGCCAGCATTTGCCCAAACGCTGTGAACTCATTGCCCTTCCAAGGCTCTCGCCCCAGCAAGCCTGGCAAGACATAGGCCAGGCAAAACAACCACAACGCTACGCGCGGCAGACGACGCACGGCGCTTTGGGTGACGATGGCAGGGGTTGGGTTAGTCATTCAGATAAAAAAAGGCAGCTCCGTTTGACGGGCTGCCTTTTTGAGGTGAGCGCAAGGGCTTACTTGGCGGCAGTTTTGCCGTACTTGTTGCGGAAGCGCTCGACGCGGCCGCCCATGTTGTCGACAGACTTTTGGGTGCC
>JACCDH011461277.1_pt1 | contig 31211 bp, 33 predicted proteins | sample 7442481 | NCBI WGS metagenome assembly JACCDH01 (sample SAMN15323433, study PRJNA562643) | freshwater metagenome | isolation source: river surface water | place: USA:Blue River Watershed | collected 2017-08-15
CCAACTCGGCTTGGGTGCAGCCGCCCTCAAAACCTTGCGCAATTAAGGTGGCATGATGTCTGACAACACACCCACCTCCCAAGCTTCAATTGCAGAGCAAGATGCAGACGAGATCAGCCTGATTGATATTGCCATTGCCCTTGGTGAAGAAAAGAAAACCCTCTTTGCCATACCCGCCATCACCACCACACTCGCCATTGTGGTGAGCTTGCTGATGACGCCCGTCTTTACAGCCAAAACCGTCATGATGCCGCCTCAGCAGCAGCAAAGTGGGGCTGCTTCGGCGTTGGCTAGCTTGGGTGGCTTGGCTGGGTTGGCGGGTGCGGCTGCGGGCATCAAAAGTCCTGATGAGATGTATATTGCCTTCATGCAAAGCGAAACTTTGCAAAACGAAGTCATCAAAAAGTTAGATTTGCAAGAGCATTACAACGCAAAAACTTTGGTAGATACACGAAACGCTCTCAAGGGTGTAGTCAAAATCGCCTCTGACAAAAAAGCCGGCCTCATCACCATCGAGGCTGATGACAAAGACCCCGAGTTCGCCGCCAGATTGGCTAACACCCATGTGGAGGAGCTACGCAACCTCATGGGCAAGCTGGCCGTGACAGATGCTCAGCAGCGCCGCGTTTTCTTTGAGCAACAAATTGCCAAAACGCAAGAAGAACTGGCCCAAGCAGAAGCCAACTTCCGGGCGGCCAAAGAAAAGTCAGGCATGCAGGTCACGGCTGTCATTGCCGAAGGCAGTGTGCGTGCCAGTGCAGAAATGCGAGGGCAAATTGCAGCCAAAGAGGTGCAAATGCAGGCCATGAGCCGCTTTGCCACCCCGCAAAACCCCGATGTGCAGCGCTTGGGCAGTGAGCTTGGCGCATTGCGGTCCCAACTTGCAAAAATAGAGCAGGGTTCTGGCGGTGAAGAGCGCACATCACCCCTTCAACAGTTGGCCGTGAAGTCTTACCGCGACATCAAAGCCCGCGAAGCCATGATGGGCGTGTTGGTGGCCCAGTATGAATCGGCCAGGGTGGATGAATCTCGCGAGGGGCCGTTGATTCAGGTGGTCGATGCTGCGCAAGCGCCTGAGCGTAAATCCAAGCCCAAGCGCGCCATTATTGTGTTGGTGGCTGCGTTTGCTGGGTTGTTCTTGGGGGTTTTGGTGGCTTTTGTGAGAAGAGCGATTAGGAATGCCGCTTCGTCCCCAGATGGTGGGGCGCAAATGGCAAAGCTCAAAGAAGCTTGGCGTTTCAAGCGGGCCTAATCCCGTCGGGCATCAAAATTTCTCATCAATTTGATTTTCCCCAGTCTGACCCCTTATACTTGTTCAAGTTTGAACGATGTTTGATGTTGGACATCTGAGTCATTTCAATGATCTCGGTGAGGCGGTAGCGTGCCCAAAAAAAATCAAGTGACAAGTCGACAAGCAAATCTGCAAGAAGACACCTACTTCAGGGTCATGCGGCTGCTTGAGGCCAACCCTGACCTCACTCAGCGACAGCTGGCAGATGCCCTGGGGGTGAGTGTAGGCGGGCTGAACTATTGCCTAAAAGCGCTTATCCAAAAGGGCTTTGTGAAAGTAAACAACTTTAGGCAAAGTAAAAACAAATTTGGGTATGTCTATTTGCTCACCCCTGCTGGGGCAGGTGAAAAGGCAAGGCTAACGGCCAGATTCTTGCAGAGAAAAATGCAAGAGTATGAGGCGACCAAGGCGGAGATTGAAGCTTTGACTAAAGATGCTCCCGCGGCGCCTGTGAATGGCTCAAGTCAAGCTAGGGAATCAAAAGTTTGAGGTGCTCTGGTCTCGATATTGGGGGTTAGCGGGATTCAAAATATTCAATAAATAATGAAACTAAAGTTACTAATAGTTTTTGGAACTCGGCCAGAAGCCATCAAAATGGCACCTTTGGTCAAAGAACTGGAGAAGTCTAAGAAGCTAGAAGTCAAGGTTTGCGTGACAGCCCAGCATCGCCAGATGCTGGACCAAGTCTTGCAGCTTTTCGACATCACGCCAGACTTTGATCTAAATCTTATGTGTCCTGGGCAGACGCTGACGCAACTCACATGCAACATCCTTCAAGGAATGGAGGAGGTGTTTGTCCGGTACAAGCCTGACTGGGTGCTGGTTCACGGGGACACCAGTACTACATTGGGAACCAGTCTGGCGGCCTACTACCAACAAGTGGGTGTAGCGCATGTAGAAGCAGGGTTGCGCACTCACAACCTCTATTCTCCCTGGCCTGAAGAGGCCAACCGTCAACTTACGGGTCGGTTGGCTGATTTGCACTTCGCTCCAACAACACAATCGCAAGCCAACCTGCTACAGGAAGGCGTAAATCCCGCAACCGTTCACGTTACAGGGAATACCGTTATTGATGCCTTGCTCAATGTCAGCCAGCGGCTGGATAAAGACGCGGTGCTTAACAGCAACTTGGCATTGCAGTTTCCATATTTGGATAGCTCAAAGCGCCTCGTACTGGTGACTGGGCACCGCCGTGAAAATTTTGGTTCAGGATTTGAATCCATATGCAAAGCCCTGCGCGACATTTCAGCCCAGCCAGATGTACAAATTGTCTACCCCGTTCACCTTAACCCTAACGTGCAAGAGCCCGTGAGGCGCATTCTGGGTGAGGTCAGTAATATTCACCTGATTGAGCCTTTGGACTACTTGCCCTTTGTCTACTTGATGAAGCGTAGTCATATCATCCTTACTGATTCGGGAGGGATTCAGGAGGAGGCCCCCTCGCTGGGCAAGCCTGTATTGGTCATGCGTGAAACAACCGAGCGGCCAGAAGCTGTTGCTGCAGGCACAGTGAAACTGGTGGGCACAGACAGCAGCAAGATCGTCAGCGAAACAATGAACCTACTTAAGAATGAAGACGCTTATCAACTAATGGCCTATGCGCACAACCCATATGGCGACGGGAAAGCATGCCAACATATCTGCCGCGTATTTGAATCGCCTGCATCGGAATAGCAATGAGTCAAACCTATAAAACCATCTCTGTCCTCGGTCTTGGCTACATCGGCCTGCCCACTGCCGCCGTTTTTGCTAGCTGTAAAGTCAAAGTTATTGGCGTGGACGTGAATCAGCATGCTGTTGACACTATCAACCGAGGCGAAATCGCAATCGTCGAGCCTGACCTGGACATGGTTGTCCACGCCGTAGTGACTGAAGGCTATCTTCGTGCCACAACCACCCCCGAGCCTGCCGAAGCCTTTCTGATTGCCGTTCCAACGCCATTCAAAGATGGACCCAGCGGTCCACACCACCCTGACATGGATTACATCGAGTCGGCTGCCAGGTCGATTGCACCAGTGTTGAAAAAAGGCGACCTTGTCATCCTTGAATCTACTTCTCCCGTGGGAGCTACCGAGCAAATGGCTGCTTGGTTAGCAGAGGCACGGTCTGACTTGACGTTCCCGCAAACTCACGGCGAAGCCAGTGATATTCGTGTGGCGTACTGTCCGGAACGCGTGCTACCAGGACATGTGCTGCGCGAACTAGTTCATAACGACCGTGTTATTGGAGGTATGACGGCCAAATGCTCTGATGCGGCGGTACGCCTGTACAAAACATTCGTACAGGGCGAGTGCGTCATAACCAACGCCCGTACCGCTGAGATGTGTAAGTTGACGGAAAACAGTTTTCGTGATGTCAATATTGCATTCGCAAATGAATTGGCAATTATTTGTGAAAAAATTGAAATTAATGTTTGGGAGCTAATAAAACTGGCAAATCGTCACCCAAGAGTAAATATTCTACAGCCAGGACCAGGTGTCGGCGGTCACTGTATCGCGGTGGATCCATGGTTTATTGTTGCCAAGACACCAGAATACTCTAGGCTCATACGTACAGCACGAGAGGTAAATGACTCTAAGCCCAGATGGGTCATTGATAAAATTAATTTGGCAGTCGCTGAAATTCTACAAACAAAGCCTGATTTAAAAACAAAAAATATCACAATTGCATGTTTTGGGTTGGCATTTAAGCCCGATATAGATGACCTAAGGGGAAGTCCCTCCCTTGAGATAGCAAGAGCAATCGCAAAGATTTACCCGGGAAGGGTTTATGCTGTTGAGCCAAATATAAATGAAGATGATATTTCAGATGAAGATGGAATGATTATTTGTGATAAAGAAGAAGCCTTGGCTAAAGCGAATATTGTGGTAATATTAGTTGGGCATAAACAATTTAAAAATATGCCGAAATACGTTTGGAGTGGTGCGGAGAAAGTCATAGATGTTTGTGGAGTCCTTGATAACTGCTAAATTCAACTAAACGAAATCTATACCTGCCTTAAAAATGGCGAAACATATAACATTTATATATCCCAGCAAAAATATTGGGGGGGCGCAAATTCTCTTTGCTAGGATGGCTAAGCATATAGCCACAACTACTGATATAAAGGTGTATGTCGTGGATTACAGAGATGGATTCATTAGAAATCATCTAAAAAATATCGCCGACATTATTTTTGTGGATTATGGTCATGGTGTTTCATTGCCAAAAAATTCTATTAATATCACTCCGCTCTCGCATTTGGCTGACTTAAAGTTCATGTTATCGAAGTCTTCTTTAAATGAGAATTTTTTGCTATGGTCGATTCATCCGGATAATATTAAATATGTATTGCATTCAAATTTTCGGTCATATTTTCGTTTTGGAGATGAAATACTAAAACAGCGATTAATTGAAATGGCTAATACAAAGATGATAGCTTTTATGGATGGGGCAACAAAATTTAGCTTTGAGAAGGAGTTGGGTGCAAAAATTGAAGCCCCCTTATTTTTGCCGATTCCAATTGAGTTCAATTCCAGCAGGTCGCGCAAAGAGATTCGGAATGATGGTTCAATTTCTGTTGCTTGGCTGGGGAGATTCTCTTATGACAAAATCTATTCGATCATCAAGTTAATTCGTGATATTGCGAGATCTCAATATAAAGAAAAAATTAAACTACATATGATTGGAGAGGGTCAAGAATGTCGAAGAATCATTGAGGAGGCAAAAAAAAATAATATAAGCCTTCATCTTCCAGGGGTAATTCAATCTGAGGTTCTTGATGATTACCTTATGGATAACGTTGATGTCGGTATTGTGATGGGCACCTCCTGTCTTGAAGTTTCTAAGTTAAAAATCCCGACAGGTATTATTGATTACTCATTAGTCGAAATTCCTCGAGCGCATGGGTATGATTGGTTTTATGAGTCAAGTGATTATAGTTTGGGTAATGATGCAGCTTGGGGGCTGTCTCGAAGAATGACTTTTGATAATATGATCGAAGAATTAATGTCAGATCAAAATAATTTGATCGGTAATAAATGCTATATGGCTGCAGTTGATAATCACTCAATCGAAAGTGCTGCTGCTAAAATATTAGACGTATTTAGCTTAAGGCGTGATATTAAACAATGGGGTAGTATTGTCAATGTGGATTTAATGATAAATCCAATGATCTATAGTTTAATCTATAGATTTGGGAGGTTTGTTAGAAATTTGGTGATTTGATTTTGAATGCCAACAGGAATTATTGTATTTATAACAGAAAATGGCGAAACGGCTAAAAATATGGATGAGAGATTGAGGAAGCATGGTGTTTTAGGCGATGAACGCGGCCAATTAATTGCGATTGAGTCGGGTATTAGTATTCCCTTTTATATCAAGCGCGTCTTTTATATATATGGCACTAAACCCGATGTTTCTCGCGGTCAACACGCTCACTACAAAACTCAGCAGTACCTGCTTGCAGTCAGTGGCTCGTGCCAAGTTACATTGGACGACGGAAAAGAAAAAGTCACACATCTTTTGGATCAGCCAAATCTTGGCTTATTTCAGGATGTCATGGTTTGGGGGTCGATGCATAACTTCAGCTCCGACTGCGTACTTTTGGTGCTCGCAAATGAGCATTACAACGACGCGGACTACATACGTTCCTACGACGAGTTCAAGCAGATCCTTGCATCATGAGTTTTATTCATCCATTGGCTGACGTTGCTGAGTGTCAGATTGGAGAAGGAACTCGTGTTTGGCAATTTGTGGTTGTGCTTAAAGGTGCGCGCATCGGAGCTGATTGCAATATTTGTGCTCAAACGTTGATCGAGGGTGATGTGGTGATGGGTGATCGAGTGACCGTCAAGTCGGGGGTTCAAATTTGGGACGGCTCTGTCATTGGTCATGACGTTTTCATCGGCCCCAATGCCACGTTTTCAAATGACCTATATCCCCGATCCAAACAATACCCCAGGAAATTTCAGGGTGTGACGATTCATAACGGTGCAAGCATCGGTGCCAACGCCACTTTGTTACCCGGCATCACGATTGGCGAAAAGGCCATTGTGGGAGCTGGCGCAGTGGTGATCAAAGATGTGCCGTCCCGTGCTGTGGTGGTAGGCAATCCAGCCAAAATCGTGAGGTATCTAGATGATTCCGTTTCTTGATTTAAAAGCTATCAACCAACAACACCGCCAGGCTCTGATCGATGCGGCCACCCGTGTCATTGGGTCGGGTTGGTATGTGTTGGGCCAAGAGATCAAAGCGTTCGAAAAAGAGTTTGCCGCCTATTGCGGAGCCAACCACTGCGTGGGCGTGGCCAATGGTTTGGACGCGCTGGTCCTGACTCTACGCGCTTGGAAAGAAATGGGTAAGCTTCAGGAGGGTGACGAAGTCATCGTGCCCGCCAACACCTACATCGCCAGCATCTTGGCCGTCACTGAAAACAGACTTAAACCCATTTTTGTGGAGCCTGATGAGGGCAGCTACAACCTGTGTCCCAACAAGATTTGCGCGGCCATCACGTCCAATACCAAAGCCATTGTGGTGGTTCACCTGTACGGGCAACTAGCGCCAATGAAGGCGATCATGGCCATAGCCGAAGAGCACCGGTTGCTGGTCTTGGAGGACTCGGCTCAAGCCCATGGCGCCATAGTGGACGGTAAACGCGCCGGTAACTGGGGTCACGCATCGGGCTTTAGCTTTTACCCAGGGAAAAACCTAGGCGCCTTGGGCGACGCCGGCGCTATGACCACAAACGACCCCGAGTTGGCACAGACCGTGCGCGCCTTGGGAAATTACGGTAGCCAAAAAAAATACGAAAACCTCTACCAAGGCTTGAACAGCCGTTTGGACGAGATGCAGGCAGCGCTTTTGCGGGTGAAGCTCCAATACCTTGATGCCGAAACTCGCGTTCGCCAAGAAATCGCCGTGGCATACGCCCAATGCATCCGCAACCCCTTAGTGCAATTGCCGATTGACCGGCATGCCACCGCAGACACCTTGGGTCACCATGCGTTTCACCTCTTTGTGGTGCGCGTCCAGCAACGTGCCTCATTCCAAGCACACCTCAAGGCCGCTGGTATCGACACCTTGATCCATTATCCCATCCCGCCACACCAACAACAGGCCTACAAGGCATACGGCCGCTTGCAACTTCCGTTGACCGAGGCGATTCATCGTGAGGTGGTGAGCTTGCCCATTGGGCCAACAATGCAGCAAGAACAGGTTCAAGTCGTGATTTCCGCTTGCAACACATACATCGGTTGATACTTTGACCCTCATCAAGACCAGTCTGCTCAATGGTATTGCTGTTGCTGTAAAAGTTGGCAGTGCATTGGTGTTGAATAAAATCCTGGCAGTTTATGTTGGCCCAGCCGGTTATGCAGTCATCGGCCAATTTCAGAATGCAATTTCCATCTTAGTTGGCCTTGTCGGTGGGCTCATCACGACGGGTGTTACCAAAACAACAGCTCAGCATTACGATGATGAAACCAAACAACATAAAGTTTGGAAAACCGCTATCCGATTTTCACTATTGTCATCGTTTCTTGTTGGGTTTGTCTTATTGTTTGTGGGCAGATGGCTATCAGAATGGCTATTGCAGCGCGCAGACATGTCCAGCTTATTTGTCTGCTTGGCGCTGGCATTGCCTGCTATAACGGTAAATAACTTGTTACTTGCCATCGTCAACGGGAAAAAAGAAGTGGGCATTTATGCAACAGCCAACATCACTGGCAGTATCGTTGCGATGATCGTTACTGGATTGCTGGCTTCTAACTTTGGGCTTTTTGGCGCATTGCTTGCCCTTACCATCAATCCGGCGATTGTGTTGCTGGCAACAACAACCTTGGTGACGCGTCTTGATTGGTTCAAGTCGAACTTCTTTTGGGGTGCAATCGACAAACCCGCGGCTCGTGAAATTTCGGCTTTTGCCATGATGGGTATTACTTCTATCATAATTGTGCCGACTACCTATATGCTGATTCGCGACCATCTTGCGACACATCTGGGCCTGCCAGCAGCCGGCTATTGGCAGTCATCATGGAAGATCAGTGAAGTCTATTTAATGCTGGTCACCTCGACCTTATCTGTTTATTACCTGCCCAGACTTGCCGAAATCCGAACAGCCCCGGATATGGAAGCTGAAATCATCAAGGTTGCTCGTTTTATTATGCCCATCGTCATCATCGGTGCGCTAACCATTTACCTACTCCGGGATTTTATTATTCGCACGTTGTTTACTGAAGATTTCCTTCCGATGCGCGAGCTATTTTTATGGCAACTATTGGGCGACGTAATTAAAATATTTTCTTGGGTTTTTGGATATATAATCACCGCGCGTGGGCTGGTTAAATACTTCATGTTTAGCGAGGTTTACACGCATGGTGTTTTTTTGTTAATGACATGGATATTTGTTGATTATTTAGGTTTGCAAGGAGTTGCTGTAGCTTATTCAGTAACTAGCAGTTCACACCTTATTTTGATGGCTACATTGGCGCGAAGAGAAATGCTCAGAATGCCTAAAAAATAAACCAAAGGAATTATGACAATATATTTGAAGACTAAGATTCAGCGCAATCCTATTTTATATAAGGCTGCTATCTGCGTAAAGGGGATATTCGCTGCAGTCAGATATAATTGTGTTAGACATGTGATTTCAACATGGACTTTCGCGGCATCGTCAGTTGTGGTTTATTGCGAACTGGAAAGTCATTTGCAAAATGTTGAAAATGTAATTTCAGAAATATCGCGAGAGGGCAAGAAAAAAATAATTCTTGTATTGGGATTCAATCCCTCTCATGTAGATTTAAAAAAAATGCATGGTGTCAAGATCGTTAAGGCTCCTAGCCGAAGTGTTATGGCAATCATGCGCGCCAGGATATTCATTACCCCGTGTGTCGGTTTCCGACGTGTAACTTCACCTGTTGGCAGTCGTATAATACATTTTTTAATTTCTCTTACCAGCTTGGATGGTGTGTATGCCGATCATCATTTCGATGATTACGACTACATTTTTTGTGCAGGACGGCACCAGATTTCTGATTTTTCGAGATGGTCGAAAAAAAACAATTGGGGTGGAAAAATTCTGATCAGAGGTGGCTATCCTAAATTGGATGCCCAAATAGAACGGGTCGCGGAATGGAGAGGTAGCAAAGACAAAAAGATAGCGGAAAAAGTTGTCATATATGCACCTACTCATGTGTACTCAATTAATGAAAAGCTGGCAAGCTTTCGGCGTCATGGTGAGGAGATCTTGCGGACATTGCTCGATTCAGGTTTTTTGGTCATATTCCGCCCTCATCCGGTTTCTTTTAAGGATGAAGACAAACCATTAGTAGCAAAAATTTGTGCTGAACATGAGGGTAATTCTCGCTTTGTTTTGGATGCAAGCAAAAATTATATTGAGGCCTATGCGAACGCAGATTTGATGGTGACAGATTTGTCTGGAACCGGTTTTACTTTTGCATTTACATTCCAGCGCCCAGTGATTTTCTTCGCTGCCGACGCGCAAGCGGAAGCTGGCCTTGATGGAATCCAGTTTCACAGAAGGCATGAGATCGGGAGCGTCGTGCGCAACATCCATGAACTTGGTGAGCAATGCTGGTCGCTGATGGTCAACAAAGTCGAAATGGAAAAGAAGATCGCACAGTTCAGAGACGAGACGATCTTCAACCTAGGGACTAGCGCCAAATATTTTTGTGAATGCCTGCCGTTCATTGAGCGCGGCGAGGTTAATAAGGATTGGGTTGTGTCATGACGAACGGCAAGGTTTACTGGATCACGGGATTGTCAGGTGCCGGAAAGACAACCTTGTGTCGAGAATTGGTTGCATATTTGCGCCAGCAGGGGCGGCCTGTCGTGATGCTGGATGGTGACGAACTGCGCGAGGCGATGGGTTCGACGAATGCCCATACGCGGCAAGAGCGACTACAGCTGGCGATGCGCTATGCGCATTTGTGTCGCATGTTAGCCGTGCAAGGAGTGGATGTGGCGATTGCTACTATCTCGCTATTTCGCGAAGTGCATGAGTGGAACCGCGCCAATATGCAGGGTTATATGGAGATTTATCTCCAGGTTCCGCTAGACGAGCTAAGGCGGCGTGATCCCAAGCAGATTTACGCTCGTGCTGAACGTGGCGAACTAAAGGATGTGGCAGGTTTGGATTTTGCGGTAGACGAGCCGCAAGCGCCCGACGTGCGCATAGATTGGGCGTTTGGGCTGACCGTTGAGGCAGCGCTCGCGCGAGTGATTGAGCAACAAGTTTGAATTAATTTAAGGGGAATATAGATGAGACACGGTGACTTTACTGGCTTGGCTGAGGATTATACGAATTATCGTCCCGATTATGCACCGGCAGTGTTGCGAGCAATTCTTGGGATTGTTGGGAAGCCGGCGGCTGAAATTGATGCAGTTGACGTAGGGGCTGGTACAGGAATTTGGACGCGTATGGTGGCTGCTTCGGGTGTGAAATCCATTTCGGCGGTTGAGCCAAATGATGACATGCGTGGACAAGGCGCCATTCATTCGGATAACCGAAATATTGATTGGAAAACGGGTTCTGGCGAGGTGACAGGCCTGGCCACTAGCAGTGCGGATTTGTTATCAATGGCTTCGTCGTTTCACTGGGTGGATTTTGATAAGGGGGTGGCAGAGTTTGATCGTGTGCTGCGCCCAACTGGCTGTTTTGTGGCTTTGTGGAATCCGCGGTTCATTGAAGCTAATCCACTATTGGTGGAAATTGAGGCTCACTTGGCGACGCTCAAAGGAGGTGAAATCAAGCGTGTTTCATCAGGGCGTTCAGACTTTACTGAGACGCTCACCGACCGATTGGAGGCTTGCGGTCGATTCTCTGAGGTTGTGTATTTAGAGTCTAAGCACATAATTCCCTTTACGCCAGAGCGTTATATAGGGGCTTGGCGATCTGTAAATGATTTGCGTGTACAGCTAGGGTCGGAGAAATTCTCGCAATTTCTGACATGGGTGGAGAGACGTATTTCGGGCATCCGTGTTATTGAGGCAACATATTTGACTAGAGCATGGGTGTCGCGCAAACCTGCTTAACCGATATCCCAGTTACTGTGCCAATTCTCTCCACCAAGGGACGTACACTTGCTTCGCTGGTGGGCAGGCTCACCAGCGCGCAGATTCAGTCGCTGGAGTGCTTTGCTGTGGCAGACTGGCAGTCCAACTCTGCTGAGGTTTTACACAAGCTCAGTGCGCGATTTGGTGAAGCCATGCCGCTGGTGGTGCGCTCCAGTGCGCTCAATGAGGATTCGGCAACCGCCTCCATGGCGGGGCACTTTACTTCGGTGCTGAATGTGCGGGGCGCGGAAGCACTGCAAACGGCCATTGCTGAGGTTATCGAATCTTATGGTGCTGAATCCAGTCCGCAAGATGAGGTGCTGGTGCAGCCGATGATTGCGGACGTACGTTTGTCCGGAGTTGCTTTCAGTCATGATCCTGCCACGGGTTCTCCCTATCGCGTGGTGAATTACGCGATGGGGGCAGATACTGCCGCCGTGACTGGCGGAACGGGTCAAACGCGCACCTTTGTGGCCGCACTAGGTGTTCGGGATGTGCCGGCTGATATGGACAAAGTACTGGCTCTTCTGGACGAGTTGCAATCCTTGTTTCCTGGGCGACCTCTGGATATTGAGTTTGCCATTGCGGCCCCCGGCGACACCTTGCATCTTCTGCAAGTTCGTCCGCTGGTGATGCAGCAGTCCTCGCCCGCTGTTGCCGAACATCAAGCATTGCTGACGCGGGTGTCGGACAGGGTGCGTGCGGCACAGCAGCCGCATCCGTATTTGCACGGACGCTCTACGGTCTTCGGCGTGATGCCGGATTGGAACCCGGCCGAGATCATCGGTATTCGTCCGCGTCCGCTGGCCTTGTCGCTTTACCGCGATCTGGTGACAGATGCGATCTGGGCATACCAACGCAATAACTATGGCTACCGTAATCTGCGCAGCTTCCCGTTGCTGGTGAATTTCGCCGGGCAGCCCTATATCGACGTGCGCCTATCCTTCAACTCCTTTATACCTAAGGATGTGGAAGGGGGGCTCGCTAGTAGCCTAGTTGATTATTATATTGATCGGCTAATCGCTGCGCCGACCTTGCACGACAAGGTCGAGTTCGAGGTTGTCTTTTCCTGCTACACGCTGGATTTACCGAAGCGGTTACAGATTCTCGCAGACGCGGGGTTTAGCGAACATGATCGTAACCAGCTGGCCGATAGCCTGCGCACCCTGACTAATCGCATCATCAATCGTGACAATGGATTGTGGCGTGCAGACAAAGCCAAGCTGACGGAGCTCATTACGCGGCGCGAGGAAATCATGGGTTCCGGGCTCGATGCGGTCTCGCGTATCTACTGGTTGCTTGAAGACTGCAAGCGATATGGCACGCTGCCGTTTGCTGGGTTGGCGCGTGCGGGTTTTATTGCGGTTCAGATGCTCAAATCGATGGTCGCCGTGGGGGTATTCAGTCAGGAAGATTACGAATGCTTCATGAATGAATTGAATACTGTCAGTAGCCAACTTTCCCGCGATCTTGCCATCCTGGATCGCAGCAGTTTTTTGTCGCGTTACGGCCATTTGCGCCCTGGCACTTATGACATTTTGTCGCCGCGTTACGATGAAGCGCCCGAAGACTATCTGGGGGGGCAACGCAGTGTCGAGGTACCAGCAAAGGGTAAGCCTTTTGCGTTAAGTTTGGCGCAGATGCGCGATATCGCAAGGTTGCTGGAAGAGCACGGGCTGTCTTCCGATGTGGTGGGATTGTTTGATTTCCTGCAGGCAGGTATAGAGTTGCGCGAGTATGCAAAATTTGTATTCACCCGCAATCTGTCGGATGCTTTGTCGCTGTTTAGTGATTGGGGGGGCAGGTTCGGTTTTTCGACAGAAGACCTGGCTTATGCCAATATCGGATGTATTCGCGAGTTGTATGCTGGGGCAGATGATCCCAAGGTGGTGCTGGCGCGTTCGATTGAAGAAGGGAAGGCGCGTTACCGCGAAACTAGCCAACTGTGGTTACCCCCACTCATTACCAAGCCGGAGGATGTATGGGCGTTTCATGTGCCGGAGTGCGAGCCGAATTTTGTGACTCAGGGTAGCGTGACGGGTGCAGTTGCCAGTCCTGAGCAGCGGGATCGCCTGGCTGGTGCGATGGTATTCATTTCAAGCGCCGACCCGGGATTTGACTGGCTGTTTTCCCATCCCATCGCTGGGCTGGTGACAGCCTATGGTGGCGTAAACAGCCACATGGCGATTCGCGCCAATGAACTGGGATTGCCGGCAGTGATCGGTGCCGGAGATACGCTCTTTCGTCAATGGTCGCTGGCGCAGCGTTTGCACATTGATTGCGCGGGACGGCGGGTGGAGATACTATCGTGAAGCTGGTGGCTGTCAGCCAGCGGGTTGATGTTTACCCAGATCGAAGTGAAAAGCGCGATGCGCTGGATCAGCGGCTCTGCCAGTGGTTGGTTGCGGCGGGTTATATGCCGGTGCCGGTGCCGAATGGGCTGCGGGTGATTGCTGGACAAGATATGTTGGGCATTTGGTTGGATGCCGTGCAGCCAAATGCGATTTTGCTGTCGGGTGGAAATGATATAGGTGAGGAACCTGAGCGGGACAACACCGAGAATCATCTACTGGACTATGCTCAGGATAGCGAGTTGCCGGTGGTTGGTATTTGTCGTGGCATGCAGATGATGGCCGTATGGGCAGGCGGAACATTGAAACCAGTTCAGAGACATGCCCGTACTCGTCACGAACTGCGTGGTGAGTTGGTCGGCGAGGTGAACAGCTTCCACAATTATTCCCTGGCCACTTGCCCAGAGGGCTTCGCGGTGACGGCAACCTCTGAGGATGGCTGCATCGAGGCCATCCGCCATGAACGTCTTGTTTGGGAAGGCTGGATGTGGCATCCGGAGCGAGAGACAAATTTTCAGCCGAGAGATGTTCAGCGGCTAAGGATGTTGTTCGGTGAATGAGTTGCTTGATTTGGCTGTTAGCGCTGTCAGGCAGGCTGGCGATGCCATTCTGTCGGTCTATAACCGCGAGCTTGGAGTCGAAATCAAGAAAGATGGTTCGCCTCTGACATTGGCCGACAAAAAGGCTCATCAATCCATAATGGCTGCGCTGATCAAGGCCCAATTGCCCATTGTGTCGGAAGAATGCGACGAGCAGCACATGGAGGCCCAGAGCTACTGGCTGGTGGATCCGCTGGATGGCACCAAGGATTTTCTGACGGGCAATGGTGAGTTCACTGTGAATATTGCGCTGATAGAGCAGCAGAGACCGGTGCTGGGGGTGGTGTACGCCCCGGCGCTGGATGAGTTATATACAGGCTCTCAAGGCGAGGGCGCTTGGTTGGACAAGGCCGGAGTTCGAGCGAATTGTGTAGCGGCGGAAAGAGCGGAACGATGCCGCATGGCAGTAAGCCGATTCCATGATCATTCCGACGTCGACCTGTTTGCAGCGTCCAATCAGATAGAAGAGCGCGTTGCGATAGGTTCAGCCTTGAAATATGGCCGTTTGGCGGCTGCCAAGGTCGACGTGTTTCCGCGATTAGTTGGCAGTTCCGAATGGGATACCGCAGCCGGCCAGGCCGTGCTCGAGGCGGCAGGAGGTCGAGTATTGGACTGGCATACCGGCGAGGCTTTAAGGTATGGCAAGCAAAAGCGCCGCAACCCACGATTAATAGCTTTTAGACAGCCATACAGGCTCTCGGATTTCAAATTGGAACAATACAAACAGGAATTGTTATGAAAGCCATTATTCTTGCCGCTGGCCGCGGTAGTCGGATGAAAAGCATGACTGATGATCGCCCCAAGTGCATGGTGGAGCTGCGTGGCAAACCATTATTGGAATGGCAATTAGCCTCATTGCGCGAAGCAGGTATAAGCGAGATAGCCATTGTGACAGGCTATAAACGAGAATTGCTGGCTAATCGCGCCCCAGTGGAGTTTCATAACCTGCGTTGGGCGGAAACCAATATGGTGTCCTCACTGGCCTGCGCTCAGGAATGGCTGCAGGCAGAGCCATGCATCGTGAGCTATTCAGATATTTTTTATGACGCCTCTGCAGTTGAATCTTTGATGAAAAGCACAGCCAACTTGGCTGTGACCTATGATCCGCAATGGCTAAAGCTTTGGGAAAGGCGCTTCGGCGACCCATTGCTGGATGCGGAAACATTCCGATTACGCGCTGATTGCACCGTGGCGGAAATAGGTAATAAGCCACAATCGGTGAATGAAGTGCAGGGGCAATATATGGGATTGCTTCGGTTTACACCTGTGGGATGGGCAGAGGTGGTACGGATTCGTTCTGGCTTAAGCAGTACTGAGTGTGACCGGATGCATATGACGGGGACGCTTCAAAAGGTGATTGAGGTCGGTATGATCGCGATTGCTGCAGTTAAATATGAAGGGCCTTGGGGAGAAGTAGATTCCGCAGAAGATTTAGCGCAGTATGAGTGACAATAAATTTGCATTTATATTGTTGAAAGTGAAAATAAAGGCATGAGTTATCCAACTAACACTTCATAGTGTCACAGTGTAGGACGATTTAGTGATGCTCGTCTCACAGGCGCCCCATTCCCGCAAGGCCTGTTCACCCGACAATGCTGCGTACGAGGGATTCATGGGCCGACTGAAGATCGAACTTTTCTATGCAAGGAACTAGCGTATCCGTGGGCGGATGGCTAGGGCCTCTTCAGCTCAGTCCCCATTTGTTGGCGAGCTTGAGGCTGATGAGTCTTACTTTGGTCCTAAGCGCATTCGGGGTAAACGAGGACGTACAGCGGGCCGCAAAACGATCGTCTTGTCTGCTCAAGCGAGGCAATTTCGTTTTCTCAGAGATAGTCCCAGATGCCTCCAAAGCCACGCTGCAAGCCAGTATTCGAGGCAAGGTTGCCCCTGACAGCGTGAACCCTACGGGTTGCTGGAGGGGCTACGATGGCCTGGTTGATATCGGGGTTGATCGGCATTTCAGGGTTAATCACGGCAACAATGAATTTGTCAAGGGCGCAAAGCATGTCAATGGGATTGAATCCTTATGGAGCTACGCCAAGCATCGCTTGACTCAGTTCCATGACGTGGCAAAGAATACCTTTGCCGTGCAATTGAAGGAAACAGATTCAGATTGAACCATCGACATGAAAACCTCTATTTGGCTTTGTTAAAGTTACTCAGGGATAAACCTCTTTAGTTACGTTTGATTCCTAAGCCCCGTAAAACTCAACTATTTGTTATATGAGAGCCTTATTTATTACCCATGAAGGATTTGGAAATTCTATATTTAGATCTCAAGTGATTGAGCATTGTGAGTCAATGAGAAAAAATGGAATCGAATTTGATATTCTCACCTACGAAACATTTGCCAAAAGCTATGGAAGTAGTCTTGCAAATGTTAAAGAGTATTTAAAGTGGGGGGAAGTTAATATTTCTCTCAAAAAAGCGTTTAATATTTACATTCCAGGCTCCTTGTTAATAAATCTATTAATTCTCGCGAAAGATATCTTGAGGCATGTAAAATCTAATAATTACAAATTTATACATGCGCGTGCCGACTATACTGCATTTCTCTGTATATTGTTAAAGCCGCTTCATAAGCTTCCTGTATTGTGGGACTGTCGAGGAGACTCGGTTGATGAGCTTAAGTTTGCAACTGAAAAATATTCGTCTGGTATACGTGCAACTTTACTTCTACTTCTAGTATCTAAGCAAATAATTATTAGAAACTTCACAAGCAGATATTCAGATGCTTGTGTGTGTGTGAGTGAAGCATTGCGTGATCTTCTTATCTCGATTAATCCTCGTTTAACAGCGACTGTTATTCCTTGTCCAGTTCCAGTTGATAAATTTTACTTTTCATTAAAGCTGAGATGTAAAGTTCGTCGTTTATTAGAAGTTTCAGATAACGAAATTATTTTTATTTATTCTGGGAGTATGACGGGGTATCAGGGAATTACTGAATTTATTCCGCAATACGAAAAAATATTGAAATTAAATAATTCTCGTTTAATTATCGCGACCGTTGATGTTGACAAGGCTAAGTACATTTTTCGTAATGTGATTTCTGATCGCTTGATAATTACTTCTGTTCCATATAGTGATGTAAACGGTCTGTACTGTGCTGCCGACTATGCTCTAATGACTCGTTTACCAAGATCTCTTAACTATGTTGCGTCACCGACAAAATTTGGCGAATACTGCCTTGCTGGGCTTAATGTTATTCACAATAATTCTATTAAACAAGTATTAGATTTTTCTGAATTGCTCGAAAATGGCTTGCCTTTAGATCCGCCCCCTTCTGTAAAACCTGACTTTGAGAATCGGAAGAAGATTGCAGATTTGGCCAAGAACATGTTTGGCAGATTATCTTTGAATTTTATTTATGCCGATATATATTCGAAATTTAAAACTACAGATCAATCCTCATGAATGAAAATTTAATAATAAAGATCTTTCTGCTAAAGACGCTTGCAATCATGGAGCTTTTGTGAAAATTGGATTTGCATTCACCAACTACAATAACTCTCAACTTAGCATCCAGGCTGCTCAATCGATCGCAGCCAACCACGGCGATTGTGAATACGAGATCGTCTTGGTCGATAATGCATCGTGTGATGAAGAGCGTTCTATCTTGGCGGCCCCTAATGTTTTGCCGCCCCGTTGTACCGTCTTATGGAATGACAGCAATGTAGGGTATTTCGATGGGCTAAACATGGGTATTGTTGTACTCCAGAAACATGTCAGGGATTACGACGCGATAGTTATAGGTAACAATGACCTTTTATTCGAGAGCGACTTCTTTGAAGGCATGAAACGCCGACAAGAAACCTTAACGCTCGAGTCAGTAATATCACCGGATATCATCACACTTGATCATGAGCATCAGAACCCGCATGTGATTAGTGGCGTCAGCCGATTTCGCGAAATCATATGGGACCTGTATTTCAGTAGTTACCAACTTTCGCAACTGATTGGTTGGGCTGCGAGACATTTGAGCTCGCTAGTCGGTCGCAAAGATCACCATTCATATGCTCGCGAAGGCCCAATTTACCAAGGCTACGGGGCGTGCTATATCCTGACACCCCGCTTCTTTCAACTCTACGGTCAGCTGTGGTCGCCTGGCTTCATTATGGGAGAGGAGTTCTACTTGGCGAGGCAGTTAGCCAGTAACAGCGAGCAGATGTACTACGTCCCTGACATCCCGGTACGGCACCATGATCATGCCACCGTGGCCAAGCTTCCCAGCCGACGTCTATGGGAAATGACGCGGCAGTACCACGCCATTTACCGTTTTTTTGTCAGCCCCTATCGAGTCAAGATGGATAACGGCAAGAAACCTGCCGACTTCGATCGCAATATGCTGACGAAGAGCATTTGATAAAGGACTCGTCTATGTACACAATCTGCAATCACTGCATCATGGATACTACTGATCCAAATATCCAGTTCGATCGTAATGGTAAATGTGATTACTGCAACAATTTTGACTCTAATATTTCACCCAATTGGCACGCGGGACCTGAAGGAGAGCGTCAACTAGCTTTGATGGCTGATGTAATTCGAAAAGCAGGTCAAGGCAAGGACTTTGATTGCATCATTGGCTTAAGCGGTGGACTCGACAGTTCCTATGTCGCGTATGTGGCTACAGAAAAGATGGGCTTGCGCCCGCTATTATTCCACGTCGACGCTGGTTGGAACACCGACCAAGCTGTAGGCAATATTGAAAAATTGGTCGATGGTATGGGGCTTGACCTCTACACCGATGTTGTGAACTGGAAAGCAGTCAAGCGCATGCAGGTGGCATTTTTACGAGCAGGCATTCCTGATCAAGATTTGGTTCAAGACGCAGCGTTTTTCTCTGGTCTCTATAAATTTGCTCGCCAACATAAAATTCAGCACATTATTACCGGTTCAAATTTTTCAACCGAATGTTGCCGTGAGCCCGAGGAATGGGGAGGGTACCTAGGTATCGACAAAACATTGTTTGGCGATATTTGGGAAAAGTGTGGCGATGGCCAACCCAATGATGAATTTCCTCTGGTGGACATTCTGGTTTACAAGTTCTGGTACCAGAAGGTCTTAGGCATGAAGGTGCATCACCCGCTCAACTTGGTGCCCTATATCAAAAAAGATGCTGAAGACGAGTTGGAGCGGCGATTCGGTTGGCAGCGCTTCCAACACAAGCATCATGAATCCCGTTTTACCCGGTTTTATGAGGACTATTGGTTGCCCCGTCGCTTTGGCTACGAAAAGCGACGAGCCCACTTCTCCAGTTTGATCATGACGGGGCAGATGAGACGTGATCAAGCACTCGATCGGATTTCGCGCTCGGAGATGGACGGGCATTTCTTGAAGCAAGAGTTTGAATATGTGGCGCACAAACTGGGCTTGACGGTCGATGAGCTGCAGCAACTCTTTGATAGCCCCAAGAAGACGTTCCATGATTACAAGAACAAGCGTGACCTGATTGGTTTTGGTGCTGATCTCATGCGCAAACTCGGGCTGGAAAAAAGGTATTTACGATGATTTGCATCGTGGACTATGGGGTGGGCAACATTCAAGCTTTCCTGAACCTGTTCAAACGCGTGGGCATAGAAGCTCGCAGAGCAGATAAACCAGAGGCGTTGTCAGATGCTGTTCGATTGGTGTTGCCGGGCGTTGGGCATTTTGACCAAGCGATGCAACGGCTCAACGATTCGGGGCTGCGCCCCAAGCTCGAAGAGCTGGTTCTTGGCGCTCAAGTGCCTGTGGTTGGCATCTGTGTGGGCATGCAAATGTTGGCTGCAGGCTCTGATGAAGGAAGCATGCCCGGTCTCAATTGGGTGCCTGGGCGTGTCAGGGCATTTGCGAGCCAGCCCCAGAGTGCGGCATTACCCATGCCACATATGGGTTGGAACGATTTGCAGCCACGTGATCACAGCAAGCTGTTTTCTAAAGGGTTTGAAACAGGGGCGCAGTTTTACTTTCTGCACTCCTACTTTTTTGATGCGGAAGACAAGGGGGATGTGGCAGCCACGGCCAGGTACGGCTTGGATTTTGATGCAGTGGTGTCGCGTGGCCACATTCATGGTGTGCAATGCCACCCCGAGAAAAGTCATCACTGGGGCGAGGAGCTCTTGAAAAATTTTGTGGAGCTTTGAGATGTTGCGCCCTCGAATCATTCCTTGTTTATTGGTACATAAGGGGGGCTTGGTCAAAACTCAGGCTTTCAAGGACCCCAAATACGTCGGTGACCCGATCAACGCCGTACGCATCTTCAACGAGAAAGAAGCAGATGAACTTATGGTGTTGGACATCGATGCGACGGTGAGCATGGTGGCGCCTGACTTTGCCTTGATTGCCAAATTGGCTGCAGAGTGCCGGATGCCCCTCTGTTACGGTGGCGGCATAACCACGGCAGAGCAGGCAGCTCGGATCGTTGACATGGGGGTTGAGAAGGTGGCGATCAGTGCTGCTGCCATCGCCCATCCAGCTTTATTGACAGAGATGGCTGCGGCAGTGGGCCGGCAGTCAGTGGTTGCGGTGCTGGATGTGCGAAAGCGAACCGGTTTGCTTTCCAAAGGTTATGAGATTTGCACGCACAACAGCAAAACAGTCCATAAGCTCGATCCTGTCGCATTGGCCAAGCAGCTGCAGGATGCCGGCGCTGGTGAGATCGTGATCAATTTTGTGGACAGAGATGGCTTGATGCAAGGGTATGACCTGGAACTGGCAACACAGTTCAAGCAGGCGCTGAAAGTTCCCGTAACGTTTATGGGAGGGGCAGGCTCGCTGGATCACTTGGGCGACTTGATTGCCAAGCTAGGTGTGGTCGGGGCTGCTGCCGGGAGTCTTTTTGTTTTTAAGGGTAAGTATCGGGCGGTGCTTATCAATTATCCGACCCCAGAGCAAAAGCACAAACTTTGTTGTGAAGCATTGAGAAATAGTTGATTTAAGAATGGTATGAAAATGACTGCAGATACTCAATTATTGGTATGTAAAGCCTGTGGATCAAATTCCCTCCTGGAATGGATCAATGTTGATATGCATTACAAAATAGCTCGGTGTCACAGTTGCGGTTTGGGGGTGATGCAAAATAAAATAGAATCTAAAAGAATTAATGTTGATTATACGGATTATGGCGATCACATCACACAACGTGACGATGATTATTTCGCCGAGCGCACAAGATTGAGTTTTGCAAAAAGAATTTTCTTTGAATTGCTTAAGTTGGTTGTTAATCCACGCACTGCAAAAGTCTTGGATTTTGGGGGCGGGGCGGGTTTGTTTGCCAAGAAATGCATGAAGTCAGGATATGAGAAGGTATATCTTGTTGAGCCATCAGAGAAATTTCGTCAAACTGCAATTTCGCGTGTTGGCTTAGATCACGACAAGGTATACAAAGATCTTAGTGGATTAACCGGATTGGATTTTGATTTGGTTGTTATGCTGGATGTAATTGAGCATTTGCCAATTGATGAAATCGATTCGATACTAAATGATCTCTCAAAGAATATGAAAAGAGGAGGCTATTTGATTGGCGGCACGCCTAACTCAAATTCGATTAATGTTAGAATTTCAGGGGCAAAAGACCCAGTTGTGGCTCCGCCAAGTCATGTGTTTTATTTTACAAGTAAATCCCTTGATTTGCAATTAAAAAAGCATGGATTTAGAAAGGTCCTCAACTTTACCAGCGGACTTAGCACAAATTCTTTTTTCCGCAATCAAAAATTTTCTCCGTCTTGGATTGAGTTGCCGAGCGATAATCAACGATGGGTAGCCTATCTTATAAAGATGTTATTCAAAATTTTAGCTTTGCCCGCAACCTTGCTCGGAATGGGGTATCATATTAACTTTTTATACAAATACTCCCCGAAATAGTTAGAGGTTTTTGTATGTTCAATAGTAGTATGTTTTTCGGTAAAGTTCTTCTCATCACAGGGGGTACAGGTTCTTTTGGTAATGCAGTGCTGCGTCGCTTTCTAAATTCTGATTTGCAAGAAATCAGAATATTCAGTCGCGATGAAAAGAAACAAGATGACATGCGCAATAAGTACAACAACCCCAAGCTCAAGTTTTATATTGGGGATGTGCGCGATTACCAGTCGGTTTTGAATGCGGTGCGTGGTGTTGATTTCATTTACCATGCCGCAGCGCTCAAGCAGGTTCCGTCGTGCGAATTTCATCCGCTCGAAGCCGTGAAGACGAACGTGCTGGGTACAGAAAACGTGCTTGAAGCCGCCATAACCTGCGGCGTCAAACGGGTGGTGGTGCTCAGCACCGACAAGGCGGTTTACCCTATCAACGCCATGGGCATCAGCAAGGCCATGATGGAAAAGGTTGCGGTGGCCAAGTCACGCAACAGCAATAGCACCGTGATCAATGTCACCCGTTATGGAAATGTGATGTGCTCGCGCGGTTCGGTGATTCCTCTGTTCACCAACCAGGTTCGTTCGGGCCGGCCGATCACCATTACCGACCCCGCCATGACCCGCTTCATGATGACGCTAGATGATGCGGTGGACTTGGTGTTGTATGCCTTCGAGCATGGCAAGCCCGGCGAGATTTTTGTGCAAAAGGCCCCTGCAGCCACCATCGAAACCCTGTCTTATGCGTTGACAGGCTTGCTGGGCAAGCCTGAGCACGAAGTGCGGGTGATCGGTACGCGCCATGGAGAAAAACTCTACGAGGCCTTGCTGACCCGTGAGGAAATGGTGTCGGCTGAAGACTTGGGGGGCTACTATCGTGTACCACCAGACTTGCGCGACCTCAACTACGGCAAGTTTGTTGAGCAGGGCGAAGTCAAGATTTCTGATGCGACCGACTACAACTCGCACAACACCACACGGTTGGATGTGCCTGGCATGCAGGCATTGCTCATGAAGCTGCCCTTCATGCAGGCCACGGTGCGTGGTGAAGTGGTGGAGGCCGAGGAGTGAGTGTAATGACGCTGTCCAACCGCCGCGTTCTGGTAACGGGGGGCAATGGGTTTATTGGCAAAAACCTGGTGGTGCGATTGAGCGAGCTGCCAGGCATCACCGTCAGCGCGTTCGTCCGCGGTGACGATGTGGCCAACCTGCCGTCTTTGATGGCCCATGCAGACTGCGTGGTTCACCTGGCAGGCGAAAATCGTCCCGTGGACGATGCTGCGTTTGCGCAAGTGAACACTGGATTGACCCAAGCCCTGTGCGAGGCATTAGCCGCCGAGCACCAGCGCAGCGGAAGACGGTTGCCTTTGGTGCTGGCGTCTTCGAATCAGGCTGAACGCGCCAATCCCTATGGCCAAAGCAAGTTGGCGGCCGAGCAAGCGGTGCAAGAGCTGTGCGCTGCTACTGGTCACCCAGCCATCATCTACCGCTTGCCGGGGGTGTTTGGCAAGTGGTGCAAGCCGAACTACAATTCTGTGGTGGCCACTTTCTGCCACAACATCGCCCGAGGTTTGCCCATCCAGATCAATGACCCCGCTGCGCGCTTGCAGCTGGTGTATGTGGATGATGTTGTGACGTCTTTTATCACTGCGCTGGATGCGCCTGCCTCGGGCCTGACGCGTGGCGAGGTTACCCCGCTGTACACCACAACGCTGGGTGAGTTGGCACAGCAGATTCATGCTTTTGGTGATTGCCGCACCAGCCTGATGAGCGAGCGAGTGGGGTCAGGCTTGGTGCGGGCGCTTTACGCCACTTATGTGAGTTATTTGCCCAACGAGCGTTTTGCCTACGTGTTGCCGCAACATGCCGATGCGCGGGGGGTGTTTGTGGAAATGCTCAAGACGCCAGACGGTGGTCAGTTCAGCTATTTCACGGCGCACCCGGGCATCACGCGGGGCGGGCATTACCACCACACCAAGACAGAGAAGTTCTTGGTGATCAAAGGGCATGCGCTGTTCAGGTTCAGGCATCTGCTGACGGACGAGCGTTATGAGCTGCGTACTTCTGGCGAGACGCCGATGGTGGTGGACAGCATTCCCGGGTGGACGCACGACATCACAAATGTAGGCGCAGAAGAAATGGTCGTTATGCTCTGGGCGAATGAGAATTTTGACCGGCAAAAGCCCGACACCGTGGCGAGCAAGGTTTAACGGTCATGTGAAAACTTAAGGCCGTTTCGTTTGTGGAAAAAATATAAATACGGTCTATTCAATAGCAGTTTAAAAATAAAAAATCAATTTTAAAAATCTGCGAGACGCAACAATTTAACAGCAAAAAAGTGAATTACAAATTAATAAAATATTTCTTGCTTATAATTGGTCTGCAATACTTATTGGCTGCGGGATTGGGGGTAATTGGGTTGAAAATTCCTGCAGCATTAATTTCAATGATGATTTTAATAGGATATGGTTTAGGTAAAAAGGAGTTTGGTCGTGCAAGTACTTATAACAATAAATCATTTATAACTGTTAATTTTATTGTTTTAATTTTATGTATCAGTTGGCTATGGTCCCCGTCAATGATTAATAAATATGATAAATTCTATTTAATGCTTTACACAATTATAGCCCCACTTTTTTTAATTAATTTTTTTTCTGGAAAAGACTGGCGATATGAACGTCATTCTATAACAAAGATAACAAGGTGGCTTATTCTGATTTTTTGTGGTATTTATATAGCTTTCTCAAATAAAGAGTTTGGAGGCTCTAGGTACATATTAAGTGGAATTGACAATCCAATTGCTATCTCGAGAATGGCGACCTTTCTTTTATTGGTATTTTTGATATTCCTAAAAAATAATAAATTATCATTTGTTGATTATTCGGCATTTGTAGTTGCAATTATATCTGTTGCAATGTCTGGATCGAAGGCGCCAGTATTAGCACTTATCATATGCTTAATTTATTGGTATTGGGAAATATTAAATTTTAAAAAATTGGTATTAATAGTTCTGGGGTTGATTGGCACTTATCAAACTTTGAGTGTCATCATGCCAAATAGTTATTTATTTGATAATGATTTTCACTCTGTATTTTATAGGATTGAGGCTCTAGAATTTATTTTGTCTGCGCCGATTACAATGACTGGGCACGGCTTTGGATCTTACGACTTGATTTTTTATGGTGTTGATGGTCCAGGTTATCCTCATAACATATTTGCTGAAATTTATTTTGAATCTGGTTTAATCATCATGATGTTAATGGCTATATTTGTAATTCTAATTGTATTTAAAAAAAAGTCGAACAAATTATATCATGTATTTTTTTTATTTTGGATAATAAATTCTCAATTTAGTGGTGATTTGCCTGGTAATTCAGTTGTATTTCTTTCTGCCTATTTGGTTATCTCTGATCTTTATAAAAAAATAAAATACGATGAAAACAAAATAAAAATTTCGGAAATCCCCCTGTAAATACACTGGAGCGAGCGTGGACTCTACCAAAGGGTAGATAACCTGAAAACAGAGACTTCCGCTATTTTTAAAGGGAAAAAGCGATGAGGAAGTCGAAATTTACGGAAAGTCAGATCCTGGCAATACTAGGCGAAGTTGAAACTGGCTTGGCTGTGGAAGAGGTGTGTCGCAAAAACGGCATCAGCACTGCAACGTACTACCAATGGAAGAGCAAATATGCTGGCATGTCAGCCAATGAGCTCAGGTGGGGCAAGGCTGGAGGCCGAGAACAGCCGTTTCAAACGGATGTATGCGGATCTGGCTTTGGAGAACGCTGCCCATCAAAGATGTGTTCCAGCGATAGTTGTGACGCCGAAAGCCAAGTGTTGTGCAGTTTAGAGCATGGTGTCTTAGCATCGTATTTCAGCAGCAAAGCTTGTCAGATCTTGGGGTTCTCGCGGTCGGCGTTGTACAAACCCACGGCGCTGAGCGGCCAAGGGTGCGCCAGTGCTTGCTGCGCTCAACGAGATGGTGAGCAAGCGCAGCCGCAGGGGGCTTTTGGAAATGCTTTCATCGACTTAGGGCTGATGGGCGTGAATGTAAATAAAAACGACAAATTACTATACCGGTTGTCTAAATTTCCTTTAAAATATAGCCATGTTAGAACGAATGGTTTCCGTGCCCCCACAGCTACCGAGCAATCTTAAATTTGGTTGGTTTTTCGCTGCATTTTTCGCGTTGCTCGCAGCGTATGCCTATTGGAAAGGATGGGGCGAAGCAGTTACAGCTGCTCTCATCCTCAGCGTTTTTTTTGTGGCTGTCACACTAGTTTCTCCACATCTGCTTAGCCCACTTAATCGGCTTTGGTATGGCTTTGGCTTGCTGCTTGGTAAGATAGTTAGCCCCATTGTGTTGGGCGTTATCTTTTTTGTGCTGATCACGCCAATATCTTTAATCACGCGGTTGTTTGGTCGCGATGAATTAAAAATGAAGAAACGGTCTGTGGATACATATTGGGTGGATCGCTCCCCGCCAGGCCCATCGTCTGACTCGTTTAAGAACCAATATTGAGGGTTGTTTATGAATTTTATAAAAGAGCTTTGGGCTTTTCTTAGTGTGCGTAAAAAGCTCTGGCTTGCACCAATCATCATTGTGATGGTCTTGCTAGGAGGATTGCTTGTGCTCGCACAAGGCTCTGTAGTGGCGCCTTTTATCTACACATTGTTCTAAAGCGATATGAAGATACTGGGCATCTCAGCGTACTACCACGATGCAGCAGCGTGTCTTGTAGTTGATGGCGAGATTATTGCTGCAGCACAAGAAGAGCGATTTACTCGTAAAAAGCATGACTCAAATTTTCCAATCAATGCTATTGCCTATTGTTTGACCGAAGCGAAGATCACAGCAAGTGATATTGATCATGTCGTTTTCTACGACAAACCGTTTTTAAAGTTTGAGCGTCTGCTTGAAACTTACCTTGCATTAGCGCCAAAGGGGTTTAAGAGTTTTTCAACTTCATTGCCAATTTGGCTAAAAGATAAGCTCTTCCAAAAGACCATCATTATCAATGCTTTAAAAGAAGCACTTGCCAAAGATGGCAATTGGGAAGAAAAGCTACTATTTTCTGAACACCACTTAAGTCATGCGGCAAGCGCATTCTTTCCAAGCCCATTTGATCGTGCAGCCGTATTAACGATGGATGGCGTGGGCGAATGGACGACCACATCGCTCGCAGTTGGCAAGGGGCACAAGCTATCCGTTTACAAAGAAATCCACTTTCCACATTCCATTGGCCTTCTTTACTCAGCAATTACTTATTACACAGGCTTTAAAGTAAATAGTGGCGAGTACAAAGTGATGGGTTTGGCGCCTTATGGTGAACCCAAGTTCGCAAACCTCATCAAAGATCACTTGATCGATATTAAAGAGGACGGCTCGTTTGCACTTGATATGAGCTACTTCAATTACTGCACTGGTCTGACGATGACCAATGAGAAGTTTGATGCGCTTTTTGGTGGGCCTCCGCGCAAACAAGAATATACGCTCACACAGCGAGAGATGGATCTTGCGGCGTCGATCCAAGTGGTTGTCGAAGAGGTTGTATTAAAACTAGCTAAAAGTGTGGCGAAGACCACGGGAGAAAAGAATCTCTGTTTGGCTGGGGGTGTAGCACTCAATTGCGTTGCCAACGGAAAACTATTAAGAGAAAAAATCTTTGATCGTTTGTGGATACAGCCAGCGGCTGGAGATGCTGGAGGCGCCTTAGGCGCTGCATTAGGTGCGTATCACATCATGCTCAATCAGACACGCAAAGTTACTAATGGCATTGATGCAATGAAAGGCTCTTATCTCGGCCCGCAGTTTAGCCAACAAGACATTACAGAGCGACTCACACGCAGTGGGGCAGTTTTTGAAACGCTATCTGACGATGAAATCGTTGAACAAACGGCACAAGCGCTAGCGAATGGTAAAGCCGTTGGATGGATGAATGGGCGCATGGAGTTTGGTCCTCGCGCATTAGGTGGTCGAAGCATCATCGCAGATCCACGCTCTCCAACCATGCAAAAGCTCTTGAATCTCAAAGTGAAGTATAGAGAGTCGTTTAGACCCTTTGCGCCAAGTGTTCTCAGGGAAGATGTTGATCAGTGGTTTGAGATGGATGATGACAGCCCTTACATGCTGCTCGTTGCTGATGTGATGAAAGATAAGCGTCGACGGATGACAGTAGAAGAGCAAGCGTTGTTTGGTATTGATAAGCTAAACGTTTCGCGATCTGAGATCCCAGCGGTCACCCATGTGGACTACTCGGCACGAGTACAAACAGTCCACAAAGAAACAAATCCACGTTATTACGCTTTAATCAAACGGTTTAAACAATTAACCAACTGTCCAGTAATCGTCAACACATCCTTCAATGTTCGCGGTGAACCGATCATCTGCACACCAGAAGATGCATTTAGATGTTTTATGGGTACTGAACTTGATGTGTTGGTGGTGGGTAATTCTCTTTTAGATAAGACAGCGCAATCTCAAGCGTTGGTTGCCGACTACAAGGTGGAATATGAGTTGGATTAAATTGAGGAGCCTTTTTGTGGCTGTCTTTTTAGTGCTCTTGTCTATGTCAGTCGCATTAGCTCTTTTTGAAATTTTCTTGCGTATCGAAAATCGAAGTGAAGCATATCCAATAGTGCGTTTGGATATAAATGGTGTTAGTTACCCATTTGAAGAATCAACCGCAAAGGCTCTATCAGCCCCGGAGACCGCATCGCTTAAGAGCACTATGTTTGTTGTGGGAGATAGTTTTGTCGCTGGTAGTACATGTGCTGCACAGTCCGAGCACCTTACTGGACAAATGGCAAAGTTAATGCCTTTTTCGAATATCGTCAATCTTGGAGTTGGCGGAAAAAACCCCGCTAATTACATTGACTTTTTAAATTATATCCCTCTAAAACGCGGGGATACAGTGTTAGTTGTTCTGTATGACAACGATATTCATTTGTCTGACGAAGCATGCACGTTATCTCTTCAGCATGGGAAAAATTTTGCCATCCATGTGCCAGATTTCTGTGAAAGACAGCTTGCCGGTGAACAAACACCTAAAGATGAAACTGGAATCCTTAAGAAGATTAATCAATTGTTTAAGCATCTCGCTACAGTTCAAATCGTAAAAGAGTCGATCTATAATTTACCTTATTTCTCGGCGTTGTTCTATCGGAGTGAGTATGTCAGCAGATGGAATGATTTTAATGCTGAAGAAAATAAGTGGATCAGATCGACAATTCCAGTAATGAAAAAAATTGCTGAATCTAAAGGGGCAAAATTTGAATTAACTTACTACCCTAATACTAATTCAATAAATCAGTCTGATCCTCGACATCAAATTTGGAAAAATTTTTCTTCTAAGATTGAACGGGAACTTGGGATCAAATTACATGATCCATATCCGCATTTTTTTGCAAACGCACCGCGCAAGGCGATGGTTTGGTCGCTAACTGATAAGCATCCTAGTTGCGATGCACACAAGCTAATGGCGGAGTTCCTTGTTTCAACATTACGCTGACTGATTTATTTCATCTTGAGCTTGGCGTTGTTGGTAGTTTTATTGATCTTTTTATATTTTGACCCTTCTTCGTCTCTTGAATCGCCCCGGGTATCAAGGAGGCCAGTTGGTTTAAGTCATTGCGTCGTGGCGGTTTGACTGGCAAGTTGCCGATAGTAATTGTCTTCAGCTTCGGCAGGAGGAATGTACCCAATCTGTTCAAGAAGTCTGTGGTGGTTAAACCAAGACACCCATTCCAACGTTGCGAGCTCCAGTGACTCCTTGGTTTTCCAGGGTGCCCGGCGGTGAATCAGCTCTGCTTTGAACAGACCATTAATCGTCTCCGCCAGCGCGTTGTCGTAGCTGTAACCCCGACTGCCCACCGAAGGCTCGATCCCCGCCTCGCTCAATCGCTCGCTATACCGTATGGAAACGTATTGCGCCCCCTATCGCTATGATGAATCAGGGCATCAGTACGTTCTGGCTGCCGGTCGTACAAAGCTTGCTCCAGCGCATCGAGCACAAAGTCTGTGCGCATGGAACTGCTTTCACGCTAACCCACAATCCGACGCGCATACACGTCAATCACAAAGGCCACGTATTGCCAGCCTTGCCACGTTGAGACGTAGGTGAAGTCCGACACCCACAATTGATTGGGGCGCTGTGCCTTGAACTGCCGATTGACCCGGTCCAGCGGGCATGGTGAATTGGTGTTTGGTGTGGTGGTGCGGACGACCTTGCAACGGCTTACACCGCGCAGGCCCCGTAGGCGGGTAATCGTCCCTTAGAACCAAAGGTGAGAGAGGTAGAATTTTTTCCAATGGAAGCGATTCTATATGAAGAGATCAAAGTTCAGTGATAGCCAGATTTTGGATGCGGTCAAACGCGTTGAGGCTGGCATCGGCGTTCCAGACATTTGTCGTGAACTGGGCATTAGCACCGCGACCTTTTACAAATGGCGGGCCAAGTACGGCGGCATGGATGTTTCCATGATGTCGCGCATGAAAGAGCTCGAAGAAGAAAACCGCCGACTGAAGAAGATGTAACTTGAGTAAAAGCTCAAGGCTGAGATCGTTTCAGAGGCGCTCGAAAAAAAGTGGTGGGGCCATCTCGCAGAAGGAAGATGGCCAAGAAGGCGGTTACAGAACGAGGCGCGTGCATTCGGGTAGCCTGCGAGGCGATTCGCATCAGCGAATCCTGCTATCGCTACGAGCGCAAGCTCGATGCTGAAAACGACGAAGTGGCCAACTGGTTGATCCGATTGACAGATAACCATCGTAATTGGGGCTTTGGCCTGTGTTATTTGTACCTGCGCAATGTGAAGGGCTTCAAATGGAACCACAAACGCGTGTATCGAATCTACAAAGAGCTAGAGCTCAATTTGCGGATCAAGCCCCGTAAACGGCTGGTGCGCGAGAAACCTGAAGCATTGACGATGCCGCAAGGCATCAACCAAGTGTGGTCGATGGATTTCATGCACGACCAACTGGAAGATGGCAGAACATTTCGATTGCTCAATTTGATTGATGACTTCAACCGTGAGGCTATCGGCATGGAGATTGACTTCTCTTTGCCGTCAGAGCGGGTGATTCGGG
>JACCDH010252675.1_pt1 | contig 31193 bp, 29 predicted proteins | sample 7442481 | NCBI WGS metagenome assembly JACCDH01 (sample SAMN15323433, study PRJNA562643) | freshwater metagenome | isolation source: river surface water | place: USA:Blue River Watershed | collected 2017-08-15
ACGATTTGAAGATTTGAAAATGCTAGTTGCTTGAATTTAAACGCAAAGAGCGGAAGGTTTTTCGCAAAGAGCGCAAATGAATTTGGGATTTACGATTTACGATTTAAATATAAACTCTGTGAAGCTTTGTGGAATTTTGTGGTTCTCTGTGGTATAGCTACAAGGTAATGGGTGATGGGATTTGGGATTTGGGATTTACGATTTACGATTTGAAGATTTGAAAATGCTAGTTGCTTGAATTTAAACGCAAAGAGCGGAAGGTTTTTCGCAAAGAGCGCAAATGAATTTGGGAATTACGAATTACGATTTGAAGATTTGAAAATGTGGCAATTTGAAGATTTGAAAATTTGAAAATGTAAAAATTTGATGGGTGATGGGATTTGATAATTTGACCCGAGGCGAAGCCGAACGGAGCGAAGCTAAACTCTGAAACTCTTCACTCTTCACTTATCACTTATCACTTATCACTTATCACTCTTCCCATCTATAAAACGATCGACATCAAATGAAACGGGAAAAAAAGTATAAAAAACAATAAGCACGTCCATAACAAAAGTACGATTATGGGCGTACCATTTGTTAATTCTAACTTTGTTTGGCCAAATGACCTCATCATTGTATTGCTGCGGATGGGTTTGTTGGGCTAAAAGTGCTTCTTCATTTCGGTATTTAAGAGAGGCTAAACCTGTGATTCCCGGCTTTAATGTTAAAATAATTTTATTTTCTCCTTGAAGTGTCTCGGCATAACCTGGAACGTCTGGCCTAGGTCCCACGAGGGTCATTTCGCCTTTTAAAATATTTATAATTTGTGGAATCTCATCTATTTTAGAACGACGAAGAAAATTACCCCAAGCTGATACTTTGTGCGAATATTTATGATGCGTTCTTAATTTGTAGATTGTGAATAATTGCCCCTTTTTTCCAATACGCTGTTGGGCAAAAAAACCAGAAGAAAAAGTATCAAGTGCCGTAATAAAAACGATTCCTAAAGCCAATACAAAAAGAAAAGAAACTACAAGTGCTAAAACTAACATACTAATAGTTATTGCTCATCCATAAATTCTGGCACTAATTCTTTTAAGGTTTGAATTAATTCCTGTTTCGTTTCAAAAGAGCTGATTTTTAAGTTTGCCAAGAATAATTCAACTTGATCATAACAAAACACTGGATCTTTAGCAATCAAAATTTTTGGATGATAGGTCGCTAATGTTTTTGAGGATTCTGCCAATACTTCTTCATATAATTTTTCACCCGGTCGTAATCCTGTAAAAACAATATCGATATCTTCATAGGGTTCTTTTCCACTTAAGCGTATCATTTTTTCGGCCAAGTCTTTGATAAATATTGGCTTACCCATATCAAAAACAAAAATTTCACCTCCCGATCCCATAGTTCCTGCTTCTAAAACTAATTTACAAGCCTCAGGAATTGTCATAAAAAAACGATTAATTTCAGGGTGTGTAACCGTTAAGGGACCACCTGCTTTGAGTTGTTTCTCAAATAAATTTACCACTGAACCGTTTGAACCCAATACATTACCAAAACGCGTGGTAATGATTTGCATTTTTTCGCTTCCTTTTTGGGTAAAATATTTAGCTTGCACCATAATTTCTGCAATACGCTTTGACGTTCCCATAACATTTGTAGGGTTAACAGCCTTGTCTGTTGAGACAAATACAAAGCGTTTTACGTGGTGTTGAAAAGCAGCGTCTAGTATATTTTTGGTGCCAAATACATTCACTTTTATGGCCTGCATATAGTTAGTTTCTAATACTGGCACGTGTTTATAAGCCGCAGCATGGAATACGATTTCGGGCTGGTGTGTAATAAAGACTTTTTGAACTTCTTTTTTATTGGTAACATTAGCCAATTCATAGACGCAGTTTAGGTTTGGAAATAACTCCGCTATATTTAATTGAATCGTATTTAGTGGTGTTTCTGCTTGATCCAATACAATTATTTTCTTTGGATTGAATTTAGCTAATTGATTTACTAATTCGCTACCTATTGAACCTGCACCTCCAGTTACAAGAATTGTTTTTCCCGAAAAAGCACCAATAACGGCAGGATTATCTATTTCAATGGTATCTCGAAACATAAGTTCCTCAATAGTATATTTTTTTAAGGCTTTTACCGTTTTTGCTGGCGATTCAAATCCGCTTATTAATTTGGGGTTGTACACATTAATTTTGTAGCGTAAACAATCATTCAACAACTCTAATTCTTCAGCTTCTGCTAAGTAGTTTTTAATTAATACTACATGCGAAATTTTATTGAATTTTAATATTGAAGAAATTGAATTTTGCTTAGCAATAACGGGTACCCCTAGAATTTTTTTATCGTTTAAATTTTTATTCTTATCTATAAAAAACTCCAATTTAAATGAGGAGTTATTACTGGAAAATGCCTCGGCTAAAGCTATTGTATTACTTGTTACCCCTATAATTGCTATTTTGTCTAATTCATTGATTTGATCTGTTCCGGTAAAATATTTAAAAAGTGTTTTTATTGTAATCCTGAATGAAATTAATGAAATAAAAACCACCACACTATAAAAGAAATTAGCAACAAGTACATAAATATGCTCTCCTGTTGCAAAATAATTGCTAATATCGACAACAACAATAGTTAAAAAAGAGAATGCTACCGCTTTAAAAATTCGAGTAGCATCTTTTAAACTGGAATAACGAATGATACCAGAATAGGTCTTAAATAAGATATAGTAAAAGGTAAGTACACTAAAAAAAATAGAAAAACGGATACTGGCAGGTATGGTATCATAAAACCTAATTCCTAGTACTTTGAAGGCTAAAAATGTAATTAAAGTTACGCTAACTGATATACAAATATCTATAATTAATATAGACCATGTAGGTAAAAAAGTAAGCTTTTTTAAATCAATAAAAGTCTTTAATTTATTCTGCATTTTTGGGGTTGTTTATCTTCACAAATCTAAACATTTTTTTTAAATCAAAAAACATATAGTTATTTTATTTGGGTTCATCTTGACAAATTAAATAGTACATTTGCACAAATACTATTTATGAAACGTTATATATTACTAAGCTTTTTTGCATTTAGCTATTTGCTACATGGACAACATCGATTCAAAATTAATGCAACTACAACTTTAGTAGGTTTTCCTTCCATTGGGTATGAAAAAACGATAGGTACACATTTTGGTTTTCATATTGATGCTATTGGCTCTTTATTTAACCAATATAATAATATGCCGTTGAAATTTTTAATTATCACACCCGAGTTTCGATATTATCCAAAAAAGGGGCAAACTGGTTTTTTTGTTGGGGGACATGTGGGAGGTAGCACCTTTGAATTGCAAAAATACAATTATGCAAACTCTAGCTTATACCAAGAGGGCTATAATTACATGATGGGAATTAGTCTTGGTTATTACGTCCCAATAAGTAAAAACATGGCTTTAGAAGCTTTTGTGGGCGGGGGTTCAATTCAAAGTTTTTACAACGGTTATGATGCTTCTACTGGACAACGTTATGAAGGAACAATACATTATAATAAAAGTGGGGAATGGCTGCCTTACAGAGGCGGTGTAAATGTGATTTGGAAATTGTGAGTTAGAAGTTACGATTTGGGAGTTACGATTTAAGAATTACGACTTGAAACTTTGAAACTTGACACGAGGCGAAGCCGAACAGAGCGAAGCTAAACTCTGAAACTTAAAACTTTGAAAATCTGAAACTTTAAAACTTGACCCGAGGCGAAGCAGAACAGAGCGAAGCTAAACTCATTGTCTAAACACCTGCTTGATTACTGTTTTTATTCTGTTTCTATCCTCCTCAGTCAAATTAGACCCTGAAGGCAAACATAAACCGTTATTAAATAATGTTTCTGCTACATTTTCTCCATAATAGGGATAATTGGCAAATATAGGCTGTAAGTGCATGGGTTTCCATAACGGACGTGATTCAATGTTTTCCGCTTCTAAGGCCAAACGAAGAGTCTCTCTTGTAATGCCTTTGGTTTTGTTTTCGTCTATGGTAATGGCGCTTAACCAATAATTGGCAACATAATCTTCATTCGGGACAGTGAATACTTGTACTCCTTCGATAGAAGCAAAAAGATCTACATAAAAATCATGCATTTGTCTTCGTAATGCGACATGTTTGTCTAATACTTCCATTTGCCCTCTACCAATACCAGCACAAATGTTGCTCATACGGTAATTGTAACCGATATGACTGTGCTGGTAATGTGGCGCGTTATCTCTCGCTTGGGTAGCATAAAAAATTGCTTTTTCTTTCTGAGCCGCCGTTCGGGTTACAATAGCACCTCCTCCAGATGTAGTGATAATTTTATTCCCATTAAATGATAATATCCCAATATCTCCAAACGTACCACATTTTTGTCCTTTGTAAGAGCTTCCAAGTGCCTCGGCACTGTCTTCCAAAATGGGAATACCATATTTATCTGCCACGGCTCTAACTGCTTCTATTTGATACGGCACTCCGTATAAATGTACTCCAATAATTGCTTTTGGTTTTTTACCCTTTTTTATTCTGTCAATGATTGCTTCTTCTAATGCCAAAGGACAAAGGTTCCATGTTTGTGCTTCACTATCAATAAAAATTGGTGTTGCGCCTAAATATAAAATTGGATTTGCAGATGCCGAAAATGTCATACTCTGACAAATGACCTCCTCACCCGCTTGCACACCCAATAAAATCAACCCTAAATGAATGGCTGCGGTTCCTGAACTTAATACACCTACATAGACTTCATTGTTTAAATACGTTTCTAAATCTAGTTCGAAGTTGGTCACATTTGGGCCCAGTGGCGCTACCCAATTCGCATCAAAAGCTTCTTGAATGTAGTTTTGTTCGGTTCCTCCCATGTGTGGAGAAGAAAGCCATATTTTTGAGTTATGCATATTAATCCTATTAGTATTCAATTTTTTTTGCAGGAATACCAAAAACTGTAGTATTTTCCTTAACATTTTTAATTACCAAACTACATGCTCCAACAACAGCATTTTTATTGACTTTTATTCCTGGTAATATAGTAGCTCTTGTATTTATAGTTACTTCTGTACCTATATTTACAAAACCTCCTGTAAATACGTATGCGTTTAAATGAGACCACTTTTCAATTTTAGTATCATGACCAAGGCCTACGTAACCTTGAATTGTAACGAAATCTTCAATTATACAATCATTACTAATATTTGAATTTAAAAAAATAATTACCCCGCTTCCTATTTTTACATTATTATTTAATAATACCGATGGATGAATTAAATTAACAAACACCCCTTTTCTTTGAATTATATTAACACAAAATTGTTTTTTTAAATTAATATTACCAATTGCACAAGTGAATATGTCATTTTCTTGTATTGTATAACCTTTTATATCTGAAATAATTGGAGGGTAACCTTCAAAATTTTGTAAAGCATTAATATTATCGTCAATAAATCCCTTAACAATAAAATCTTTTTTATATCCTGAACATTGTATAGCTAAATTGTATACTTCACGACCAAAACCTCCAGCGCCAATAATTATTAAATTTTTCATTAATCTTTATATAAATTACAAGCTGCCCATGAATAGCCAACACCAAAACCTTCAATAACACAATTTTTTATTTTATCAAATTTCCCTTGTTTTATTGCTTCACATATAGCTATTGGTATAGTTGATGAAACCGTATTTCCACAATGTTCCATTGCTATAAAAAAATTAGTTTCAGGGATTCCAATTTTTTTTCTTAGATGATTTAACATATATCTATTTGCTTGATGAAAAATAAATAAATCTATATTCTCCAATGATAGTTTTGTTTTATTTAAAATGGATTCGGTTAATTTTGGAATAGAATCACTTGTGAAATTAAAAATTTCCGCTCCATTCATAAACAAATTATCATCATTCTTTACATTACCATATTCATCAACTATATCCGAACCTTTCCTCGTTAAATTTCTAATCCCACCGTTTCGTACTATCAAATTATCAGCACCACTCCCATCTGTTCCAAATACAAAATCTCCAATAGAACAAATACCATCTTCATTTGAGATTAAGGTTGCGGCAGCGGCATCTCCAAATATAGTTTTATTACTTTTATCCATAGGATGTATAAACTTTGAATAAGTTTCTGAAGTAATTAATAATACATTGTTAGCCATTCCTCCAGAAATTAATCCCTTAGCAAGACTTAACCCGTAAACAAAACCTGAACAACCTAAATTAAAATCAAGAGCACCAATAGTAGTGCTTAAGCCTAATTTGTCTTGTATAATACAAGCAGTTGTTGGTAAAAAATAATCTGGGCTTTGTGTACAATATAAGAGGAAATCTATTTTATTTTTATCAATTGAATGCTCTACAAATAATTTATTTGCTGCACTTATTGCCATATCAGATGCAAATTCATCAGATTTGCTAATAGTGCGTTGTTTTATACCTGTCTTAGAGCTTATCTTTTCAATATCCCATTCTGGAAAATCTTCATTAATATCTTCATTTGTTAATTTACCATCAGGTAAATAATATGAAATTGCTTTTATATTTATATTCATCTAAATAGTAGAGGTTCTACCCCCATCTAAAATCAAATTTTGACCAGTTATCCAACTACTTGCTTCAGATAGTAAAAAAATAATAGGATTTGCAACCTGAATGACTTCTCCATATCCTAAAGGATACTTTTTTTCATCTTGTTGAATTACTTCTAATGATAAATCCTCAATAGATTTATTAGTAATCTCAGTTTTAACCATTCCTGGAGAAACACAATTTACTCGAATTCTATTACTAGAGAATTCACTAGCCCAAACTTTAGATATGGCAATCAAAGCGCCTTTTGAAGCTGCATAGATTCCGTTTCCTTTCATTCCAAATAATCCTGCAATAGATGCTACTAAGACAATAGAAGATCCTTTATTTATCTTTTTCTTCTTAGTTATCAAATTAATTAATAATGTAATAGAATCGAAATTAGTTTCACGAATACTATTCATTAACTCTTTTGAATAAAATTTAACTGGAGCCAATGTAACTATACCTGCTGAATGTACAATACCATCAATATTTGGCATCAACTCCACTATTTTTTGAATATCTTCTGTTTGAGACAAATCAGCTAGAATAAAACTATTTTTATTTCCACATTCTTCTATTAATTTCTCTAACAATTCAACTCTTCTTGCAACAGCAATAAATGTTCCACCCTGACGACTAATTGATAAACATGTTTCGTAACCGATTCCAGAAGAAGCTCCTGTAACTAAAATTATCTTCCCTGAAAGATCAAACGGATTCATCATTTATGTAAATTTTTGTAAAAAATAGTTGTAAAAATTATTTATTCTAAATTCTTCATCACCAAATAGTGGAGATTTAGAAGATACACTTTCTAAGTTTGATTGGATATTTTCAATAACCTTTTTATCTTCATTTAGTACTAGATCCAATGAGTCATGAGAACTATTATTGATAAAATCAAAAATGTTATTTTCCGATTCTGTCAAATTCTTTTCTAATAAAGGGGAAAAATATCTTACTCTTAAAATAGTCTTAGATGGAGATTGTGGAAAAAGGAATCCAAAATAAAATCCTTTTCCTTCTACAGAACTGATAAAAGCATTAGGATAAATATAAAAATGTAAATACCCTTCTCCTTTAAAAGTTCTTGTACTTAAAATTTTGTTGATTAGTTTATTCTCTTTGACATCTGCTATCTTCGGGAATTCACACCAACTATGCCCATTAAAAAAATCAAAATTTTCGGGTTTTACAAAACCATAACCCATCTTTGCAAATGAATTCTCGTGAACTGAAGTACAATGATAACATTCTAATACATTTTCAAGTAATAATTTCCAATTACCATTATGTTCTTTATCATAATCAATAGTTTTATTTCCAAAATGTAAACTAAAGCTTTCTAATTTTTGATATATAACTCCTAGATAATCTTCCAAAGATATTTTATTAATTTCGTTTAATTTAATAAATACAAAATTCCCACATAATCCAACCTCATACTCCTTTAACTGTAAATCTTTAATTTCTGCTTTATCAAAAGAATTTCTGCAATGTAATCCCGCTACTTTCCCATCCTTATTATAAACCCAATTATGGTATAAACATGATGAAACTCTATTGCCAAAATTTTCTTCATGAATTTTATTAAATCTATGCAAACAAATGTTTTGAAATGATTTTATTTTTCCATTAAAATTTTGAATAAATATTTTATCGCCAAAATAATCAAATGCAATAAAATCATTTGAATTAGATAATTCTGTCTTGTGAGCTACTAATAACCAAGCTTCCTTTTGAAAAATATCTTTTTCAAAATCAAAAAATTTTTGCTCTAAATAAAACTTATTACTAAAACTCATATTTCTAAAATTTCAGTAATTAATAAATTATTAAATGTTATCTTAGCTGTGCCCCATGACAATCCAACCCCAAAACCACAAACAATTATCTCTTTAGTTGAATTAAATAACTCTTCTTTTAAATTTAATGCAATTGTAAGAGGAATTGTGGCAGATGATGTATTTCCATACTTTTGTAAAGAGTAAGGTACTTTTTCTTGAGGTAATTTCAATTTTTTAACGATCATTTTATTCATCATTAAATTTGCTTGATGGAAAACGAAGTAATCAATCTTTTCTTTATCCAAATCAAATTTTTCTAATAATAAATTAATTGTTTTGGGTGCTTGAGAAATACCAAAACTAAAAACATCCATACCTTCCAATACTAGATGACAGGAATTTCGTTTTATTCCTGAATCAAATTCATTATACTTTAAAGAAATGGGTGTTATTCTATTTCTAGCCCCGCCATCTTTTAAAATAATTGCGTTTTTCCCTGAACCATCAGATCCTAAATCAAAACATAAATCATTTGCATTTGAATCATACTCAAATGCAGTAGCCGTTCCTGCATCACCAAAAAGAGGAATTGTGCTTTTATCCTCTTCCGAAAGCAATTTACTACTAGTATCCCCTGCCAATAAAAGTCCTTTTTTTAAACCTGTTGCTTTCATCATACTAGAAATGATTGAAATCCCATAAACGTAACCTGAACAACCTAATGGAACATCAAAGGCAACACAATTTTGAGACAACCCTAATCTTTCTTGTAAAATTGCCGAAGTAACTGGTAAAATATAATCAGCTGTTTGTGAGACAAATACCAAAACTTCAATATCTGCTTTGTCCCAATTTAACTCATTAATTAATTTTTCAGCTGCTTGAAAGCATAAATCAGAAGTACAGGTATTATTATCTGCAATCCGTCTCTCTTCGACACCTGTAGCGTCTATAAATTTTTCAATTTCATCAGATGACATCAACGAAAGCTTTCTGTTTAGCTGTTTGTTTTTAGGTACACAGCAGGAAATACCTTTAATTGCAATGTCACTAATTGAAAAAGTTGCCATTCCTACTTATTTTTAATTATTTCAAAAATATCATTTAATGTAACCGCTGACTTAATATCTTCTCCCGTCAATTTGACTGAATACTCTTCGTCTGCCATTGCAATCAAAGAAAGTGCTGTTAATGAATCCCATTCATCTAAATCTCTAAAAACTGTTTCTGATTTAATCAAAGATACGTCAGTATCATCTAAAATGTCTACAAAATTTTGTAAAAATGTTGAAATTTCCATAAGTTTTAATTTTAATTTATATTTCCTTTAAAAGCCTCAGTAGTAACAGAATTTACTGCAGAAACACCTTCGTGTTTAATTACTTTTATTATTGTCAAATATACAATATTACAATCTAAAATAAAAGAACAATTGTCAACATACCACACGTCATAGTCAAATTTCTGAGCCCAGCTGATTGTATTTCTACCATTAACTTGCGCCCAACCTGTTATACCTGGTTTTACTTCGTGACGTCTCTTTTGGAATTCATTGTATAAATGTAGATATTCTGGTAATAAAGGTCTTGGCCCTATCAAACTCATATCTCCTTTTATCACATTCAATAATTGTGGGATTTCATCTAAAGAAGTCTTTCGGACAAAAGCACCTATTTTAGTCAATCTCTCTGCATCAGACAATAAATTTCCTTCATTATCTTTTTTATCATTCATGGTTTTGAACTTTATTATTTTAAATAGTTGCCCGTTTTTACCTGGACGTAATTGAAAAAAGAAGGGTTTGCCATCATTAGCAATAATTAAAAGTAAGGTAACTATTAACAAAATTGGAAAAATTATAATCAAAACAGCAAAAGAAACAATGAAATCAATTAAGAATTTTATATAAATTTTATACATTTTGCAACCCTTTTTCAATTAACAAATTATTATATTCATTTAATATAGCATCCCAAACTAATTTTTGCTCATATCGAGACACTATTTTATCTCTAGCATTACTTGCTAATTGATTTCTCCATACATCATCATTAATTATTTTCTGCATTGAAGAAAATAGTAACTCAATATCTTTTGAAGGAATAATAGTTCCGTTAATTCCTTCTTCAATGATTTCATTACATCCATTAATATTAGAAACTATACTTGGTAATCCCATAGCCCCTGCTTGCATAACTACATTAGGAAAACCCTCTCTGTAACTTGGAAAAACCAAACAGTGACTAATAGCAAAATAAGGACGCACATCACTTTGAAATCCAACTGAAATAATATTTGAATTTGTTTTGATTTCATTAATTGTATGGTTAAATAAAGGGTCTAAATCAGGTTCAAGTCCGCCAACTAAAAGTAATTTTACCTTACTATTTTTTATTTTAGAAAACGCATCAATTAATTCATTAATTCCTTTATCTCCTACCAATCGTCCAACAAAGACAAAAACAAAATCTGTTTTTTGAATGTTTAATTTAGTTCGGAATTCGCTTCTTTGATCTTCTGAAATTCTTTCTGAATCGAAATAAGTTGTATCAATTCCATTAGAGCTTCCATCTGCAATCACTTTTATTTTTTTTGAAGAGACTAATTTTTCATTAACAATAAATTGATATAAACCCTTTGAATTAGGATAGACATTTGTAGCACAAGCATAGGTAACTTTTTCAACAAAATTTAATACTTTGCGTTTCATTCCTGTAGCTTCCATTAAGGGCAATCCAGCAACAGTATGTAATCTGATAGGTACATTTGCCAACTTTGCGGCTAACATTGAAACTATACCCGCTTTAGGCGTATGGGAATGAACAATTATAGGTTTTTCTTTCTTAATTACTTTGTAAAGATGATAGACAGAAAAAAAATCATTAATTGGAGTAATTTTTCTACTCATTTCAATCTCAATCACTCTAATTTCTTCTTCTTTACTTACTTCGTATAATGTACTGCCAGCGCTTGAAACTCCAATCACTTCAAATCCTTTTGTTGAAATAAATTTGTGTTGCCCTTTCAATAATATTTTAAGAGATTCTGGTACTGTTGTTACTCGAAATAATTTAGGCTTCATACGTATTTTTATACCATTTTTGAAAACAATAATAAGTCCAAACTCTAAATGTATTGTCCATTTTTGAATTTAAGTGATCTTCTACTATTTTTGAAATAACATCAAATTGAAATATATTTTGTTTGATGATAAATTCTTTATCAATATACGATAATAATTCTGAACGCAACTCCGAACGCAACCAATCACCAACAGGCACTCCAAAACCTTTTTTGGATTTATTTAAAAACTCTTTTGGAAAATAACCTTTAAAAGCTTCTTTAAGTATGTGTTTTTTATCCCAACCATTTATAAGATAGGAATCTGGTAATTGATTGGTAAAATCCCAAAGTTCTTTATTTAAAAACGGTGCTCTACATTCTAATGAAGCCAACATACTTGTTCTATCCACTTTAACCAACATGTCTCCTTCTAAGCTCAATTGCTTGTCAATGGCTCTAAAATTTTCTATTGAATTATTTTTAGCATTTATTATATTTTTATAAAAATTTAAGGTGTTTGGTTTATAAATATTTGATTGTAATATTTCTTTTATTTCATATTCATTAAATCCTAAAGAAATAATATTGTAATAAAAATCGCCTTCGTAGTTGATCGATTTGAGCAATCTATTTGCTTTAAATTTCAATCCTCTTGAATCCTCTTTAGAAGCTAACAATTTATTGGCTAAAATCAAACACTTTCTATGTAAACTTTGTGGAATTAGGGTAGTGTATTTTTGGTTTAACTTACCCATGTAGTATTTATTGTACCCTCCAAAAACCTCATCACCTCCATCACCCGTTAAGGCTACTTTTACATGGTCTTTAGTTCTTTTGGAAACCAAATACGTTGCCAAAGCAGAAGAATCGGCAAAAGGCTCATCAAAATTCAATATGATTTCATCAATATTGGCTGTTAAATTTTTTTCTGAAATAATGAATTCGTGATGATTACTATTAATTAACTTAGATACCAATCGAGACTTATCTGATTCATCAAAAGATTTTTTATCAAAACCAATAGAAAAGGTGTCGATTTTTTTTTCTTGTTGTTGAGCAAGACATAGAGATACTACTGATGAATCAACACCTCCTGACAAAAATGTTCCTAATGGAACATCAGATATAGATCTTGATAATACACTTTTTTGAACTAAATCATGGGTTACTTTAGTTGCTTCTTTTTTTGATTGAAAAGTAAACTTAGATATTGGCTTATCTATTTCAATAATTAAGTATTTATTTTCATTACAATCCAATTCGATATAATGATTAGCCTCCAATTTATGTATGTCTTTATAAATAGTAAACGGTGCTGGGATATATGTCAATTGAAAATATAATGACAAACTAGTTGTATCAATTTCTGGTTTGCTTGGTAATATTTTTACTAACGATTTTAATTCGGAACCCCAAACAAAACTTGCTTCTGATTTAGTATAATACAACGGCTTCTCACCAAAAAAATCTCGAGCTATATAAACCTTTCCAATAGTTTTATCATAAATACTAAACGCAAACATCCCGTCTAATTTACCAAAAGATTTTACTCCTTCTTTTTCATAGAGTTTCAAAATTACTTCAGTATCCGAATTGGTTTTAAATACACATCCTTGCTCGATTAATTGGTTTTTTAAAGCCTGATAATTATAAATCTCACCATTAAAAACAATTACTATAGAGAGATCTTCTGAATAAATAGGTTGATTACCAGTATGTAAATCAATAATTGATAGCCTTCGCATCCCCATTGCAATTGAGTAATTACCCCTATCTTCTACAAATTCTCCCGCTGCATCAGGACCTCTGTGAATAATAAGATTATTCATAGCTGTTAATTGCTCAGATAGATTATCAATTTTATTAAGTGCTAATAAACCGTTAATTCCGCACATTGAATAGCTGATTAAATATTTTAATATAACTTATACTATTCGCTTCAACGGAATAATATTTTTCTACAATTTTTTGGTTTTTCAAACCGACTTCTCTATAAAAATTTACATCAGAAATAAATTTATTAATACATTCAATCCACTCTTCCTTACTAGTAGCAAATAAATTACTATTATTCCTATTTATTTTAACATTTGCTTCCAAAGGAGTTGATAGAGTTGGCTTACCCATAGCCATATATTGTATTAATTTAAATCCACATTTACCTCTATTAAATGAAGTGTCTTCTAATGGCATAATTCCTAAATCAATTTCATTTAAAAAAATTAATTCTTCTTGGGCTGACCAATTATAAAATTCAACTTTTGGGAGCTCCAATTGAGATTTTAAATTATCATCAAACCCCATTAATTTAAATGTAATATTAGGATTTAACTTATAAGTTATTTTTATTACTTCTTTAATATTGATAATATTTATTGAAGTTGATTTAGAACCTATCCATCCAATAGTTATATCATCTTTATTTGAATTTAATTGAAAATTTGATGTATAATTAGCAAAGTTTATACTTGTTGGTATTTCAATTATATTATTAGTGAATCTATTTAATTGCGAAGAGAGATATGGGCTTCCTGTAATTACGGTATTTGCATATTTAACAATTTTGTAAATTTTGTTTCCAAATAAATACTTTATTAAATTATTAGGATGTAAATCATAGTTATGAAATATGGCATCATCATAATCCAAAATTATTTTTACTTTAGTTTTAAACAGTAAATATTCTAAAATAGATGGAAAATAAGGCAATAGTTCATATTCAATAAAAACTATTTTATTCGTACCAAGATATTTTAATACTTGAATAATACGTCTAAAATAAGCTATGAATATTTGAAAATAATTTGTTTGCTTATTATTATATAAGTTACTTATATAATCATTATCAAATAAAGGAAAATATTTTATTTCAAATTCTTTCTCAAGATACGACTTATATTGATAGGACCTATACCTGCTACTCGGACCTTTCTCAGTATATTTAGTGAAGTATATTATAGTTTTATTATTAAGCACTTTTAATTATTATTTTTTTAATTACAAGTATTAACCCTATACCAATAAACATCCAAATTGGGAAATTATTCAATTTAGGTGTGAAAAATGAAAAAAAATTAATTATGCAAATATTTGAAACTAAAAATAATGAATAAGGAGTATTAATTTTTAAGAAAAAAATGGCAATATAATTTAAGAAAAAAGAATGTACGATAACTCCAAATATCATATAAAAAAAACCAAAATCTCTATAGAATGGCTCTAAAAAAGTTCCAACATTTGTCTTATATGGTTGTCCATAAAATTCATTAATCAATGATTTAGGTTCTTTTTCAATAACTCCAATGCTATTAAAAACCTTTAATGCTGGATTTATTGTTCTATTCAGTTCATAATCAGGTTTCTCATTACAAATAATATAATCTAAATAAAAATAGCTACTAGTTAAATAAAAGACAATATTTTGAGCATTTGGAGAAATATCCCATCCTTCATATAATTTTTCTTCAGTTGTTTTTCCTGCTAAAGTTCCAATGGAAATAAAAATAAATAAAAAACCAAGTAAAAATAAAGTTACCCTTTTTAAAAGACTTGAAAACTGAATTCTTTTTACATTTAAACAAAAAAGGATATATAAAATAATTAACAAGATCCACATAGGCCTTGTTCTATCAATGAAAAACAAATTACTAATAAACGTTAAGATTATTAAAATATACCAAATTTTAGAAATTTTTTTGTTTAAAATTTGAATCAAATTAATTCCTATAGCAATCCAACCAAAATATGTAAATTGAATTCCAATCGATTCAGAGGCTATCAAAGAATTTGCTCTTAATTCTGAAGAATTATCTGAAAATAAAATGAAAAAATAATTTATATATCCACCATAAAATGAAAAATATTCATTCAAATAGATAAAAACACCAAAAAAACTTAGCGCATACAAGATAATTAAAAGTCCTTTATTTATTTTAACATTACTTATTGTATAATTTACAAAGAAATGCTTGTTTAAAGCATATGTAATGAATGTGGAAATTAAAAAAAATAAAATTGATAAATTTATTATAAAATGTGTTTGTAATGAAATTTCATTATATTCAATTACATTCAAAATAAAAATAATATAAGTAAATGTTATTGTAAGAAATCCGTAAAAACTAGGAATAAAAAACAAATATTTAATATTAGATATTTTATACATAGCTCTTAACTTTATTTAAATTTAGTTTATTATTAAATAAAAAATAATAAATAAAAACCATCATCTGAATAGGAACAATTGCAAAATAAAAAGTTAAATTAAATATTTTAAAGAAAAATAATGAGATAATACCAAAAACACAAGAAATTAATAAATTATTAATAAGGAGTTTATACTTCCCCATTTTAATTAAATTAAATGTAATTAAATTACAGAATAATACAAAAAATCCATTAAAAAAATAAAAAATAATGTTGTGAATTTTAAGATTATGAGGTTGTTCCCAAAAAAGAAGAAAAATGAGAAAAAATAAAATCAGAAAAAAAAAGTAGAACAAAAAATCTTTAAGTTTAATTTTATTTAAAAACTCACTTCCACTATTAAAAATATATCTTGGGTAATATAAAACAGACAATGCTAATGTCAAGCCCGAAACTAATTCTGGAAATCTTGATAAATAAAATATTTCTAATATTTCTGACTTATCAATGTTTAATGTAGTGATAAAAACTATTGGTAGAGATATAATTATTGTATCACTTTTGAATAAAAGATAATTAAATATTTGCTGGAATCCCATGTTCCAGTTTGGTACTAAATCAATATCTTCTGTAAAAGAAATTCTATTATAATAATAGTCTGACAACATAAATTTAAATACTAAACAAATAAAAAATATTAATACGTAGTACTCTAAATTAAATTTAAAATAATAAGAAACTAAAATGATTGTTAGAAAAAATAAAGGGTATGATAATAAATTTAATATAAATGCTTTATTAAACAAATGTCTATAATTTAATTGATTAATTACAAGATTTGAAAATTGATCTAAAATTACATTTATAAATATAAAAATACCGATAATAAAATTAAACCTATATACAGCAAATATTAAAATTGGAATTGCTAAAATTAATGTTTTTTTATAAAGAAATTTTTTAATTTTAGGTCTACAATTTTGATTGTTCAAAAAATAAGAATATGAAATTGTATCAAAACTTAATTTTGTAATTGTTAATCCTATAGAATGTACTTGAATAATAATTAATAAATCAATAACTATATTAAGATCTATAAATTTAATCGTATTTGAAGAAAACAATATTATCCCAATAGATGATATAATTCCAGATCCTAATAATTTAGAGGCGGAATTGATAAGATAAATATTTTTTTTAGTTAAGAAGTTCACTTAATAGATATCAGGAATCCAACTTGGTTTAATAAACCTACCATTTCGATTATTTAAATATCTAACAAATCTTGGTTGAATTCTAAAAATTTTTTGTTTTGATAAAAATTCATTTAAGCTTAAAGGCTTCAACATTTTATTATTAGTTTCCATAACATACCATTTTCCATTCCAGTAATATTCAAAAATATTATGTGTGTACACTTTAGTTGAAAAAAAATCAACAATACTTGTACTTTTTTGAAATGGGTTTGAAAATAAAAATATAGGTCTAATTTTAATACCATTAAGTAACATTACTTTTTGCATTATTAAAGACCGATGAAAACAGAGTCCTTTTTTTGTTTTTAATATTTTTATTATATCAATTTCATTAATACCATTTGAATTATGAGATATGTTATCAATAGTATAATTTTGCAGTAAAATAATATTATCTGTATTCTTAATATTTATTTTACTTTTATAAAAATTTTTTAACTCAATAATCTCATTTTCAGCAGGTTTAACCTGAGATTTATTAAAAAGAAAAGAAAAAACTAAAAAAGCTAGAAGAAGAAAAACTAAAATTAATGTGGACTTTATAATATGTTTATAAACTCCCATCTACCTCTCTTGTTAAAATCCCTTTAACGTCGTATAAGACACTTTTATCACTTAGTAAATTATCATAATTTAAATTGTTAAACTGGTCATGACTTACTCCTAATACAATAGCATCAAATTTAGTTTTGGGTTCATTTGTAGTAATTACTAAATTATACTCATGTTTTACCTCTTCAGGATTAGCCCAAGGATCATATATGGTTAAATTAATACCGTACTCTTTCAAAGAGGTTAGCACATCTATAATTTTAGTGTTTCGAACATCTGGACAATTCTCTTTAAAAGTTATTCCTAACATCAATAAATAAGCACCATTGACAATAATTCCTTTTTGAATCATCAACTTCACTACTTGGGAAGCTACATATTCACCCATACTGTCATTCAGTCTTCTTCCTGCTAAGATAATTTCAGGATGATACCCTAGTTCTTGCGATTTTTGAGCTAAATAATACGGATCGACTCCTATGCAATGCCCCCCCACTAAACCTGGTTTAAACGGTAAAAAATTCCACTTCGTTCCTGCAGCCTCTAAAACAGCATGGGTATCAATATTCATTAAATTGAATATTTTAGCCAACTCGTTCACAAAAGCAATATTAATATCTCTTTGAGAGTTTTCAATTACTTTAGCAGCTTCAGCCACTTTGATACTAGGTGCTAAATGTGTACCCGCTGTAATGACACTTTTGTAGAGTGCATCTACTTGTTGACCTATTTCAGGTGTAGAACCCGAGGTTACTTTTAATATTTTCTCAACCGTATGTTCTTTATCCCCTGGATTGATTCGCTCTGGAGAATACCCTGCAAAAAAGTCTTCGTTAAATTGTAAACCTGAAATTTTTTCTAAAACAGGAATACATTCTTCTTCGGTAGCACCAGGATACACCGTAGATTCATAAATCACAATATCGCCTTTTTTCAAGACTTTGCCTACCGTTTCACTTGCCTTATATAATGGAGTTAAATCTGGTCGATTGTTTTTATCCACAGGAGTTGGCACAGTAACTATATAATAATTACAATCTTTTATATCATTCAATTCATAAGAACAAAAAAGTCCTTTACCTTCACCATTATTTTTTAATAGAACAGCTTGTAAAATTTCATCCTCAACTTCTAGGGTTCCATCATGTCCATTTCGTAATTGTTCAATCCGTGTGGTGTTAATATCAAATCCTACTACCTTATATTTTGTAGCGAATAATCGGGCAAGTGGCAAACCTACATAACCCAATCCGATAACTGCTATTTTAATCATGAAATATGGTTAAATTTATTTTAAATTATGAAAGTACCATGAAACGGCCTCTTTGATTCCGGTTTCTATAGAAAATTTAGGGTTATATCCTAAATTAATCTTTGCTTTTTCAATACTTGCTAACGAATGAGGTATATCACCTGCTCTATTTGGCCCATAAATTACTTGGACTTCGGCAATTTTTGGATCGAGTATTGCTAAATTATCTTTCAATAATTGTACTAATTGAGTCAATGTTGTTCTGTCTCCGAAAGCTGTATTATACACCGTGTTTACTGCTTCAGGATTTTCAGTGGTCATTGCTAATTCATTCATTTGAATGACATTATCAATATATGTAAAATCTCTGGAGTAATTTCCATCCCCATTTATCACTGGTGATTCGTGTTTCATCAATTGTTTTACAAATAATGGAATAACAGCAGCATAAGCACCATGTGGATCTTGTCTACGCCCAAAAACATTGAAGTATCGCAATCCAATAGTTTCTATACCATAGGTTTTACTGAATATTTCAGCATACAATTCATTAACATATTTAGTTATGGCATAAGGTGATAAAGGCTTACCTATCACTTCTTCAACTTTTGGTAAACTTTCTGAATCTCCATAAGTGGATGAACTCGCTGCATATATAAAACGTCTTACTTTTGCATCACGAGCTGCAGTTAGCATATTCAAAAAACCACTTACATTAACTTCATTGGTAGTAATTGGATCTTTAATGGAACGAGGTACAGATCCCAATGCCGCTTGATGCAACACAAAATCTACTCCATTTACTGCATCCTGACAATCTTTCAAATCACGTATATCTCCCTCTAGTAAAGTATAATTTGAATTTGAGAGAAACCCTTCTATATTATGACGATGACCTGTAGCAAAATTGTCTAAACAGACTACTTCATAATTTTTGTTCAGGAAATATTCTGTTAAATTAGAGCCAATAAATCCAGCTCCGCCTGTGATTAATATTTTCATTATTGTAAATTATTCACTATTCTTCTTAAGATTAAAGTTAAAATCGCTAAAAACCCAGCTAAGATTCCGCCTAAAAAGATTCCTTTAGCTTTTCCAAATTTCTCTTTTGGCAAAGGTAAAATCGGCTGATCAATGACTTGAATTAATGGTGTCTCTTTTCTTAAGGTTACTTTTGCCAGTTCGGCTTGTTTTACAATTTCGGTTAAAATGGCCGTGTTGGCTTGTACATCTACTTGGCGTTTAACTGAAGGTACGCGTTTCACGTTTAAAGCTGGATTTAATCCAAACGTATTGTCGTTAGCCACGGCTACTCCTGTAATTGCACCATTCAATTCGGCACGAATGGAGTCGGTTTGGCGCACTAAGATATTCATATTTTCTTTCGCCCGTTTGCTTTTGGTTTCTACGTAAAAATCCGTCACGGTTTTGGTTAGTGCTAAGGTAAATTGTTGGGCAAAGTATTCGTTAGTGCCTTTTAAAGTTATGGTTCCAATAGCTACTTTTTTATCTTTTTGTTCTATTGCAAGGGCGTTTTTAGATAAATCATTATAAATAACGCCAAAAATACTGTCTTGGGCTCTTGTGAATTTAGTTTTGTCTGCGTTAGGTAAAAATTTTAAGCCCTTCAACTTTGGTTTTTCGTCCCACTTTTCTCTCCATTTTTTTTCCTGAATGTACATTTCAGCCAAGGAAATGGTTTTGTTGTTTTGTGTTACGGGTGCCAATAAGGTTTGCTCTACCATAGCACGCGATTTAAACAATTCCATTAAGTTTGCACCTGAAAAAGCACCACTATTCCCACCAGCTCCACCAATGTCAAATCCAAACGAACTGGCCAAACTTCCTAATCCACCTCCTGCGGCTTTTCCGTCTTCTAAAGCGTAGGTTAATGTGGCGGTATATACTGGTTTTTTATAAAACGAGTAGCCCAAACCTAGAAGGGCTCCAATACTTCCTACTAATACAATCATTTTCCATTGAGAAAGTAGGTAGGTGTACCATTCTTTAGCTTTAAGAAGGAGTTCTTTTAAGGTGATTTCGTCGTTTGGTGTTTCCATATTTTTGGTATTAGGTGAAAGGTTTATTTAATTGAAAATTGATAGTTGACAATTGATAATTATGAATTTTCACTTATTTAATCTGCTTTTTTTCTAATTTTTTTATTTTAACCGCAAAGTTCGCAAGGGTTTCGCAAAGGACGCGGTGTATGGTGTTGTTATGTCTGTTGACTTCGAGTGCCTCAGTCAGCAGTCAGTTGATTGAGGCTCTCGTTGTTGACTGAGGCTCTCGAAGTCAACAATTGTATTTATACTATTGAATGTTGAATAACGAATATTGAATTTTCAAATCTTCAAATCTTCAAATTAACTACAATCTCCAATAATTTTTAAAGTCATTTTTATTCATCACCCCTTTTATGTCGAATACATATAAAGGCCCGTTTGATAATTCTTCGAAATCTGTTGGTGTCATGTTGCGGTAGGCTTGGTGCCCTACTGCTACTACAATGCTGTCGTATTTTCCAGTTGGTTGGGGTTGTAGACTTACGTTGTAATGTTGGTTCAATTCTATCGCACTGGCGTAGGGATCAATGACATCAACTTCAATAGAATAGTCTTCTAGTTCCTTTATCAAATCGATTACTTTCGAATTGCGAATGTCTGAAACCTCTTCTTTAAAGGTAATTCCCATGACTAAAACCCGCGATTTACCTGGATTTTTATCTTGCTCGATCAATGTTTGAACGACTTTTTTGGCAATAAATGTTGGTATAAAATCATTTACTCTTCGCCCTGCAGCAATCACCTGTGGGTCGATGCCAATTTTCTTGGCTTTGTGCATTAAATAAAACGGATCTACACTGATACAGTGGCCTCCTACCAAACCGGGTTGGTACTTGTGAAAGTTCCATTTTGTGCCTGCGGCTTCAATAACGGCTTGGGTATCTATATTCATTTTATCAAATATGATGGCCAATTCGTTCATTAATGATATGTTGATGTCGCGTTGCGTGTTTTCTATTACTTTGGCGGCTTCAGCCACTTTTATCGAAGGAGCATGGTGTAAACCCGCTTCGATAATAGAACCGTAAACAGCAGCAATTTTTTCAAGTGCTTCAGGACTGTTTCCTGAAACAATTTTCAAAATTTTAGTAACTGTTTTTACTTTATCGCCCGGAACAATGCGTTCTGGACTGTAACCAAAACTAAAATCTACACCTGCTTTTAATCCACTGTACTTTTCTAAAACGGGTACACAATCTTCTTCTGTACAACCTGGATATACGGTAGATTCATATACGACTGTATCTCCTTTTTTTAGCATTTTACCCACACTTTTAGAAGCGCTTAGTAAGGGTTTTAAATTAGGCACTTTATTTTTATCGATATCTGTAGGTACGCCAATAATATGAAAATTAGCTTGACGTAAATCCTCTGCATTGGCTGTAAAGGTAATATTACTCCCTACGAAATCTTGGGCTACTAGTTCGTTTGACGGATCGATGCCTTGTTTCATCAACGCAATGCGTTCTTGGTTAATATCGAAGCCGATTACTTTGAATTTTTTGGCAAACTCCAAGGCCAGAGGTAGTCCTACATAGCCGAGTCCGGTTACTGAGATTATTATTTTAGTTTCAGGTTTCAAGTTTATTTTTGGGTTATAGGTGATAGGTGTTGGGTAAAGGGTTTAAGCGTTTCATTTAAACATATTAGGCGTATAGGTAAATATAAGTTTTTATTTTTTTAGTTGAATAACGAATTTCAAATTGACTCATCGGCTCATTGACTCCACGGCTTCGCCCCGTCAGTCCCATAATCATGGCTAACAAATGTGTTTTATAAACCAAATAAGGCTTATTGTATTAGTGTTCAAAAACAACTACTCCATCTCCTTCATATATTTTTGTTATATGAAATATGATTTTTTTGTGGATTTCGTTTTCTATTTTTTCTTTTAAATGTTCTAAATATGTTTCGTGAATTACTTCACCTTCAATTACAATCTCTAACAACCCTGAATCTATCCCTTTTGCATAATCACCAATCAAAAATATTCGTTTTACCTCTCCCATCCTTGCTACTACAGCCTCTACGAGTTCATCTAGCCCAATGTGCTTGCGAACAATTTGTTGTAGTAACGAAAAAAGAGGGTGTGATTTATTGGCTCGGTACACTACTTTTGTTTCTTGCTCTTCTCTAACAATATACCCTGCTTCGGATAAATTATTTAATTCTTTTCGAATGGCATTTGTATTTTCATGCATTTCCGACGCTAACCCACGCAAATATCCTTCATTCGCTGCATTAATGAAAAACTTCACTAATAAACGGAGACGTGTTTTTGACGTAATTAGATTTGCTAGCATTTGTGTGTTTTTGAATAACAAAAGTACTCAAAATAAAAAAATAAACAAATTAATGTAACCTAAATTTGATTAAAAATCTAAAACTAGACTTCTAACGTGATTAAAACACCTATAGAATCTAAAAGCAATTGCATTTTAGACGCACTAATTTGCTTAATAATTCCTTCATAACCTTTAAATGGCCCCGCTGGAATTTTCACACTATCCCCTTTTTGAAGTTGGGTTGTAGTGATTGACTTATACTCTTGAGTTAATGAATGTTGTAAAGCTTCTATTTCAATGGGTCTGATGATGGCAGGTTTTCCTAACCAAAAAACGTAACGCACAACCCCTGCTACTTGAAAAACATCATTGCGTTTTTGTTCTTCGATTTTTACAAACACATAGGAAGGTAAAACGGGTAGGGTAACTTTTTTCTTTCTGTCGCTCCATTGTTTGACGGTACTTATTACGGGGCAATAGGCTTCAATACCCAGAGCATTTAAGCTCTCCGCTACTTTTTTTTCGTTACGGGGTTTTGTATAAAGCGCATACCAATTCATGTGGCAAATATACATTTTTTTGTTTCTTCTCAAAACTTCGAGATTAAGCCAAAAATACTCAAATTGAGATTTTTTATACTTACACCCAATGGGTTTTTTATTATATTTGCATCATAAAAACCTATAATTCATTTTATGAAACGTATTCTATTTATTTGTTTATTTAGTGTTGTAACTTCCCTGACTTTTGGTCAAGAATTCTTAAAAGGCAAGGATTTAAGTCAAGTTAAAGCCGCTCAATTTAGCGAAACTGAACTCACACAAATTAGCAGTGAACTTAAAGCCAACCAAATGACTATTGAACAAGTGGAACCATTGGCATTGGCTAAAGGGATGTCATATACAGAGTTTTCGGCATTAAAGAAAAGAATTGAAGCAATTAAAATTGATATACCTAGTGAAAAAACCTTTAAAAAAGAACAAAATAACTCTATTAAGATTAATGATTCTATAAAACTAATTAAAAAAGACATTACTGTTTTTGGTTCTGAATTATTTACTACCAAAAGTTTATCTTTTGAACCGAACCAAAATTTACCTACGCCATCAAACTATATTTTGGGTCCTGGCGATCAATTGGACATCAACGTATATGGTGTGCAACAATTTAACTATACTGGCACGCTATCCAAAAACGGTACGATTAATATTCCCAATGTAGGAGAGGTATTTCTTAGTGGTCTTACTTTTGATGGTGCTAAAAGTAAATTGCAAAAACAGATTGGTAGAATCTATACAACATTGACCTCAAACGGTAGTAAATTATCTATCAGTGTAGCTAATTACAGAACCATTTTAGTAACTATTATTGGCGCACAACAGTCTGGAAATTACCGATTAAGCGCCATGAGTACTGTATACAATGCTTTACATGTAGCAGGAGGACCAAGTGATATCGGTAGTTACCGTAAGATTGAATTGATTCGAAATAATAAACTTATTCGTACTATTGATTTGTATCGTTTTTTAACAAAAGGGGATCAAAGCGATAATTTAGCTTTAACCGATAATGACGTTATACGTATTCCTAGTTATGATGCACGTGTAACGCTTGAAGGAGAAATTAAACGACCAGGTATATTTGAAGTAATTGTAGGTGAAAATTTACAACAAATCATTTCTTATGCTTCAGGGTTTACCGATAATGCGTATAGAAATCGCATTCTCATTAAACAAAAGACAGCTTCTGAATTAAAAGTAACGGATTTAAACCAAACCACCTATGCTACTTATATACCAAAAGCAGGCGATGTAATTAGTGTGGATAAAATATTGGATCGTTATGAAAATAGAGTACAAATAAAAGGAGCCGTTTATCGTCCTGGCGAGTACAGCCTTTCCACACAACAACCTATGACCATTAAAGATTTAATTACAAAAGCGGATGGTCTTAAAGAGAATGTGTATTTACAGAAAGCCTCATTGATTCGTCAAAAAGAAGACTTGACCAAAGAGTATGTTAACATTGATTTACAAGCCGCTTTAAATGGTGAAACTGCTTCTAATTTAATGTTAAAAAAAGAAGACATTCTTATGATCTTTTACAATCAAGAGTTATTGGATGCATATAAAGTTTCTATAGATGGCGAGGTACGCAAACCGGGTAGTTTTTCTTATGCTAAGGGAATGAGCTTGTATGATTTGCTTTTAGAAGCTGAATATTTTACAGATAAAGCAGCGAGTACTGTTACTGTTTTTAGAAATAAAAAAGATATTGCTTTTAATCCTTCTGATACTGAAAAAATTAAATCTTTTACAATCGAAATAGACCCTAAAAATCCTGAACAAGCCGCAGCTTTTATACTGGAAGAGCAGGATCATGTTCTTGTAAGACGTATCATTACATTTGAAACACCACAAATGGTAAAAATAACTGGTGAAGTGTTGTATCCAGGCAACTATGCTATCATTAAAAAAGACGAGCGCATATCTGACTTAATTGCAAGAGCTGGTGGATTTAATGATGAAGCAGATGTAGCAGCTTTAAAAGTAGTACGAAATAAATTAAACATTCCTATTGATTGGAAAAAAATAACAAAAAACCCAACTAGTAGTCTTAACTTACTTATTGAACCATCAGACTCTATTAGCATTGCTAAAAAGAAACTAACTGTACTTGTAGCTGGCGGTGTGATGTTTGACACTGAAGTGCCTTATAAGAAAGGCAGAAACATCAAATATTATATTAATAATGCTGGAGGAACCACAGATAAAGGTTGGTTAAAAAAAGTATATGTTGTGCACGCTAATGGTTCGGCTAGTTCAAGCAGTTCTTTTTTAGGGTTCAGAAGTTATCCAAAAGTTTTGCCGGGTAGTAAAATAATAATTCCTGAAAAACCTGAGAAAACAAAAATGACCACCGGTGAAATTATAGGTATTTCTAGTATTTTAACAAGTTTAGCTGGAATATTGCTAGCGGTATTTAAATAAAATACAAATCAATCCATAAAAAAAACACCTCTAAGAGGTGTTTTTTTTATGTTACTTTATGAACCTATAGCTTGATATACAAAGCCTATTTTTTCTAACTCCTCTTTATTGAGCAAGTTTCTTCCATCAAATACAAATGCTGGTTTTAACATATTGTCATATATTTTTTGCCAATCGTAGGTTTTAAATTCATCCCATTCTGTTAATACTGCAATGGCATGTGCTTTTTCACACGCTTGATACGGATTTTCAAATGTCTGAATTCCTTTTTGATTCATTTCTGCTGATCGTGTATCTAATCCATTTAAATCCTTTAAAATTTGATTTTCTTCTACTTTTGGGTCAAATACCGCAATACTTGCTTGTTCACTAATTAAATCATTAGCTATATAAATTGCAGCAGATTCCCTAGTGTCATTGGTGTCTTTTTTAAAAGCCCATCCTAAAAAAGCAATTTTTTTACCTGAAACGGTATTATACAACGTTTTTATGATGTTCTTCGCAAATCTTCTTTTTTGATGATCGTTCATAATAATTACTTGTTCCCAATAATTTGCCACCTCATGCAAACCATAAGACTTAGCGATATATACTAAGTTCAAAATGTCTTTTTGAAAACATGAACCTCCAAAACCTACAGAGGCTTTTAAAAATTTTGGCCCTATTCTGCTGTCTAATCCAATCGCTTTTGCCACTTCATTTACATCAGCGCCTGTTTGCTCACATAATTCACTCATCGCGTTTATAGACGAAACACGTTGGGCTAAAAAAGCATTTGCCGTTAATTTTGACAACTCAGAAGACCACACATTTGTAGTTAGAATTTTGTCCTGAGGCACCCAATTTGCATAAATATTTACTAAAGCTTGAATTGCTTTTTGACCTTCAGACGTTGTATCTCCTCCTATCAAAACTCTATCCGGTTGATATAAATCTGCAATTGCAGTACCTTCCGCTAAAAATTCAGGATTTGACAAGATTTGAAATTGTACGCCATTACCTGTATTAGTTAAGATGTCTTTGATTGCGCTCGCAGTTCTAACAGGTAAGGTAGATTTTTCTACAACAATCTTATCGGATTTAGCTACGCGTGCGATTTGACGTGCACATAATTCAATATATTTTAAATCAGCCGCCATTCCTTTTCCTACTCCATATGTCTTTGTAGGTGTATTTACAGAAATAAAAATCATTTCTGCGTCTTCAATAGCTTGATCAACGGCTGTTGAAAAAAATAAATTTCTTCCTCTCGCTTCTTTAACTACTGCTCCTAATCCAGGCTCATAGACAGGCAATTTATTTTCATCTTCACTATTCCATGAATTGATTCGTTCTTCATTTAAATCAACTACTGTTACTTTTATGTGTGGACATTTTTGTGCAATTACTGCCATAGTAGGTCCGCCTACATATCCTGCTCCAATACAACAAATGTTTTTTATCATGCTATTTTAGTCTTTTTAATATGAAATCCTACATGGATTTTAATGCGTTTTCAAATGGAATTCTTTGCATTAAACTTCTGCCTAAGGTAACCTCATCGGCATATTCTAATTCGTCGCCAACAGAAATTCCTCTGGCTATTGTGGAAACTTTTATGTCACAATCTTTTATTTGTTTATAAATATAAAAGTTTGTGGTATCCCCTTCCATAGTAGAACTTAATGCAAATATTAATTCTGTTACTTCATTATTTTTTACTTTGTTTACCAAAGGTGTAATATTTAATTGCCCGGGGCCAATGCCCTCAATAGGTGAAATTTTACCGCCTAAAACATGGTATATCCCTTTAAAAATACCTGTGTTTTCAATAGCTAAAACATCTCTTACATCTTCCACTACACAAACAAGTTGTGTATCGCGATTTGGATTGGCACAAATGTCGCATATCGCCACATCAGAAATATTGTAACACTTTTGACAATATACAATATCATTTCTCATTTTAGTCAATGCTTCGCTTAAAATAGCCGTTTGTTCTTTGGGCTGCTTTAACAAATGTAACACCAATCGAAGCGCTGTTCTTTTACCTATTCCCGGCAAAAGAGCGACTTCATTTACGGCATTTTGCAATAACTTAGATGAAAATTCCATTGGACAAATGTAGTAAAAAATATAGCAAAATTAAACTTACGCTAAATATTGCTTTCGGGTTGCTTTCAGCTCATTAATTCCTTGTAGAACTATAATTTATAAAATTTACTAGAGCATTTCGTTTATTCTTTTATTTTTGTAAAACTAAAAACAACGTTATGAAGCCACTTACTATTCTGCTTTTTTTCTTATCCTATTTCATTGTATTATTTGGAATTTCATATTTTATGAACAAAAAATCAGGAAGCAGTAATGATACATTTTTCAAGGCAAATAGTAAATCGCCTTGGTATTTAGTTGCATTTGGGATGATAGGTACAGCGCTTTCTGGTGTCACCTTTATCTCAGTTCCTGGAGAAGTAGGTGCTGAAGCAGGGCAACAATTTAAATATTTCCAATTTGTGTTAGGAAATGCTATTGGCTTTATTGTCGTAGCTACGGTTTTATTACCGCTCTATTATAAGATGAATTTGACTTCAATTTATGGATATATTGAAAAAAGGCTAGGTTATTATAGTTATAAAACAGCTTCTTTCATTTTTTTGTTAAGTAGAACAATTGGCTCTGCTTTCAGACTTTACTTAGTAGTTATTGTGTTGCAACATTTTGTGTTTGATTATTTTTCTATACCTTTTGCTTTTACTGTTTTATTGAGCTTAGGACTCATATTTGCCTACACTTACAAAGGAGGATTAAAAACGATTATTATTACAGATACGCTACAAACATTTTTCTTAGTAGGTTCTGTTTTTTTTACCATCTATTTTATTTGCAACAACCTTAATTTAGGGGTAATTGATGCTTTTGAAACCGTAAAAAACAGTCAGTACTCAAAAATATTTTTCTTTGATGATTTTGTAACCAATAAATTTCATTTTGTAAAACAAGTACTTGGAGGTATGTTTGTTACCATAACTATGGTGGGTTTAGACCAAGATTTAATGCAGAAAAATTTGAGTTGTAAAAACATACATGAAGCACAAAAGAACATGTTTACGTTCACTGGAATTTTTGTACTAATCAATCTATTTTTCTTGAGTGTTGGCGCCTTATTATACATATATGCAGATAAATATGGAATAGCCATTCCTACCGAGCTTGTGAATGGCAAATCAATTGTACGGACAGATTATTTATTTCCAGAGATTGCATTTAATCATTTTTCCATCCTACCCGCCGTGGTGTTTTTATTAGGTTTAACTGCAGCTACATTTGCTACAACAGACTCTGCCTTAACTGCATTGACGACTTCTTTTTGTATTGATTTTTTAGGAATGGAGAAGAAAGAAGAAACAACTAATACTGTTCGAACAAGGCATTTTGTTCATTTAGGGTTTTCTTTTGCTATGTTTTTAGTTATCTTACTTTTTAAATCTATAAATGATCAATCTGTAGTGACTATGATATTCATTTTGGCAAGTTACACCTATGGTCCACTTTTAGGCTTATTTGCTTTTGGATTACTTATCAAGAAAAGAGGTGTTCACGATAAATTAGTGCCTTATATCTGTTTGCTCTCCCCTCTAGTAACTTTTATAATTAGTAAAAATTCCTCGCTTTTGTTTGGTAATTATGTTTTTGATAATGAATTGATTATTTTGAACGGAGGAATTACCTTTTTAGGTCTTTTGGCGATACAAACGAAAAAAGAAATTAGTATTGATTAGTTGCTAATAAAACTAAAGTACATGCTACTTCATATGCAATACCATTAGCCGCTAAAATTGTATAAAAATCTGGGTTTTCTGTTCCGGGATTAAAAATTACGCGTCTCGGTTTCAAACTGATAATATAGTCATAATATGCTTCTTGTACCTTAGGATTAACATACAGTGTAACCGTATCAATACCTTGAAAAGGAACTTTGTTTGTTTCAATTTTTACATCAACAGCCATACCTTCTTTTGCTCCAATTGCTACAACTTGATGATTTTTTCCAATTAAATTATGAATTGCTTTATAGGCATATCTTTCTTTATTTGTAGTAGCCCCAATAACTAATGTTTTCATTTATATAGCTCTTAAAAATTAACTCTTTAAAGTTAACAATTCTTTTTATATTTACGATAGATTAATCTTAATATAAATGTTATATTTGAAATTCAAGTTACTTTTACAACAAAAACTATGGATGTATTTATTTACTTAGTAGCGGCACTTTTTTCGGTATTAAATCCTATAGGCACCATACCCATTTTTGTAGGGCTTACACAAGACTACACTAAAAATGAGCGCGCCAAAGTTTCACTTACCACTTCTATTAATGTGGCTGTCATTCTGTTGATTTCGTTTTTAGTGGGACAATATGTTTTAACTTTTTTTGGCATTACTATTACTGCGTTACGAATCGCTGGAGGTATCATTATTACCAATTCGGGCTTTAGTCTATTGAATGGAAATTTCAGTAAAAACAAAGGAATTAATAAGCAGGTTGAACGTGAAGTGCAAACAAGACAACACATCGCCTTAACTCCTCTAGCCATGCCTATGCTTGCAGGACCAGGCTCCATATCACTACTCATTGCCTATTACCAAGACCATCAATCTACACACGAAATTTTATTTTCTTGTTTAGCTATTGTGGCGGTAGCTTTTGCTATTTACTTGATATTAAGAAGTGGCCATTATTTAGCTAAAATTTTAGGCAGTTCAGGTATTGTGGCTATTTCTAGAATTATTGGTTTTTTAACTATCGCTATTGGTATTCAATATATTATAAGTGCTCTATTGAGTATTATTAGAGGAATTTAAGCGGAGTTACGATTTACGAATTTAGAATTAAGAGTTGAAAACGTGCTAATGAATGGCTTCTCGATACGCTGCGCTACTCGAAGGGATGGATTCGGAGTTACGAATTATGAATTACTAAGAGAGCTTTGTGAATCTTTGTGACACAGCTTTCTCAAATTTACGATTTACAATTTGGGATTTACGCCCCGAAACGAAGCCGAACGGAGCGAAGCTAATTTGGACTCCCTTACAAATATTATTCTGCTTTTGGTAAAAAAACTTCTGCCATCATACATCGCGCACTTCCACCACCACAAGCTTCAATACAATCTAAACTTGTATGAAGTATTTCGGTATGCTTTTCAATTTTAGCAAGTTGCTCTTTTGTAAG
>JACCDH010842390.1_pt1 | contig 31144 bp, 33 predicted proteins | sample 7442481 | NCBI WGS metagenome assembly JACCDH01 (sample SAMN15323433, study PRJNA562643) | freshwater metagenome | isolation source: river surface water | place: USA:Blue River Watershed | collected 2017-08-15
GGTCATCATGGGCCTGCACCACAACCAGGACATCCGCTGGATGGGCGGTGTGCGCAAGTACATGCCCATCACCTGGATCACCTCGCTGCTGGGTTCGCTGGCCCTGATCGGCACGCCGTTCTTCTCGGGTTTCTACTCCAAGGACAGCATCATCGAGGCCGTGCACGAGAGCGCGCTGCCTGCGGCCGGTTTTGCCAACTTTGCGGTGTTGGCTGGCGTGTTCGTCACGGCCTTCTACTCGTTCCGCATGTACTTCCTGGTCTTCCACGGCAAGGAACGCTACGACCAGAACCCCGATGCACACCATGGGCATGACGACCACGACCACGACCACGGCCATGGCCACGACGACCATCATGAACCGCACGAGTCGCCCTGGGTCGTGACGGTGCCGCTGTTGCTGCTGGCCATTCCGTCGGTGGTGATCGGCTACATGACGATCGAGCCCATGCTGTTTGGTGAGTTCTTCAAGGACGCGATCTTTGTCGATGCCGACAAACACCATGTGATGCACGAACTGGCCCACGCCTTCCACGGCCCGGTGGCCATGGCCCAGCACGCCGTCAGCACGCTGCCGTTCTGGCTGGCGCTGGGCGGTGTGGTGGTGGCCTGGTACATGTACCTGATCAACCCGGCCGTGCCCGCCTTCTTTGCCAAGGTGCTGCGTCCGCTGATCGTGGTCCTGGAGAACAAGTACTTCATGGACTGGATCAACGAGAACATCCTGGCCCGTGGCGCTCGCCTGCTGGGCACCGGCCTGTGGAAGGGCGGTGACCGGGCACTGATCGACGGCCTGATCGTCAATGGCTCCTGGAAACTGGTGGGCTGGGTCTCCGGCGTGGTGCGCTGGTTCCAGTCCGGTTACCTGTACCACTATGCGCTGGTCATGATCCTGGGCATTCTGGTGCTGATGACGTATTTCGTCTGGCTGGCCAAATAAGAAGGAAAGCAAAAAATGGGATTGTTGAGCCTTGCCATCTGGACGCCGATTGCCTTTGGCGTCATCTTGCTGGCCCTCGGCCGTGATAGCCAAGCCCGCGCTGTGCGCTGGCTGGCCCTGATCGGTGCTGTGGTCAGTTTCCTCGTGACCTTGCCGCTGCTGCAGGGCTTTGACAACAGCACGGCTGCGATGCAGTTCGTCGAAAAAGCCTCCTGGATCGAGCGCTTCAATGTCCACTACCACCTGGGTGTGGATGGCATCTCGTTCTGGTTTGTGCTGCTGACTGCTTTCATCAACGTGATCGTCGTGATCGCGGGCTGGGAAGTGATCGAGCGCAAAGTTAACCAGTACATGGCCGCCTTCCTGATCCTGTCGGGCCTGATGATCGGCGTGTTCTGTGCGCTGGACGGCATCCTGTTCTATGTCTTCTTTGAAGCCACGCTGATCCCGATGTACCTGATCATCGGCATCTGGGGCGGCCCCAACAAGATCTACGCCGCGTTCAAGTTCTTCCTGTACACGCTGATGGGCTCGCTGCTCACGCTGATCGCACTCATCTACCTGTACACCGCGTCCAATGGCAGCTTCGACATCCTGGCCTGGCACCAACTGCCACTGGCTGGCAACGTGCAGACCCTGCTGTTCTTCGCCTTCTTTGCCGCCTTTGCCGTCAAGGTGCCGATGTGGCCGGTGCACACCTGGCTGCCCGACGTGCACGTGGAAGCGCCCACGGGCGGTTCTGCCGTGCTGGCCGCCATCATGCTGAAACTCGGCGCCTACGGTTTTCTGCGTTTTTCCATGCCGATCGCACCCGACGCGGCTCGCGAGTGGGGCACCCTGATGATCGTGCTGTCTTTGGTGGCGGTGGTCTATGTGGGCCTGGTCGCCATGGTCCAGCAGGACATGAAAAAACTGGTGGCTTACTCGTCGGTCGCCCACATGGGTTTTGTGACGCTGGGCTTCTTCATCTTCAACCCGCTGGGCGTGTCCGGTGGTCTGGTGCAGATGATCGCGCACGGCTTTGTGTCGGGTGCCATGTTCCTGTCGATTGGTGTGCTGTACGACCGCGTGCACTCGCGTGAAATTGCCAGCTATGGCGGCGTGGTCAACACCATGCCCAAGTTTGCTGCCTTTGCGTTGCTGTTTGCCATGGCCAACTGCGGCCTGCCGGGCACAGCCGGTTTTGTGGGCGAGTGGATGGTGATCCTGGGCGCTGTCAAATACAACTTCTGGATTGGCGCCCTGGCTGCCACGGCCCTGATTTTTGGCGCAGCCTACACGCTGTGGATGTTCAAGCGGGTGTACCTGGGCCCGGTGGGCAATGACCATGTCCGCGAGCTGACCGACATCAACGCCCGCGAATTCCTCATGCTGGCCCTGCTGGCCATCGCTGTGCTCTACATGGGTCTGTTCCCGAAACCTTTCACCGACGTGATGGATGTTTCGGTGGCCGAGCTGCTCAAGCATGTGGCGCTGTCCAAGCTGCCCCAGTAAAACGATTTGAAGAGAAAGTAACGACATGATGGACCCCACCAGCTGGATGACGATCTATCCTGAAATCGTGTTGCTGGTCATGGCCTGCGTGATCGCGCTGGTTGACCTGACGGTCACGAGCCCACGCCGCACCGCGACCCATGTGCTGACACTGCTGACCCTGGGTGGTGTGGCCTGGCTGAATGCCAGCTATGCCCTGGCCGACCAGACCCAATACGGCTGGGGCCACCTGGTGGTCAGCGACCCGCTGGGCCATTGGCTCAAATGCTTTGCCGCCATTGCTGTGCTGGTCACGCTGGTCTATGCGCGTCCCTACGCGGCAGACCGCGACATGCTGCGCGGAGGTGAACTGTTCAGCCTGAGCCTGTTTGCGCTCTTGGGCATGAGCTTCATGATCTCGGGCCAGAACTTCATCGTGATCTACCTGGGCCTGGAATTGCTCACGCTGTCGAGCTACGCCCTGGTGGCACTGCGCCGTGACCACGCTGTGGCCACCGAAGCCGCCATGAAGTACTTCGTGCTGGGCGCCATGGCCTCGGGCTTCCTGCTGTACGGCATGTCCATGCTCTACGGCGCCACGGGCAGCCTGCAACTTGATGAAGTCCTGCAAGCCATCGCCTCGGGTCAGATCAAATACCAGGTGCTGGTCTTCGGTCTGGTCTTCATCGTGGCCGGTCTGGCCTTCAAGATCGGTGCCGTGCCTTTCCACATGTGGATTCCTGACGTGTACCAGGGTGCGCCCACGGCCGCCACGCTGCTGATCGGTGGCGCGCCCAAGCTGGCCGCCTTTGCCATTCTGGTGCGTCTGCTGGTCGAAGGCCTGATGCCTCTGGCCGTGGACTGGCAACAGATGCTGTCCTTTCTGGCGATCGCCTCGCTGCTGATCGGCAACCTGGCTGCCATTGCCCAGACCAACCTCAAGCGCATGCTGGCTTTCTCGACGATTGCGCAGATGGGCTTTGTGCTGCTGGGCTTTGTGGCTGGCGTCATCAACGGGCAGACCACGTTGGCGGCCAACGCCTACAGCTCGGCCATGTTCTACGTGGTGGGTTATGTGCTGACCACACTGGCCAGCTTCGGCATCATCATGTTGCTCGCCCGCCAGGGCTTCGAGAGCGAAGAGATTTCTGATCTGGCCGGTCTGAACCAGCGCAGCCCCCTGTACGCCGGCGTCATGTCGGTGTGTCTGTTCTCCCTGGCGGGTATCCCGCCCATGGTGGGCTTCTACGCCAAGCTGGCGGTGCTGCAGTCCCTGATCGCTTCGGGCCAAGGTTTCTACATTGGTCTGGCCATCTACGCCGTGCTCATGTCGCTGATCGGCGCCTTCTACTACCTGCGCGTGGTCAAGGTCATGTACTTTGACGAGCCTGTGACCGCCACCACCGTCTCGGCCCCCGCCGATGTGCGTGTCGTGCTGTCGATCAATGGTCTGCTGGTGCTGGTGCTGGGCATCGTGCCCGGTGCCCTGATGGCCCTGTGCGCCCAGGCCGTCAAGAGCATGCTCGCTCTGTAATTGACCGCAGCACATCCATGTCGCAGTCCCTGCAAATTGGCGTGCTGATCTTTTTGGCGGTGCTGGCCGCCAACCTGCCTTTTGCCAGCCAGCGCCTGTTCCTGCTGGGGCCGGTGCGCCAACCCAAAGGCCTGGCCTGGCGTTTGCTCGAATTGGTGCTGCTGTACCTGCTGGTGGGTGGCATGGGCCTGGCACTTGAAAAAAATGCGGGCCAGATCGCTCCCCAGGGCTGGGAGTTCTACGCGGTCACCGGCACCATGTTCCTCACGCTGGCCTTTCCGGGCTTTGTGTACCGCTACCTGGTCCACCGCCGCGGCTGAGTCCGCAGGCCGTGCAGGTCGCTTTTTCCCCATGTCCGACGAACACCTGATCGAGCAGCGCATCGCGCAGCAGGAACTGTTCAAGGGCCGTTTTCTGCACGCCTTTCGTGACACGGTGCGACTGCCCGATGGGGGCGAGGCCACACGCGAATACGTCAAGCACCCGGGGGCAGTGGTCGTGGTGCCTCTGCTGGAAGGACCCCATGGCGAAACACGCATCGTGCTGGAGCGCCAATACCGCTACCCCATTGGCCAGGTCATGATTGAACTGCCCGCGGGCAAGCTCGACGCCGGTGAAGACCCGCTGGTGTGTGGCCGCCGCGAACTGCTGGAAGAAACCGGCTACCAGGCCCACGAGTGGGCGAGGGCGGGGCAGATGCACCTGGCCATCGCCTATTCGAGCGAAGTCATCCACATCTACTTTGCGCGTGGTCTCACACTGGGCGAGCGCCAGCTTGACCAGGGCGAGTTCCTGGACGTGTTCACCGCCACCCCGGACGAACTGATGGGCTGGTGCCGCGATGGGCAGGTGACCGATGCCAAAACCCTGAGCTGCATGGTCTGGGTGCACAATGTGCTCTCGGGCGCCTGGCCGTTGCAATGGCAGGCGCTGGACACCACCGCACCATGAAAGTCCTCGACCTCCAATGCCGTCACGGCCACGCCTTTGAAGGCTGGTTTGCCTCGCAAGGCGACTACGAGTCGCAGCGAGAGCGTGGCCTGCTGACCTGTCCGGTGTGCAACGATGCAGAGGTGAGCAAGAAACTGTCTGCCCCGCGCCTGAACCTGGGCCGCAGCCCGGAGCCTGCGGTCCCTGTGGCCGAAGCGTCCAAGGCCCAGCCCGCAGCCACTGCCGCACCCGCACCCGCCTTACCAGCCACGCCCGCACTGCCGCAAGCGCTTCAAGCGGCCATGCTCAAAATGGTGCGCCACGTGATGGCCAACACCGAAGACGTGGGCCAGCAGTTCGCCGAAGAGGCCCGCAAAATCCATTACGGCGAAGCCGAAAACCGCAACATCCGTGGCCAGGCCAGCCGTGAAGAAACCGAGGCCCTGCTGGACGAAGGCATCGACATCCTGCCTTTGCCGGTGCCTGCAGGCTTGAAAGAGCCGCTGCAGTAACTTCCTGCCGCTTGTGGGCGCGCGCCCTGCTCGCGAATGCTTGTATGACCAGACCCCTGATTTCTGAAGCCGAAGTTGAACTGGCCGCCATCCGCGCCCAAGGCCCAGGCGGTCAGAACGTCAACAAGGTCTCCAGTGCCATCCAGCTGCGCTTTGATGTGGCGCAGTCCAGCCTGCCCGAGGACATCAAGCAACGCTGGCTGCAAGCGCCAGGCAACCACCTCACGACCGACGGAGTGCTGGTCTTCAAGGCCCAGCGCTACCGCACGCAGGAAGCCAACCGGCAAGATGCCTGGGCGCGGCTGTACGAGCTGTTGGCGCGTTATGAACGGGCGCCCACCAGGCGCAAAGCCACACGGCCCACGCGGGCGTCAGTGCAAAGGCGATTGCAGAGCAAGGCCCGGCACAGCCAACTCAAAGCCAACCGCCAAACACCGCTGTAAGACCCGGTCCAGTGCCTCCACCGCGTCGGCCGCCACCACCGTGCGCTGCCGATTGCTGCGCAGCCAGGTGAGTTGGCGTTTGGCCAGTTGCCGGGTGGCAAAGATGCCGCGTTCCCGGATCTCGGCTTCGTCCCAGCCTTCGTCAAGACCTTGCCAAGCCTGGCGGTAGCCCACGCAACGCATGCTGGGCAGGTCGGGGTTGAGGTCACCGCGTGCGCGCAAGGCCCGCACCTCATCCATGAAACCCGCTGCCATCATGGCGTCAAAGCGCAGGGCAATGCGTTCGTGCAACCAGGCACGGTCCATGGGCTCCAGGCTGATGACCGGGATGTTCAGTGCCGGCGCATCGGTTTTGGGTGCTTGGTGAAAGCTGGACAGCGGCTGGCCGGTGCGGGTCCAGACTTCCAGGGCGCGGCCAATGCGCTGGCTGTCATTGGCGGCAAGGCGCGCAGCCGTGATGGGGTCGACCTTTTGCAGCTCGGCATGCAGGGCGGGCCAGCCTTGCTGGGCCGCACGTTGCTGGATGGCCTCGCGCACCTGCGGGTCGGCAGCGGGCATGTCATTCAAGCCTTCCAGGAGGGCCTTGAGGTAGAGCATGGTGCCGCCCACGATGAGTGGGGTTTTGCCGCGCGCACGGATCTCGGGCATGAGGCGCGTGGCATCGCGCGCAAACTCGGCGGCGCTGTAGCTGTGCATGGGGTCGAGGGTGTCGATCAGGTGGTGCGGAACGGCGGCCAGTTCGGCACGGCTGGGCTTGGCGGTGCCAATGTCCATGCTGCGGTAGACCAGGGCCGAGTCCATGCTGATGATTTCGGCCCCGCCTTGCGGGACCAGTGCTTGTGCCAAGGCCAGTGCAGCAGCGGTCTTGCCGCTGGCCGTGGGACCCACAAGAGCGATGGCGTCCACGGGCTTCATGCCGTTTGCAAAACCACAGGCCGCCCATGGCGCTGCACGGCAGTCCAGGCCACAGCGGCAATCACCGCGCTCCACAGCAGCATGCCGTGGGCCAGTGCGAACAGGGGCACGTCCATGTGGCGGCCCAGCCAGCCGCCCATGAAGAAAGCGCCCAGCATCATCAAAAAACCGTTCAACGCCGAGGCGGTGCCCGCCTTGGTCGGGAACGGGGCGACGGCGGCGCTTTGGCCGCAGGGCTGGTGCACGCCGTGGCCGAACATGAACAGGTAGACCGGCAGCATGACTGCCCAGGCACCGAACCAAGGCTGCTCAACGCCCATGTGCGCCAGCGCCGTGAGCAGCACACCGCCCGAGAGTGTGAGCGCACCCGCCACGCCCACGGTGCGGTGCATGCTGGTGCGCCGCAACATCCAGCGGCCCCAGAAAGTGCCGACGATGTAAGCAAACGACATGGTGAACATTAAGAGACCGTAGGTCGTCTTGCTGTAGCCCAGTTGCCGGATGAAGACGAACGACGAGCTGGCCAAAAAGGTGAACAGACCCAGGTAGGACGCCGAGGACAGCGCGCACCAGGTCCGAAAGACCGGGTGCCGGAACACCTCGACGTTGGCGCGCCACAACGAGCGCCACTGCAACGCGTCCAGTCGGCGCTGAGGCAGCGTCTCGCGGTAGCCCCAGAACAGCAAGCCCAGTGTGATTGCGCCAAACAGCGTGACCGACAGCAAGGCAAAGCGCCAGCCCACCCCATCGCTGAGCAGCCCACCGACCGGGGCGCAGGTGCAGGCGATCACGCCCAGGCCAGACAGTGCCTGCGACATGACCTGCGCGCCCTCGTGCGGTGGGTACAGATCGCGCACGATGGCGCGCGCGGCCATGACCGCTGCACCCATGGCCGCGCCCTGCACAGCGCGTGCGGTGATCAGCCAGTCGATGCCAGGCGCCAGCACGCAGGCGATGGACGCCAGCACATAGGCGCTCATGCCGATCAGCAAGATCGGGCGGCGCCCGAAGCGGTCGGACAGCGGCCCCCACACCAGCTGTGAGACGCCAAAGGCCAGCAGCAAGGCGGTGAGCGTGAGCTGGATCTCGCCCATGCTGGCCCCCAGCTGCTCACGAATGGCGGGCAGGGCGGGCAGGTACAGGTCGGTGGTCACGGCCTGCAGACCCAGCAGCAGTGCCAGCAACAGCACCACGAAATGGCGTGACATCAGCGGCCCCTCAGGAAAAGGGCGTCCAGATCGCGCATCGTCATCTGCCGCCAGGTGGGGCGGCCGTGGTTGCACTGGTCGGAGCGTTCGGTCTCTTCCATCTGGCGCAGCAGGGCGTTCATCTCGGTCAGCGTGAGCTGGCGGTTGGCGCGCACCGCGCCGTGGCAGGCCATGGTGGCCAGGATCTCGTTTTGCGCCCGCTGCACCACGGTGCTGGCGTCGTGCTGGGCGAGCTCGGCCAGCACGCTGCGGGCCAATTCGACCGCGTCGCCTTGTGCCAGGCTGGTGGGCACGGCACGCACCGCCAGGGTTTTGGCCGACAGGGGGGAGATTTCCAGGCCCAGCTGGGAAAGGGCGTCGGTGCAGCTTTCTGCGGTGGCCACTTCGGTGGGCGTGGCGGCAAAGGTGGCCGGGATCAGCAGCGGCTGGCTGGCAATGCCTCCATCGAATCCGTCGTTTTGTGGGCCCAGCTGCTGCTTGAGCTTTTCATACACGATGCGCTCGTGCGCGGCGTGCATGTCCACCACCACCAGACCCTGTGCGTTTTCGGCCAGGATGTAGACGCCGTGCAGCTGGGCGATGGCGCGGCCCAGGGGCCAGGTGGTTTCAGGGGGCAGTTGCGGCGTGGGTGCCGCTCCTGAAGGGGAGGCAGGTTCGTTGCAGGCGCCCCGATCCGGGGCGGTGTCTGGCGCGGATTCCTGAGCTGGCCACACCGTGGCCTGCGGTGTCCACAGCGCCTTCAAGTCTTGCATGGCGCGGTCGGCGTCCACGCGTGGGCGCTCAAAGCGCGCAGGCTCCGCCCGCTCGCTCAGTCCGATGCTGCCTTGGCGCCAGCTGGCCGATTCGGGCAAGGCCTTGGGGGCCGGGCTGGCTTGCAGGGTCAGTTCGGATGCCGCAGCGTCCGCCAAAGCCTGCGAACGTGGCGCGGCCAGGGCCTGTTCGATCGCGTGGCGCACCGCCTGGTGCACCTGCCGGCTGTCCCTGAAGCGCACTTCGATCTTGGTCGGGTGCACGTTCACGTCCACCAGCGTCGGGTCGATCTGGATGAACAGGGCATAGGTCGGCTGCTTGTGGCCATGCAGCACGTCTTCGTAGGCGCTGCGCGCACCGTGCATGACCACTTTGTCGCGCACAAAGCGGCCGTTCACATAAGCGAACTGGTGGTCGGGGCGGGAGCGGGCAGCGTCGGGTGTACCGGCTCTGCCGATGATGTGCATGGGCCCGATGTGGAAGTCCACCGCCACCGACTGCGCCACGAAATCGTTGCCCAGCACATCGGCCAGGCGTTGCTCGAGCCCGGCAGGGCCAGGGTGCACGCGCCACTGTTCGACCAGCTTGCCCTCGTGCCAGATGGCAAAGCTCACGTCCGGGCGGGCCAGGGCATGGCGGCGCACGGCTTCGATGCAGTGGGCCAGCTCGGTGCTGTCGCTTTTGAGGAATTTGCGGCGCGCCGGGGTGGAGAAGAACAGTTCCTTGACCTCGACCGTGGTGCCCACGGCGCGCGGTGCAGGGCGCACTTCGCCCGTGCGACCGTCCAGAGCAAACGCACTGGACTGGCCGTCCATGCGCCCATCCATCCGCGAAATCAGGGTGAGTTCGGACACCGAGTTGATGGCGGCCAGCGCCTCCCCCCGAAAGCCCATGGTCATCACCGATTCGAGTTCATCCAGATTGCCGATCTTGCTGGTAGCGTGGCGCTTGAGGGCGGTCGCCAGTTCCTCGGGGGCGATGCCGCCGCCGTCGTCTTCGACCGAAATCAGGCGCGTACCGCCGCCCAGCAGGCGCAGCGTAATGTTTTGCGCGCCGGCGTCCAGCGCGTTGTCCACCAGTTCGCGCACGACCGAAGCCGGGCGCTCGACCACCTCGCCAGCGGCGATCTGGCTGATCAGTTCATCGGGGAGTTCGCGGATGGGGCGGCGGGAAGAAGTGTTCGGGGCAGTCACCGGGCCATTTTAGAGGGGTGGGGCAGGGATAATTGGCACATGGACATCCTCTTGCAACTCGTCGACTTCATCCTTCATGTGGACGTGCACCTGCGTGACTTTGTCGGTCAGCACGGCGCCTGGGTATATGCACTGCTGTTCCTGATCGTGTTCGTCGAAACGGGTCTGGTCGTCATGCCGTTTTTGCCGGGCGACTCGCTGCTGTTCATCGTGGGCGCGCTGTGCGGGGCCGAACTCATGAGTCTGCCCTTGTCCATGGCCTTGCTGCTGGTGGCAGCGATCGCGGGTGACCAGACCAACTACACGATGGGGCGCTACTTCGGCCCCAAGGTGTTCCGCTGGGAAAACTCGCGCTTTTTCAACCGCCAGGCTTTCGAGCAGGCACACGCTTTTTATGAAAAGTACGGAGGCATCACCATCGTGCTGGCGCGCTTCATGCCCTTCATCCGTACCTTTGTGCCTTTTGTGGCCGGTGTGGCAGCCATGACGCGCAGCAAGTTCACCGCCTACAACGTGGCAGGGGGCGTGCTGTGGGTGGTGGGCCTGCTGCTGGCGGGCTACCTGTTTGGCAACTTGCCTTTTGTGCAAACACACCTGAGCAAGATCATCTGGGCGCTGATCATCGTGCCTGGGCTGATCGCCATCGTTGGGGCTTGGCGGGCACGGACCACGCCGCTGTAGGGCGCCGACCTGCTGGCGATCCGGAGACGCTGGTTTGCGGCGCATCGCTTGCAGGGCAAGTTCCTAGGGACTGAAGGCCTGCGTTTCAGCGCTTGTGGGTGGTTGACAGCCCTGGCGTGTGCAGTTGATGGCCGCTGCCGCCATGGCCAGTTGCAGCGTCTGGTCGATGCGTTGTGCCGCAGGGCTGCTGTCCAGTGCCCAGTCGGCCAGGCAGTTGCCCCAGAAGGTGTCGCCTGCACCCACGGTGTCTGCCACCTGCACCGGTGGCACGGCGCTTTGGGCGTGCACGCCGTCCATGCTCAGCCAGGCGCCGTCACCACCAAAAGTCAGGGCCAGGCGTTCGACGCCCTGGGCGTGCAGCTGTCTGGCCAGCTCGGGGGCCTGTGCCAGGCTGGCGTGGCCCAAGCCCAGTGTGAGCAGGTCTTCGTCACTTGCTTTGAGCCAGTGGGCGCACTCAATCACTTTCTGCACGGCCTGCACATAAAGAGGCAGGTCAGGTGCCACCACGGGACGCAGGTTCACGTCCACGCTGATGGTCCAGCCCAGTGCCCGTGCGCCGTCCAGAATGGCCAGCACTTTCTCGTGCTCAGGCGGAATCAGCAGCAGCGAGCCGGTGTGAAGGATGCCCGGCTCGCGCCCAAGCAGGGTGTCCAGCACGCCTTGCACGGTGTAGTCGCGGTCGGCAATGCCTTCGCGGTAAAAACCGTAGCTGGGCTGGCCATCGCGCAGCTGCACCACTGCCAGCGAGGTGGGCTTGGGGCTGGGAGGCAGGCCCAGGGCCACGCCATCTTGTCTCAGCCTGTCGCTCAGGCCTTGACCGAACCAGTCGGTGGAGATGGGGTTGAGGAAAGTCACTCGGGCGCCACGCAAGGCGGCAGCGCGTGCCATGTTGTAGGGACTGCCACCCTGCAGGGGCAGCAGGCGCCCATCGGGCTGCGCAATGCAGTCCATCAGGGCTTCGCCCAGCACAAAGATGTCGCGGGGCATGGCTTATTTTTTGAGCAAGTGTTTGCGGCGGACCACGTCGATCCAGACCGCCACGATGACCACTGCGCCAATGGCCATCATCTGTTTGAACTGCGAGATTTCCATCAGGTTCATGCCGTTGCGGATCATGGTGATCAGCACGGCGCCCAGCAGACTGCCCCAGATGCTACCGCGCCCGCCAAACAGCGAGGTGCCGCCCAGGATGACCGCAGCGATTGCGTCAAGCTCGAACATCTGCGCCATCTTGCCGCTGGACGAGTCCATGCGGGCCATCAGCACAATCGCGCCCAGTGCACACGACAGGCCCGAGACCACGTAAACGCCCAGCTTGTACATGCGGATGTTGATACCGACCTGGCGCGCGCCCATTTCGTTGGAGCCCATGGCGTACACATAGCGGCCCAGCTTGGTGGATGACAGGACAAAAGCCATGGCCACAAAGAACAAGCCGGTAATGAGGGTGGGCATGGGGATGCCCAGAATGTTGCCGTAGCCTAAAAAGGGCAGGGGGTCGGGCATGCCTGCGTTGTCAAAGCCGCCGGTCAGGTCAAAGGCCAGGCCACGCCAAAGCGTCAGGCCGCCCAGCGTGACAATGAAAGCTGGAATGCCCACAAAGGCCACCAGGTAGCCGTTGAACAGGCCCACCAGTGCGCCAATGGCCAATGCGGCGCCCATGGCTGCATAGGGGTCAATGCCGACCTTGAGCATCAGGTGACCGGCCACAGCACCGGCCAAAGCGGTCAGCGCGCCCACAGCCAGGTCCACGCCGCCGGTGAGGATCACAAAGGTTTGTCCGCCTGCCAACAAAGCGATCACGGAGGCTTGGACCAGGATGTTGGACAGGTTGCCTGCCGTGAAGAAATAGGGCGAGGCCAGGCTCAGCAGCCCCCCGAGTACGAACACCGCGACCAGCGCGCCGTACCACTCCTGTCGGGTGATGGACTTCATGGATATGTATTGCGAGATAAGGTCAAAAGGGAAGGCCGCCCGCACTGGCGAGCGGCCTGGGGCTCAAAGGCCGGTCACTTCACTTTCATGAACTGACCGACGCCGGAGTCCTTGGCGAACTGGTCGACGTTGGAGGGCAGCACCAGGAAGGAGCCAGTGTCGATGCGATCCGACACTTTCTGGCCCTGTGCAGCGGAGATCGCGGTTTCGACGCCGACCTGGCCGATCTTGGCCAGCATTTGTGCTGCGTTGGCTTGCTGCCAACCTTGCTTCATCATGTCCAGGCCGCCAGGGGAGCCGTCAAAGCCGGCAATCTTGACGTCGCCGGGCTTTTTGCCTGCGGCCATCAATGCGGCCTTGGCGCCCAAAGCGCCGCCGTCCCATGCGCAGGCAATGACTTTGGCGCCGGGGTTGGATCGCAGGGCGGCTTCGACGCCGTTTTGGGCCATGGTCTGGTCCCAGGTGGTGGGCACTTCCACAATCTTCACATTTTTGCGCACGGCGTTCAACGCGTCCACAAAGCCTTTCTTGCGCTCCTGGCCGGTGGACTGGCCCTGGTCACCGGTCACGTAAATCACCGTATCGCCGTCCTTGATTTGCTCAGCGGCCCACTTGCCCTGCACGTTGGCAGCCTTGATGTTGTCGGTCGCGACATATGAGGTGATTTTGGCACCGGAAATGCCAGTGTCCACCGCCACCACGGCGATGCCAGCGGCCAGGGCCTTGTTGATTGCCGGGGCGATGCCTTTGGAGTCCACCGGGGCGATGGCAATCGCGTTGACCTTGCGGGTGATCATGTCTTCCACAATGGCCAGCTGTTTGGACAGTTCGCCCTTCTCTGCGGCCAGTTCGATGAACTTGACACCCTTGGTGGCACCAGCTTTCTTGGCACCACCATTGATCAGGGTCCAGCCCTCGTTGGTGTTGCCGTTGGTGATGTAGGCCACGGTCACATCAGCGGCCAGGGCCGAGGTGAACAAAGTGGCTGTTGCAGCGGCGATGGCCAGGCGACCGAAAGTGCGTTTGGTGAACATGGGTTATCTCCAGTGTTTGTTGAGGGTGATCTTCAGTTTGGTGCCGGACAGACTTCAAACTGCAGATGGATTGGACAAGGAAAACTCTATTAAGTAAACCTAGTAGTTTTACTAATGCAAAAACGGGTCATATCTAGGAAGCTACGGCCCATTCTTGAAGAAAGCTTGCCCCATGAGCACCTCCCCTCCAGTTCTGAAAATCGATGGTTTGACCAAACACTACGGTGGCGTGAAAGCCCTGACCGATGCCCGTTTTGCCTTGTTGCCGGGGGAGCATGCCGCCATCGTTGGCGACAACGGTGCAGGCAAGAGCACGTTTGTGCGCCTGATCACGGGGGCTGAGCAGCCCAACAGCGGCGACATTCTGCTCGATGGCGAAAAGGTCCATTTCGAGTCACCGCTGGATGCGCGCGAGCAGGGCATCGAGACCGTTTACCAGACGCTGGCCTTGGCCGAGGACCTGGATGTGCCGGCCAACATCTTTTTGGGGCGCGAGATCACCCGTTTCAATCTGGGGCCACTGTCCGTCCTCAACCACAAGGCCATGCGCGAGCAGTCCAGTGACATGCTCTCGACCACCGGCGTGAAAATTCAGGACATGTCCGAGAGTCTACGTGGCATGTCAGGCGGCCAGCGCCAGTGCGTGGCGATTGCAAGGGCGGCCGGTTTTGCCAAAAAACTCATCATTCTGGACGAGCCGACCGCTGCCCTTGGCGTGCAGGAAACCGCGCGAGTGGAAGAGATCATCAAGGGCCTCAAGCAGCGCGGTGTGCCGCTCATCATCATCAGCCACAACCTGCGCCAGGTGTTTGATTTGGTGGACCGCATTTGGGTGTTCCGCCAAGGCCGCATCATTTGCAGTCGTCCCAGGCATCTGACCAATCCCGAAGAGATCGTCGGCCTGATCACGGGCGCCATCGACCCCGCCAGCCTGCAGGCCGAGGAGGCCGTCGCATGTTGAAAGGGATAGACCCGTTGCTCACCCCCGAGCTGCTCAAACACCTGTGCGCCATGGGGCACGGCGAATGGGTGGCGGTGGTGGACGCCAATTTCACGGCCGACTGGCTGGCGCAGGGCCGCATTCCTGTTGTGCGCCTGCCCGGCAATGACCTGGCGCGCGTCAGTCGAGCGGTGCTGTCGGTGCTGCCGTTGGCGGTCGATGTGGCGCAGCCAGCAGCTTACATGCGTGTCTGCGGCAGTGTGGACGGTTACCGCACCGCAGCGCAACAGGCCGTGGTGGATCTGGTGGTGGACGAGGGCCGTCAGGCCAGCGAGGTGGAAGCTGTGGAGCGCTTTGCGTTCTACGAGAAAATCAAGGGTGCCAGCCTCATCGTCCAAAGCGGCGAAGCGACCGCCTACGGCAATGCCCTGTTCTGCAAGGGCGTCATCCTGAATTGAATTTGACATGAACGAACCCCGCCCGCGCCAGATGCGTGGCTCCAACCACAACGGCATGCGCCAGTTCAACGAGCGCATCGTGCTGCAGGCCATCCGTCACCATGGCGCCATTCCCAAAGCCGATCTGGCGCGTCTGACCCAGTTGTCCACCCAAACGGTGGCCATCATCGTTGGCAGGCTGGAGGGCGAGGGCTTGTTGATCAAACAGGAGCGGGTGCGTGGCAAGATCGGCCAACCCTCGGTGCCTTTGTCGCTCAACCCCGAGGGTGCGTTTGGCGTAGGCATCCAGGTGGGACGGCGCAATCTGGAATTGCTGGTGGCCGATTTTTGCGGTCAGACCGTGCATCGCCACGAAGTGCTGTATGCCTATGCCGACCCCGAGCGGCTGTTGCCAGCAATCGCCCAAGGCCTGCATACCTTGCAGGCGCAGATGGGCGATCTGTGGCGCCGCACCGTGGGCGTGGGCCTGACAGCGCCCCTGTCCATGCACAAATGGGCCGATCTGATGGGCGGCGAGGCCGCTATGGCTTTGGCGCGTTGGGAAGGCGTGGACCTGAGTGCCGAGGTGCAACAACTCACCGATTTGCCCGTGGTGTTTGCCAAAGACACCCATGCGGCCTGTGTGGCCGAGCTGTTGCAAGGCCAGGGCCGCCAGGTGCGCAGTTTTTTGTACGTGTTCGTGGGCACCTTCATCGGCGGCGCGCTGGTGCTCGGTGGCCATCTGATGGGGGGGGAGCGCGGCAATGCGGGTGCCATTGGCTCCTTGCCAGTGGGGCTTGCAGCCCGAGATCCGCTGCCGCCTCAATTGCTCCAGCTGGCTTCGGGCTGGCAGCTCGAGCAGGCGCTGCATGCGGCAGGGCATGACCCCTTGCTGATCCACCAAGAAGCCATCATGGACACCGTTTATGCGGCACAAACCGGACCCTGGCTGGAACGTGCCAGCCAAGCGCTGGCCATGACCGTGGCCAGCGCTGCGGCCTTGCTTGATCTGGACGCGGTGGTGATGGACGGTTCGCTGGGCGCCCCACTCATGGGGGCGCTGATGCAGCACACACAGGACGCTCTGGCCAATTACCGCTTTGACGGCATGCACCAGCCAGCCTTGCTGACTGGGCTAGTGGGGGCGCATGCGCGCGCTTTAGGGGGGGCTTTGCTGCCACTGCACAGCCAGTTTTTCCCCGACAAAGACATCATCCTCAAACAGGATCTGGCATGAAGTTTTACCTCGACAGCGCAGAGGCTGCGCAATGGACGTTGCCAGCAGGCTGCCCGCCAGTGCAGGGCGTCACCACCAACCCCACCCTGGTCATGCAAGCCGGTTTGCCGGTCAGTCTGCAGGGCTATTTGCGCTTGGTCTCACAGGCGGGCGAGCACCGATTTGCGGAGCTGATGTTGCAACTGCCTCGCGCTGACGTGGTCGAAGCTGCTCAATGGCTGGAGACCTTGCTGCCCGCCGCCCTGCAAGCGCGCGTACGCCTGACCATCAAATTGCCGTGCCACCCAGACTGGCAGTCGGTGTTGCGCGAAGTGCAGGCCTGGGGTGTGTCCACCTTGCTCACGGGCTTGTCCAACCCCATGCAGCTTTTGTGGGCACGTGCACAAGGGGCCAGTTATGTGGCGCCCTATGTCGGACGCTTGCAGTCCGATGGCCGCGATGTGTGGTCACTGTTGCGCGCCTGCGTGGCGGTGCAAGGCGACGGGCCTCGGTTGCTGGCGGCCAGCATCAAAAGTGCCGACGTGCTGGCGCAGCTGATCGCGTCAGGGGCCCACGCCGTGACGGTTCGCCCGGAATTTGCAGCCAGTTTGGTCACTGATCCCCTGACCTTGTCGGCCATGGCGCAGTTCGACGACGACATTGCGCAAAGCCAGGGCTTCACTCTGGATTGAAATCCAGATCGCCAGCAGGGCTGCCTCCTGCGAGGAAAGCCGTGAACCTGCAGGAGCTTGCCTTGCAAGCGACCCTTCAAGCGCTGCGGTTGCGCGCCAGCGGCGGATTGCGCGCAAAGTACTGCACGATGCCGCGCATGAGCGCCTCGACCAGCTGGTCCTGGTAGCGTTCGCTGCGCAGTTTTTCTTCTTCTTCGGGGTTGCTGATGAAGGCCGTCTCCACCAGCACGCTGGGGATGTCGGGGGCCTTGAGCACGGCAAACCCAGCCTGCTCCACACGCGGCTTGTGCAAACGCCCAACGCCTCCGATCTGGCGCAGCAAGGCGTGGCCCAGTTGCAGGCTGTCCTTGATCTGCGCGGTGGTGCTCATGTCCAACAGGGCGTGCTGCACTTGCCGGTCATGGTTGCCCAGGTTCAGGCCGCCAATCAGGTCGGCCTTGTTCTCCTTTTGGGCCATCCATCTGGCGGCGCTGCTGGAGGCTGAGCCCTGGCTGAGCGCGAACACGCTGGCACCGCGCGCCTCGGGTGTGAAGAACGCATCGGCGTGCAGGCTGACAAACAGATCGGCCTGCACCCGGCGGGCTTTTTGCACACGGGTTTGCAGCGGCACAAAGTAATCGGCGTCGCGCGTGAGGAAGGCGCGCATCGGGTTGCCCCCCACGCGGCTGGCATTGATGCGCTCGCGCAGCTTGTGGGCGATGCCCAGCACCACGTCTTTCTCGCGGGTGCCGCCGGGACCTATCGCGCCGGGGTCTTCGCCACCGTGGCCAGGGTCCAGCGCGACCACGATCAGGCGGTCGGTGGCGGCCTGGGTGCGCGGCGGGTGCTCTGGCGTGTCCAGCACGGCGCCTGCAGGCGGCTGCATGTCCAGGCGCCGGGTGGACGGCGCTGCTGCGCCCTGACCCTGGCGGGCGATCAGCTCGCCCAGCGGGTCAGCCGCCGGGGTGGGCAGCGGCAGGCCGGGGGCGCCGCCCAAGCGGTTCTGGATGAGTTGCTCCAGCGGGTCGGGCGGCGTGCTGGGGTAGAGGTCAAACACCAACCGGTGCTGGTAGGCGGCCACCGGAGCCAGGGTGAACACTTGGGGCGCAATGGCCTGCTTGAGGTCAAACACCAGGCGCACCACGTTGGGACTGAACTGCCCCACGCGCACCCCGGCAATGTTGGGGTCGTCGGCTCGGATCTTGCCCACCAGCTCGCGCAGCGCGGGGTTGAGCTCCAGCCCTGTGATGTCCACCGCCAGCCGGGGTGGCGAGGGAATGAAGGTCTGCTGCGCCTTGAGCGGCACGTCGGACTCGAGCGTGACGCGGCTGTAGTCGGCTGCAGGCCACACCCGCACGGCCAGCAGCGTGGCGCCGCGCAGCAGCTCGTGCGTGCCCAGCGTGAGGACCGCGCTGCCCCATTGCAGAAACTGGCGACGGTCAAAGTGCACGCGGGCCCTCCAGCCAGGCGGCATCCTGCGCGGCGTGGGCGTGTTGCAACCACTGCGCGCCGCGCACGGTGCTGGCCTGTACCTGCACACGGCGCTCGTTTTCGTCCATCGCTTCGATGGCGATCACCCAGTCAGGCGGCGGCAGCTGGCCCGCCACCTTGTCGGGCCACTCCATCAGCTTGAGGCCTGGGCCGGCAAAGATGTCGCGAAAGCCCGCGTCTTCCCATTCGCGCGGGTCGCTGAAGCGGTAGAAGTCAAAGTGCCAGATCGGCCAGGGCTGTCCATTCAGAACCCCTTGATGCGGCTCCACCACCGCGTAGGTGGGGCTTTTGATGCGGCCCTGCACGCCGCAGGCGCGCAGCAGGTGACGCACCAGTGTGGTCTTGCCCGCGCCCAGTTCGCCGCGCAACTCGATGCTGGCGTCGCGCCCACCCGGCCAGGCGGCCAGGTGCCGGGCCAGGGCGCTGGCCCAGTGCTGCGTGGCCGTTTCATCGGGCCAGTGCAGGGCCAGGGCAGGCGTGTTTTCTACAATCGGGGCGTGGCGCTCACTCATCAAAACAGTCTTCAGCAGTTCGATCCTTCGGTCCTCTGGCCCCGCATCCGGGACTGGGCGCATGAGCTCGGATTGTCGCAAATCGGCGTGAGCGGCGTGGATTTGCACACGGTCGAGCCGGGTTTACAGGCCTGGCTGGACGCGGGCTTTCACGGCAGCATGGGCTACATGGCCAGCCATGGACTCAAGCGTGCGCGCCCTGCCGAGCTGGTGGCGGGCACGGTCAGCGTCATCACTGCATGCATCGACTACCTGCCGCAAGGCACGCCACAGGACTGGGCCGAGCACGAACTGGCCCGTCAGCAGCACCCGGCCGAGGCGGTGGTGTCTGTGTACGCCCGGGGGCGCGATTACCACAAGGTGCTGCGCACGCGCCTGCAAAAACTGGCCGAGCGCATTGCTTTGGAGGTCGGACCGTTTGGCCACCGTGCCTTCACCGATTCAGCGCCTGTGCTCGAAGCCGAACTGGCCAGCCGCAGCGGTCTGGGCTGGCGCGGCAAGCACACGCTGGTGCTTTCGCGCGAGGCGGGGTCGATGTTTTTTCTGGGTGAGCTGTTCGTGGACTTTGTCCTGCCGCCCACCGAACCCGTCAGCGCGCACTGTGGCCAGTGCAACGCCTGCCTGCAGGCCTGCCCCACGCAGGCGATCGTGGCGCCATACCGGCTGGATGCGCGTCGCTGCATCTCGTACCTGACCATTGAGCACGAGGGGCCGATCCCGATCGAGCTGCGCCCCCTGATGGGCAACCGGGTATACGGCTGCGACGATTGCCAGCTGGTCTGCCCCTGGAACAAGTTCGCCAAAGTCCACACCTTGCCCGACTGGCAGCCGCGCCAGGGGCTGGCGGGCAGCACGATCGCCGAGTTGTTGGTTTGGGATGAAATGCAATTTCTGCAACGCACCGAAGGCAGCGCGATCCGCCGCATCGGTCACGCCCGTTGGTTGCGCAACCTGGCGCTGGCGGCGGGCAATGCGCTGGCCTCAGGTGCGTTGCCCGCCGCCGAGGCGCTGGCTTTGCGTCAGGCGCTGGAGCACTGGCAACACCACCCGGATGCGGTGGTGCAGGAACAGGTGGCTTGGTCGCTGGCGCGTTGAATCGAAGCCCCCCGAAGCTGCCGAGCCCATGCCCACCGTCCCCTGCCAGCCACGGCAGGTGGCAAAGGTCAGGCCAACACCCCCAGCGCAAACGGCAGGCTGAGCATGCCGGCAAGTGTGGAGAGCGTCACCAGCCCTGCCACATACGGGCCGTTGTAGCCCATGCGGCTGGCCAGCACGTAGCAGGTCGATGCAGTGGGCAGGCCCGAGAACAGCAGCAGCGCGGTGGTCTGCGTGGGGCTGAGTTGCCACACACGGCTCCAGATCCAGGCCAGCAAGGGCAGGCCCAGGTGCTTGCACAGCAAGACGCTGACGCCCAGCACCTTGCCTCGGTTCAGGGAACTGAACTGCATGCCCGCGCCTGCGGCCATCAGGCCCAGGGCCAGTGCAGCCGCGCCGATGCGCTGCACCGTGGGTTCAAGCCAGACCGGAATGCGAAAGCCCAGCAAGTTGGCGACCAGGCCCGTGGCGGTGGCGATGATCAGCGGGTTGCGCAGCAACTCGCGCACAAAGTGGGTGTTGCCGTGGCGGGCCATGGGCCAGACCGCACCGATGTTGAAAGTGGGCACGCAAAAACCGATCAGCATCGAAATCATCATCAGACCCTGTGGTCCGGCCACCCGTTCGGCCAAAGCCAGGGCGATGAAGGAGTTGAAGCGAAAGCCCACCTGCGCGCTGGCCGCGTGGTCGCGCCGGTCGATGTGGCGGCCCAGCAGCGGCCACCAGGGCAAGCTGTAGGACAGGGCAATCGCACTGAGCGCCAGCGACAGCCCGGCCAGCACCAGGCTCGATGCCGCCGCCGGGTCGAGCGGGCTTTTGACGATGGAGTGGAACAGCAGCGTGGGAAACAGGAAGTAATACACCAGGCTGTCCACATGCTGCCAGACCGAGCGGTTGAGCGCCGTGAAGCGGCACACCAGGTGGCCAATCAGGATCAGGGAAAAGTCGGGGAAGAGCAGTTGCGCGAAATTCACGGTGCCTAGCATACCCTTTTGGCGGTTCTGGGCTTTGTCGCCCACGGGCAAGTACGGGGCAAAAATCCATCGTTTATTGCTTATGATGAATTCATTTATCCAACGGAGTAAAAGCGATGAAACGTCGAAACTGGGTGGCCATGGCCACCATGTCACTGGTGGCTGGTTCGGTGCTGGCGCAGGCTTACCCCAACCGCGTGATCAAGCTGCAGGTGCCGTTTGCGCCCGGCGGTACCACCGATATCGTGGCCCGCACGATTGCCGATCCGCTGGGCAAGGCTCTGGGCCAGTCGGTGGTCATCGAAAACAAAGCCGGTGGTGGTGGTGTGGTGGGTGCCAACGAAACTGCCAAGGCCGCCCCTGACGGCTACAACCTGGGTATGGCGACCGTGTCCACCACTGCAGCCAACCCGGCCATCAACCCGAAAATTCCGTACAACCCCATCACCGATTTCTCACCCATCATCAATGTGGCGGCCACACCCAATGTGATCGCGGTCCACCCCAGCTTTCCGGCGCGCGACTACGCCGGTTTTCTGGCTGAGTTGAAAAAGAACCCAGGCAAGTACTCTTATTCCTCCTCGGGCACAGGCGGCATCGGCCACCTGCAGACCGAGCTGTGGAAGGGACTGGCCGGTGTGTTCATCACCCACATTCCCTACCGTGGCGCCGGTCCCGCCCTCAACGACACTGTGGCCGGGCAGGTGCCGATCATTTTTGACAACCTGCCGTCTGCCTTGCCCTTCATCCAGGCCGGCAAGCTGCACGCCATTGTGGTGGCGGCGCCGCAAAAACTCGCGGTCTTGCCCAATGTGCCCACCTTCAAGGACGTGGGCCTGGAGCCGGTTAACCGCATGGCGTATTACGGCATCTATGGTCCCAAAGGGCTGCCCAAAGAGGTGGTGGACAAAGTCAATGCCGGCGTGAAAAAAGCGCTGGAGGACCCTGCCGTGCGCAAGCGCATCGAAGACACCGGCTCGCTGATCGTGGCCAACACGCCCGAGCAGTTTGCGGCCCAGATCAAGGCCGAATACGAGGTCTATAAAAAGGTGGTGGACACGCAGAAGCTTAAACTTGACTGATGCACCCCACGAGCCAGGACGCCATTGACCGCTTTGCCGATGCGCTCTGGCTCGAAGACGGCCTCTCGCCCAACACCCTGGCCGCCTACAAGCGTGACCTGACGCTGTTGGCGCGCTGGCTGCAGCAGGTCCAGGGCCTGGTCCTGTTGCAGACCCAGGAACACCACCTGCAAGCCTACTTTGCCGAACGCCACGCCCACAGCAAGGCCACGTCGGCCAACCGGCGCCTGACGGTGCTGCGGCGCTTTTTCCATTGGGCCTTGCGTGAGGGCCTGGTGCAGACCGACCCCACCCTGAAACTGCTGGCCGCCAAACAGGCCCTGCGCGTGCCCAAGACCCTGAGCGAAGCGCAGGTCGAGGCCCTGCTGGCCGCGCCCAACCTCAACGACCCGCTGGGCCTGCGCGACCGCGCCATGCTGGAGCTGATGTACGCCAGCGGCCTGCGCGTGAGCGAGTTGGTGGCGCTCAAGACCCTGCATGTGTCACTCAATGAATCGGTGCTGCGCGTGCTGGGCAAGGGCAGCAAAGAGCGGCTGGTGCCCTATGGGCAGATCGCGGGGGAATGGCTGACCTTGTACCTGCAGTCGGCGCGTGCCGAACTGCTGCAGGGTCGTCAGAGTGACGCCTTGTTTGTGACCAGCGCCGGCCCCAAGCCGGGCACCGGCATGAGCCGCATCATGTTCTGGAACCTGGTCAAACGCTATGCGCTGCAGGCGGGCATCACCGCACCGCTGTCACCGCACACCTTGCGCCATGCCTTTGCCACGCATTTGCTCAACCATGGGGCCGATTTGCGGGCGGTGCAGATGCTCTTGGGGCACGCCGACATTTCGACCACCACCATCTACACCCACGTGGCGCGTGAGCGCCTGAAGACGCTGCACGCGCAGCACCACCCGCGCGGGTGAATGCAGGTGAGGGGGCTTATTCGACAGCCAGCAGCTCGACGTCGAACTTGAGCGTCGCGTTGGGCGGGATCACGCCGCCAGCGCCACGGGCGCCGTAGCCCAGTTCGGGCGGGATGATCAGGGTGCGGGCGCCGCCCACTTTCATGCCGGCCACGCCTTCGTCCCAGCCTTTGATGACCATGCCTGCGCCCAGGGCAAACACAAAGGGGTCGCGGCGGTCTTTGCTCGAATCGAACTTGGCGCCTTGCTCGCCGTCCTTGTAGAGCCAGCCGGTGTAGTGCACGACCACGTCCTGGCCGGCGGTGGCCTCGGCGCCTTCGCCAACGGTGGTGTCGATGTATTGCAGGCCAGAGGGGGTGGTGTTCATGGTGGTTTCCGTCAAAACAAGGGCCGCAACGCGCGGCCCAATGCAGAAAATTATGCCAGCAGGCCTCGCCGTGCCAGATCGCGCATCAGAGCGCCCACGCCATAGGTCCAGGCGGGCGCCTGGTCGCTGGTGGTCACTCGGTTGAACAGCTGGCCCAGCCGGGGCGTGGCGATGCTGACCGTGTCGCCCACCACATGGGTGAAGCCCTGGCCCGGGCCGTGGCGGTCTTGCGTGGGGGCGAACATGGTGCCCAGAAACAGCATCATGCCGTCGGGGTACTGGTGGTACTGGCCCATGGCCTGGGCGGCCAGGTCCAGCGGGTCGCGGCTGATCTGCGAGAGGCTGCTGCTGCCAGCCATCTCGAAGCCCTCGGCGCCTTGCACGCGCATGGCCAGGTCGCAGCGGCGGACATCGTCGATGCCAAAGTGTGCGTCAAACAGGCGGATGAAGGGGCCGATGGCGCAGCTGGCGTTGTTGTCCTTGGCCTTGCCCAACAGCAAGGCGCTGCGGCCTTCAAAGTCACGCAAATTCACGTCGTTGCCCAGTGTGGCGCCCACCACCTCGCCACGCGAGTTGGCAGCCAGCACGATCTCGGGCTCGGGGTTGTTCCAGGCGCTGCCCGGGTGCAGGCCGACCCAGGCGCCGTGGCCGACCGCGCTCATGGGCTGGGCCTTGGTGAAGATCTCAGCGTCGGGACCAATCCCCACTTCCAGGTATTGCGACCACACGCCCTGGGCCAGCAGGACTTCCTTGAGCTGTGCGGCCTCGGGCGAGCCCGGGCGCACCGCGCGCAGGTTGTCGCCGATCACGGCCACCACGGCCTTGCGCACGGCTTCGGCCTTGCTGGCATCGCCCCGTGCCTGTTCCTCGATCACGCGTTCGAGCATGCTGGCCACAAAGGTCACACCCGAAGCCTTGACGGCCTGCAGGTCACACGGGGCCAGCAGCCAGGGCTGGCTGGGATCGCGCTGGCTTTCGTCGCTGTTGGCCACCACGGCTTGGGCGCTGCCCAGGTGAGGGGCTTGGGCCTGGTTCAGGTGGGCACGCACGCGTGGGGCCACGTCAGGCAGCTCCAGCAGGGCGCTGCTGGTGGGGGCCAAGGCGCTCAGGTCCCACAAGCCTTGTGGGGTGGCGGCCACCACCACGGGGCCGGTGCCCGGTTGCCAGATGCGACCGATCAACAGGGCCTGGTCAGCGTCTTGGGGCCAGCAGTGGGTCAGGGGGGCGGTCATTTCAAAAAGTCTCCGATGGGGGGTATGGCCTGCATGGTGCCAGAAATCGGAGGCACAGCCCGCACCAGGGTTGAGGTGCGTCAACCGGTGAGGGGCCAACATTTGTTTACATGGCGGGTCTGGGTTCTGGCTAAGCTGGTGCCTTCACGAACCCCGCAACAGGAAACTTTCATGAAACCTTCACCACAGACGGTGCGCCAGTCGATGGCGCTGCTGGGCATCGGTCTGCTGCTGGCGGGCTGCGACACCATGACGCCCGAACAGCGTGCGGCCTCCACCGGTGCGGTCATTGGCGCGGTGGCTGGCCAGGTGGTGGGCGGCGGCGGGCGCTCCAGTGCAATCGGCGCGGCGCTGGGTGGTTTGGGGGGCTACGTCTGGTCGCGCCAGATGGAAGAGAAAAAGCGCCAGATGGAGCAGGCCACAGTCGGCACCGGCACGGTGGTCACCCAGACGGCAGACAACCAGCTCAAGCTGAGCATTCCAAACGACATCTCGTTTGCCAGCGGCAAGCACGACATCCAGCCGCGCCTGATGCCCATCCTGGACCAGTTCGCCCAGGGCCTGAACCAGCAGCCGTCGATGGAAGTGCGCATCGTGGGCCACACCGACAACACCGGCAACGACGCCATCAACAACCCGCTGTCGGTTCAGCGTGCCCAAAGCGCGCGCGACTACCTGGCCTCGCGCGGGGTGGCCACGCATCGCATCGGCATCGACGGACGGGGCTCGCGTGAGCCGATTGCCGACAACGGCACCGAAGCCGGTCGTGCCCGCAACCGCCGCATCGACATCTTTTTGGCCGAGCGTGCTCAGTCCAGCCCGTCCCCCGTCAGGTAAGCGATCTCGTCGGCACTGAAGCCCGCCGCCTGGCGGGCTTCGGTGTTGAAGGGGGGGCGCAGGCGCGGGGCTTTGTGGCGCTGCACCAGGGCTTTGTAGTGCGCCACCGGTTCCAGCCCTTGCTGCAGGCACAGCCAGCGGTACCAGCGGTTGCCAACGTCGACGTGGCCAATCTCCTCGCGCAGGATCACGTCCAGGCAGTCGCATATGCGCAGGGCGTCGGGCGTGCCCACCTTGCGCAAACGCGCCTGAATGAGCGGCGTGGCGTCCAGGCCACGCGCTTCGAGTGTGCGGGGCACCAGCGCCATGCGTGCGGTGATGTCGTCGGCGGTTTTCTCGCACATCTCCCACAGACCGTCGTGGGCGTCAAAGTCGCCGTAGGCGTGCCCCAGGGTTTGCAGCTCGCGGTGCAGCATCTCAAAGTGCTGGGCCTCTTCTTCGGCCACGCGCATCCAGTCGCGGTAGAAAGTCTCGGGCATGCCGTCAAAGCGCCAAACGGCGTCGAGGGCGAGGTTGATGGCGTTGAACTCGATGTGGCAGATGGCGTGCACCAGCGCGGCGCGGCCTTGTGGGGTGTAGGGCGTGCGCTTGGGCACCGTGCCGGGGGCGATCAGTCGCGGCAGCTCGGGGCGCCCGGGCAGGGGGCCTGAGTGGATCTGTGCGGGGCCGAAAGTCCAGTGGGCCTGTGCAGCCCACAGTGCGTGGACGGCCGCGCATTTGGCTTCGGGTGTGCGCAATTGCAGGGTTTGCAGCGCGCGGGTTCTCATTTCCATCTTTAGAATTCTAGAGATTCAACAACCCCAACCCGGAGACCCCCATGGCCATTTACCAACTCGCAGACCGCATTCCCCAAATCGCCGACAGCGCCTGGGTGGCCGAAAGCGGGCAGGTCATGGGCGGCGTGACGATGGAAGCCAACACCAGCGTCTGGTTTGGCGCCACGGTGCGCGGCGATACCGAGCACATTGTGATCGGGGAGGGCAGCAACATTCAGGACGGCAGCGTGCTGCACGCTGACCATGGCATGCCCTTGACTGTCGGCAAGAACGTGACGGTGGGCCACCTGGTCATGCTGCACGGCTGCACCATCGGTGACGAATCGCTGATCGGCATTGGCGCTGTGGTGCTCAATGGTGCGAAAATCGGAAAGAATTGCCTGGTGGGCGCCGGTTCGCTGGTGACCGAGGGCAAGGAATTCCCGGACGGCTCCATGATCATGGGTACTCCGGCCAAGGTGGTCCGCCAGCTTACCCCAGAGCAGATCGAGGGCCTGCGCCAAAGCGCGCAGCACTACATCGCCAATGCGCATCGCTTCAAGAGCGGACTCAAGAAAATCGCCTGAACACGAAAGGCGCCCCCTGTGGGCGAGCCCTGTTTTGTCTGAACTGCACAAATTCATCTTCGAGGGCATGCCGGTGCGCGGCATGCTGGTTCGCCTGACCGACGCCTGGCAGGAGATTCTGGCCCGCCGCGCGGCCAATTCGGCCACGGGCGCTTACCCGGCGCCGGTGCGCCAGTTGCTGGGTGAGATGGCCGCGGCCAGTGTGCTGATGCAGGGCAACATCAAGTTCAACGGGGCTTTGGTACTGCAGATTTTTGGTGACGGTCCACTCAAGGTGGCCGTTGCCGAAGTGCAGCCCAACTTCAGTTTGCGCGCCACCTGCACGCTGGTGGGGGATGTGGCCGAAGGTGCCCGCTTGAGCGAACTGGTCAACCTGCACAACCAGGGCCGCTGCGCCATCACCCTCGACCCCAAAGACCGCTTGCCCGGTCAGCAGCCCTACCAAGGTGTGGTCCCCCTGTTTGGCGACCAGGGGGAGAAGCTGGAAAACATCAGCGAAGTGCTGGAGCACTACATGCTGCAGTCCGAGCAGCTGGACACCGTGCTGGTGTTGGCCGCTGACGACAAGGTGGCTGCGGGTCTTTTGATCCAGCGCCTGCCCGTGGAGGGGGAAGGCAATCTGGCGGGCAAGGATGTGGTGCAGCGCGAGGCCGAGCTGGGCCAAAGCGAAGATTTCAGTCGCATCGCCATCCTGGCCAAGAGCCTCAAGCGCGAAGAACTGCTGACGCTGGACGCCGAAACCGTGTTGCACCGCCTGTTTTGGGAAGAACCACTGGCCCGATTTGAACCCTTGGTGGGCGAGCAGGGCCCCCGTTTTGCCTGCTCATGCAGCCGCGAGCGTGTTGCCCGCATGGTCCGCAGTCTGGGCACTGCCGAGGTCGAAAGCATCATTGCCGAGCAAGGGCAGGTGGAGGTGGGCTGCGATTTTTGCGGTGTGCAGTACCGTTTTGACCCTGTGGATGCGGCGGGGCTGTTCGCGGCAGGCATGCACAAGTCGGCTGGCGACGCCCTGCATTGAACATTTTCGTCGCAGGGGCCTGCCCTGCGGGTGATCAAACGCTGGGTTTGAGCAATCCTGTGAACAGCCGGTGCTCGCAGTCGGGGTCGCTGCATTTTTCGCACAGCCAGGGGGTGCGCCCCTCATTGAGCGCAAACTGCACCGACTCGCGGCGTTGCCAGTCCGCCTCGTTTTCGGGCGGCAGGCCCATGGCGAGCAAGGCGTTGTTCAGTCGGGCCAGGCCTTGGCCGTAAATCACCCGAAAAGCGATACCGCTGCGCCCAAGGGCATCGCGCAGCTTGGCATCGATCGGTAACCGCGCTTGGGCACTGTCGCGCAGCCACTGGGCTTCCCACTGGATGTCCAGCCCGGTCACCAAGGTCAGGTCGTACAGGCGCTGGTGCGCCAGGGCCATCGCGTACAGCCCCTCGTCGGCAAACAGCTGGTGGCTGTAAACCGCTGTGACCAGCGGGGTGGTGTCGGCGATCACGGTGCCTGACGAGATGGCCAGTACAGCATCGGCCTGTGCCTGTGCAATGGCGGCCTGCTCATGCAGTTTGGGCGTTCGGCCTTCGCGTTCGCACCAGTGGCGCAGGTGTTCTTCGGCCCAGTGCGCGGTTTCGCCGCGTTCGCGCAGCAGTTCGGTGAGCGTGCGTGCCAGCCAGGACTTGCCTGTGCTTTCGGCGCCCACGATGGCGATGCGCCGCAGCGTGCTCATGGCACAGTCAGCCGTTTTTGCCATTCGCGCCAGCCCGCCACGCTCATGGCGATGAAGATCGCATACAGCAGACAAGTCAACCAGAGGCCTTTGTAGGCAAACAGCCCCACGCTGATGACGTTGACCACCAGCCACACCAGCCAGTTCTCGATCAGCTTGCGGCCCAACAGGGCCTGGCCAATCAGGCTGAGTGCGGTGGGCAAGGCGTCCCACCAGGGCACGTCGCTGTCGGTGTAGTGCATCAGGCCCCAGGCCAAGGCCGGCCAGAGCAAGGCCAGCGCCAGAGCGCACAGCCACCAGCCACGCCGGCTCAGGCGCTGAATGTGCAGGGCCGGGGCATCGCCCTCGCCACGGCGCATCCATTGCCACCAGCCCCACAAGGCCAGCACCGCAAAGACGATCTGCAGGCTGGCTTCGGCATACAGCAGACTGTCCTTGAAGACGAAGAAGTAGAGGATGGAACTGACGATGGCCAGTGGCCAGGACCAGTGCAGTTCGCGGATGGAGCACACCACCATCACCAGAGCCAGGGCAAAGCCCAGCACTTCGGTCCAGGACATCACTTGGTGATCTGCACGAAGATTTCGTTGGGCTTGACCATGCCCAGTTCGTGGCGGGCGCGCTCTTCCACCATGTTCAGGCCTTCCTTGAGGTCATTGATCTCGGCCTTGAGCTGCTCGTTGGTGCGGCGCGACTCGTCGTTGGCCGCTTTCTTTTGCTGGACTTTGGTCTCCAGCTCGGCCACATGGGACAAGCTGCCCCGCCCAAACCAAAGCTGGCCCTGCAGCAAGAGCAGCAGGGTGACCAGCACGATGGGGACGAGGCGGTTGCCCATGAAATGGCTTATTTCAAGTTGTAGAACGCAGCGCGGCCCGGGTACACGGCCACTTCGCCCAGGTCTTCCTCGATGCGCAGCAGCTGGTTGTACTTGGCCATGCGGTCCGACCGCGAGAGCGAGCCGGTCTTGATCTGGCCGGCGTTCAGGCCCACGGCGATGTCGGAGATGGTGGAGTCTTCGGTCTCGCCCGAGCGGTGGCTGATGACGGCGGTGTAGCCGGCACGCTTGGCCATTTCGATGGCTTCGAAGGTTTCGGTCAGGGTGCCGATCTGGTTGATCTTGATCAGGATCGAGTTGGCGATGCCTTTGTCGATGCCTTCTTTCAGGATCTTGGTGTTGGTCACGAACAGGTCGTCGCCCACCAGCTGCACCTTGTCGCCGAGCTTTTCGGTGATGTGCTTCCAGCCGTCCCAGTCGCCCTCGGCCATGCCGTCTTCAATGCTGATGATGGGGTACTTGTCGATCCAGGTGGCCAGCATGTCGGTCCACTGCTCGGCGGTGAGGGCAATCCCACCTTCGCCTTCGAGCACGTACTTGCCGTCCTTGTAGAACTCGCTGGCGGCGCAGTCCAGGCCCAGGGCGATTTGCTCGCCCGCGGTGTAGCCGGCTTTGTCGATGGCTTGCAGGATCAGCTGCAGCGCGGCTTCGTGGCTTTCGACGCTGGGGGCAAAGCCGCCTTCGTCGCCCACGGCGGTGCTGATGTGCTTGTCGTGCAGGATGGCCTTGAGGGCGTGGAAGACCTCGGCACCCCAGCGCAGGGCTTCACGGAAGGAGGGGGCGCCCACCGGGATGATCATCAGCTCTTGCAGGTCCAGCGAGTTGTTGGCATGGGCGCCGCCGTTGATGACGTTCATCATCGGCACGGGCAGTTCCTTGCCGGACATGCCGCCAAAGTAGCGGTACAGGGGCAGGCCGGCTTCTTCGGCCGCGGCGCGGGCCACGGCCATGGAGACGGCCAGCATGGCATTGGCGCCCAGGCGGCTCTTGTTGTCGGTGCCGTCCAGGTCGATCAGGGTCTTGTCCAGAAAGGCCTGCTCGGAGGCGTCCAGGCCCAGCACGGCCTCACTGATTTCGGTGTTGATGTGTTCAACGGCCTTGAGCACGCCCTTGCCCAGGTAACGGCTTTTGTCGCCGTCACGCAGTTCGATGGCTTCGCGGCTGCCAGTGGAGGCGCCGGACGGCACGGCGGCGCGGCCCATCACGCCGGACTCCAGCAGCACGTCGCATTCAACGGTGGGGTTACCACGGCTGTCCAGGATTTCGCGGCCGACGATATCAACGATTGCACTCATGGGTTCACTCTCGGAAGTTCAAAAACAAAAAATAGGGGTCTGGCTGCGAATCATGCAGCGCTTCACTGGAAATCGTTCTCCAGGAGCGGGTTCTTTTTGGTCACGGAATCGAGCTGCACCAGGGTCTCGAGCAGGGCTTTCATCTTGCCCAGCGGTACCGCGTTGGGACCGTCGGACCAGGCCTCGGCCGGTCGCGGGTGGGTTTCCATGAAGAGCCCCGCCACACCCACGGCCACGCCCGCACGGGCCAGCACCGGCACCATTTCGCGGGCACCGCCGCTGCTGGTGCCCTGGCCACCGGGTTTCTGCACCGAGTGGGTCACGTCGAACACCACCGGCGCGCCGGACTTGCGCATCTCGGCCAGGCTGCTCATGTCGGCCACCAGGTTGTTGTAGCCAAAGCTCACGCCACGCTCACAGGCCAGGAAGCGGTCTTCGGACAGACCGGCTTCGCGTGCGGCGGCGCGGGCTTTGTCGATGACGTTCTTCATGTCCCAGGGGGCCAGAAACTGCCCCTTCTTGATGTTCACCGGCTTGCCCGACTTGGCCACGGCGCGGATGAAATCGGTCTGGCGACACAAAAAGGCGGGGGTCTGCAGCACATCGACCACGCTGGCGACTTCGGCCACCTGCGATTCGTCGTGCAC
>JACCDH011033868.1_pt1 | contig 31132 bp, 23 predicted proteins | sample 7442481 | NCBI WGS metagenome assembly JACCDH01 (sample SAMN15323433, study PRJNA562643) | freshwater metagenome | isolation source: river surface water | place: USA:Blue River Watershed | collected 2017-08-15
CCGACGACCGGCCTTGCTTTGAGAAACCTCAGAAGATTTCGTTCTTCAAACCCGCTCTTCGAGGTTCGCCGCGCATTCCTGCTGGGTACATGGATCTCTGAAGTTTGGCTGATCTGAACCAGGCCCATGGCTGGAACCCAAGGCGAACTTGATTTCGGTCAACCGCATTCCTGTCGCTGGCGCAAACCCGACGGTTGAATGCCGGGCCCGATGTGCCCGACGGGCTGCATTGCCTGTGACCGCTCAACAGAGCTGCGCCGCGAAAATGGCAGGTGGCCCAGCGAATGCCTTATGATGAGGCCCCATGTCAGCCTCACTTACCCTGATCGTTGCAACCGAACGCCAGCGCGGCATCGGCATCAACAACACCCTTCCCTGGCGCTTGCCTGAAGACCTGGCCTTCTTCAAGCGCACCACCACGGGCCACGCGATCATCATGGGCCGCAAGACCTTTGATTCGATCGGCCGTCCGCTGCCGAACCGGCGCAATATCGTGGTCACCCGCAATCCGGACTGGTCGCATGCGGGCGTGGAAACCGTGAATTCGCTGCAGCAGGCCGCTGAGATGACCGGTGACGACGAGGCTTTCGTGATCGGCGGTGCCCAGATCTATCAGGAGGCGCTGCCGGTGGCGCAGAAACTGATCGTCACCGAGATTGATGCCGATATCCGCTGCGACGCCTTCTTCCCGGCGATCGACCCCGCGCTGTGGCAGGAAGTTTCGCGCGAGTCCCATCATTCGGCCGAGAACAGCTTTCGTTACGCTTTTGTTATCTATACCCGGCGCTGACGCCCGCACCTGAGCCCGCGGGCTGGATCCGGCGCCAGAGCTCGGCGCTGGCCGGCACATTCGCTGCGTGCGGCTCGCGTAGCACCGAAACCGCGCCGCCGGGCCAGATTTTTCCCAGCTATCACACATATCTGCGAAAATCGCGCTTTCGTTTTTCCCGGCTGTCCGCGCTGAGGGCCGGGCCTGCCTTTCCTGTCCGGAGTACCGCATGAAATTCCGCTTCCCCATCGTCATCATCGATGAAGATTTCCGTTCCGAGAACACGTCGGGCCTCGGCATCCGCGCGCTCGCGAATGCGCTCGAGACCGAGGGCATGGAAGTGGTCGGCGTCACCAGCTATGGCGACCTGTCGCAGTTCGCGCAGCAGCAGTCGCGCGCGTCGGCCTTCATCCTGTCGATCGACGATGAGGAATTCGGCGGAGGCTCGCATGAGGAAACCGAGACGGCGCTGAAGTCATTGCGCGCGTTCGTCGAAGAGATCCGCTACAAGAACGCCGACATCCCGCTGTATCTGTACGGCGAGACCCGTACTTCGCGCCACATCCCGAACGACATCCTGCGCGAGCTGCACGGCTTCATCCACATGTTCGAGGACACGCCGGAATTCGTCGCGCGCCATATCATCCGCGAAGCAAAGTCTTACCTCGATGGCCTCGCGCCGCCGTTCTTCCGCGCAATGGTGCATTACGCGCAGGATGGCTCCTACTCCTGGCACTGCCCGGGCCATTCGGGCGGCGTCGCATTCCTGAAGTCGCCGATCGGACAGATGTTCCACCAGTTCTTTGGCGAGAACATGCTGCGCGCCGACGTCTGCAACGCAGTCGAAGAACTCGGCCAGCTGCTCGACCATACCGGCCCGGTGGCCGCATCCGAGCGCAATGCGGCGCGCATCTTCAATGCCGATCACTGCTACTTCGTCACCAACGGCACGTCGACCTCGAACAAGATGGTCTGGCACTCGACGGTGGCGCCGGGCGACATCGTGGTGGTCGATCGCAACTGCCACAAGTCGGTGCTGCACTCGATCATCATGACCGGCGCGATTCCGGTGTTCCTGATGCCGACCCGTAATCATCTCGGCATCATCGGCCCGATCCCGCGCGAAGAGTTCACGATGGAAAACATCATGAAGAAGATCGAGGCCAACCCGTTCGCGCGCGAAGCGAAGAACAAGAAGCCGCGCATCCTGACCATCACGCAGTCGACCTATGACGGCGTGATCTATAACGTCGAGACCATCAAGGAGATGCTCGATGGCCAGATCGATACCCTGCACTTCGACGAGGCCTGGCTGCCGCATGCGAGCTTCCATGACTTCTACAAGGACATGCACGCGATCGGCAAGGACCGTCCGCGCGCGAAGGAATCGGTGATCTTCTCCACGCAGTCCACCCACAAGCTGCTGGCCGGCCTGTCGCAGGCGTCGCAGATCCTGGTGCAGGAATCGGAGACGGTGCAACTCGATCGCGACAGCTTCAATGAAGCCTACCTGATGCACATCTCCACCTCGCCGCAATACGCGATCATCGCGTCCTGCGATATCGCGGCCGCGATGATGGAGCCGCCGGGCGGCACCGCACTGGTCGAGGAAAGCATCCTCGAGGCGCTGGACTTCCGCCGCGCGATGAAGAAGGTCGACCAGGAATACGGCAAGGATTGGTGGTTCCAGGTCTGGGGCCCGGAAAGCTTCGCCGAAGATGGCATCGGCGAACGCGATGACTGGATGATCAACGGCAAGGATGGCTGGCACGGCTTCGGCAAGATCGAGCATGGCTTCAACATGCTGGACCCGATCAAGGCCACCATCGTCACGCCGGGCCTGTCGCTCGACGGCCAGTTCGGCGATAGCGGCATCCCGGCCTCGATCGTCACCAAATACCTGGCCGAACACGGCGTCATCGTCGAGAAAGCCGGCCTGTACTCGTTCTTCATCATGTTCACCATCGGCATCACCAAAGGCCGCTGGAACACGCTGCTGACCGCGCTGCAGCAGTTCAAGGATGACTATGACAAGAACCAGCCGATGTGGCGCATCCTGCCCGAATTCGCGGCGGCAAACCCGCAATACGAGCGCGTCGGCCTGCGCGACCTGTGCCAGCAGATCCACGACATGTACAAGTCCCATGATGTCGCACGCCTGACCACGGAGATGTACCTGTCCGACATGCAGCCGGCGATGAAGCCGTCGGATGCGTTCTCGAAGATGGCGCACCGCGAGATCGAGCGCGTCGCGATCGAAGCGCTCGAAGGTCGCGTGACCGCCATCTTGCTGACGCCCTACCCGCCGGGCATCCCGCTGCTGATCCCGGGCGAGCGCTTCAACCGCACCATCGTCGATTACCTGAAGTTCGCACGCGCGTTCAATGAAAAATTCCCGGGCTTCGAGACCGATGTGCACGGGCTGGTGAAGACCACCGTGAATGGCGTGACCGGGTATTACGTGGATTGCGTGAAACAGTAAGGGACTGATTCACGGATGAGCGCGTGCAGGTCGCTGCACTCGTCAAACAAAAAAGGGGAGCCCAGGCTCCCCTTCTGCTTTGCGCGATCTGGATCGATCAGGTCTTCGGCAGCGTCACGCCATGCTGCCCCTGGTATTTGCCGCCACGGTCCTTGTACGAGGTCTCGCAGACCTCGTCGCTCTCGAAGAACAGTACCTGCGCGCAGCCCTCGCCGGCATAGATCTTTGCTGGCAGCGGCGTGGTGTTCGAGAATTCCAGCGTCACATAGCCTTCCCATTCCGGCTCGAACGGCGTCACGTTGACGATGATGCCGCAGCGCGCATAGGTGGACTTGCCGAGGCAGATCGTCAGCACATTACGCGGGATGCGGAAGTACTCGATGGTGCGCGCGAGGGCAAACGAGTTCGGCGGGATGATGCAGACATCGCTCTGGATATCAACGAACGAATTCTCGTCGAAGTTCTTCGGATCGACGATGGTGCTGTTGATATTGGTGAAGATCTTGAATTCGTCGGCGCAGCGGATATCGTAGCCATAGCTCGACGTGCCATAGGAAACGATCTTGTGGCCATTCGACTGGCGCACCTGGCCCGGCTCGAAAGGCTCGATCATGCCGTGCTGCTCCGCCATGCGGCGGATCCATTTGTCGGATTTGATGGTCATGTTGGCAAAAGCTGGCTGACGGCTGGAAAAGCCCGGATTGTACGCGAAAGCGTCGCGACGGCTGTCTGGCGCTGCCGGTGACGCTCAGCGCTGCATGGCCTCCCACACCTTCTGCAGTCGCTTGACCGATACCGGCATCGGTGTGCGCAGCTCTTGCGCGTACAGCGACACCCGCAGCTCTTCCAGCATCCAGCGATATTCCTCCATCCGCGGGTCACCGCGGCTGCCAGCCTTGATCGCTCGCTGCCAGGGCGCCGCCGCCTGCTGCCAGTCGGCCATCAGCCGCGCGTCGCGCGCCGGGTCGCTGCGCAGCTTGTCGAGCCGTACCGACATCGCCTTCAGATAGCGCGGGAAATGCGACAGTTGCGCATGCGGCGTATCGGCCACGAAGCGCTTGTGTACCAGTGCCTGCAATTGCGCCTGCAGGTCTGCATGCGCGGCCGCATGGGTCTTGATGCCCTGCAGTTTTTTGGGCAGCGCATGGTATTCGGCCAGCACCTGGCCGACCAGGCGCGCGATTTCGTTGACCAGCAGGTTCAGCCTCGCCTTGCCCTCGTCGCGCCGGATATTGAACTCGCCGGGATTTTTCGGCAGCGGCTGCTGCAGGCACGCACGCGACAGCCCGGCCTGGATGATCTGCTCGCGCAGCTCTTCCTGCGAACCCAGAGCCATGAACTGCATGCCCATCTGCTGCAGGCCGGGCACGTTCTTTTCGAGATACTTCAGCTGCTCTTTCAGCTGCAGCGCAAACAGCCGGCGCAAGCCATGCAGGTGGATCTCGGCCGCTTCATTCGGGTCGTCAAAGACTTCTATATCACAGTGCGTGCTCTTGTCGACCAGTGCCGGGAAGCCAAGCAGGGTCTGGCGACCGCGCTGTATCTCCAGCAATTCGGGCAATTCGCCGAAGGACCAGGTGCTCAGTTGGGTGTAGCTGCCACCGTCGGCCGACGCAGCGGCTGCACCGGCCTTGGTGCTTGCGGCGGCAGTGGCCGTGCCTGCCCCGCCGGTGGCGCGCGCCGCCGCACTGGCTGCCTGCGCATCGGCGACATCACTACCGCCGACATCGCCCGTGATCGGGCTGACCTGCTCGGCAATTTTCTGGAATTGCTCGCGTGCCTGCGCGCCAAGTTCCGCCTGCAGCGCGGCGAGGTTACGGCCCATGTCGAGCTGGCGGCCATGCTCGTCGACCACCTTGAAGTTCATGAAGTGATGCGCGGACAGGGTCTCGAGCTTGAAGTCGGCCAGCTTCAGCATCACACCGGTCTTCTCGCGCACGTCGGCGATCAGCGCATCAAGCAGCGGTCCCTGCCCGAACTTCTTTGCCGCATGGATGCGGTCGCAGAATGCAGCTGCATAGTCGGGCAGCGGCACACAATGCCGGCGCAGCTTCTGCGGCAGCGACTTCAGCATCAGGTGCACTTTTTCTTTCAGCATGCCCGGCACCAGCCATTCGCAGCGCGGCACCGATACCTGGTTCAGCGCATACAGCGGCACGGCCAGCGTGACGCCGTCGCGCACCGCACCAGGCTCGAAATGGTAAGTCAGTGCCATCTCGATGCCGGCATGCCGCATCACTTTCGGGAACAGCTCGGTCGTGATGCCGGCCGCTTCATGCCGCATCAGGTCATCGCGCGACAGGTAGAGCACTTTCGGGTTGTCGCGGCTGGCCTGCTTCAGCCATTGCTCGAAGCCGACCGCATTGCAGACGTCCTGAGGAACATGGCTGTCATAGAAGGCCGCGATCAGCTCATCGTCGACCAGCACATCCTGCCGGCGCGACTTGTGCTCGAGGTTCTCGATCTCGCGTACCAGTTTCTGGTTGTGCGCAAAGAATGGTGCGCGGGTGTCGAAATCGCCCTCGACCAGCGCGCTGCGGATGAAGATCTCGCGCGCCTCTTCCGGGTTGATCTTGCCGTAGTCGATGCGGCGCTGGCTGTAGACCACCAGACCATACAAGGTTGCGCGTTCGTACGCCGACACCTGGCCGCTGCGTTTCTCCCAGCGCGGGTCGCCGTAAGACTTCTTCAGCAAGTGGCCGCCGACTTTCTCCAGCCAATCGGGCTGGATATTGGCCAGCGTGCGCGCAAACAGCCGCGAGGTATCGACCAGTTCGCCAGCCACCACCCAGCGGCCGGCCTTCTTGCCGAGCGATGAGCCGGGCCACAGATGGAAGCGGATGCCGCGTGCGCCAAGATAATGCGGTTCGTCCTCGGCCTTGTAGCCGACATTGCCCAGGAGGCCGGTCAGCAAGGCGAGGTGCAATTGCTCATACGTCGCCGGCAGTTCATTGACGCGCCAGCCCTGCTCGCGCACCAGCGTGAACAACTGCGAGTGCACATCGCGCCACTCTCGCAGCCGCAACTGCGACAGGAAGTTTTCGCGGCAGTGCTCCTGCAGCTGGCGATTGGATTTCTTGTGTTCGATGGCTTCTTCGAACCATTTCCAGATCTTCAGCCAGGACAGGAACTCTGATTTCTCATCGGCGAATTTCTTGTGCGCGTTGTCGGCCGCGCCCTGCGCCTCTTGCGGACGATCACGCGGGTCTTGCACCGACAGCGCAGCGGCGATGATCAGCATTTCGGCCAGGCACTGATGGTCACGGCCGGCGAGGATCATGCGGCCGACGCGCGGGTCCAGCGGCAGCTTCGCCAGCTGACGGCCAAGCGCCGTCAGCTGCTTCGCGTCATCGACCGCGCCCAGCTCCTGCAGCAGTTGGTAGCCATCGGCAATCGCGCGGCCCAGCGGCGGCTCGATGAACGGAAAATCTTCGACATCGCCCAGCCTCAGCGACTTCATTCGCAAGATCACCGCCGCGAGCGAAGACCGCAGGATCTCGGGATCGGTGAATTTCGGCCGCTGCAGGTAGTCCTGCTCGTCATACAGCCGAATGCAGACACCGGCGGCGACACGGCCGCAACGACCGGCGCGCTGGTTCGCCGCCGATTGCGCGACAGGCTCGACCTGCAGCTGCTCGACCTTGTTGCGATAGCTGTAGCGCTTCACGCGCGCGGTGCCGGCATCGACCACATAGCGTATGCCGGGCACGGTCAGCGAGGTCTCGGCGACATTGGTGGCCAGCACGATGCGGCGCGCATTGCTGGTCTTGAACACGCGTTCCTGTTCCTGCGCCGACAGCCGGGCAAACAAGGGCAGGATCTCGACATGCGGCGGATGATGCTTGCGCAGCGCCTCGGCGGCGTCGCGGATCTCGCGCTCGCCCGGAAGGAACACCAGGATGTCGCCGGGACCGATGCGGGCCAGCTCATCGACCGCATCGACGATGGCATCCATCAGGTCGCGCTGCTCTTTCGCGCGCGCGGCAGGCGCCGACGGCGATCCTGTCGGCGTTGCTCCCTGAGCCGGTTTGGCGTTCCTGGGGTTGGCCTCGGGCTCGACCGGACGGTAACGCACCTCGACCGGGTACAAGCGCCCTGACACTTCAATCACCGGCGCCGGCTTGCCGCCCTGCTCGAAGTGCCGCGCAAAGCGTTCGGCATCGATGGTGGCCGACGTGATGATGATTTTCAGGTCCGGGCGCTTCGGCAGCAATTGCTTCAGATAGCCGAGCAGGAAATCGATGTTCAGGCTGCGCTCATGCGCCTCATCGATGATGATGGTGTCGTATTGCTTCAGCAGCGGGTCGCCCTGGGTCTCGGCCAGCAGGATGCCGTCGGTCATCAGCTTGATCCAGGCACCAGACGACAGCGTGTCATTGAACCGCACCTTGTAGCCGACGTGCATGCCGGCCGGCGTGCCGAGTTCCTGCGCAATGCGCTTGGCCGTCGACGATGCCGCGATGCGGCGTGGCTGTGTATGACCGATCAGCCCCTGTTCGCCGCGACCGATGGACAGGCAGATCTTCGGCAACTGTGTGGTCTTGCCGGAGCCGGTCTCGCCGCTGACGATCACGACCTGGTTCGCGAGCAGTGCCTGTGCGATTTCGTCGCGGCGCGACGAGACCGGCAGTTCCGGCGGGAAGCTGACCTCGGGCAGGGGATGGCGTAACGGTGCTGGAGACGCAGCGGGCGCGGCGGCCGGGGCCGGGGCCGGACGCGCCTTTTTCGGGGCTTGGGGTGCTGGCATGGCTGCCGAATTATAATGCCGCCCATGGAGAATCCGATTCAGTTCGTCGAGTGGCTGCGCTCGGTCGCGCCCTATATCCACGCGTTCCGCGGCAAGACCTTCGTGGTCGCCTTCCCCGGCGAGCTCGTGCTGTCCGGCGCGCTGCCTGTGCTCGCGCATGACCTGTCATTGCTGCACGCGCTGGGCATCAAGGTGGTGCTGGTGCATGGCTCACGGCCGCAGGTGCAGGAACAGCTGGCGCTGCGTAACGTAGAAACGCGTTTCCACAATGGCCTGCGCATCACCGACGCCGCTGCGCTGGAATGCGCGAAGGAAGCAGCGGGTGAACTGCGGCTGGATATCGAGGCGGCGTTCAGCCAGGGCTTGCCGAACACGCCGATGGCGAACTCATCGGTCCGCGTCATCTCGGGCAACTTCGTCGTTGCGCGCCCGGTCGGCATCATCGACGGCGTCGACCATGGCATGACCGGCGTGACGCGCAAGATCGCGCACGAGACCATCCACCCCATCCTGAACGCCGGCGGCATCGTGCTGCTGTCGCCGCTGGGCTTCTCGCCGACCGGCGAAGTGTTCAACCTGGCGATGGAAGACGTGGCGGTGGCCGCCGCCAATGCGCTGCGGGCCGACAAGCTGATCTTCATTACCGAGACACCGAACATGACCGATGCCGGCGGCGTCGAGATACGCGAAGTATCCGCGCACCAGGCGCAGGCGGTGCTGGAATCCGGCTGCCTGCGCGCCGATGTCGCGTATTACTTCGACCATGCGACCAAGGCTTGCCTGGCCGGGGTACCGCGCGCGCACATCGTGCCGTTCTCGACCGATGGCTCGGTGCTGCTCGAGGTGTTCACGCATGATGGCGTCGGCACGATGATCTCGGCACAGAGCCTGGAAAGCCTGCGCGAGGCGACTATCGAGGACGTGGGCGGCATCCTGCAGCTGATCGAGCCGCTGGAGGCCGATGGCACGCTGGTCAAGCGTGGCCGCGAATTGATCGAACGCGAGATCGATTACTTCTCCGTCATCGAGCATGATGGCGTGATCTTCGGTTGCGCAGCGCTGTATCCGTTCCCGGCCGAAAAAATGGCCGAAGCCGCCTGCCTGACCGTCAGCCCGGATGCGCAGGCGCAGGGCGATGGCGAGCGCTTGCTGAAGCATCTGGAAAACCGCGCGCGCGCCGCCGGCTTCCGCAAGCTGTTCGTGCTGACGACGCGCACCGCGCACTGGTTCCTGAAGCGCGGCTTCGTGCAGGCCAGTGTCGACGACCTGCCGAAGGACAGACAGAACATGTACAACTGGCAGCGCAAGTCGCTGGTACTGATCAAGAAACTGTGATCGACCGCTGCAGCGCCTGGCATTTCATGATTCAGGCTGGCCGCCGGGACATCCCGGCGACGCCGGTCATTTGACAACCCGGGCCCGTCACGACGATGGGCTCACCGCCGGAGAAACACATGACACGCATGGTCCATTGCATCAAGCTGAACAAGGAAGCCGAAGGTCTCGATTTCCCGCCCTACCCGGGCGAGCTGGGCAAGAAAATCTGGGAAAGCGTTTCCAAGGAAGCCTGGGCCGCGTGGCTCAAGCACCAGACCATGCTGGTCAATGAAAATCGCCTGAACCTGGCCGACGTACGTGCGCGCAAATATCTGGCTGCGCAGATGGAAAAACACTTCTTTGGCGAAGGCGCGGATGCGGCGGCAGGTTATGTGCCGCCGAGTGCCTGAGACCGGCCATCCAGGCGAGGCCCGCCGACGATGGATGGCGGGCTTTTTTTATCGCTGCGGTGCTTCGATACGCTGGTTCACGGCGGTGCTGATGCAAGCGCAGGCGTCGATCAGAAACGCAGGGTCTTCACGCCATCCGTAGTGCCCAGCAGGCAGACCGCCGCGCCTTGCAGCGCAAAGAGGCCATTGCTGACCACGCCGGGCAGCTGGTTGATCTGCTGCTCCAGCGATTTCGGATCGCGTATCTGCAGACCGGCGGCATCGAGTATCCAGCAGCCGTTGTCGGTCACATAGGGCTGACCATGTTTCATCCGTAGCACCGGCGTCGCGCCCAGCTGTACCAGACTGCGCGCAACGGCCTTTTCGGCCATCGGGATCACCTCGACCGGCAGCGGGAAGGTGCCCATCACATCGACCAGCTTCGAGCCATCGGCAATGCAGATGAACTTGTCGGCCACCGAAGCGACGATCTTTTCGCGTGTCAGCGCGCCGCCACCGCCCTTGATCATCGCGCCACTGTGGTCGATCTCGTCGGCGCCATCGATGTAGACCGGCATGCTGTCGATCTCATTCAGGTCGTACACGGGCACGCCATGCGCCTTCAGGCGTGCTGCCGTCGCTTCGGATGACGCGACCGTGCCCTTGATGCGATCCTTGATCTTCGCAAGCTCATCGATGAAAAAATTCGCGGTAGAGCCGGTACCGACGCCGATGATGGCGCCCTCGACGACGTAGTCAATGGCTGCGCGCGCGACGGCTTGCTTGAGTTCGTCCTGAGTCATGTCTGCTGCTTTCAAATCGAAGGCAGCATTGTAGCCGATGGATCCCTATGGGCTGCGCGTCAATGGGCGCCAAGATTGGTGGACAGATACTGCGCCAGCGACGCCTTGTCGTGCAGGTTGAGCTTGCGATACAGATGAGCCAACTGGTTGCGCACAGTGTGGTGCGACACCCCCAGCTCACGCGCGATCTGCTTGTGGCTCATGCCGGCAGCGAAGCGACGCGCAACGACGAACTCGCGCGGCGTCAGCACTTCCATCGCATCCACCGGACGGATGCGGCACAGGTTGCAACCGGCCTGGCGCACCAGCGTGATCTCGACCTGCGTGCCGCGGTAGGGCTTGTCCTGGTTCAGCAGTTCCATCGCGTCATGAGGAATGAATTCAGGCGCCAGCTCCGGCCACTCGCGCTCGAGCAGGTCGAAGAAACGCTGGTCCGCAATTTCAACCTGGCCTTCGTCATTGATCAGTCCGGTCGCCCCCGCCTGCTCGCGGTACAGGTGTGCGCCCGGCAGCCGCTCGGCGGCGCGCGCGCGGTTGATCACCAGCGCACGCGACAGGTGTATCCACAGACCGTGCAGCGCGGCGGCATCGGACTCGGCAAAGCGCACATCATGCTGACGGAACAGGACGATCCAGCGTGCGGGCTGCACGCGATCGGGATCATCGCCGTGCAGCATCAGGTGGCACATGCCCAGCTCTTCGGCAAGTGAACGGAAGCTGCCGCTGCTGCTGTCGCGCTCGCGCAGACGCTTGCCCTGATGGTTCCTGCGATACAACACCCGGATGCCGCCACGTGTCGGCGACAGCGGCGCGTTGCGAAAACCATGGGCCACCGGGTCATCGGCACCGGCCGCGTGCGCGGGCTTGAGCTTGATCCCGTTGGCGCCATTCGGCAGCGGCATGTTGGCGGCTGCCGGCCCGGCACTTGCAGGTGGCAACACGGCACCGTGTCCGCTCACGTGATCAGGATCAGCGGGGGAAACCGACTGCGTGCCGAACATGCCGCGCACGCCGGGATCGCCCGCCTCGCCGGTGCCGAAGATGGCGCCATCAAAACGTATCCACATCTGCATCAGGCCGATAGCCCGGGTCAGGAACTGGTCGGGTGACGCATATTCCGCCAGGGCATACAAATCCCTGATGGTGCTGGCGAACGCTTGCATGGTGCCTCCTCTGTCTCAATGCCCGGGCTGGGGGGCGGGAAAGGCATGCGATGAACGGATTTTTTAATTGACAGTTGAATTTTATTTAATTGCTAACATTAAAGCCAAGCAGTTTTCGAACAATATTGTTGTTAATCGACCAAACCGCATGGCTTTTCTGAAGGAAACGAAAACTTGGGGATGAGACGACTACGGGCATGAATGTCAGTTTTTGTGACACCGGCTTACCGGGGATGCATCATGTCAATGTTGCTTGGCAAAAACTTCTGCATGTCTGATGGCGGTCGCGCGCTGCCGGCATCGGGCTTGCCGGAAATCGGTGTGCGGCAGGTGCAGGCAGGTATCATCTTGCGCTTGGAACGATAACCACAGGCCGCTGCCCTGCCACGATGCTTTGCATGAAGCCTTCGACAATGCCTTCGACTGACCTGCCCCTGACCGCCTTGCCGGAATATGCCGCCCTTGAGCGCCATGCATCGCTGGTACGGCACTGGCAGTTGCGCGAGTTGTTCGCGCAGGACGCGCAGCGTGCGTCACGCTTCACACTGGAAGCGGCCGGGCTGTGCCTCGATTATTCGAAATCCCATATCGATGCGCAGGCGATCGACCTGCTGGCCGACTTCGCCCGCGCGCAGCAGCTGGAGACGCTGCGCGATGCGATGTTCAAGGGCGAAGCCATCAACCTCAGCGAACAGCGCCCGGCTCTGCACACCTTGCTGCGCGTGCCGCGCGGCACCCGTTTCATGCTCGACGGCGTCGACGCGGCGGCTGAGGTGCACCGCGTGCTGGACCAGATGGCCACGTTCTGCGACGCGGTACGCAGCGGCGCATGGAAGGGCTACGACGGACAGCCGATCACGGACGTGGTCAATATCGGCATAGGCGGCTCGGACCTCGGCCCGGTGATGGGCGTGCATGCGCTGCGCCCGTATGCGCAGCCGGGACTGCGGCTGCACTTTTTGTCCAACGTCGATGGCCATGCGCTGGAAGCCTTGCTGCCTGCGCTGGATCCGCGCACAACGCTGGTCATTGTGTCGTCGAAGTCCTTCACGACGCGCGAGACCATGGCCAATGCGCATGCGATGCGGCGCTGGTTCCTGCAGCAGGCCAGCGAACAGGACCTCGCGCGGCACTTCGTCGCCGTGTCGACCAATGCTGACGAAGTCGCGCGCTTCGGGATCGCCGTGGCGAACATGTTCCCGTTCTGGGACTGGGTCGGCGGACGTTACTCGGTCTGGTCTGCGATCGGGCTGTCGCTGATGCTGTCCATCGGCCCTGCGCATTTCCGCGACTTCCTCGCTGGCGCCCATGCAATGGACGAGCATTTCCGCACGGCGCCGCTGCCGCAGAACATGCCGGCGCTGCTCGGCATGCTGGGCTACTGGTACCGGCAATTCTTCCACACGACGTCACTGCTGATCGCGCCCTATCATCAGGACCTGCACCTGTTCCCGGCCTGGCTGCGCCAGCTGGAAATGGAGAGCAATGGCAAGGATGTGACGCGCGACGGTCATCCAGTGCAGACACCGACCTGCCCGGTGGTCTGGGGCAGTGTCGGCACCAATGGCCAGCATGCGTACTTCCAGCTGATCCATCAGGGCACCGATCTGATACCGGTCGACTTCATCGCCGCGTTGAAACCGATGCATACGCACATCGACCAGCACAAGATGCTGCTGGCGAATTGTTTTGCGCAGGCCGAAGCCTTGATGAATGGCACGGCGGGCCAGCAGCTGCCGCCGCATCGCAGTTTCGACGGCAACCGGCCCAGCAACATGCTGCTGATGCAGCAGCTGACGCCGGCGGCGCTCGGCGCCTTGCTCGCGCTATATGAGCACAAGACCTTCGTGCAAGGCATTCTGTGGAACATCAACAGCTTCGACCAGTGGGGCGTGGAGCTCGGCAAGACGCTGGCCGCGCAAATCCAGTCCGAGCTCGATGACTCCGCCACCGCGGCTGCGCATGACAGCTCGACCGCTGCGCTGGTGGCGCGCGCGCGGGCTGCACTGAAGTAAGCGTCGCGCTTTCCCATGCTCAAGCGCAGGCGACACCGCCGCGCATGGGTAAAATAGCAGGCTTTCCACCCTATCCTGCTGCACGGCCCATCATGAACCAGCTCGAGCAACTGAAGCAGTACACGACCGTCGTCGCCGACACCGGTGATTTCCATGCGATGGAAGTCTTCAAGCCGCATGACGCGACCACCAATCCGTCGCTGATCCTGAAGGCCGTGCAGAAGCCCGAGTACCAGCCGCTGCTGGCCCACACCGTCGCCGCGCACAAGGGCAAGGGCATTGGCGAGATCATCGACCACCTGCTGGTGGCCTTTGGCCTGAAGATCCTCGCGATCATTCCGGGCCGGGTGTCGACCGAGACCGATGCGCGGCTGTCCTTCGACACCGAAGGCACGATCGCGAAGGGCCGTCACCTGATCGCGCTGTATGAGGCGGCTGGCATTGCACGCGAGCGCGTACTGATCAAGGTCGCATCGACCTGGGAAGGTATACGCGCAGCCGAAGTGCTGGAGCAGGAAGGCATACGCTGCAACATGACGCTGCTGTTCTCGTTGCCGCAGGCGATTGCCGCCGCCGACGCCGGCGCGCAGCTGATCTCGCCTTTCGTCGGTCGCATTCTCGACTGGTACAAGAAATCGACCGATCAGGAATACGCGGCCGCCGATGACCCGGGCGTGCTGTCGGTGCAGCGCATCTACCAGTACTACAAGAAATTCGGCTACAAGACCGAGGTAATGGGCGCCAGCTTCCGCAACACCGGCGAGATCCTCGAACTGGCCGGCTGCGACCTGCTGACCATCAGCCCGGAGCTGCTGCAAAAGCTGGCCGACAGCGATGCGCCGGTTTCGCGCAAGCTGTCGCCCAAGGCTGCGCAATCTACAACGCTCGAGCGGATCAGCTATGACGAGAAGTCATTCAGGCTGGCGCTGAATGAGGATGCGATGGCGACCGAGAAGCTGGCCGAAGGGATACGGCTGTTCTGTGCGGATGCGATCAAGCTGGAGCAGCTGGTGGCGCAACTCGCTTGAGCCGACTTCAGGTGTCGGCTATCCCTCGATGCCTTGCCTCTGACAGCAGATACGTTGATGCCAGCAAGCGCATGCTATCGACTTGCGAACCCGGAGGCATCATACTGACTTGCTGTACAAAGGCTGCGGCATACGCCAGGCACTCGGGACGGAAATAGGGCGATTTGTCTGGTAAAGCATAAGATGGGCTATTGCTCAATGTTGCGTAGGCTTTCGCGTATCGTTCAAAAGACCGACTGCCTTCGGCTGCCTGTTCTTCAGTCAATGCCTCCAGAGCAGGCACGATTACCTTGCGGCGATGCACAGCCTGTTGTTGAGGCAAAAGCTCGCGCAGCCTGTGCTCCAGAGCGCTGGCGACTGGACGAATGAATTCCTTCAGCTTGTTCAAGTAGTCTTCCGACACATGATCGAGCATCGAGAAGTCCCGGTCTCTCACCTTGTCCAGCAAGTGCTTGGCTAATTCCAGCGATTCAAGGGTACTTTGTGCGCGGCGGCTTGCTTCAGCACTGTAATTGAGCAGGTAATCAATGCTCTGGGATGACCCCGCTCCCGCAAATGTCTTGCCCGTGTCAGGCGATGCGTCGGTCATCACGATCCGCAAACCAGCAAACGCCTTCTCGATTTCGCCGCCCCTCATCGCTAACACTGCGCCAATGCAGGAGCATTGTGAATCGGAGAACTCGGGTATCGACCTCAGCTTTACTTTCCAAACCGGCAGGGGCGGGGGTGAAGGCGGTGCCTGGCGCGACGGATCCAGCGCAAGTTCGGCAGCCCCGTCCGGTTCCGCTGCGTCCAGCCTGACAAAGCTATTCGAAGATTTGATGATTTTTCTCGCTTGCTCGGGCTCACGATGCCAGCGCTGCAGATACTCCCATGCGGCCTTCTGATCGCCAGCCATATGACCTTCGATCGATTTGGCGTAATTCAGACAGTCCGTGCGCAGGTACTTGCTGCCCTCATGGATTTCGAAGGGCGTGTTTTCGTTTTGATGTTTGACGTAGTAATTGACGAACTCCTCAAAATCCAGCTGCCCGGGAGCTGTGCTGGCGAGCAGTTCTGCCTTGCGGAGCTTTTCGGCATCACGGACTGCTCGCTCCTCTCGCTCTCTGTCACGAATTTTCTGGTCCGCATGCGCATTGACTAATTCTTTTGCGGCGGTGACGAGGGATTGCTTGGACTCATCAAGCTTGGCCCCGCTGTGGACTAATGTACGTGCCTCTTCACAGATCTTTCTTGCGAACTCAACGCACTCCGGATCGGCGACAAACGTATCGACGTTCTCGCCCTTTTTCAGGGTATCGACATAGCAGTCGAATTTTTTTGCACCCGGCGGGTCGATTTTGACGTCTTGTACTGGGTCTGGAACATTGACTGGAATGGCGCCCAAGATCCCTAGTGCTGGAGGTTCCTGAAGCGGCGCTGGCATGGATGCTGGCTGGGACTCCAGCGTTGATGCTGGTTCAGCAACTGCAGGTGAATTTCCCGAAAACGTATAAATGGTCTTTGGCTGCTCCAGCCAGTCGGTGGACGGTTCGCTTTCCGTCATTTGCGTGGGTGATGCGCTCGGCTTCTCGTGAATGTTTTTCAGCGGGTCAGCCGATATATTCCTCTTGAAGAAAACCGACAGAATCGCATCGCGTGCCGAAGAGAACGCATTCGAGAACGCATCAAGCACTGGCTGGAAGAAACGTTTGACGCGCTGGAAGAAGGTTTTCGGCTTCGGCGGCTCGTCCGCTTTGACACGGTCGGGGATTGGATCAGGATCAAGCTCCAGCCTGACTGGCTCGTAACCACGCTCGCCACCAATTTTGCTCCCGGTCCGATCCATCGATGCACTCCCTCCCGAAGGCGCCGCGCGCACGGCATGCTTTCCTTGGTGAGGCTGGCATGAATGGGGTTCAGATCGGCCTGGGATTTAGTACAGCATCCATGCAAATCGACGGGTACTCACAACACCTTGTCGGCACGTAGCGCTTCGATCTGTTCGGCGCGGTATCCGAGAGCGGTCAATACCTGATCGGTATGCTCACCCAATTCCGGCCCCAGCCACCGGGTGCCACCCGGCGTCTCGGAAAACTTTGGCGTCACGGCCGGCAGCTTGACCGGCGAGCCGTCGCGGAATGCGTGCTGCTCGAACATCTTCCTCGCGAGGAACTGCGGATCCTGCAGCATGTCCTTCACCGAGTAGATCTTCGATACCGGCACATCGGCGGCTTTCAGCACCTCCAGTGCGCTGGCGATGTCGCGCCCGCTGCACCAGGCCTGGATCGCACCATCAATCTCGTCCACCCGTTGCACGCGGCCGGCGTTGTGCGCAACGCCGGGATCGTTCGCCAGATCATCGCGGCCGATCGCTGTCATCAGCCGCTTGAAGATCGCATCGCCATTGCCGGCGATGACGATGTTCTCACCGTCCGCCGTGGTGTAAGTGTTCGATGGCACGATGCCCGGCAATGCGCCGCCGGTGCGCTCGCGCACCACGCCCGCATGGTCGTACTCGGGCACCATCGACTCCATCAGGTTGAATACCGCTTCGTACAGCGCGACATCCACCATTTGCCCCTGTCCGGCGACGCATTCGGCACCGGTCTTGCCATTCCAGCGGCCGCCGGTGACATCACGATGGCGCAGCGCCATCAACGCGCCGAGCGCACCATGCAGCGCCGCGATCGAATCACCGATCGAGATGCCGATGCGCACCGGCGGCCGGTCCGCATGACCGGATACATAGCGTATGCCGCCCATCGACTCGCCGATCGCGCCAAAACCCGGCGCATCGCGCATTGGCCCGGTCTGGCCATAGCCGGACAGGCGTACCATGATCAACGCGGGATTGATCGCCTTCAGCTGCTCATAGCCGAGGTTCCATTTCTCGAGCACGCCGGGCCGGTAATTCTCGACCACGATGTCGGCATCGAGCGCGAGCTGGCGCGCGATGGCCTGCGCGCGCTCATCTTTCATGTTCAGCGTGATGCTCTTCTTGTTGCGGCTTTGCACGCTCCACCACAGCGAATTGCCATCCTTGAGCACGCGCCATTGGCGGATCGGATCGCCGCCGTCGGGTGCCTCGACCTTGATGACCTCGGCGCCGAATTCGGCCAGCAAGCGGGTGCAGAACGGGCCGGCAATCAGCGTGCCGAGCTCAAGGACCTTGATGCCGGCCAGCGGGCCGGTGGTCTTGTGGGGAACTTCCATGGATGCCTCAGCGTGCGCACGAATGGCGCGTATCAGGTAACTGCTTCAGGACTTGTTTCGGATCGTGTTTCAGGTCGAGCGACGGTCCAGCATTGCGCGCGCAATCGTGCCTGCGTCGACGTATTCGAGCTCGCCGCCGACCGGCACGCCACGCGCAAGGCGGCTCACCTTCAGCCCGCGCGCCTTCAGCGTTTCGCTGATGTAGTGTGCCGTTGCTTCACCTTCATTCGTGAAATTGGTCGCCAGCACCACTTCGGTGACGATGCCATCGGTGGCGCGCGAGATCAGCTTTTCCAGATGCAGGTCTTTCGGACCGACGCCATCAAGCGGCGACAGCCTTCCCATCAGCACGAAGTACAAACCTTTGTACGTCAGGGTCTGCTCGATCATCAATTGATCGGCCGGCGTCTCGACCACACACAGCAGCGTCGCGTCGCGCTTGGGGTCGATACAGGTCTCGCAGACCTCGTGCTCGGTGAAGGTATTGCAGCGTGCGCAGTGATGGATACGGTCGACCGCCTGCGCCAGCGCGCGCGCCATCAGAGCCGCGCCCTCGCGGTCATGCTGCATCAGGTGGTAGGCCATGCGCTGCGCAGACTTCGGTCCCACGCCCGGCAGGCGGCGCAATGCCTCGGTCAGGAAATCGAGGCTCGAGGGTGTCTTCACGTTGGTGCGGTGGTTTGTCTTGGGGATGGCCTGGCGCCTGCCTACTTGAAGGACGCCAGGCCCGGGATCAGAACGGCAGCTTGAAGCCCGGCGGCAGCGGCAAGCCGGCGGTCAGCGAGGCCATCTTCTCTGACGACGTGGCTTCTGCCTTGCGCACCGCATCGTTGAACGCAGCAGCGACGAGGTCTTCCAGCATGTCCTTGTCATCGCCGAGCAGTGACGGATCGATGGTCACGCGCTTGACGTCGTTCTTGCAGGTCATGAGGACCTTCACCATGCCGGCACCGGCCTGGCCTTCGACCTCGATATTGGCCAGCTGCTCCTGCGCCTTTTTCATGTTGTCCTGCATCGCCTGCGCCTGCTTCATCAGGCCGGCCAGCTGTCCCTTCATCATGGTGCGCTCCTCGGTAGTCTCAGTAAATCGGTTGATCGACGAATCGTGTCGGTGGTCGTGTCGGTGGTCGTGGCAGTGGCCCGCATGCGGTCAGACAGGGCGTATGGAACCCGGCACGATGGTCGCGCCGAATTCCCGCATCAGCGATTGCACGAACGGGTCTTCCTGCAAGGTCAGTTCAGCCTGTCGCTGGCGCTCGGCCTGCTCGGCCACGTCAGCGGCATGCGCGGTGCAATTGACTGCACCGATCTCGGTCGCCAGCCTGACCGGCTTGCGGTAATACTGCTCGAGCGCTGCGGCCAATTTATCGGCGCTGCCCGCGCTCAGCAGCGTATCAACCGGCACGCGCAACTTGATCGTGACCGCATCGGTGGTGTCATCGTAAGCCAGGAGCTCGCTCTGCATTGCCAGTTGTTGCGGCACGCCGCGCAAGGGCAGGGTCCTCATCAGCGCCGGCCAGTCGATGGCATGGGCGGAAGGCTCGGGCGCGCTCAGCGGCGCGCGCGATTCAGTTTTTTTTTGAGCCGGGTCGCCATTGGCGACCGTGGGAGCATCGAGCCCGAAGAAATCATCATCGACTGGCGGTGGCGGCGCGGCCTTCGCCTTGCTGCTGCGTGCGGCAGCCAGCGCGGCCATCGCCGGACTGGTCGAACGGGCGGCGGGCGGCGGTGTCACGGTGCCGGAAGATGGTGCGACTGGTGCGACTGGTGCGACCATCGATGCCGCAGGCGGCGTGGACAGGCCGAACGCATCGATGTCCTCCGGCTCGCCCTGCTGGCTGACCGGCATTGCGGCCGGCGCCGGTGCTGCGGCAGGCACTGCAGCGGAAGCTACCGGCGCAGCGGCGACGCTGGCAGCGGCCGGGCGCGCCGCCTGCAGCGCGGCACTGGCCGGCCTGGCCACCGCGGGCCGTGCGGCTGAATCGACACTTGCCGATGCCGACGACGCCGGCGCAAACGCCAGCATGCGCAGCAGCGTCATCGTGAAGCCGGCATATTCGTCGGGCGCAAGGCCCAGCTCATGACGGCCATGGACGACGATCTGGTAGTTCAGCTGCACGTCCTCTGGCGAAAACACGCCGGCCAGGCGCAGGATGTCCTCGCGCTCCGGCAAATCATCGGGCACGGCAGACGGCACCGTCTGTGCAATCGCCACGCGATTGAGCAAGGTGCCCAGGTCTTGCAGCGCCGCGCTCCACGACAGGCTGCGCGCGGCCATCTCGTCGGCCACCGCCAGCAGCGCGGCGCCGTCTTGCGCGGCCAATGCATCGAGCAGCTGCACCAGATAGGTATGGTCAAGTGCGCCCAGCATGCCCTGCACCGCGTCCAGCGTGACCTTGCCGGCGGCATACGCAATTGCCTGGTCTGTCAATGACAGCGCATCACGCATCGAACCCTGCGCGCCCTGCGCCAGCAGGCGCAGCGCCGGTGGATCGAACGCGATCTGCTCCTGGCCGAGGATGTTTTCCAGATGGGACACGATGTGGCCCGGCGCCATCTGCTTCAGGTTGAACTGCAAGCAGCGCGACAGAACGGTCACCGGGATCTTTTGCGGGTCGGTGGTCGCGAGGATGAATTTCACATGCTCGGGCGGCTCTTCCAGCGTCTTCAGCATTGCATTGAACGCGTGGCTGGTCAGCATGTGCACTTCATCGATCATGTAGACCTTGAAGCGCGCATTCGATGGCGCATAGATCGCCTGCTCGAGCAGCTGCGCCATTTCATCGACGCCGCGGTTCGATGCCGCATCCATTTCGATGTAATCGACGAAACGGCCCGCGTCGATCGCGACGCACGCCTCGCACTGGCCGCAGGGCTGCGCAGTGATGTCACCGCTGCCGTCGGCACCCTGGCAATTCAGCGACTTCGCGAGAATACGCGACAGCGTGGTCTTGCCGACGCCGCGGGTACCGGTGAACAAATAGGCGTGGTGCAGGCGTTTCTGCTCCAGCGCATGCGTGAGCGCGCGCACGACGTGTTCCTGCCCGACCAGGCTGTCGAAATTCTTCGGGCGGTATTTGCGGGCAAGAACCTGATAAGACATGTCCGGCGCTTCTATGGCAAGAGCACCATTTTACCTGACACGGGAAAGCGCTATCCTTCTGCAAGGAAGCCCGGGACTGCAAGGAGTTCTAGCGTGCACTGGCCCACTCATCAGGTCACCAACCAGCCGCCACCGCTGGCCGGCATCAACCTGTTCGACAGCGACCCGGCGCTGGTGGCGGCCGTGCGGCGCGAGGGGACGGATACCGCGGATACCGCGGATACCACGGGCACCAAGCGTATGCGCGCGCCCGGGCCGGCACTGCACGCCAGCCTGAGCCGGCTTGGCAGCATCATTTACAGCCCGGAATCACAGGCGCTGGCCGAGCAAGCCAACCACCATGCACCGGCGTTGGCGACGCATGACCGCCATGGCCACCGCGTCGATGCGTTGCGCTTCGACCCGGCCTGGCATGCACTGCTTGGCCTGTTGCGCGCCAGCGGGCTGCACGCACGTGCGTGGCAACAGCCCGGCCCGGGCGCGCAGGTGGCCCGGGCTGCGGCTTTCTATCTGCATGCGCAACTGGAAGCAGGTTCGCTGTGCCCGGTGACCATGACCTTCGCCGCCCTGCCTGTGTTACGGCACGAGCGCTGGTTCGCTGCCATTGCCGACAAGCTGACCGCAGAAACACATGACCCGCGCGACCTGCCGATCAACGCGAAGACTGCCATCCTGATCGGCATGGGCCTGACAGAAAAACAGGGCGGTTCCGACTTGCGCGGCACCCAGTCCGAGGCCCGACCCGTGAACACGGCAGGACGCGGCGAGCGCTACTTGCTGACGGGTCACAAGTGGTTCTTCTCGGCGCCGCAATGTGACGCGCACCTCGTGCTGGCCAACAGTGATGGCGGCCTGTCGGCGTTTTTTGTGCCGCGCTGGCGCGATGACGGCAGCAAGAATGCCGTACTGATACAACAATTGAAGGACAAGCTCGGCAATCGCTCGAATGCAAGTGCGGAAGTCGAGTTCATCGATGCCGATGCGGTACTGGTCGGCGAGCCCGGGCGCGGCATCGCAACACTGGTCGAGATGGCGAATACCACCCGGCTCGATTGCGCGATTGCCAGTGCCGCGCTGATGCGGATCGCGCTGGTACAGGCCATCCACCATGCACGGCACCGGGTCGCGTTCGGCCGGCCGCTGGTCTCGCAGCCGCTGATGATGAATGTGCTGGCCGACCTCGCGCTGGAATCGCAGGCGGCGATGCTGCTGGTGTTGCGGATCGCACGCGCGATCGACTGCGGCGATACGGCGTTCGTGCGACTGCTGACGCCGGCCGCGAAATTCTGGATCTGCAAGCGCGCAATCGGCTTCACGGGCGAGGCGATGGAAGTCCTCGGCGGCAATGGCTATGTCGAGAGCGCGCCGCTCGCGCGCCTGTATCGCGAGGCGCCGGTCAATTCCATCTGGGAAGGCTCGGGCAATGTGATGTGCGTCGACATGCTGCGAGCCGCGCAACACGACGAGAATACCGTCGACGCGCTGCTGTCGGCGCTGTCGGCCACGCTGGCCGGCCACCCTGAATGGAAAGCGATGATTGCCGGCTTGCGGCGCGACCTGCGCTTGCCGCGACCGGAACAGGAAAGGCTCGCGCGACGGATCACGCAGCGCCTGGTGCTGGCACTGCAGGCATCATTGATGGCCGCGCATGCAGGCGAGGTAGCGGCTTCCGCCTTCCTGGCGAGCCGGCGCGATGCCGATCACGGGCAAGTTGCCGGCCTGCTCGATGGCAGCACCGATGATTGCGCACGCATCATTGCCGACGCGTACAAAGACTGAAAACACAGGGAAGAAACGACAGAAGAGGCGAGCCTTGTCTGCGGCACTTGCGGGAAATGGCTGTGGCTGCTTCGTTCCCGACCTGACCAGGTTGACCATGCCACAATGCGCAGGGGCCCGCCAGCCATGATTTTAACAGCAAAGCCCCCTGCGGCTCAGCGCGATTCAGGTGGCGCACTCAGAATCCGAGCTGCTGCCAGATCTGGTCCACCCTCGCCTTCACATCGTCATCCATCGTGATCGTGCGGCCCCACTCACGCGAGGTCTCGCCCGGCCACTTGTTGGTGGCATCGATGCCCATCTTGCTGCCCAGCCCGCTGACCGGCGACGCAAAGTCAAGATAATCAATCGGCGTGTTGTCGACCAGCGTGGTGTCGCGCACCGGGTCGACGCGGGTCGTGATCGCCCAGATCACTTCCTTCCAGTCGCGGATGTTCACGTCCTCGTCGACGACCACAATGAACTTGGTGTACATGAACTGCCGCAGGAAGCTCCAGACGCCGAACATCACGCGCTTCGCATGGCCCGGGTAAGACTTCTTCATCTGCACCACCGCCATCCGGTAGCTGCAGCCTTCGGGCGGCAGGTAGAAATCGGTGATCTCGGCAAACTGCTTCTGCAGCAGCGGCACGAAGACTTCGTTCAGTGCCACGCCCAGCACCGCGGGCTCGTCCGGCGGCTTGCCTGTATAGGTGGAGTGATAGATCGGGTCGCGCCGCATCGTGATGCGGTCGACCGTGAACACCGGGAACCAGTCCTGCTCGTTGTAATAGCCGGTGTGGTCGCCGTACGGACCTTCGAGCGCGTGCTCGTAACCGGTGGCCGGGTATGGCGGCGCCCCCTCGGGTGCATCGGGATGCTGGCCGACATCCTCGGCATAGATATGCCCTTCGAGCACGATCTCGGCCGAGGCCGGCACCCGCAGCTCGCTGCCGATGGCCTTCACCAGTTCGGTACGGCTGCCGCGCAGCAGGCCGGCGAACTGGTACTCCGACAGGCTGTCGGGCACCGGCGTCACCGCCCCTAATATCGTGGCCGGGTCTGCGCCGAGCGCCACCGCGATCGGATAAGGCTGGCCCGGGTGCTTCAGGCAGTGCTCGCGGAAGTCGAGCGCGCCGCCGCGGTGTGCAAGCCAGCGCATGATCAGCTTGTTACGACCCGCCACCTGCTGCCGGTAGATGCCCAGGTTCTGGCGCTTCTTGCTCGGACCCTTGGTGATCACCAGTCCCCAGGTAATCAGCGGTGCGACATCGCCGGGCCAGCAGTGCTGTATTGGCAGGCGCGACAGGTCGACGTCCTTGCCCTCCCAGACGATCTCCTGGCAAGGAGCCGAGCGCAGCTCGCGCGGCGCCATGTCCCACACCGCCTTCACCAGTGAACCGAGGCCCATCACATCCTTGATGCCCTTTGGCGGCTCGGGCTCTTTCAGCATCGACAGCAGCTGCCCGATCTGCCGCAGCTCGCCGACATCGTTGGCACCCATGCCAAGCGCGACGCGACGCGGCGTGCCAAACAGGTTGCCAAGCACGGGCATGCTGTGGCCGGTCGGTTGCATAAACAATAGTGCGGGACCGCCGGCGCGCAATGTGCGATCGCACAACTCGGTCATCTCCAGATGCGGGGAAACCGGGATCGGCACCTCGGTGAGCTCGCCAGATTGTTTTAATTTGGCAATAAAATCCCGCAAATCGGAATATTTCATCGGTAATTGACTTTTTTCAAAGTGAAAGCAGCTTGCCAGCTATGGCCTGGCAAGTTCCTGATTTTACTGGATATTGTTACAGTGGAACGCGAATTTCATAACAAATGGTTATAGCTTTCAGGTTTTCCAGTATTGACTGGATATAAACCCCTACCTACAATCCGCCCAAGTTTTTTTAAGGCGGCTGGTCAGTCAGGGGTACCGGCCAGAGACCGGCAAGGTCAGGCCGCCGCGTACCAAGGGGACCGACCCGCCGGGCATTGTAGAGATTGTTGAGCCCAAGGTCAGACTTTCGTCCCCGAAAAAAGATTGCTGGAGCCACCATCAACGGTGGCCGACAAAGGCAACACCGGCGTCTGCCGCCAGCAGCATCAGGCAGACGAGTTTTGTAGTCTCGCGGTGAATTGAAGCACGAAGCACGCTTGCAATTGGCCTCAGCTCAGAGCGCCTGACAAAACGTGAGTGCAGACTTGTCATGTATGCAACGGAGAATGCACATGACCGGGATGAAGCACTTGGGTTTTGCCAGTCGCTTTGAGGGCCGCGATGATTCAGGAGGTAACATGAATAATCGATCGAGATTGACAGCGTTGGTCGGTGCGGAGCATTTGTCCTCCAAGTACCTGGCATCCAGCGAAGTAAATATCGACCCTGCGCCCAGTCTCTGGGTGCAGGCCCAACGCGCGATCATGGGTCTCGGCATCGCCGCCATGGTCGCCCTCGCCGTCATGTTCGTTCGTCCCGAACTGCTTGACGACCTGAAGGCGCTGTCGCCGTTCTGGAACGCCGACAGCGAACAAATGGAACAACGCGAACTCGCGTTCGCCGACATGCTGGAGCTGCCGCAGCGCTCCATCCCCGCCGATGCGGTGACCGACGACGCGGTGACGGCGCCATCGAGCAAGGAACAGCAGCGCGTCACGCAGTGGCTGGCCAAGCGCTACCGTATCGCCGGCAGCGCCAGCAAGATGCTGGTCGATGCCGCGTACGAGTCGGCACAGACGGTGAAGCTCGACCCATTGCTGATCCTCGCGGTGATGGCGATTGAATCGCGCTTCAATCCGTTCGCGGAAAGCTCGGTCGGCGCGCAAGGCCTGATGCAGGTGATGTCCAAGGTCCACCATGACAAGTTCAGCGATCACGGCGGCATGAATGCCGTGCTGAACCCGGCTGCCAATATTCAGGTGGGCGCGCAGATCCTGAAGGACATGATCCGCCGCTCGGGTTCGGTCGAGTCCGGCCTGAAGCTGTACGTCGGTGCCGGCAACATGGAAACCGATGGCGGCTATGCCGGCAAGGTGATGGCCGAACATGCACGTCTGCAGGCGGTTGCCGCCGGCAAGCGCGTGCCGACCTTCACACCGCAACCGCAGCCGGAGTCGGTGCGCGAGGCCGCAGCCGAGGTCGCGCCGGCATCCAGGCATCACGCGGAGCACGAGCCGGCCTGACGCTGAACCCATCACGCTGTGAACAACAAAGGAGCCGATGGCTCCTTTGTTCTTTGTGCGTATCGCGCTGAGCAATGAGCGCTTAGCGATGATACTCAGGCCTTGCCGAAATAAGTGCGCAGCCGCGCGACGGCCTCTTTCAGGTTGTCCATGGATGTCGCATACGAGATGCGCAGGAAGCGATGCGCGGCGGCGCTGCCGAAGTCCAGCCCCGGTGTCAGCACGACGCCGGTCTTGTCGAGCACATCGCGAGCGAGCTGGTCCGAGTCATCGCTCAGCGCGCTGCAATCGGCATACACATAGAACGCGCCATCCGGCATCACCGGGATCTGCAGTCCCAGCGCCAACAACTCCGGCACCAGGTAATCACGACGGTTCTGGAATTCCTGCCGGCGCGCCTCGACAATCGCGAGCGTCTCGGGCCGGAAGCATGCCAGTGCCGCATGCTGCGCGATACTGGATGCGCAGATAAAGAAATTCTGTGCGAGCTTCTCGATGGCCGGCATCATCGCCGGTGGCACCACCAGCCAGCCCAGTCGCCAGCCGGTCATGTTGAAGGTCTTCGAAAAGCTGTTGATGACGATCATATCCTCGCCCTGCGACAGCGCCGTCTGTGGCTTGGCGCCATAGCTGATGCCTTGATAGATCTCGTCAACCAGTGCAAAACCGCGATGGCGTCGCACCACGGAAAGCAGGCGTGCGAGCTCATCCGGCAGGATCGAGGTACCAGTAGGGTTCGACGGCGATGCCAGCAGCACGCCCCGGGTGCGCGCTGTCCAGTGTGACTCCACCATGGCCGCCGTCAGCTGGAAGCGCTCGTCCGGGCCACTCGGAATCAGCATCGGCTTGCCATTGAACGCGGCAATGAAATGGCGATTGCACGGATAGCTCGGGTCCGGCATCAGCACTTCGGCGTCACGCTCGACCAGTGCCGCGCAGGCCAGCAGCAGCGCGGCCGATGCACCGGCGGTGACGACGATGCGTTCAGCCGGCACATGGACGCCAAAAGCTTGCTGATAATGGCCCGAGATCGCCTTGCGCAGCTCGGGCAGGCCGAGCGCCGGGGTGTAGCGCATCGCCGCGCCGGACGCGAGCGCGGCCTGTGCCGCATCCAGCACCGGCTGCGGCGGTGGGAAGTCGGGCTCGCCGATGCACATCGGTATCACCGAACGGCCAGCCTTTTCCAGTTCGGCGGCGCGCTTGAGCACCTCCATCACATGGAAGGGCGCGATCTCGTCGAGACGGGCAGCGAGCGTGAAATCCATGGGGTGAATCAGCGGGCGGCGTTGACCTCGGTCGCGCGCACGGTCGCGGCCAGCTTGTCGAGCACGCCGTTGACGTATTTGTGGCCATCGATGCCGCCAAAGGACTTGGTCAGTTCGACCGCCTCGTTGATCACCACCTTGTACGGAATCTCGAGATGGTGCTTCAGCTCATAGGCGCCGATCAACAGCGCCGCGTGCTCGACCGGCGACAGTTGCGCGATGCCGCGGTCGATCAGTGGCACCAGTTCTTCGCGCAAGCTGCCGGCGTCGCGAATCGCGCCATGCAGCAATGCATTGAAATGCTCGGCATCGGCCTTGTCAAAGCCGTGCGCATCGCGGATGTGCGCATCGATCGCGCCCGCATCCTCGGCATTCAGCAACCACTGGTACAGGCCCTGGAGCGCAAACTCGCGCGCGCGATGGCGCGGCGTGCGGCTCTTGTTCGGGTTGGCGTGTTGGGATTTCGTACTGCTCATGATGGACCTTGATTGTTTACTCTTCGTCGGCGTCGTCAGCCAGCTCTTCCATCGCAGCGACCAGGTTCGCCATCTCGACCGCGCAGCGCGCCGCCTCCGCGCCCTTGACGGCCATGCGCACCTCGGCCTGCTCGTCATTCTCGGTGGTCAGCACCGCGTTCGCGATCGGAATGCCGAAATCAAGGCCGATGCGGGTGATGCCGGAGCCGGATTCATTCGATACCAGCTCGAAATGGTAAGTCTCGCCACGGATCACCGCGCCCAGCGCGATCAGCGCGTCGAACTGGCCCGACTCGGCCATCTTCTGCAGCGCCAGCGGGATCTCGAGTGCGCCCGGCACGGTCACCAGCAGCACATCCTGGTCTTCCACGCCGAGACGCTTGAGTTCGGCCACACAGGCCGCGGTCAGGCCGTGGCAAACATCTTCATTGAAGCGCGCCTGGACGATGCCGATGCGCAGCCCGCTGCCATCGAAATCCGGTTCATAGGTACCTACGCTCATGCTTCCTCCTGGGTCGCGCGCTTGTCTGATGACATCGCACGCTTGATTGATGGGTCTGTCAGTGCACCGGCATGCTTGCCGGTCACTGCGCCGGGCTGGCCTGGTAGCCAGTCACCTCGAGGTTGAAGCCCGTCATCGACGGCATCTTGCGCGGGTTCGCCAGCAGCTTCATCTTGCGCACACCGAGCTCGCGCAGGATTTGCGCGCCGATGCCGTAGGTGCGCAAGTCCATGCGCGCCGCACGCGGCGGCGTCGCCGGCTGTTCGCTTTTGTCTGTTCGCTTGTCCGACTGCGCGAGCGCCGTGAATTGCGCAAACATCTGCTCGGCCGATTCCTCGCAATTGAGCAACACGATCACGCCGCGCTCGGCCGCCTGGATCGCTGCCATGGCTGCGGCCATGTTCCATGAATGGGTGGTCGCGCGCGTCTCCAGCATGTCCAGCACCGACACCGGCTGATGCACGCGCACCAGCGTTTCCAGTTCGGGCTGTATCGTGCCATGCACCAGCGCCAGATGGGCGCCGCTGCTGGGCTTGTCGCGGAAGGCGATCGCATGGAAGCTGCCGTGCGCGGTATGCATCGCACGCTCGGCGACGCGCTCGACGATGCTCTCGGTCTGGCTGCGGTAATGAATCAGGTCGGCAATGGTGCCGATCTTCAGGCCATGGATCTGCGCAAATTCGATCAGGTCGGGCAGGCGTGCCATGGTGCCGTCATCCTTCAGGATCTCGCAGATCACGGATGCCGGCGTCAGCCCGGCCAGCTCGGCCAGGTCGCAACCGGCCTCGGTATGACCGGCGCGCATCAGCACGCCGCCCTTCTGCGCGCGCAGCGGGAAGATGTGGCCCGGCTGCACGATATCGGCCGGCTTCGCATGGCGCGCAACGGCAACCTCGATGGTGCGCGCGCGGTCGGCAGCGGAGATGCCGGTCGTGACGCCTTCGGCGGCTTCGATGGATACCGTGAAATTGGTGCCGAACGAGGTGCCGTTACGGCTGGTCATCATCGGCAGCGCCAGCTGCTCGCAACGCTCTTCGGTCAGCGTCAGGCAGATCAGGCCGCGGCCATGCTTGGCCATGAAGTTGATCGCTTCGGGCGTGACGAATTCGGCGGCCAGTACGAGGTCGCCCTCGTTCTCGCGGTCTTCCTCGTCGACGAGAATGACCATGCGGCCGGCGCGCAGTTCGGCAATGATTTCCTTGGTGCTTGAGAGTGACATGGGGGCGATTCCGGAAAGGTCGGCCATTTTAAAGGATTTCCGGTCCCGCCCCGCGCTTCCAGGGCGCATGCCAATGTACTAAGCCGGCCCGCGCCTCCCCTGTCAGACCGCCCTGCGACTGCGTCAGCGCGTGAGGCTGGTGGCCGACAGCATGCGCTCGACGTAGCGCGCGATCAGGTCCACTTCGAGGTTCACCCGCTTGCCGGCCTTCAGGTGCTTCAGCGTCGTGACTTCGATGGTGTGCGGGATCAGGTTGATCGAGATGGTGCAGCCGGCCGCGCTGTCAGCCACGCTGTTGACGGTCAGCGACACGCCATTGACCACGATCGAGCCCTTGTAGGCCAGGTACTTCGCCAGCGATGCGGGCGCCAGGATGTCCAGTTTCCATGATTCGCCGACCGGTTCGAAATGCGTGACCTCGCCCAGACCGTCCACATGGCCGGAGACCAGATGGCCACCGAGGCGCTCGGCCAGCGTCAATGCCTTTTCGAGGTTCACCTCACCCGGCGCATCGAGGCCGACCGTGCAATTGAGGCTTTCGCGCGAGACATCCACCGTGAAACTGTCGTCGGTCTTGCTGGTGACGGTCATGCACGCGCCGTTGATCGCGATCGAGTCGCCCAGCGCGACATCGGCCAGCGGCAGCGCGCCGGCGTGCACATGCAGCCTGACGCCGGCATGGCCGTCCGTGCCGAGGGGTTCGAGGGAAGTGATGCGGCCCAGCGCCGCGACGATACCGGTGAACATGGAGGGATTCCGTCAGTGTAGTTCAGTGTTTCAGCGCCAATCAGGGCGAATCAGGGGCGTGGCGGGAGCGCTCGCCAACGGGGATATTAATCGGTCTGCCGCGCCAGCACACGCGCACGCAACCTGAGGTCGGGACCGAGTTGCGCGACGTCGATGAATTCGAGCGCGATACGGCCGGACAGGTCCTGCAGTTCGGGCAGGTTCGCCAGCCCCTGCGACGGCCCCAGCAGGCAGGGCGCAACATACAGCAGCAGTTCATCCACGCAGCCGGCGCGCAGCAGTGAGCCATTCAGCTTGGTGCCGGCCTCGATATGCAGTTCGTTGATCTGGCGCCGGCCCAGCTCGCGCATCAGCGCATCGAGGTGGACCTTGCCGGCCTCATTGGGCAGCACGATCACGTCGTGCCCGGCTGCACGCAACGCCGCTTCACGCGCCTCATCGGGCAGGGCCGCGAAGATCCAGCTGCCGCCGCCCTGCAATACCCTCGCCGAAGGCGAGATCTCCAGCTTGCTGTCGACGATGATGCGGCGTGGCTGGCGCGGCGTCTGCACCGCGCGCACGTTGAGCTGCGGATCATCCTGCTGCACGGTGCCGATGCCGGTCAGGATCGCGCAGGCCTGCGCGCGCCATGCATGGCCATCATCGCGCGCCGCCGACGAAGTGATCCACTGGCTCTGGCCATTGTTCAGCGCAGTGCCACCATCGAGGCTGGCCGCGATCTTCATCCGCACCCAGGGCCGACCATGCTTCATTCGGTGCAGGAAGCCGATGTTCATGTCGGCAGCTTCATCGGCCAGCACGCCGACATCGACCGCGATACCAGCGGCACGCAGCCGCGCGATGCCCTCCCCGGCCACCAGCGGATTCGGATCCTCAAGTGCGGCGACCACCCGTGCCATGCCCGCAGACACCAGCGCATCGCAGCACGGCGGCGTGCGGCCGTGGTGGCTGCAAGGCTCGAGCGTCACATACGCGGTGGCGCC
>JACCDH010028162.1_pt1 | contig 31127 bp, 30 predicted proteins | sample 7442481 | NCBI WGS metagenome assembly JACCDH01 (sample SAMN15323433, study PRJNA562643) | freshwater metagenome | isolation source: river surface water | place: USA:Blue River Watershed | collected 2017-08-15
AAGATCTCCAGTGGCGAAGGTGTGGAGCGTACGTTCCAAACTTACAGCCCCGTGATCGCCAGCATCGAAGTCAAGCGTCGCGGTGATGTTCGTCGCGCCAAGCTGTACTACCTGCGTGACCGCAGCGGCAAGTCGGCCCGTATCAAAGAAAAGTTGCCACAGCGCAAAGCAGCTCCTGCTGCCCAAGCGTAAAGCCTTTTCGGCCCATGAAAAAACCGCCCGGGTTTGCGCCCAGGGCGGTTTTTTTATGGTCAGAGCCCGGTTTTGGCGCCGGGCTCTGAAGCGGGATCAACCGCGCGTGATTTTCAGGACGCGTGTACCGCCCCGTTTGCCAGCAGGGCCATCACCCGCAGCGCCGTGGGGCTTGAAGTTGCTGGCGCCAAATTGCTTCGGGCCACGTGCAAATTTGTCACCGGCTGCGCCACGGGGGGCTGGGCGAGCGGCATTGCGGTTGTCACTGCCGCGATCTTCCCAACGACCGCCACCTTGACGGGGGCTGTCATGGCGCGTGTCTTGTCGCGAGTCGTGGCGTGCATCTTGGCGGGGTGCGCCACGGTTATCGCCACGGTCCCAAGGGTGTGCCGGTGCCGCACGCTGTTCGAAGCGATCGCCACCGCGTGGCGCATCAAAACGGCCACCCTCTTTGCGAGAGTCAAAGCGCGGAGCCTCATCGCGGAAGTGACCACGCGGGCCGCGGTTGTCAAAACCACCGCCATCGCGATCACGGTTGCCCGCAAATTCACGACCGCCACCTGAGGGGCGACCCCCGCGGAAGCCGCCGCCTGCGTTGGCATAGTTGCGTTCGCCACCGAATCGGTCACCGCCACGGCCCATGGGCTTGCGGGCTTCGGGCATGCGAATTTTGGGCTCGAGGCCAGGAATGACTTCGGCTTTGAAGGGTTGGCGCGTGTAGGACTCGATGTCACCGATTTTGCGGCGGTCACGGAGTTCGGCAAAAGTCACTGCCAAACCATCGCGGCCGGCACGTCCGGTGCGGCCAATGCGGTGGGTGTAATCCTCGGCCTTCATGGGCAAACCGAAGTTGAAAACGTGCGTGATGGTCGGGACGTCAATGCCACGCGCGGCCACGTCGGTGGCCACCAAAATTTGCACCTGGCCATTGCGCAGCGCCATCAATCGGCGATTGCGCATGCCTTGGCTCAGTGCGCCGTGTAGGGCCACTGCAGAAAAGCCGTCTTGTTGGAGGTCAGCAGCCAAGCCATCGCATTCGATCTGGGTGCTGGAAAAAACTATCGCTTGGTCAATGGAGGCATCGCGCAACCAGTGGTCCAACATTTGGCGTTTGTGCTGTGCGTTGTCTGCCCAGAACAAAACTTGTTTGATGTTGTTGTGTTTTTCTTGCGGGTTGTCGATCTGGATCTTCTGCACAGAAGAGCCGCCGTCGTGCATCACGCGCATCGCCAGTTGTTGAATGCGCGGCGCAAAAGTAGCGCTGAACATCATGGTTTGGCGGCGCTGACTGGTCATGTCGTTGATGTCGGCCAAATCGTCAGAGAAGCCCAGGTCCAACATGCGGTCGGCTTCGTCGACCACCAAAAACTGCACTTGGTCCAACTTGATTTGCATGGAGCGCTGCAAATCGAGCAAGCGGCCGGGCGTGGCTACGACCAAGTTGGCGTTTTGGAGTTTGGCAATTTGCAATTGGTAAGGAATGCCGCCCACCACGTTGGCCACGCGCAAGCCACGGGTGTGTTTCACCAACTCGATGGCATCTTGTGCCACTTGTTGGGCCAACTCGCGGGTGGGGCACAAAATCAGCGCGCCTGGGGTGGGTGCCTTGAAGTTGCGTGGGTTGGTGGGGTCTTTGCGCTTGGCACGCTTGGGCGCGGGTGCGCCGTTGGCGGCCGCTTCGGCGCAGGCTTTTTCAAATTCAGCGCGATCGGCGGCGTCTTGCTCGGCCATTTGCTGGATCAGGGTGTGCAGCACGGGCAACAAGAAAGCAGCAGTTTTGCCACTGCCGGTTTGGCTGGACACCATCAAGTCGGTGTAGCCCTTCGATTTGCCATCTTTCGAGCCACCTGCCGTGGGCAGTGCCAGAGGAATCGCTCGTTGTTGAACCGCGGTGGGTTGTGTGTAGCCCAAATCGGCCACGGCTTGCACCAGTTCTGGGGCCAAGCCCAACTCAACGAAGCCATTGGGCACTTCGGGTGAAGCGGCCTCGTCAAGGGCGGCAGGCACAGGCGACTGAGCCGTCGCGTTTTCTGCAGCGGCGGCCATGATTTCAGTCGCCAAGTTTTTGGCGTGTGCGGCTTCGGCCGCCATAGAAAGGTGTTCGGCAGGCGATAAGTCGTCCTGCACTGTGTTCAAAGTGTCGGTCATGTGTAACTAGAAAAAACTCGCAAGGAACAACGGCCGCAAGAAATTGCACTGGCCGCTGGCACCGCAAGGTTGAAAAAACATCAACCATCAAACGGTGCTCGCGAGAGGCGCTGGGCATAAAGCCTGGCCGCTGAGAGTGACCCTATCGTTGGGTCAAGGCATGAAGGGCGATGTGTGAAACGCTGCACACCTGTGCAGAGAGCCTCGCATTATGGCACGAATCTGAAAAGTTGGCTAGGGTTTTCCCTGAATTTTTCACAACTGCAAGAAATGCTCTCGGTAGTGCAGCAATTCGTCGATGGATTCATGGACATCGGCCAGTGCGGTGTGTTTCTGTTGTTTTTTGAAACCCGCATACACCTCGGGCTTCCAACGGCGTGACAACTCTTTGAGCGTGCTCACATCCAGATTGCGATAGTGCAAAAAGGCTTCCAGCTTGGGCATGTATTTCACCAAAAATCGGCGGTCCTGACTGATGGTGTTGCCGCACAAGGGCGAGCTGCCTTTGGGCACATATTGGGCAATGAAGGCCATGATGGCGGCCTCGGCCTCGGCTTCGCTGGTGGTTGACGCTTTCACTTTGTCGATCAAGCCACTTTTGCCATGCGTGCCTTTGTTCCACGCGTCCATGCCGTTCAGCAGCGCGTCACTTTGATGAATGACCCAAACTGGCGCTTCAATGCGTGGCGTCAAATGCGGGCCCGTGACGATCACGGCGATTTCCAGCAAACGTTCTTTTTCAGGGTCTAAGCCGCTCATTTCGCAATCGATCCAGACCAAATTTTGGTCGGATTTGGGCAAGGGCAGGGCTTCGGTCACGGTGTTGGGCGGGTTCGATGTAGACATCTCGCCATTGTCGCCGATGCCACTGCCTCGGAGCATGCTTTCAATCTGCCCTACACTTTGCGCCCATGGATGCATCCCTCACTTTGACTTTGACGCTGGTGGTCGCCCTGTTGGCCAATGTCGCCCTGAAATTTTGGCTCAATTCACGCCACGTCAGGCATGTGGCCCAGCACCGGCCTGCTGTTCCTGCGGCTTACGCGCAGACGGTGTCTTTGGCGGATCACCAAAAGGCGGCCGACTACACCTTGTCCAAAGTGCGTTTGTCGCAATGGGACATCGCCCTGGATGCAGCGATCCTTTTGGCTTGGACCTTGTTGGGCGGCTTGAATGCGATGAATCAAGTGCTGATGGCGTGGATGGGCCCGGGGATGGCTCAGCAAATCGCATTGGTGCTGTGCTTTTTGGCTGTGGGGGGCTTGCTTGGCTTGCCTTTGTCGCTGATGCAAACCTTTGGCGTGGAACAGCGTTTTGGCTTCAACAAAGTCACGCCTCAGCTCTGGTTGGCCGACATGGCCAAAGGGCTTTTGCTGGGGCTGGTGGTGGGCACACCATTGTTGTGGGTGGTGCTTTGGCTGATGCAGGCGGGCGGCGAATTGTGGTGGCTTTGGGCTTGGGGCGTGATGTTGGCTTGGCAGCTCTTTTTGATGTCCATTGCCCCCAATGTCATCATGCCGTTGTTTAACAAATTCACCCCGCTGGAAGACGAGTCTCTGAAGACCCGAGTGCAGGCCTTGATGCAACGTGCCGGCTTCACCGCCAAAGGATTTTTTGTGATGGATGGCAGTCGTCGGTCTGCCCATTCCAATGCCTTCTTCACCGGATTTGGCGCCAGCAAACGCGTTGTTTTTTTCGACACCTTACTCGAGCAACTGAGTCCCGCTGAAATGGAGGCCGTGTTGGCACATGAGCTGGGACATTTCAAGCACCGACACATCTTGAAAATGATGCTGACCCAATTTGCCATGACTCTGGGGGGGCTGGCTCTGCTGGGTGGGTTGGCTCAGCAAGTTTGGTTTTATGTGGGCTTGGGGGTCATGCCCAATATGACGGGAAGCAACGACGCACTGGCCTTGATCCTCTTTATGTTGGTGATCCCGCTCTTCACCTTTTTCTTGGCGCCTTTGGCTTCATGGCGTTCGCGTCAACAAGAGTTTGAAGCCGATGCTTACGCCACCGCGCAAACCCCAAGTCAAGACTTGGTTTCGGCATTGCTCAAGTTGTACCAAGACAACGCCTCGACATTGACGCCCGATCCTTGGTATGTGAAGTTTTATTATTCGCATCCGCCTGCCAGTGAGCGCTTGCAGAGGATGGGCGCGCGATGACGCGCCAAGAAGTTCGGGCGCTCAAGCCCACGGAAGTCGTCATGGCGCTGAGCCAACTCACAGGTTGGAGCTTGTCCGGCGATGGCGAACGCATTGCGATTGAAAAAGCATTTGGCTTTGCGACACACGCCCAAGCCATGTGGTTTGTCAACAGCATGGGCTGGTTGTCAGAGCGACTCAACCACCACCCCGAATTGTTGGTGAACTATGCCCATTGCGTGGTCCGTTGGCGCACGCATGATGTCAAAGGTTTGAGTTCACTCGACTTCGAGGCCGCCAAAGAAACCGATGGCTTGATGCCCGCATGAGCCTGCATGAGTAAAGCCAAAAGGGACTTGCCCCCCACCATCGCCGAAGACCTGCAACAGGGTCGGGTCGTGGCCACTTATGGTCGGCATTGCTTGGTGGAGACGCCCGAGGGGCGTCGGCTCATTTGTCATCCACGCGGTAAAAAAAACCAAGTGGTGGTGGGTGACCATGTGCTGTGGCAAATTGCAGGGGATGAGGGCAGCATCGAAAAATTGCTGGCGCGTGACAACCTTTTTTACCGCCAAGACGAAATCCGGACCAAATCATTTGCGGCCAATCTGGACCGCGTGTTGATTTTGATTGCCGCCGACCCCGAGTACTCCGAAAGCCAGTTGTCGCGGGCCTTGGTAGCTGCAGAGGCCGAGCGCATCAAGCCCCTCATTGCGCTGAACAAAAGCGATTTGGCACAACCCTTTGCACAAGCTTGGGAGCGACTAGCACCTTACCGGGCCATGGGTTACAGCGTCATGCCCATCAGTCTGAATCCACGCAGCGCGGTGGCCGATGATGGGGTGCAGGCCTTGTGTGAACAATTGACAGGGCTGACCACGCTGGTGCTGGGGCCTTCTGGCAGCGGAAAAAGCACGCTCATCAATCGCTTGGTGCCCGATGCCCAAGTGGAAACCGGCGAAATATCATTGGCCCTCAACTCGGGCAAGCACACCACCACCAGCACCCGCTGGTATTGGGTGCCGTCACTGGACAGACCACACGCTAACCGCAGCGATGCCCCGGGTGAGCACGCCACCGGATCATTGAGTGTCACAAAGGACGCTGCGGCTCTGATGCCCGGTCGCCGAACGGCGCTGATCGACTCCCCGGGCTTTCAAGAGTTTGGTTTGCACCACATCGAGCCCACACGCTTGGCGGCATGCATGCCCGATTTGCGGGCGCATTTGGGTGCGTGCAAGTTTTACAACTGCACCCATTTGCATGAGCCGGGTTGTGCCGTGCTGGCGCAGGTGGAGAGTGCCAGCCAAACCGGCACGATCAGCGTCAGACGCCACCGAATTTATGCGCAGTTGTTTGAAGAGTTGAGCCAGCAACGCTGGTGAAATTACAGATCAAACGGCCACCCAAACTGCAGATCAAATTGCAGCTTGCCTTGCAGTTCAACCCATTAAATTGGCCATGGTAAGCAAGGCCACCAGCACCAGCCACATGATGACGGTGCGCCAAACCAGCCCGACCACTTGGGCAAAGTGAGCCACTTCGGGCGGGCGACCGGGGGTACTGCTGCTGCCGGCCTTTTCAACCGAGGGGCCTTCTTCAGAGCTGGCTTTCAGCGGAGCGCCCCCCAAGCGGATGTTGATGGCACCCGCAGTGGCGGCCAAAATCACGCCATCGTTGTCTTCAGGGAAGTTCTGTGCATGGTTGCGCCACCCGTCCATGGCATCTTCAAAACTGCCCACAATGGCAAAGCCCAAGGCCGTCATGCGCGAGGGCAACCAGTCCATGGCTTGCCAAGCTTTGCTGGCCACTGATTGCAAGGCTTCGCTGGTCACAGAGCCATCTGGGCTGGGTTGTTGCCAGCGGCGATTCGCCAATTCGGTCAGGCGATACACCACCGCCCCCACAGGCCCCAGGCCAATGATGGACAAAGCGGCATACCAAAAGAAGACCCCAAACACATGCCGATGCGCGGCAATCATCGAGTACTCGATCACATGCCGAACGATCTCACTGCGGGGGATTTGTCCCACTTGTGTTTGTTGCCATTCGGCCAGAAGCTCTCGGGCCTTGTTTTCCTCGCCATTTTCTAAAGCTTCGCGGATGGCGGTGAAGTGGTGGCTGAACTGCCGAAACCCCAAGGTGATGTAGAGCAACGCCACATTCCAAAAAACAGCGGCCAACCAACCCAAGCTCAATTCCAATGACCAATGCACCGCCATCGCCACCAGTGCAGGGCCAATCACGGTCATGCCCCATGTGATCCAGGCTTGGTGTCGAACCCCCGCATCCAAGGTCCGAGCCACCCAAGCAACCCAGCGCTCAACGGTGGTGTAGATCACATTGACCGCGGGCAGGGGTCGCGCTTGCTCTAGGACCAAGGCCAACAGGATTGCAAAAAAACTCATGGTGTCCTCACTCAGCGGGGTTGACCACTAACAATCGGTACAAGTTGCGAAGCATAGCGGCAGTTGCGCCCCAAATAAATCGTTCAACCCGCACGGTTTGGCCATTGTCTGTGATGCGCTCTTGCTGGTAAGGCATTGAGAACCAGTCGCGGCGTGACCCTTGCCATTCAAAAGTATGGCGCCGGTGGTTGGCGGGGTTCATCAAAAAAGACAAAGGCACTTCGAACACGTCTTGCACTTCTTGCGGATTGGCTTGCACTTCGAAATCAGGGGACACCAATGCGATGACCGGGGTCACCCAAAACGCACTGCCCGTGACGTAGACCGGCAGTTCCCCAATGATTTGTACGTGACGAGGATGCAGGCCCACTTCCTCTTGTGCCTCGCGCAGTGCGGTGGCGTGGTGACTGGCATCGTGGGCATCGACTTTGCCGCCGGGAAAGGCAATTTGACCGGAATGGGTCGACATGTGGTCGGCCCTTTGGGTCAATAAAACCGTTGAGTCAGAAAAATCAGAGCCGCGCACAACAATCGGGACCAACACGGCAGCTTGTGCCGGCGCGCGTTGGGTGAAGGCTTTTTCACGAACTACCTCGGGCTCCCAAACTGGCGGTTTCTGCAGCCGCGCCTTCAGTGCGTCAGGCTTCAAATGGGCCAAAGGCACAGCCGGCATATCGTGATCGATACGCCAAATCGGGACGGTGCGGGGATCAAAAGTCGTAGGGCTAGACACAAGGGCTGTTTATAACCGAGAGAGGGAGCCTCCCCTTAAAATAAGCCACGCTGCACTTTTTAGCAGCGCTATTTTTATTTTTATAGGTTGACACCATGAAGCGTGATTATTTTTCTCAAGGGACATCCTCAGACCGTCGATTTGGCGAACACCGTTCTGGCACATGCATGGCCTTGATTGATGGCCGATTTTTGATTTGGATGGCCCAACAAGGGGCGGTGGGAGCGACGGGGGAGTCTGTGAACCGCCAAGGCTTGCTGGGCTTGTTGTCGCAAGCCTTGGCTCAAGCGGGTTTGGATGTGGATTTGCGCCGCATTTATTGGTACAGCGACCGTTCGGACGGGCTCATCATTGACGACCAAATTGTGCGTTTGGTGCAAACGCACGATGCCGACGGAGGCGCTTCCTTGTTGCGCTCCTTGGGCCATGACCTTAAGCAATTGGCCGAGCACCATGCTTGCGACCATGTGTTGGTGGCCAGCGATGACGAACGGTTTTTGGCCACCATTGACGAAGCACAACTGAGCGGATTGAGCGTGCATTTGTTGGCCGATGAGTCGGCGCGCAACATGCCGCAAATGGTCCGCACAGACCCCGGTTGGGCGCGTTTGCTGGCGCAAGGCGATCGGCGTGTGGTGGTCAACTCTCAAGCGTTGGCCGACATGCTGCAAGGCAAGATGCCGACGGGGATGGGTTTGGCGTTGGAAGATGTGGAAGAGCTGCGTCAATCCATGCACGAGGTTGTCACCGCTTGGTGGAGTGACGAACCCGAAGATTTGCGCGAAGACTTGCGGGATGCCTTGCAGATCAGCCGCGGTATTCCGCAGGAAGTTGACCGTCAACTCTTGTTGCGCATGCGTCAGCGTTTGGCCCGTGCCTTGAGCTTGCCGGAAAAGAAAATGCTGCGTGAGACTTTGCGCGCAGTGGTGGCAGGGCAGGGCGAAGGCGCAGCCACCGCTCCGAACGCCACTGATTTGTCCAGCGAAAACGAGGCCTGACGGCAGACAACCGGCCCCACTGGGTTCAGTGGGGGCCCGTTGAGCCCCCTTGAGCACAGTGTGGGCCCCTTATTTCTTCAGGGCTTGAGGTGGTATTGCGTCAAGCGCTCGACTTCGTTGCGAGAACCCAGCACCACACTGACACGCTCGTGCAGTTGGCGGGGTTGCAGATCCAAGATGCGCTGTTGGCCATTGGTGGCGGCACCACCAGCTTGTTCTATCAACCAACTCATGGGGTTGGCTTCATAGAGCAAACGCAACTTGCCGGCTTTGTGGGGTTCGCGTTTGTCCCAGGGGTACATGAAGATGCCGCCCCGCGTCAAAATGCGGTGCACATCGGCCACCATGCTGGCAATCCATCGCATGTTGAAGTCTTTGCCCCGTGGGCCCTCACGGCCCTCTAAGCATTCGTCAATGTAGCGGCGCACGGGTTCGTCCCAGTGGCGCATATTGCTCATATTGATGGCAAATTCTTTGGTGTCGGCCGGGACTTGCACATTCTCTTGGGTCAGCACAAATGAGCCCTGTTCGCGGTCGAGTGTGAACATCGCCACTCCATCGCCCACTGTCAGCACCAAGGTGGTTTGGGGGCCGTAGATGCAGTAGCCTGCAGCCACTTGTTGCTTGCCCGGTTGCAGAAAATCTTGCTCGGTCACGCCCACGCTCTCGTCGTATTTTTTCAGCACACTGAAAATGGTGCCAATGCTGACGTTGACATCGATGTTGGACGATCCGTCTAAAGGGTCAAACATCAACAGGTATTCCCCTTGCGGGTACCGGTTGGGCACCACATAAATGCTGTCCATTTCTTCCGAGGCCATGGCTGCCAAATGGCCGCCCCATTCATTGGCTTCGAGCAACACCTCGTTGGCAATGATGTCGAGTTTTTTCTGGACTTCGCCCTGCACGTTTTCGCTTTCGGCGCTGCCCAAAACACCGCCCAGCGCGCCTTTGTTGACAGCGTGGCTGATGCTTTTGCAGGCCCGAGCCACCACTTCCAGCAGCAGTCGCAAATCTGCTGGAATGTGTCCCTTGTCTCTTTGCTGCTCCACCAAATAGCGGGAGAGAGAAATTCTGTTGCTCATGGGTTTTCCTTGGCTCAGGTGCTGCCCAGTGCGCGGTTGATCACTTCACGCACATCGTTTGACAGGTCCGATTTGGCCGCCACGCGTTCGATGGCCACGCGGGCCGCACTGCGGTAGGGCTCGGCCAGTCGGCTCCAACGGTCCATCGCCCGCGCCAGTCGGGCCGCCACTTGGGGGTTGATGGCGTCCAAGGCCAACACCTGCTCGCTCCAGTAGACATAGCCCGCAGCATCCGCGCGGTGAAAGCCCGCCGGATTGGCGCTGCAATAGCTGAAGATCAAACTGCGGGCCCGGTTGGGGTTGCGCAGGCTGAAGTCGGGATGCAGCATGAGTTGGCGCACCCGTGGCAAGACATGGCCCGCACGATCGGGCGCACTGGCTTGCAGCGAGAACCATTTGTCAATGACCAAGGCCTCGTGCTGGAACAACTTGTGGAACAAAGCCAAGGCGTCTTCTGCCAAGGCATGGCCGCTGACCACCAGCGCCGACAGGGCGTTGAACCGGTCGGTCATGTTGCTGGCGTCCTTGAACTGTTGGTACACACGCCCAGGGGTCACCGAGTCTCCGTTGTGAACCGCCGCGATGCACAACATGCTCATGGCCAGACCCGCCAAGGCGCGACGACCACTTGACTGGGCATCGGGCGAATAAGCGCCATTGTTTTTGTGTGTGTCCCAAGCCCATTGCCAATCTGGTTGCAGCGCGGTGGCCAGTTGCAGGCGCATGTTTTCGCGCAAGGCATGTACCCGCTGTGGGTCGACCACGTCCAATTGGTCGGCGATGTAGTTCTCAGAAGGCAGGGTCAAGGCCAAGTCTTTGAAGGCGGCATCCAGCGTCGGGTGACGCAGCACGTTGCGCAGGGCACCGATCAATTCGTCTGACAGCACCGCTTGACCCGCCAAGTCTTTGTTGTGCTGGATGGCATCGGTGGCACTTTGCAGCATCAGGCGTTGACCCGCTTCCCATTGGTTGAAAGGGTCGCTGTCGTGGGCCAACAAGATCAGCAAATCGTCAGGCGACAAGCCGTCGTCCAAGACCACGGGCGCACTGAAGCCGCGCAACAAGGAGGGCACAGGCGCGCTGTCCACATTCACAAAAGTGGTGGTGCTGCTGGTTTCGGTCAGTACCAAAGTGTGTTGCGGCACCGTGTGCTCAGTACCTGCCAGTTGCAAGGGCAGGGCATGGCCATCACGGCTGAGCAAACCCAAGGTGACCGGAATCACAAAGGGCGATTTGTGTTCTTGCTGCGGAGTGGCGGGGCAGCTCTGACTCAGGGTGAGGGTGTAGCTGCGCTCAGTGGCGTTGTACACACCGCGGGCCTGCAAACGCGGCGTGCCCGCTTGGCTGTACCAATGCTTAAAGGCCACCAAGTGCTGTTGCAAGGCCGAGCCGGGGTTGGCGTCGGCAATGGCTTGGGCAAAGTCATCGCAAGTGACCGCCTGTCCATCGTGTCGCGCAAAGTAAAGCTGCATGCCTTTGGCGAAACCCTCGCGCCCTGCGGGGTCGCCCGGCGTGGCCACCAAAGTCTGCATCATGCGCACAACTTCAGAGCCCTTTTCGTAAATGGTGACGGTGTAGAAGTTGTTGATTTCGACATAGCTGTCCGGACGCACCGGGTGGGCCATGGGGCCGGCGTCTTCGGCAAATTGCACAGTGCGCAGCACGCGCACATCTTCGATGCGCTTGACCGCGCGGGCGCTGGCATCACCCGCCATGTCTTGGCTGAATTCTTGGTCTCTGAAAACCGTCAGGCCTTCTTTCAGGGACAACTGAAACCAGTCCCTGCAAGTGATGCGGTTGCCGGTCCAGTTGTGAAAGTATTCGTGCCCCACCACGCTCTCGATGTTGCCGAAATCCATGTCGGTGGCGGTCGCGGGGTTGGCCAACACATATTTGGTGTTGAAAATGTTGAGGCCCTTGTTTTCCATTGCACCCATGTTGAAATCGCTGGTGGCGACGATCATGAAGCGTTCCAAATCGAGCGGCAGACCAAAGCGCGCCTCGTCCCATGCCACGCTGGCCATGAGCGAGTTCATGGCATGTTCGGTCTTGTCCAAATCACCGGGGCGCACAAAAACTTGCAACAGGTGTTCTTTGCCAGAGCGGCTCAAGATGCGCTGTTCGCGAGCCACCAATTGGCCTGCCACCAAGGCAAACAAGTAGCAAGGTTTTTTGTGCGGATCGACCCACTTGGCAAAGTGGCGCCCGTCTTCCAGCAAGCCTTGCTCGACCAAGTTGCCGTTGCTCAACAGCACGGGATACTGGGCTTTGTCGGCACGCAAGGTGACGGTGTAGCTGGCCATCACATCGGGACGGTCTAAGAAATAGGTGATGCGCCGGAACCCCTCGGCTTCACACTGCGTGAAGAACGAGTCATTGCTGACATAAAGACCCATCAATTGGGTATTTTTTGAAGGGTTGCAGGTGGTAAAGATTTCCAGATCAAAACCGTTTGCGCCCCCTTCTTCTAAGCTGGGCAAATTCTCCAACACCAGCTGCGAGCCGTCCATCTTGAACGAGGTTCCCGCCCCATTGACCAGCACCCGGGCCAAGTTCAGCTCTTCACCATCCAAGCGCAGTGCTTGGGCGGGGACATCGGGGTTGCGGCGCAGCCGCATTTTGTTGAGCACTCGCGTTTTGGTGGGATCGAGGTCGAATGTCAGATCGACGGTGTCAATCCAGAACGCCGGGGCGGCATACGCCTCCCGGTGAATTGCGGTCGCTTGTCCTTCACGCATCACTAACTCCGTTTTGGTTGAGGTCTGACCGGGTCAGAGGCCTTGTTTCAGTGAGGCTTCGATGAATGCGTCCAAGTCGCCATCGAGCACCTTTTGGGTGGCAGAAATTTCGACGTTGGTGCGCAAATCTTTGATGCGGCTGTTGTCCAACACATAGCTGCGAATCTGGTGCCCCCAGCCCACATCGGTTTTGGTGTCTTCTAACTTTTGCTGCTCTTCCAGACGCTTGCGCATTTCGAAGTCATACAAACGCGAGCGCAGCCGTTGCCACGCCACATCGCGGTTGCTGTGCTGACTGCGGCCATCTTGGCACTGCACCACAATGCCGGTTGGGATGTGCGTCAGTCGCACCGCCGAGTCGGTTTTGTTGATGTGCTGACCGCCTGCGCCGCTGGCACGGAAGGTGTCGGTGCGCACATCCGAAGGGTTGATGTTGATCTCGATCGAATCGTCGATTTCGGGATACACAAAAAGCGATGCAAATGAGGTGTGGCGACCGCCCGAAGAGTCAAACGGGCTCTTGCGGACCAAGCGGTGCACCCCGGTTTCGGTGCGCAACAGACCAAACGCGTATTCGCCTTCGATTTTGAGGGTCGCGCCTTTGATGCCGGCGGTGTCCCCCGGTGTTTCGTCTTCCACGGTGGCTTTGAAGCCTTTGCGTTCAGCGTATTTGAGGTATTGGCGCAGCAACATGCTGGCCCAGTCGCAGGCTTCGGTGCCCCCTGCGCCGGCTTGGATGTCGACAAAGCAATTGAGGGGATCGGCCTCGTGGCGGAACATGCGGCGAAACTCAAGGTCTTCGACCAGTTTGGCCAATTTGCTGGCTTCGGCTTCGATGGTCAACAAACCCGCCTCATCGCCTTCGGCTTTGCTCATTTCAAAGAGCTCGAGGTTGTCGGCCAACTCGGTGGTCAGGTTGGTGATGGTGACCACCACGCTGTCCAGCGCTTTCTTTTCTTTGCCCAGTTCTTGGGCTTTTTTCGGGTCGTTCCAGACCGTGGGATCTTCGAGAGATGCGTTGACGGTTCTCAACCGTTCAGACTTGGCATCGTAGTCAAAGATACCCCCGTAACTCGTGGGTACGAGCGGTCAGGTCAGTGAGGGAGGTGCCGATTTGGTTGATGTGTTCTGCGTCCATGGGAAAAGTATCCGGTTCGGTAAACCAGAGATTTTCTCATGAGTTGGTCCTGCGACAGGCGCTGGCCGTCTTAAAACTGGCGGCCGTAGGAAAACATCAAGGCGGCATTTCCCAAAATTTTGAGCTGCACCGAATCATGGGGGCTCAGTTTGTAGCCCACAGCGGGAATGATGGCCGGATTGAAACCTTTGTAATTCAAAGGCACCTTGTTTTCATAGGGGGCGACATAGCCGTACATCAGGCCGGCCGTGACCTTGGCAAACAATTGCGGCACACCCAAGAGGTTGTTGTACTGTTGACCGGCGTAGACATACACCGAGGGCTGGCCAAACGAGTTGCTGAAAAAACTGACGCCACACAGCCGATCACCGGGCAATTGCTCCTCCACGGCCACCAAGACCACGTGCTTGTGTTCGGGGTTGTTGCTGAAGTGGTAGGTGTAAGGAGAAAACATGAACTCCCCACGGTGCGAGGGCGCCGGTGCATTTTTCACGGCCAAGCCATTGGGGCAGTACCGGGCTGGGCCTTCAGATTGAGCAAAGGCAGCAGCGGCGCACAAAGACAAAGTCGCAGCAAGACCGAGTGGGCGAAAGAGGCGCATAGGGGTTGGGGAAGGCGTTGAAGTGGCTGGGATTCTAAAGCCTCAAGCGGCGGTGAATTCTTCGATCAGCGCCGCCAACTCTTGGGGCTGATCGTGGTGCAGCATGTGTCCCGCATCTTGAATCACGGCGAGGGTCAGGTTGGGCACACTTCTCAAGCGCTCATGAAATTCTTCGAGCGTGTAGCGCCCTTTCCACCATTGCCCCAAAGAGTCGTCGGAGGCTTCGACAGCCAGCACGGGTGCCGTGATGCGGCTGTACATCGCCAAGGCTTCTTCCACATGGAACAAATAGGGGTTGACCACTTTGTGCGCGGAGTCGCCCAAAATTTGCCACTGGCCATCGGCCCCAGGCTTTGCCCAATGCTGGGCCAACCAGTCGGCTTTGTCTTGTCCCAAGCGCCGGTTGGTTTTCATGAGGCGAGAGGCTACGCCTGCGGCATCGGCATAGGGTTTCAGGTTGTTTTCGCCTTGACGCTGTGCTTTGAGCTCATCCAACCATTGGCTCATGCGGCCAGGCGCTTGGGCCGGGCGCGAGGTCGGTAAGCCAAAGCCTTCTAAATTGACCAGTCGGCGAATGCGCTCTGGCCGAGCACCGGCATACATCATCACCACATTGCCCCCCATGCTGTGGCCCACCAAGTCGATGGCTTGGCCTGGGGAAATCGCGTCCAGCAAAGCGTCCATGTCGGCCAAATAGTCGGGGAACCAATAGCTGTCGGTGGCGGGCGCTTCGGTCAAGCCGTAGCCGCGCCAATCCATGGCGATGATGGGGCGCTTTTGCACATAGGCTTCACTAAAGGCATCCACCATGAATTGCCAAGAGGCGGCGACATCCATCCAGCCGTGGGCCAGCAGCAATGGGGCGGCGCCAATTGCAGAATTTCCCCACTGACGCACGTGGTAACGGCATCCGCGCAGGGGCACCCAAAAGCTGTGAGATTCGCGTTGAACTTGGTACATACTTTCGATCATAAGGAGACAAAACATGAGCGTCAGTCGCCATCAGGACCGCAGCACCCGCGTCAACCCTGACCGCTACAACGCCCTGCATCAGGGCTTTGGCTGGAAAGTGCCGCAGCAATTCAACATGGCCGAGGCCTGCTGCGGGCAATGGGCCGCCCAAACCCGCACGGCCCAGCGCACCGCGGTGCGTGAGCATGTGGCGGGGCAAGGCTTGGGCCGCAGCTGGACGTTTGCCCAACTGCAAGGCGATGCCAACCGCTTGAGCCGGGTTTTGAAGACACGCGGGGTGCAGCCCGGAGACCGGGTGGCGATCGTGATGCCCCAGCGCTTTGAAACCGCGGTGGCCTACATGGCGGTGTTGCAAATGGGCGCCGTGGCCATGCCCTTGTCGATGCTGTTTGGCCCCGATGCGCTGTCGTTTCGCCTGCAAGACAGCCAGACGCGTGTCGCGGTGTGTGACGAGTCCACTGTGCAAGCCTTGCTCGTGGCCAGGAAAGAATGTCCCGAATTGCAAACCCTGATAGGGGTGGGCGCAGCAGGCACGCAGGCGGATCTGGCTTATGAGTCCGCCATGGCCCAGAGCCCCGCCACCTTCTCGCGGGTGAAGACCTTGGCCGAAGACCCTGCGGTGTTGATTTACACCAGCGGCACCACGGGCAATCCCAAGGGGGCCTTGATTCCCCACCGTGCCCTCATCGGCAATCTCACGGGTTTTGTGTGCAGCCAAAACTGGTTTGGCTTTGATCCCGACCGACCTGAGCGGGTGTCGAAAGCGGTGTTTTGGTCACCCGCCGATTGGGCTTGGACAGGGGGCTTGATGGACGCATTGCTGCCCAGCCTTTATTTTGGGCGCCCCATCGTGGCCTTCAACGGTCGATTTGCCCCAGAGACCGCATTTGAGATTTTGCAAGCGCACCAAGTGACGCACACCTTTTTGTTCCCCACGGCGCTGAAGGCCATGATGAAGGCGGTGCCGGTGGTGCACGGGCGCTACCGCCTGCAACTGCAAGCCATGATGAGTGCCGGCGAAGCGGTGGGGGACGCGGTGTTTGACTATTGCCAACAACAGTTGGGCGTCACCGTCAATGAGATGTTTGGCCAAACCGAAATCAACTACGTGGTGGGCAATTGCGCCCGCTTGTGGCCGGCAAAACCCGGCAGCATGGGCAAAGGCTATCCGGGCCATCAGGTCGGCGTGATCGATGAGGCTGGCCACTTGTGTCCTTCTGGTGTGGCCGGCGAAGTGGCGGTCAACCGGTTTGATGTGCATGGCCATCCCGATCCGGTGTTCTTTTTGGGGTACTGGCGCAACGACAAAGCCACACACAACAAATACACCGGCGATTGGTGCCGCACCGGCGACATGGCGGTGGCTGACGAAGACGGCTACCTCTGGTACCAAGGGCGCACCGACGACATGTTCAAGTCGGCCGGCTACCGAATTGGCCCCGGTGAAATTGAAAACTGTTTGGTCAAGCACCCCGCAGTGGCCAATGCGGCGGTGGTGCCCAAGCCCGACAAAGACCGCGGTGCCTTGGTCAAAGCCTATGTGGTTTTGTCGCCGCTGTGGTTGGGACGCAGGCCCCAAGGGGCCGGGCAGGCGGCGTTTGACGATGACGTGCGTCAGAGCTTGCAAGCGCATGTGCGGGGCTTGTTGGCGCCTTATGAATACCCCCAAGAAATCGAGTTCATCGACCAACTGCCCATGACCACCACGGGCAAAGTGCAACGCCGTGTGTTGCGCTTGCAAGAGGAGGCGCGAGTCACCCCAGTGCCAGGGGATCGGGCTTGAGCCATGACAAAATAAGACGGTGGCGCTGGCAGACCCTTGAACCGATGCATCTGTGTGACAAAGGTTTTCAAGCCCCAGGCCTCCCTTGCTGAAGTTCACCACAGGAAACCCCATGAAACTCGTTCAACTCGGTCAATCTGACTTGCATGTAACCCCGGTCTGTTTGGGCACCATGACATTTGGTGAGCAAGTCAATGAAGCCGACTCCCACGCCATCTTGGACCGATCGCTCGAGGCGGGCATCAACTTCATTGACACCGCAGAGATGTATGCCGTGCCTGCCACAGAGGCCACATGTGGCTTTACCGAAACCTATATTGGCAACTGGTTCGCCAAGCACCCCGGCGTGCGTCAAAAAATGGTGCTGGCCACCAAAGTGGCCGGTCCTTCTCGCGGCATGCCCTGGATTCGCGAAGGTTCGGGCATGACCGGCCAAGACATCTTGAGCGCATGCGAAGGCAGCTTGCGTCGGCTGAAAACCGATGTGATCGACCTGTATCAAATCCACTGGCCCGAGCGCCATGTGCCCGCCTTTGGCATGGTTTATTTTGATCCCGCCAAAGACAAATCACTCACCCCGATTCGTGAGCAACTGGAGGCCTTGGCCAAGTTGGTGAAGGCCGGCAAGGTGCGTTACATCGGCTTGTCCAACGAAACACCTTATGGGGTGCACGAGTTTGTTCGCTTGGCTGAGCAACATGGCTTGCCCCGAGTGGCCTCCGTGCAAAACCCCTATTGCTTGGTGAACCGAACCTACGACAACGGCTTGGACGAAACTTGCCACCGTTTGCAGGTCTCGATGTTGGCTTATTCGCCCTTGGGCTTTGGTCTGTTGACTGGCAAATACGACCAGGTCGATTTGACGGGCCCGCTGATCCCCGATGGCGGACGCATTGCGCGTTATGACTCGATGCGCAAACAGCGTTGGGGCCGACCTGAAGCCTTGGTGGCGGCCCGCCGCTACAACCAATTGGCGCGTGACCACGGCATGACCCCGACCCAAATGGCGCTGGCGTTTTGCTACCACCGCTGGAGTGTGGCCAGCACCATCATTGGGGTCACCTCGGTGGCGCAGTTGAACGAAGATTTGGCCGCATGGGCCACCGAATTGAGCCCCGATGTGCTCAAGGCCATCGACGCCATCCGTTGGGAAATGCGCGACCCGGCACTGTGATTTGGCGGCATGGCCAAGAAAGAAAAAGTCAGCGAAACCCCGGCCACGGCGCTCCTGCGCGCGCACGGGGTGGACTTCACAGAGCACAGCTACGAGTATCTTGAGCACGGCGGTGCGCAGCACAGTGCCCAAGTGCTTGGCATGGACCCTTTCAGCGTGGTCAAAACCTTGATCATGCAAGACCAAGACGCTCAGCCCTTGGTGGTCTTGATGCATGGCAACCGCAAAGTGTCGACCAAAAATTTGGCCCGACAACTGGGATTAAAAGCCATTGAGCCTTGTGCGCCCGAGGTGGCCAATCGGCACAGTGGGTATTGGGTGGGCGGCACATCGCCTTTTGCCACTCGACGTGCCATGCCGGTTTACATTGAGGAAAGCATCTTGGCTTTGCCGCGCATTTGCATCAATGGTGGCCGTCGTGGCTATTTGGTGGGCCTCGACCCTCAAGTGTGTGTGCGTCTGTTGAATGCAAAACCGGTGAACTGCGCACTGGCAGAATAACAACCGTTCGATCAACGCGGAAAATAAAAATGATGGATTTCCTGTTGCCAGCGCTTGCCGTGCTGGTCAGTTATTTGATGGGTTCGCTCAGTTTTGCCGTGATCATCAGCCGATGGATGGGCCTGAGTGATCCCCGCAGCTACGGCAGCAAAAATCCCGGCGCCACCAATGTGTTGCGCTCCGGCAGCAAAAAGGCCGCTATTTTGACTTTGCTGCTCGACGCGGTGAAGGGTTGGGTGCCGGTGGCCTTGGTGTTGGCCTTTGGCGCGCCTTACGGCTTGGGTGTCGGGGTGGCCGCCTTGTGTGGCTTGGCCGCTTTTCTGGGCCATTTGTTCCCGGTATTTTTTGGTTTTGTCGGGGGCAAAGGCGTCGCCACGGCGGTGGGCGTGCTGTTGGGCGTGAACGGGGGCTTGGCCTTGGCCACGGTGTTGAGCTTTGCCATCGTGGTGTATTTCAGCCGCTACGTGTCATTGGCCTCGATCGTGGCGGCCGTTTTTGCGCCGGTGTTTTATCTGTTTGGCGACGGGGTTGCTTGGGATGCAAATGGCACCGAAGTGTTCAGCTTGGCGGTGATGGCGATCTTGCTGGTGTGGCGGCACCGCGAGAACATCAACCGATTGATCGCGGGCACCGAGTCTCAATTGGGGCAGAAGAAAGCATGAACCAAGATTTGCAAAGGCTGCACGTGGCCGCAAGGTACAGCGAGGCGGCTGTTTTCAACGGCGTGGTCTATCTGGCTGGTATGGTGCCCGAGTGCGAGGCCACCGACATCCGCAGCCAAACTGCCGATGTACTGCGCCAAGTTGAGCTGCGTTTGGCCGAAGCCGGCAGTGACAAAACCCGCATCTTGCGCACGCAGATTTATCTGAAAGACATCGCTGACATTTCGGCCATGAATGAAGTCTGGGACGCTTGGGTGGTGACCGGCAGCGCCCCGCCCAGAGCCACCGTTGAAGCCGCACTGGCTGACCCAACTTACCGCATAGAAATAGTGGTCACTGCGGCGCAAAAGCGCTGAACAGCAGCGCAACAAAAAGGGCCTCCGAAGAGGCCCTTTTTCGTTTGAAGTGTTTCGATTTAGGTATTTCGATTCAGGTGTTTCGATTCAGGCGTTTCGATTCAGGCGTTTCGTCCCAAACCTTTTTGGGTCCCTCAATCACATCCGTTCAAAGATGGCGGCAATGCCTTGACCGCCGCCAATGCACATGGTCACCAAGGCATAGCGACCCTGCACGCGTTGCAACTCGTGCAAGGCTTTCACGGTGATCAAGGCGCCGGTGGCACCGATCGGGTGACCCAGTGAAATGCCCGAGCCATTGGGGTTGACCTTGGCCGGGTCCAAGCCCAGCTCACGGGTCACGGCGCAGGCTTGGGCCGCAAAGGCTTCGTTGGCTTCGATCACATCCAAATCGTTCACGCTCAGGCCGGTCTTTTTCAGCACCGCTTGCGTGGCCGAGATGGGGCCCACCCCCATGATCTTGGGGTCGAGCCCGGTGTGTGCATAACCCACCAAACGGGCCATGGGCTTTGCGCCACGGGCCTTGGCGGTGCCCGTTTCCATGAGCACCAGGGCGGCTGCAGCATCGTTGATGCCCGAGGCATTGCCCGCAGTCACGGTGCCGTTTTCTTTCAGAAAAACCGGCTTGAGTTTGGCCATGTCTTCGATCTTGCAACCGGCGCGAAAGTGCTCGTCGGTGGCGTAGGCCACTTCGCCTTTTTTGCTCTTCAGCATGACCGGGACAATTTGGTCTTTGAAGTAACCGGCGGCGGTGGCGCGCTCGGCGCGGTTGTGGCTTTCTACGGCCAGTGCGTCTTGCATTTCGCGGGTGATGCCGTATTTGACCGCCACATTCTCCGCCGTCACGCCCATGTGGATGGTGTGGAAGGGGTCATGCAAGGCGCCCACCACCATGTCGACCATCTTGGTATCGCCCATGCGTGCGCCCCAACGTGCGCTCAAGCTGGCGTAGGGGCCCCGGCTCATGTTTTCGGCGCCACCACCGATGGCGATGTCACAGTCGCCCAGCAAAATCGACTGGCTGGCATTGACGATGGCTTGCAGGCCCGAGCCGCACAAACGGTTCACGTTGAAGGCGGGTGTGCTTTCAGCGCAGCCGCCGTTGATGGCCGCCACGCGCGACAAATACATGTCTTTGGGTTCGGTGTTGACGACATGGCCAAACACCACATGGCCGACGTCTTTGCCGTCGGTGGCGGCGCGGGACAAGGCCTCGCGCACCACTTGCGCCGCCAATTCGGTGGGCGCGATGTCTTTCAGGCTGCCGCCGTAAGTACCAATGGCGGTGCGCACACCGCTGACCACAACAACTTCACGACTCATGGGATATCTCCAGAATTTAAGAATAGAAATGAGAAACCGCAAGCAGTGTCAGGCGCAATCACTACATTGACCTGACAGCCCGGCAAGGCTTCGGGCCAAGAATTCAGCCCCGCACGTCGGCGATTGGCTGTTGGCCAAAATCGGGCCGAGCCAGATAGGCCAAAACCTGTTGGGCCGCTTGCTGGGCGGTGCTGAGCAGGCCCTTGTCTTTGAGCTGCTTGAACCGGTCTTGGTCAGGGAACGCGTCAGGGTTTGCGCCCCGCAGTTGCACCTGCATGTCGGTGTCAATGACTCCAGGGGCCAAAGAGCAAACGCGCGCGCCGTGCGGCTTGAGGGCTTCGTCCAGCGCCAAGCAACGGGTGAAATGGTCCATGCCTGCCTTGGCCGCGCAATAGCCGGCTTGCGAGGCCATGGGATTGCGCCCCAATCCGGAAGAAATATTGAGCACTCGGCGAGGCACATGCCAGAGCTCTGTGGCGCCCAAAAACGCAGCGCACAACTGCATGGGGGCTTCCAGTCCCACCCGCAAGGCTTGCGCCAGATCGTGGGGATCGGCTTGGCTCAAAGGCCCAATGCGGGGAATCACGCCCGCGTTGTTGATCAGCGTCGCGCTGGCGTAAGCCGCAGGATTTAAGTCAGCGAGCCAATCCTTCAGCTGCTGGCTGGCGCGCGGTCCATTGGCCAAGTCCAGCGTCCACTGAGTCAAGGCGCAGGAGGCTTGCTGGGCGGCAGTGGTCAGTGCGTCATTGGCCTGCCGTGAAATGCACAGCAGTTGGTGATGTGGAGCGAGCAATTGCTGCGCCATGGCCAAGCCCATGCCTCTGGAGGCGCCGGTCAAGATGTAGAGGTGTGTTGTCATGGCTGAAATGTGCGCGAAAAAACGGTGCCAACAGTTGCCGCAGTTGACAGCTCAATGGCCCTGCGCGGCCCTGATCCGATTGACTTGCAGCGGGGTGACCTCGCTGGCCTGGTTGCCCCATTGGGTACGCAGGTGGGTGAGGACGGCAGAAATGTCACGGTCGTCCAACTCCAAGACGGCGGGAGGCATGCCGAAAGGCCGAGGGTGCCCTGCCGTGGCGGGCCCATAGCCCCCGTACAAAACCATTTGCACCAAATTGGTCGGGTCGTTCAGCAGCACGGCGCGGTTGCCCGCCAGCGCCGGGTAGGCGACTTGGCCCGAGGGCGTGGTGACGCCTTGCCCTTGCTCGCCGTGACATTGCACGCAATGCCGCTCGTAGACTTTGAGCCCTTTTTCTGCGGTCATCGCCCCGACTTGCGCACGCGGTGCGGGCGGGCTGGGCTGGGTGTTTTGTTGTGCGCGGTGTTGCAGGTAAACCGCCATCGCGCGCAAATCTGTCTCGCTCATGTATTGGGTGCCATGCTGCACCACCTCGGCCATGGGCCCGCTGGTTTGGGCATGGGCAGACTCGCCGGTGCGCAGCAATTGCACGATGCGGGGCAAGGGCGTGCTGGCCAAGCCGGTCTCGGCATCGCGGGTCAGGTCGGGGGCGTACCAGTTGATCACCGGCATCAGCCCGCCCGACAAATCGTGCACTTCGCCACTGGCCCCGAGTGCATTGCGTGGGCTGTGGCAGGCCGCGCAATGGCCCAAACCGGTGACCAGATAGGCGCCGCGGTTCCATTCAGCGGTTTGTGCAGGGTCGGCTTGGAAGGGCGTGGGCTTGAAAAACAGCGTGCGCCAAACCGCCAATGCGGCTTGGGTGCCCACGGGCCACACCAAGGTGTGCGCGGGGGTGGGCTGGTGGACAGGGGGCAAGCTTTGGAAAAACGCCAGCAGATCGTCGCTGTCTGCGCGGGTGATGACACTGGTGTGGTTGTAGGGAAAAGCGGGCGCCAGCAAGCGCCCGTCGCGGGAACGGCCGTGGTGCAAGGCTTGCCAGAAATCTTGCGTTGTCCAGTGGCCAATGCCCGTCTCGTTGTCGGGGGTCAAGTTGCTGCTGTAAACCGCGCCAAACGGCGTCTCAATTCGTCGACCACCCGCCATGGGCGGCAATCCGCGCGCACTGTGGCAGGCCACGCAGTTGCCCGCCCGCGCCAGATATTGGCCGCGTTCGATGCTTGCCTTTTTTTCGAAGTCACTCCGTTCGGCTAAATCCGTGAGGGCGGGTGTCGGGCGGGCAGACAGGCGCCACGTGTCGCCCCAGTTGTCCCACACCACGCCAATAGCCAACACACCTACAGCCAAGCACAAGCCTGAAACAAGACGGCCTATCAGGCGGTTTTTCATGGCGTGCCTTTCGTGGCCACGGGCAACTCAGGGGCGCTGCCACAGCGCAGGGCGGCTGGCAAGGCGGGGCCTGCCGGAGGGCGCGCTGCGGCTTGGGTGTCGGCCGGCAAGGGCTGGCGTGCCAGCCAACTTGAAATGGCAATCAAGTCTTCGGGCGGGATGCGTTTGACCACCTCGGCCATGCAATCGGGCGCATGGGCCTTGCGCTGCCCGGTCTGCCAAGCGCCCAATTGCGCGTTCAGATAGTCAAGGGGCAGCCCCAGCAAACCGGGCACATGCGGTTGCACCCCCGTCAGGCGCACACCATGGCACTGCGTGCAAGCGGGCAGACCTCGGGCGGCATCGCCTTGGGTGACCCATTGCTGACCGCGGGCCAAGCGTTCGGGCGATATCGCATTGCTGGCGCTGGGCGGAGGGTAGGGCAATGACAGCGCGGCAAAGTACCGTGCCATCTCGGCCATGTACTCGTCTGACAGGGGGTCGATCAGGCGCGTCATCAACTCATAGTGGCGGCGGCCTTGCGCAAAATTGCGCAATTGGTTGTGCAAATATCCGGCGGGTTTGCCCGCCAGGCGGGGGTAATACCCATCGGGCCCAGCCCGGCCTTGGTCGCCATGGCAGGCGGTGCAAGCGCGGGTTCGCTCGGCCATAGAGTCTTCAAACCGTGCCGATTTTGCCGTCTCTGAGCGTGGGCTGGCGGGCGCAGCAACGGGCGCGGCCGTCTGAGCCCAGACGCTCACGCACAGCAGCCAGAGCCCGCTGGCGATGCCAATATTTATCAAATTCATCAACTTCAAAGAACGCCTCATGCCTTGAAGATAACCGAAGCGGCGACAATATCGGGTGATGCCGCTGGTCCAATGGGCTTCAGCGGTCTTTGTTTTCAGAGCCATTTCTCCATTTCACACCCACCATGTCCGATATCCAAGTTCGCTTCGCCACCCTGAAAGACGCGCCCGCCGTGGCGGCATTGCATGTGAAGGCCTGCCGCGCCGCCTATGCGGGACAAGTCCCCGACACACATTGGAACGCGACCCCCATGCCCAAGCGGGTGTCGTTTTGGAAAGAAGCCATTGAATACGGCGAGCCGCAAGTCATCGTGGCCACCGAAGGCGCAGATGTTGTGGGCTTTGTCGGTTTTGATCGATCCCGCGATCCCAAGTCAAAAAATACCACCGGTGAAATTTGGGCGATTTACGCGGCGCCTGAGCGTTTGGGCCAGGGCATTGGCTTGGCCTTGTGGGACGCGGCGCGCGAAGGACTTGAAGACGAAGGCTGCACCGACGTCACGGTGTGGTTGCCTTTGTTGCACGAACAAACATTGCGTTTTCACGACCTTGCTGGCTTCAAGCGCGAGATGAACACCGCCCGTACCGTGCCTTTGGGCGGTGTCAAGGTGGAAGAAGTGCGCTTGAAACGCAAGCTGGCTTGATGAACGGCCATCGGCCATCGGCCTGACTTTGGCCCCCGCTGACCTCCCTCACCGCATGCTCATGAGCCCGCCGGGAGCCCGTATTTTGTTGGCCCCCATGGAAGGGTTGTTGGACCACACCTTGCGCGACATGCTGACGCGAGTGGGTGGCGTGGACCTGTGTGTCTCTGAGTTCATTCGGGTCACCAACACCGTGTTGCCCCGGCGTGCTTTCATTCGCGTGGCCCCTGAGTTGCTGAACGACAGCCGCACGGTGGCAGGGGTGCCCGTCAAAGTGCAACTATTGGGGTCTGACCCCGATTTATTGGCGGCGAATGCCGTGGCTTTGGCGGAGTTGGGCCCGGCGGGCATTGACTTGAATTTTGGTTGTCCAGCCAAGACCGTCAACCAGCACCGCGGGGGTGCGGTTTTGTTGGACGAGCCCGAGTTGGTGGGGCAGATCGTGGCCGCCGTGCGCCGCGCTGTGCCGGCGCACATTCCGGTCTCGGCCAAGATGCGCTTGGGCTACAACGACGACACGCGTGCCGAAGAGTGTGCCCTGGCCATAGAAGCGGCCGGCGCCAGTGAACTGGTGGTGCATGCCCGCACCAAGGCGCATGGTTATCGCCCCCCCGCTTACTGGGAACGCATTGCCGACTTGCGCCAATGTGTGCGTCTGCCCATCGTGGCCAATGGCGAAATCTGGACGCTGGAAGACGCCTTGCGTTGCCGTGCCGTGACCGGCTGCGATCGCTTGATGATTGGGCGCGGCATGGTGGCAGATCCGGGTTTGGCCTTGGCAATTGCGCAGCACGATGCTTTGGGGTCTTCAGGCGCTCTGACGAGTGCCGTGGCCTGGAGCCAAATCGTGCGATTGATGCGCTTGTTTTGGCAGGGCATCGCGCTCAGGGTGGCACCGAGGCACCGGGCGGGACGTCTCAAACAATGGCTGAATTATTTGCGCCGTGTTTACCCGGAGGCGCAAGAGGCGTTTGACCAATTGCGGTTGCTGAATGACCCTGCAAAAATTGAGCAGTGGCTGGCCCTTCAGGCGCCAGACGGCAGCCCCAAGTGACGGGCCACTTCAGCGCGCAGCTGAGCCAGCTGGGGCGCAATTTTTGAATAGGCCGCCTTGACGTCTGCGGGCGCACCTTGTTTGCTGAGCTGTTCGACCTGCACCACACCATCGACCAAACTGTCTACACAAAACACTGGGGCGAACCCCTTGAGTTGGTGCAACAAAAAATTTGCACTGGGGATGTCCCCCGCCTCTAAATGCGTGGCAATGCGGGGCAAGTCATCCCCCAAAGTTTGGTGCAAGGTGTGCAGCAGGGTGTTCACCCCGTCCGCATCACCAATGAATTCCATGGCCCGTTCAACAGACAGGTATTGGGGCGCAAGCGGGGCGTGCATAGGGGCTTCCTTGGGGTGAGGTCTTCAGGGCGTGACCGCTGAAGTGTCCAGCAAAGCGGCCAGACCCCTCTCGGGTTCAAAGCGTTTGTTTTTGAACATCAGCCGGGTCGGCCCCGGAAACGCCCGCTGCCGAACCGAATGCTGGGGGTCGCCGGGATAGCAAATGGTGCGAATGCCGTCTTGGTCAAACGGTTCGGGCTCAATGATGGGCGGTGGACGACGATGGGCCTCTGCGAGGGCGCTGGCGGTGTCTGCATGGCGGGCCAATTGCACCAAGCCCATGATTTGCGGTGGCGCCAACTCGATCTGGTGTTCCCAGTAGCGCACCAAGGCTTCGCGTGGGGTGGTCCACCAAGCTTCCGTGGTCTCGTGGTTGTCGTGTTCGGCGGTTTGGCCTTCAGGCACTCGGGCGATGAAAAAGCGGGTGTCAAAACGTTTACTGGTCACCGAGGCTTGGCGCGGCGTGATCCAGCGCGTCCAAGGGACCAAATCGTGTGTATCGAGTTGCAGAGACAGTGACTGAATGGCAGCCGACCAACTTAGGCCTTGGTCCAAAGCGTTTTTCAGGGCGTGCAGGCGGGCCGTGCGGTCGGGCCTTTGGCCCAGAAAAATACGGCATTCTTCAAACGCTTCACGCACCGCAGCGACAAACAGCCCGGCCGCTTGGGGCGGGCTCAGTTCGGGTTCGCACAGGCGTTGGTGCAGGGTGGCCACATCTTGGCTGAGGCACTGCAACAAGCTCGGATGTTGGTCCGCGGTGTCGAGTTTGCCACCCGGAAACACATAAGCACCGCCGAGCACATTGGAGGCCTGGTGCCGCTTGAGCAAGAGCACTTGCAGGCCGTGTGAACTGTCACGCAGCAAGACCACCGAGGCCGAGTCCAAGGGGGGCGTGGTGATGATGTCGGTATGGAGTTCCATCTGAAGCTGTCAATCGTGCAACACCTGAGCGGTGTGGCCTGTTTTAAAGTCGGGTGCCATGTCAGTGGGCATCAGGTTAGCAGATCAAATGGGTCAGACCTGTCGCCGAATCAACCCTATTCAACAAGGAAAAACCCATGAGCATCGATTTCAAAGGCCGCGTCGCCATCGTCACAGGGGCTGGCGGTGGCTTGGGCAAACAACACGCCTTGGCCTTGGCCGCGCGGGGCGCCAAAGTGGTGGTCAACGATTTGGGCGGTGATGTGCATGGGGTGGGCGGCACGGTGTCAGCAGCGCAAGCGGTGGTCGATGAAATCCGCGCGGCGGGCGGCGAGGCCATGGCCAATGCCGCCTCGGTGACCGACTCTGATGCGGTGAAAGCCATGGTGCAGCAGACCATGGACGCTTGGGGCCGGGTGGATATTTTGGTGAACAACGCGGGGATTTTGCGTGACAAGAGTTTTGCCAAGATGGCCTTGGACGACTTCAAGTGGGTCATGGAGGTGCATGTCATGGGCGCGTTCCATTGCACCCAAGCGGTATGGCCGATCATGCAAGCGCAAAACTACGGGCGCATTGTTATGACCACCTCGTCCAGTGGCTTGTATGGCAATTTTGGGCAGGCCAATTACGGGGCTGCCAAGATGGCCTTGGTGGGTTTGATGCAAACCTTGTCCATCGAAGGTGAAAAACACCACATCCGGGTGAACTGCTTGGCCCCAACGGCCGCCACACGCATGACCGAAGGCTTGATGCCCGAGCAGGTGTTGCAAGCCTTGGAGCCGCGTGCGGTGGTGCCCGCGATGTTGGTCATGGCCAGCGAAGACGCGCCCAACCGCAGCATCCTGTGTGCTGGGGCCGGCAGCTTTGAAGTGGCGCACATCACCTTGACGCAAGGCGTGCATTTGGGCACTGGCCCAGATGTGCCCGAGCGACTCGCCGCATCACTGGCTCAGGTGATGGACCGACAGGGCGAGTCCGTGCCGCGCTCGGGATCAGAGCAGGGGACGCTGGAAGTGGGCAAGGCCATGAAAGCCTTGGCGGGGCATTGAGCCGTTGCTGCAGACTGCCATCGGCTGATGCCTTCCCATGCAATCACCCGACTGATCCCCATCTGCGGATACAAGCCCCTTTGTTGGAGCAATTGATGAAACCCTTGTTAATTGGCTTGTTGTTCATGGCCCACCTGCTGTCCTTCGCTTGGGCACAAGCAATTCCGACGCATGCGGCGGGCTTGAGTGAGGAGTTGCTGGAAGTCCACATCGATGGCGGCACACAGCGGGCCGTCATTTCACGCCGCCAGGGCCAATCTGTGCCTTCCAAGTTGCTGGTGCTGCTGCCGGGTTACCCCTCTGTGGTGCGACCCGAGATGGGTCAGGGGGTCATGATGAGCAGCGCCTTGACGGGTAATTTTTTGATTCGCGCACGCCGGCATCTGGTGACTGAAAAAGTGATGACGCTGTTGGTCGACTGTCACAGCCAAAAGGGGGACATGTGCAGCCCAGAATACCAAGCCTCCAAAGAGCGCTACCTGCATGTGAAAGCGGTCATCGATGCGGCCAAGGCCAAGTTTCCTGCGGTCAAAGAGGTGTACTTGCTTTCGACCAGCATGGGCTCTATCTCTTCTGCGTTCATCGCCCTGAATGGTCAGCAAGAGTTTGCGGGCGTTATCCATACCGCCTCGATTGACCCGACGGTGCCCAAGTCCTATGTTCAGCTGAAGAATTTTGACTACGCTGCGATCAAGACGCCACAAGCGTTCATCCATCACGTCGAGGACCCTTGTGTTCTGACTTCTTACGCTTACATCCGAACTGTCGCCGAAAAATACAAGGTGCCCTTGGTTTCAGTTTCGGGGGGAAGTGATTTTCAAGGTCACCCTTGCCAAGCGTTCACCCAGCATGGGTTTAGAAACAAAGAAACAGTGGTCATGCGGCATGTTCTGAAAATGCTCGACACCTTGCCTTGGGAGTCCGTCGATTTGCAATGAGTGGCACCGCAGCGATGGCCGAGAAAAATTCAGAGCTTGGACGCTAAAAAATCCAACACCAATTTATGCAATTTTTGCCGCGTGTCGGCCGAGGCGCCTTGAGATCGATAGAACATCCGACCACCAGAAAGCTGCCGAGAGGATGAAGAAAAATCAGCAAACATCATTCCGTGTCCACCGCCTTCGATCAATTCAAAACGCACATCTTTGCCTTTGCTCTTGAGGGTTTCATACCAACCCATGGGGGAAGGCATGGGATTGAAGGGGTTGCTTGTGCGGTGACAGCTCAGCGCAAAACCTTCAGGTGCCAAAGGATAGTGATCGTTGTAGCCACAGGGCATTGCTCGCAAATGCATCCAATCATCCTGTCGTAAACCCCCATAGTTGTCTGCGGTGCCGTAGAGCAGCAGGACCGGTACTTTGATGTCATCAGGAAAACCAATGCCTGCAGAAGGCCCACCTTCCGCAATAACGCCACGGACGTGCGCGCTGTCAACAGCGCCCGCCATGTTGAGCGCAACAGCGGCACCATTCGACAAGCCCTGGATGAATATTTTTTGGGTGTCGACTTTTTCGTTTTGTATGGCCCAACGATAGGCGCCTAAGGTCGCCTTGAAGATCATTCTTTGCCGTCCACCATTGCTCATGAAATAGACCACAAGATCAGATCCCGTAGTCAATCCATTCATTTGAAAGGCGTCAAAAATCAGCGTGGCGTAGCCTTGTTGGTTCATCAATTTGGCGAAGTCACGTTCATAGCCACCCAAGCCGCCCCCGCCGTGCGCAATGATCACCAGTGGCGGCTTGGCGCCCCTTTTGGGAGCAAACAGAGTGGGCGTGTCCAGCCTGACAGATCTATGGCAGGGATCAAACTCTGCCAAGGGGCCGATCACTGTTTTGACGGGACCCCGATCCACGATTTGGGTGTCTTCTGGCGAAGAAGGCTTGCAATCGCTTTGGGCCCAAACGGAGCTGCCAAACAAAGCACCGATAAGAACGAGTGTTTTCAGCATGGTCATCGTGGTGGAGATCTGTAGGTGGGTGATTGCATTCTAAAGAAGGCCGGCCCAGGCGGGGCGTCAAGATTCGCGTTGGTGACCCCATCTGCCGATGTGTGGTGTGCATCGCGTGTCAGGTGCGCGATTCGTTTTCGCGAGTAAGCCGATCACAAGAAGTGACATGGAACTCAGGGAAATCCCCGAGCAAATGTCTTATGAATAAGACCTGAATGTCCTATTGACAGGACATTAGGACTGTTTCACCATGCTCGCCATGTCAGCGCACCTGCCTTTGCCCAAGTACCACCAGATTTATCTGGTGTTGCGTGAGCAATTGCGCGAAGGTCGTTTTGACGCGGGTTTACCGGGCGAATTGGCCCTCATGGGGCAGTTTGGCGTCTCGCGTGTCACGGTGCGCAGGGCGCTGTCTCAACTGGCCCACGAAGGCCTGATTCATCGCGAGCCCGGCCGAGGAACGCGGCCCGTCATTTCGCGAGCCCATGAAGTGCAAATGCAGGCTGCAACGATGGCCACGGGACAGCAAGCGCGTCTGACGGGTTTGCTGGAAAACTTGGTCACCATGGGCTTGCGTACCAAGGTCAAGGTCTTGAGCGTTGAGCACATGCGTGCGCCGGTCGATGTGGCCGCCGCGCTGCAACTGAACAGTTCGGCATTGGTGCAAAAAGCAGAGCGTGTGCGCAGCACCCCCGAAGGCCCCTTGTCGCACATCACGACTTGGGTGCCCGATTCGATTTCGGCTGGCTTTGGCAAGCGCGAGTTGGCGCAAAAGCCCATCTTGGTCTTGCTCGAAGAGTCGGGCGTCAGGGTGGGGCGCGCTGAGCAAACCATTTCTGCACGTTTGGCCGATGTCGGCATGGCACAACATCTCGATGTCTCTGTCGGATCGGCCTTGCTGGCGGTTCGGCGTTTGATTTATGACGAGGACGATCGTCCCGTCCAATGGCTGCATGGTTTGTACCGCCCGGACCGGTACGAGTACCAGATGCAGTTATCCCGCGTTGGCAGTATTGATGCCAAGGTGTGGGTAAGCCAAGAGCTGTCCGCCAACTTTCATTGACCTACTTAAAGGATGTTCACATGACCTCACGTCGCACTTTTATGGGCCAGTCCGCAGCCGCGGCCTCGGCACTGGCATTTCCACTGGTGGGTGGGGCGCAGCCCAA
>JACCDH010037950.1_pt1 | contig 31097 bp, 25 predicted proteins | sample 7442481 | NCBI WGS metagenome assembly JACCDH01 (sample SAMN15323433, study PRJNA562643) | freshwater metagenome | isolation source: river surface water | place: USA:Blue River Watershed | collected 2017-08-15
CAAGCTGTTGATTTTGGCTTGCAAATTTTTGAGTGTCGATTTTATTTCAATTATCTGCCCCTTACTTCAAAAACTGGTGAAAGCGACGTATTCAGAGTTTCTTGGCTGCAGCCAACGCTCACCCGTTGATGTAGGAAGCAATAAGTATCCCACCCTCATTTCAAAGCAAACTCAGCATCGGTGAGGATCATTTTGGTGAGATCAACCGTGGGGATGATGAAAGTAGCAAAAGGGGTGCCTTCGGTCTTGCAAGACAATACCCCGCGGGCGGTGCCGGTGGTAATGGTAGCGATGTGTAATAGGAATGGCTTGGGTATCGTAATGCTCGATTCCGTTTGCGGCAATCCGTCCCAAGAACCAGGTTCAATTTGAAAATGACAGCTGCAAGCGATTTTAATAAACACCTTCTGATTTTGATGGAATTCAAACGACATAAACGTCCCGACGCGCTTTTGTTGCAGATCCAATTTGAACTCGATTTTTGATAGTAACTCTACAGGCGCTGGCGGACTAAAATGCTCAGCAATGATGGCGAATTGCTCCGTTTTGATCTGTTGGATATAAAACAGGATGTTGGATATCTCTTGTTTCATGATGCCGTTTCGAATTCGAGGAATTGGGGTTCGTTTTCAACAACCATGGTGTGCGAAAACCCTTGTGTTGGATTCACATACGTGCCAGCAATGGCCACCGAATTGGATATCAGATATTGCTGGTTCAGCGGTTGCATTGAAATAGACTCTACACCTTGATTCTCGTAAAAGCTCGCGAGTATAGGGATGTTCAGGATATTCTGAAGTTTGATTTGGGTTTCGATGGTCAGGTTTTCGTTGCCACTGACGATTTTGCTAATTTGCTGTGGCGACACTTGCATGAGTTCGGCCAATTCGCGTTGCTTCATCCCCAAATCATCCAATTTCATCAGTACTTTGAGCGCAATTTTTCTTGACTCTCGCAGCATTTCACGATGCTTGATGCGCGCTTTGTGCTTTGCGATGGCATCGGATTGATATTTTTCGCTGTTGTCGAATACTTTATTTCCAGTTTTCATGATTCTGCGATTAATTCAAAAAATGCGTCTTCGTTGTGTATGTCGTTGATGTCTAAATATTGGCGTGCTACGGATAATTTGACGAGTTCTCCGGCTGTGCCAGGGTGGTCTAGCATTCTTTGTGACATCTTGATGGCTCCTCCGGTGATGATGAACAGCTCATCGATTATTTTTATCGCGTATAACCTCAATCTGTTGTGGTTGATTTTTCCCTTTCGAAGCGATATAGTTTTGTTGGTTTCGGAATGTTCCAAAGGAATGAACAAGCGTTTAAATTGGCCACTCGATTCTGCGATTTCATTGATCAAATCTTCCAATTCCTCCAAGTTGTCGTATATCTCATCAACGAATGCAACGATATCTTGTATGTTGTTTTCTTTCGCGAATTCGAACAAATACGCGGTGTTGCTCCATAGATTTATATTCCTATCGTATTCGTTTTCATTGTATTCATCGTAATGAAATGAGTACAATTGGTTTTCAAAGATACATGCAAATTTCATAAAATCAACCTGTGGGTTTATTTTTTCGTTTGGATGTTTGACTCGTTTACTGCGATCACACCAAGTTAATGCGCTTATCGATTACTTTCTGATGGGTGCTGCCTAATTTGCGATTTTTGCAAAAATTTTGGAGGAGTTTGGGTTTTTTGTGATGCCGAAAAGTCTAATTTCTATCAGTGCGATTTCCAGGGAAAATGTCAATATCAACTCGAAAAATATATTTAAGTATTTTTAAAATGGGGCTGGGGATAATCTGGTAAATGCCTTTGAAACACTAACATATGTTGTTTGATTTATGGTGAGAGTTCATTGGGCGACACCTATTTAGTGACCTTGAACTATCGACGCAAACCGATAAACTGAGTATTAATTTAAACACCTGAATCCACCGGTTGAAATGCCGCAGTTATTGGGTTTTATTGATCTTTTCTTTGTCAACTTGTGTCAATTTTGACTTTAATTGTGCCTTCCTTTTGTCTTTTAAATTAATCTTAAAGCCAATACAATTGTCTTCTGTCACATTAATTTCGTCTTTGTTAAGATTTGCTATCTCAAAAATGAATTTCACTGTGTCTCCCCGGTTAAAGTTCTGAATTGTGACAGAGTATTCATTTGGTTTGAGTAATTTCTTTTTTAGTCTGTCAATTCCAGATTTTGTTATATCGGTATGACGAATTATTTTGGCTGTGTTGTCAAATTCAAAAATTACTCTAAAAGTTTTATGGTCGCTATTTGTAGTATTTTTTAATACAAATTGTTTAGAATAGATGTTTTGGTGCAATTCACCATCTTCAACTGCTGTTGGTATTTTTGAAATTGTATCTTCGTCAATGTAATGACATTCCATTACTTGGATTCTACTTTTATACTTATTATAGAGAATTGTGATTCCAGCTCCACCAACTCCACCTGTAACGTATGGTAGGACTACTTTAATTATCTCTACCAAGTTATTCATAATTTATATTTATAACGTTTCCTAAAATGTCAGTTTGGTAGGTGCCAAAACGTGCGCTGATTCCTATTTGTTTGCATAAGTTGATAGCTAAGTTCTTCTTATTAAACGGTACTAGGATATAAAATGAAGCTTTGATTTCAGTCGCATATTTTTTCCATTGGCTAGTAGCTTCCGAAATATTCACGCTATCGGCAGTCTCCACTTCTATTATGAAGTCAACAGTTCTCTGCCCCTTTTTTGTGAGAATAATGTCAGGATAGTTTTCGCCTATTGCAGTATTCTGAATTTTACCGGGGTTAGTGTATATGTCATGGTTTAACTTGTCAAGCTGACTTACAGCAGCTTTAATTATACGGTCGTGAAGAGATTCATCATTTGGAAGTCTATTTGCCATTATTTTTGTTATTTATCAATTTTGTATAGCACTCCCCAGTTGTTGGGCCAAAAGATTAGTGATCATAAGTTTGTACTTTGAATTGTATCACAAAGCAATCGGGTACAGATGTGTATATCACGGTGCTGTATTTTAAGTCCACAGAGGTGTCTAATCATTAAATGGGGGAAACACCAACGGCGTTTTAGAACTTTCAGTTCAGCACGGGAACCCTAATTGCATTCATGCGTTTATCCGAAGTAGTTCTATTTATTTTTGGGCACTTTTAAACCTCTTGAGGTTCCATTTGCCCATTTTGCGATTTCCATTTCACAGTAGGATTTCATATCGGATGCGATGAGTTCAGGATGGTTTTCATATAATTCAAATGTCTGTCTGGCTTCCTTTATAAGGTCCTTTTTTTTGAATTTAACCCCATGAAATAGCTTGTCTCTAATTCTACCTGCAATTTCAACAGTATCATACCTGTATTTTTTTCCATCTACATGGATTTCGCTGAAAGCTCCATCTTCAAGCCCCAATAAGTATTTAACCGCTTTTCGAGAAGGTCTTTCTTCGCTTTTTATTTTGTGAGCAAGGCATTCTAAGCAACAAAAAAAACGAGCTATTTGAAATTTTGGATTGGATTCTTTTAAAGCATCATGGTACATGCTAATTCCAAATTCAAAATGTTCATCTTTTTCAATTGCAGCGATTATACTTTTTATCTGATTTTCAAAGTCCGGTCCTGTATTTCCAAAGCCTAATCTTAATCTTTTATTGCTGTGTGGTAATGATAACCTAAAAAAGCTTTGATCTTGGGTTAGGGTAAGAACTCCGAAAGCTGAAATTTCATCTCCCGTTGCCCAACTAAGCACTTTAATTGCCTTTTTAAATTCCTCTCTGGCTTCTTTTTCCAAAAGCTCAGGCAAGTCGTCTGTTGGGTTTTGAAATACTAATGCAATCACTGGAAATGCTTCGCGACCTTGAGTAATTAAATTATCAAAGCTACCTTGGTCAACAGCTATCTTGGCTATTTGCACCGAGTATTGTCCTAAATAATTTGTTTGCGCTTCAAATCCTAGGTGTAATAGAGGGATTGCAAATAAATTGGCCTTTATCTGTAAAGGTTCCTGAATAAATGCACCATAATACAATTCATGTACAGCAGGTCTTGATTGGAGTATTTCTTTCAGATATTCTTCTTTCATGAAAATCGGTTTTAAACTTTTGTTATTCCAAGTTTGTATTTTCCTTCTTGATGTCTGCAGTTGAGATTTAGTATTTTTCTCTGCTGTGTGTCTTCGATTTTTAAAGCGCCAACCCATTTATTACGGGGAAGGATTCCCTGTTTCAAAGTTTTATTGAACAATTATTTTGCTGGAGTTAACGCCGAGTTTGCTGGTGGATTTTATAATGTAAATCCCTTTGGGAGATGAACTCAAATCAAATTGAAACACCTTGCTTTTTGGTTCAATGGACAAGATTTTTTTGCCTGAACTATTATAAACTTCGCACTGAATGATAATTTCATCACTCTCAACAACACAAATGCCTGTTGTTGGATTGGGTGATATTCGATAATTCAACTTTGTCAATTTTGAATCCTCTGTACTTGTATTTAGTGTTTGAGAAAATTGCGAGTTGTTTTCACCGCCCTTGTATCTATTTCTCCAATCTGGCATCCATTCCGTGCTAATGCTGTCATTATTTAAAGCCTGTTCTAGTCCTATGAGACAGGTGTCTAAACTAATTTGCCAATATGGAATTAGAGAATCAAGATAGGCTTGTTCTTTTTCAATTAAACATCTCCACGCTTCAAGACTGACTACATCAGAGGGTTTGCTGAATGTGGGCAGGACAAGATTTAAATAATTTATTGCTGTTGGTCTATTGTTGAATACTCTGTGAATTAGCGCAAAATCGCGGTGTACCTCAAATCTAAACAATTGCCATAGCCTTTGATTTGGGCCATCCGCTTGGTCTATTAAGTTTTGTTGTAAATCCAGCATTCCATTGTAAACGGACGTTTGTATAGCATTTTTACTGGAGGCTGGTATGGTGGAATCAGTGAATACATCAATATAAGCCGATTGGATAGTACTATAAATCTCTATTAAGTCACCCCCAGTGTTATCTGGTAACGGTGTATTAAACAAAAGTTTGGCTTTAGTAATAATTGAATTATAATCCTTTGGACTTTGTTCCAATTCAAATTTCAAAGAATCCGCACGTAACTTTATCAAACTTCCATTATACCCCCCGGCATTGGCCTTGGAAACCAAAATTGAATCTACTGGCCACCAATCATAGTTAATAACCTTTCCGTTACATGCGTTGTCTCGACTGGCGATATGATTTCCATTAAATACTGGATTGTAGTTAAGGTCGTAATTGGCACCAAATACGGCGGCATTATTAAAGTTGATGTTAAAAGAATTAGAATAAGGCTTAGTGTACAAGCCTCCAATACCCCCTATGGCCCACTCATTTATAGTTGCATTCACAGCCAAACTATTGTTTCCAGAAGTATTAGACGATGTAAATAACGGATGAGTATAGTTCAAATCAGCATCGAAGAATAAACTGCTGGAATTATCGCGGTGCCCCATAATATAATTTGATCCCTTGTCAAGGTATACAAATATTCCATTTCTTCCAATTAAAAACTTCTTGTCGGCGCTGCTCGTATTCCAATAAAATCGATTCCATGCATTGTTATTGGCATTAAATAGACTTTTTTGAAACATAGTAATTTGATTGGTGTTATTGCTAAAATAACTGCATCGGGCAATGAGATAACTTTGGTTTAATACCACACCATTTTTAGCGGATGAGATTGTACAATTTGTAAAGAAATTCCGACTGGTGCCATGATTCCAAAAATTCGTAACCGTCTCGCCGTTACCCAACGGATAATTACAATTTGGGTCATTTTGAAAAAAATCCAAGTGAATATTGATATTTTGAAATATACTATTCCCTTGTGTTCCAATCCCACCAATGCCATTTCTTAACTGTTTGTATCCGGAATTACCAATATTGCCATTTCGATATTGAATCTTACCACCATGATTTGTAATTGCACTTAGGCAGTTAATTAAATCTACGTTGTTGAGCTTTAATGGTTCATGAACTCCAACTAGGTCGCGTTGAACAATTCCCTCTTTACAATCGTAAATTGTAATGTTAGAGAATTGGTTTTTTAATCCCATAATATGGATACCTCGCGAGCATGGCGTATAATTCCAAAGCGGATTGTCAGATTTTTCCAAAAAGCCATGGACTTGCACAGAGTCAATAATAGAATATCTGGATTCGCACATTAAATAGGCCTCAGGGCCTAGATCCACCCTAGCTTTCTTAATTTTGAATTGTACCAAATTCCAGCTAGTGTTAAAGCCTCCATTCCCTATGATTTTTAGTGTCAATTGTCCGCTGTTTGTGTTTTCAAGCAAAACAGAACTATTTGTATTTGAGATTAGTTTTGCCGTATTGTTGTTTGTGTTACTATTCCAATTGTTCTCCCAAATAATGTAACCCTTTCCGTTGGGACCTCCTTCAATTTTGAAAGTTGCATTTGATCCTATCTCAAGAATTCCTTTGATATGTAAAACAGCGTTGGGGCCATTTAAAATTATTCTAGCTCCCTTTTCAAATTTTAACTTACCTCCCACATCTACGACCAATTTACCATTATTGTTTATCACTATCTGACCGCTTCTTCTTAAGACTAGTTCACTGCCCTTTGTGACTACCATTTGTGAGATAAAATCTTCTTTTGATGCTGACAAAAGTTCAACCTTTCCGAGAGAATCAACCACCACATTACTTCCGCAAATATTTAAATCTTGATTTATTTTTAAAGTCCCTTTATTATACACTTTCAAATCATGCAATAAATAATTAGGGATTCTAGTATTATAATCTTTATAATGTTCTAAATATGGAAAGATGGAATCCGTTTCATTTTCCAAGATTTTCTTTGGCAAATACATTGTTTTATTACGATACAATAATCCATCAATTGTATCTGATTGATGGTTATGTAATTCTTCCAATATACTTCTATTCATGGAAGTAAATGGCATATCAGGATAACTTACACATGGACAATTAAATTCAGGTAAATCAGTGGTACGGAAGCGACTCGCCCCCCATTTATTGTTTAAATCTGCCATTTTGTACAAATTGTACAACAACATATAATCCAGTCCTGCTTGTTGGTAAGCGTAAATTGTAGACTCCCCTGAGTTAAAAGTACTAGAAAAAATATTTGTTTTATTAAATGGTGATGGTGACTGATATGGTCTTATTAATTTTTGAGTCACACTTGTATCTCCAGCATGGAATATTCCCTCACATTGAGCTTTATCTAAAGTTGATGAATAAAATTGTCGACTTTTTACCGGGTTGCCACCATGCAGCATGCAATAAAAAAGTTCCGAAAATTCATAGCCCATGTCATCACACCAATCAGAAAATTCAGCATGTGTCCAAGTTCTACTTGCAAGTGCTAAATTGTGTTGAAGATTCGCCTGAAATTTACCAACTGCTATCATTTTAAGCGCTGGACTCGTTTTAAATGCATTCCACAGGTCTCTATAATAGTCAGTGGTCTGAGGCATTAACGGCTTTCCAGTCATACACAATGACATTGCATCTAAACTCACAATGTGGGTGCAATCATCATTTAAAAATTTATCTACCAATTGGATATCTTTTGCGGTTAATTCGTTTTCGTCAAATCCTATGGTACTTAAAAATTGAATTACCATTAAAATCTTTCCTGCATCTTCAATAACATGAGTATATCGAATTGACTCAGGGTACATTAGTTGTAATATCCCAATAACGTTCAAAGCAATTCGTCCAGCTCGAACTGAATTGCTAAGAACTGCTCGAGGCTCTGGAAATGTATCTGCATTTGTTAAATACTTCGCACTTTCAATTATGGGATAGGCAAACGGTACGGCCAAATGACCTCGAGTTACAATTTTATTATCGCGGACCGGATTAGTAATAATATAATTAGATTCTTTGAAAATAGAAATTCTGAATTTTTTTTCATCATAAGCCTCAACAGCCTGTTGCCAAAGATTACAATCTCTTAATTTGGCACCCGGGAAGGAAACACTGCTTGTTCTTATGGAATCTCTGAAATAAACAATAGCAGTATCGTAATTCACAAATGCGCCTGTATCATCATATAATGCATAATAAAAAGTATCTGGTGTTGTTAGTTGAATCGTGTCACACCAATAGGGTTTTTTAATGATTTCATCGCAACTCTCTGATTTCAACTTTTCAAATTCATTACTTACATCTCCAGCGAATACCTTGTCCTTGAAATCTTTACTGATATGATTCATTATTCTAGCCGTGATTTCTGCAATCCAAGTGTGGATGTTTTTTGAGGTGAATGTAACCTCAGCTCCATCGGGATCAATAGACAAAGTTGGGGAAGTCCACTGTTTGACACACATAAAACCCATGAGCAAGCCGTATACTTGGTCTTGGCTCATTTCATTGCCGTAATTATATGTTGTTCCATTCCACTTAGCACCTTTAATCCAGCTAATACCTTCCCCATCATCTCTTGGATTTGCGCTATTGATTTTATAGCCATCGTAATCAAATACTCCGCTTACAAAACCATTTGAACTGTCTTTGAATTTGATCGCCGGTCCGTTTGCGCCACCAGAATTTAAAAATTCAACTCTTTGGGGATCTAATTTCTTTAGTGGAGCAATACGACTTAAAAAATTCTCGTCATTATCACTACGAATTAAAAATCCATTTTTAATGCCTTGATTAGAATATTTGAGATAATTCTCTGCATTGTCATCTAGCCGGTCGATTGCATGAATTGCCCAGAATAACTCAATACAAACAGCGTTATACCTTTCTGTATTTTGCTTCCCCTCAAGAGTAAGTATATTTATTTCACTCGATAATACGGCTAGATAATAACCTTGATCCACAAGTACATCACCAAATACCATTTTATTTTTGTATGTTTTGGGATCAACCTTTTTCATAACGCCATTTTGATACTGAAGAGTATCAGAAGGACTCGAAAATTCCAATAATTGTGCAGCCGTAATACTTTGGCCCGGTCGATGTCCAATTTGAACAAAATTTTTTTTTAACCTGTCCCGATAATTCCAATATTTATTTTCTAAATCAACCTCAATCGATTGGGCCTGAACTTTTAAAATGCTAAATAAGCAACAGAGTAAAAAATAATATTTTTGCATATTAATTGATGATTTTATAGTATTTGAGATTCCAATTGTGGTTTTTGGGTATATTTTCTCCTTGGTTATTGTACCCGATAATTTTCAATTGAACTATTCCCACATTTTTAGCGAAATAGTAATCAATTACTGTATAGGGCTTTAGATTTTTGTAAAAAGGGTGATTTGTAATTAGATGTGATGAAGAAGCCTTTACCCTAAATACTCTCACAGTATCAAAAGTGAAATTATTCATTTTATAGTTGGTAATCAATTTCACGTATTTGGTGTGCGAGGCTCCGTCGGCACTGAATTCTTTAGTGGTGTCATATGGTGTAAAAAACACTTGGTCTTTTCCGTTACGATTTATATCATTGTGTGATTTTTCAACATTCAACCAGTCACCTTCCTTTTTAAAATTTGCACTGTACGGGATATTGTAAGTTGCTGCAAAATCAGCGTATAGGCTTCCCTCATTGCGACTCTTACGTTGGAAGCTCATCACCTCATAATCAATATAATCTGTAGATATCCACCAGGTATAGCATTTGAGCATTACTTGCGTGTCAAGCTCACCGGTACTATCGCATTCATATACCCACATACTCCCAGGTTTGAAGAATGTATAATTCCTCATTTCACCGATATAGAATTTTCCTAAATATTTCTGGGGCTCGGGTTCATCAGGCTCGCAGCCGGTAACAAAGAATGAAAACAGCAGAGTCATTGCTGTTAGTAATAATTTTCTTTTGTTGGTAATATTATTCATAATTGAAATACGTAACGTGCCCTAATATACCAAATGTGATCGTCTAGGCAACATTTGAGGTGGTGTTTTTCTGTATCGATAATTCCATTTTTTCTGTCGTTAATAACGGCTGGAAACGATTTGCAAATTTGGGCTGGGCGTGATTGTTACCACTAATGTTTATACAGAGTACAAAACTTTAGACTTCTAATAAACTGTCTGCGGAGTGCGAAACGCCGACTATTACAAATGTGATTGTTGGCAGCAGATTTTAATGTCACGCTGTAACGTCGAACTCGATATTATGTTTATTTAGTAGGTCAACAAGTGTCTGCGGGTGAACGCCAATGCCAACATTTAAAAATTGATTTTCTTCAACAATTTTTTTATTTACTTCTACTGTCCCCTTGAAGCCCAACGGCAACGTTATATTTTGAGATTGTATTGCATAAATATTTCCTTCAGTGTCACAAATTGGTCCACCACTTTGTCCTTTCAAACCAGGAGATGATGTTTCTAAATACATAATATCCATTGATTCGTCTTGGGTCTTACCTGAAAGTAAATTTCTTGTATAAATCCCTTCAATTGGAAAAAATGGAACTGGAAATAAACTTGGAAGTAATTCAAATGAATTAGTCGTCTCGTTAAAAGTGGCGTTTACTTCTACAAAAGGGTAGCCCAATTTCATTAGACTAGTTCCAGGTTTGATTATTGTCGGGTCAATAATTTTGGGGAAAATGGTTTGTCCAGCTATTACTGATTTGTCAACTCGTAGAAATGCAATATCGTTTTCTCCGTGAATGTGATATTCTAAAATTGCAATTGGTTGTCCTGCTAACATTATCGCAAAGTCTGTAATCCATTTTGGATTTGGTTTAATGGCATTTTCCATTGCTTTTCGTTGGTGGTGTTTAATTTGTTTGTTAGCATTTATTTTCTCAACTTTTTCAACATAGTCTTTTAATTCTTTCTGATGTTGATTGAATGCAAATGCAGCTCCAAGGTTATGTGCTGCCGTCATTAACCAACCTTCATCGTTGATTATAACAAAGGCTCCAAGTCCGCTGTCAATAGTTTTGTCGAAAAATCGCATCACCACCACCAATGGCTGAGTAAATTTTTTTGCTGTGTCGTAGGCTTTTGTAAACATGTTTTTATTTAATTATTTATCTGCTGATTTTGTGTTGTCTGTTTGATTTTGTGATAAAATTGCTCCTGATTTGTTTATCTGTGCACCATTTGTTTAAAGAAGCCAAGCACGACAGCAAATTCTTGACTTATCGGAAAAAACGCTTACGACAAACCCTGATCGTCGCTGCTAACTGACCACTCATAATCGGAACTACTCACGGCCCAAAATACCCAATTTACAATTGTTCAACTCGGTTTGATGCATTAGTGATTTGCTTCTAATGATGGGGTGAACTTTGGTCCAACGAATAGGAGTTGGCTTGTCTGATTATTCCGCATTGGTAAACGCTTAATGAAAACGACATCAGAAGTTAAATTTCTTAGATCATTGACTCTGATCGGGTGCATTTGGATTTTGGAGAGCCGATTATAGTTTGCTGATATGTTGTTGCATAATGCCAAATTTTCGTGAGATTTTAGTCTAAAGCGCGCGGGCAATTCACAGCTCCGCCCTTTGAGTCACAATGCGCGAATCATCAAATCATTGGTGCGGGGCGAAACTAAAATGTTCGAATTTTGAGTAAGTGATACATTTATATCATGTTTCATTTATTGGAATAGTGCTATTTTGCAACCAACAAACTAAAAACGAAACATGACAACTAATCCACACATTATCAATTTGAACGATGCAATTCAATTGACTCACGCATTTCAAAATGCGCCACAATATCAAGGCAATACAGTAGCATGTATGATTAATGCGGCCGCTTATCAGCAGTTATTGGCACAACCTGGGTGTGTAAATGTAAGGACCTATTTTGCACTTGATCAAGGGACCTTGACGATTGTAGTTGTGGGAGTGGATGCAGATGAAAATGATATGACAAATGGAATACTTTTAGATGTCACTAGGGGCTGTCCTGTTACATGCGATATAGATTCTCCATTGATGTTATAACAACGGGCTCCTTAGATGGACGATATCTATTTTGGATTTGAAATGACATTGTTGACTCTGTTGGTTGCGAGAATCTCATTATTGAAATTTCGTGAACACTGGTCCTTTGATTCCAATGAAATAGAATTGTTTTTTTTAATTTGTTTTGTTAACCAAGTTTGGGGTTATTTCAATGATGATAATGTGTACTTTTTACATTTTTTTCATTGTGTGGCTCCTGTGGTTTTGACATTGAGTATACTTAAAAGTAACGTCAAACTAATATTCCGCTTTTCACTACTCTTGTTAGTTAGTCTGAATTTATATTTCCACAATTTATATTTGATTATTTTTTCATATTTATTTTGTTTTGTGTTGCTCGTTAAAAGGGCTGTCAGATTTTCTCTGAAATCAAAAAATTACCGAGAAGTAGTGCCTTTGTACATCGCCATTCTTTGTGTACTCTTACTCACGAATTTGATTTATCTATTGGGTTTCGTTAAAATGGATTGGACGCATTCGCAGTTGATTCACTATTTTTCGTTTACTATCAAATTTGTATACCTTTCAACCATTATTCTAGGCCATGTTTACCTCCGCAGATTTATTGTTAATTGAAGTTGCAGGAGTTTTTCTGCCTGCATTCATAGTAACAGTATTCACAATAGCTTACAGTTATAAAACCACTGTTAGGTATAAAAGAGCCATTAAACGCCTATATCAAATGGGTTTCAAAGGCGTGGATATGGAGCGGAGGCGTATCGCTAGTGAGATGCATGATCATTTGGCCGAACATTCCATTACGGTTGCCGAGGAATTTATTGAGCTCAAAAAGCGCTTAACGGGCGAGGACCTAGAATTGTTAAAAAAAATAGAGACCAATGCAGATTTGTTTCGTTTTAGAACGCATCAAATTGTGGAATACATGTACCCAAGAGGACTGTTTGACTCAGACTGGCAAATAGCCTTGCAACAACTTGCTGGTAAGATGTCCATTGGAAATGTGAGAGTTACATTTGAGTCATTTGCGGAAAATGCTCCCAAGAATGATTGGCTTCATCATACTTACTGGGCCATTCAAGAAATTGTAGCTAATGCCATTCGACATTCTAAGGTGAACCGTGTCCAAATAACGGCGACCGAGGAACAGTCGAAATTTATACTATGTATTCATTATCGTGCAACGGAAAAAGCAAGCAATTGGTTAACTTCAAAAGTAAAAGCGGGACTCGGAACGCTCATCGTTCAAGATCGGCTGCAGATTGTAGGTGCCGAACTTGGCGTGGAAATAAAGGATAACGTAATAACGCATACTGTGAGTTTTAAAAAATGAAAATTGTCATTCTTGATGATCATCATGCCATTCTTCAATTTTTGAAGCAAAAAGTTAATGAAGTACTGCCCAGTGCAGATGTTGTTTTGTGTTCTACCATTCACGAAGCTAAAATGACGATAGACGATGCACAAAGACCAGGTTGTCTAATATGTGATTTGGAAATCAATGCTGGGCGGAGCACTGCAATTCCGGAATATTGTAGCCGCCTCAAAATACCTTTTATGGTTTATAGTTCACACGTAGACAAGGTTTTATTACAAGAGCTGAAAAAGTGCGGAGTGTGTGTTTACGTTTCCAAATTATCTCGAATAGAGTTCTTACAACGTGGAATTGAGGCTTTGGTTGTGGGCGAAAATTACTTTTGCCCGTTTGTTTCGGCAACTATGGAAGCGAATGAGAAATTTAAGGAAACGGAAAAGCTAATACTGACTGAAGGGCAGTTCCGTGTGATGGAGGTGATGTTAAAAGGTTACAATAGGGTAATTGCAGCCAATATGTTGCATATTTCGCTCTCTACATTGAATAATCACATTGCACGTGCCCGAGAAATGAATGATTGTGAGAATTTTGATGAGTTGCTTAGACGATTCCGCTATTGGGATACATGGAATTGAAAAATGTCTAAACACAATCGTATTTGTTATGATTTGATTAAAATATAAATTAATCGCAAAATGATAGAATTCTATTAGTGATCAAAATTACTGGTGATTCAAATTTGTTTTCATAAAACATAAAATATGAAAATGATAAATATTAAAATGGCTGTCCTTGTATTGTTCCTTTTGCTAAATATGAGTAGTATAAGAGCACAAATGAATGGTTGGCCATTGAGTACTCATGGTTCTGTGACTGTTAGCTCGGATCAAATTTGGTGCGCAGACAGAGCTAGAGTAATATCCATGGCTTTCGGCTCAGGAACTAGGACGCTCACAATTACTAACTTCGAGGGTAGTTTTACAAATGGAGATTGGGTAATGGTCATTCAAATTAATCGATCTACAGGGGCAGCGGGGAAATTTACATTATGTGAAATTGTGACATCAGGCACAGTGAATGCTCCTTCACTTTTATCTTCAACTACGAATATTGATGTCAAACCTTATGTTTTGGCTCCATATTCAAATAGTTGGCCAACGTTAGTTTGTGCCAGTGCTGGTGATGATATTGTCCAAATCGTAAAAGTAAAACGATGTTGGGATCTGACAATAACTGGAGGCGTTATTACATGTCCTGCTTTTGATTACAATAAAGGCACTGGTGGGATCCTCGCAATAATGGTAGGAAATCAATTCAATATGTCGGGTGGGTATTTAAATGTGACGGGTAAAGGATTTCATGTTAATTATACTAGTGGCGGCTCTCTCGGCTTTGGAGGAAGTGGTGCTGTGGCTTCAGGAGCCTACATTGGTGCTGGTTCTTGCATAGGGTCCAATGGCGGTAGTGTAGATAATACAATTAATTTGCTTTACTCAACACCTTATAGCAGTGGTTCTTGGGGCCTAAATAATTATGGAGAGCCAAACGCGATCCTTTCAGCAACTATACTTAAAAATTATGGTGTGAGTTACCAGGGTGGTTTTGGTTCAATTGCAAACAACTCGGTTAGTTTTGGGAATATCACTTCAGGAGCGATTAAATTTGTGAATGGACATTCAAATTATTCAAATAATGATCTGTTTTTAGGTTGTTCTGGAGAATGTGGTTTACACTCCGCTCAGGGCGGCGGAGCGGGAGGATTTGGTGGTACTGGTGGGTCTTCTTTCAGAATGGTTTCTTCAGGTTTTGCGGGTTTTATTGGTGAAAATGGTAAAACTGGTGGAAATGCCGGTGATTACGGTGTTGGTGGTGGTATTTTATATCTGAAAGTGGCTAATTCATCCTTGAGTTTCGTCAATAATCAAAAACGGTTCATTGCTAGAGGAACTAATGGTGGTAACGGAGGAAATGGTGGGGATGGTGGAAAAGGAGGGGTTGGAGGTTTAGGTGCTCACGGAGGTTGTCAATCTGGTAATTTTATTTCATCTGGTGGCATGGGTGGTTTTGGTGATGGTGGAAGAGGAGGTGATGGCGCTGATGGCGGAGATGCAGGTTGTGGAGGTACGATTTGGATTTTAAAGAAAAGCGGTGGAACGCACACTGGTTTCAGTAATTATATCAGTAATTCTGCGGGAAAAGGTGGAAAAGGTGGTTCTCCTGGGTATAAATTTACGTATACTCGAGTACCGAGACCAACAAACTACTCTCCGTCCCTTTCAGGTTCACTATGTAATAATCCAGCTGTTTTTACATTTTCAGCACCCTACAAATATTGCCCCCCGGTCGTTTGTGATTGCGATGAAGTTTTTAGACATTTAGGTTCAGATATGGCGACAGATGTGTCCTTTACAAATATCGGTGGTTCTAGTTTTAAGATTGAAAGTGTGTCAAGTCCAAGTCAGGCTCCAATCTATTGGGACGGCATAGACTTGCTCTCATATACAGGAATTAATGGTTCATGCACTACAAAATACGAATGTCGTATGAAACGAAATGACCTTTTCATTGATTTTATGGGAAAAGTTTTTGGTCAAATTTCGTTACAATCCTACACGGGTTCCGGTAGTTTGAATGCAGGTGTGGTTAAGGTAGGTCTATCAGGTTATGCAACACGTTTGTATACAAACTCAAATCATCTCATTTATGAATATGATCCAACCCAAGACAAGTTAACTGATTTTGATGATTTGCAGAATCCTTATGTTACGGCACATGCCTGTGATCAAACTTCTGGGGCTTTGGTGTATTCATCTTCATTAATCAATGCCCTATGTGCAGGAGGGAGTAATTCAAATGTGGAAATCCCTTTCATAGATGACGCACCCTTTCTTGGAGAGCCAAATGGGAATGACGGTGCTGATGGAGATGATGCAACTGATGGCGAATTCTATGAAGATGATTTAGTTTCCATTCCGATCAAGGGTGAAAATGAAGAAGGGAATGACATTGACGATTTTCGAGAAGTTATTAAAAATAAAACTAGTTTAAACAACTTAGTTTCTATTTTGGAAATTGATAACTGTATAATTGTGAATAATATGAGTGATTTCACAGGGGAATATGAAGTGTTTAGTGTTAACGGAAAAAAGCTGAAAGAGGGTGTGATGATCGCTGGTAAAAATATGATTAACTTAGTTGACGGAGTTTATGTTGTTCATATCAATCTCAATGGGGTGAACATATCAAAGAAAATTTGTATTGTGGGTATTTGATTTAAACTTCAGTCCATCATGGAATGTTGTAAATTGTTTGTTTTGTTGATGGTTATTTATGGTAAACTCTCAGCACAGAGCTTTGTAAATGGTGAATTAATTTATAAGTCTAAACATCCTGGTAAATTTTATGATTGTCATATAAAAGTACCACCGAAAATACAGGGGTACCATCCTGAAATGAATTTCGAAACTAATTTGAAAATTCAAGGGCTTGATACATTGGGACATGAATTTTGTACGGGATTCAGCATTTCACCAAATCTTACTGTTTTTAATAATCAGAATTATCAAGATACAACTGTTGGTATAGAACTCCTGTTTAATGGGCACAATGATGCTGATTTTGGATTTAGCTTAGCGTTAAATGCGCCTCTAATCAAGGACAGTATATATGAAATAAACTTCTTAGTTAGTTCTCGGGGGAATGAAAGTCGGCAATATTTTTATGATAAGTTGAGACAACCACACGAGGAATTTTCAATATATATAACTGAAAGTAGCAGTCCAAATTTCCAACAGGACACTATTTGTATAATTAAAAGGAGTGATGTTTATGAAATGCGCAAGAACGATCTTTTTCCGCCTTCATTAGAAAATCAGGATAGTTTGGACGGGCATTATTATCAAGTGAGAAAAACTTTTGTAGCCAAGGGGCGTGGGAAATATTTGACTTTTTTTGGTCATTTAACAATTACTGATAGTGTCTCCCGAATTTTTAAGAAAAACTTCAAGCCCGATACGAAATTTTTTTTCCCAGCGGCGTTGCTGAATTATGGTTTAATTACTACTGGTTTTAGGTTGAAATGCCCGTATAAAATATTAAAATCGGGTGATCTTTGCAGTGTAGAAAATCCTTTAACGCTGAGCTGTTCATCCGTTCATGGAATGGATAAATTGACATGGTCTACTGGTGAGGAATCAAAATCTATAACAATTAAAAATCCGGGTTTATATTGGGTAGAAAAGAATCGAAATGGTTGTGTGAGCAGAGATTCGATTTATGTAGATTCCGTAAACCAAAAAATATTTAGTAATACATTTTTAAGCAAGTGTAAAGACTCGTCATTGTTGATAGGGCAGGTCGTTGACAATGTTTGGAATGATTACAAATGGCAAAATGGCACTGCTAATCATTTATTTAAGGCGAGTGAGCCGGGTACTTTTTGGAGAACTTCCCGCTTTAATGGGTGCTTTATTATTGATACATTTATTGTTGGAGACTACCCGTTACATGAGTCTACGAAATCATTGAATTATACTTTGTGCCAATATGATTCAATTTCCATTAGTAGTTCCGCACCAATTCACGAATGGTATCGTAATGGTTTATTGTGGAGTGATTCAAAGTTCGTTAACATAATTAGTAATTCTGATGAGTTTATTATCTTAAAGTCAAAAGTTAATTGTTGGCAGATTGATACAATCCGAATATTTGTTGATACGTGTGACTATCAGTTTTCCTCGAATATTCATATACCTGATATTTTCACACCAAATGGAGATGGTGTCAATGATGTGTTTAATGTATTCTGTATTTCCTGCGTAACTAGATCCATAAAAATATATAACCGTTGGGGAGAGTGTATATATCAGGGCGTTGAACCATGGGACGGGAATTTTTGTGGAGTACCAGTTGTTAATGGATTTTATGCCTATATGATAACATTAGATATGCAAAGAGGCGAAAATTCAAGATGTAAGACCTTCAGTGGAGGTCTACAGGTTTGGCGTTGACTGTTATATTTATAGTTGAAATTAGTCTTTGTTAAGGGTTTTGTGTCTACATTTTATTTGGTTATTGATGTTGTAATGTAGTTTCTGTGCTGTGTTGATGTCGAATAAATTTAGGAAAGTTTAACAGTGTGCCTTCTTGGTGATTATAGAAATTAATTTAAGAAGTTGAAAAATATTGTAATGTTGAAAATATTGAATAATAGGTAACAAATACTCTAAAAAAGGGGTTGAATGAGTTTTGTTTTTAAGGCAATTTAGCATGTTGGATTGTCCATTATTTAAGGGAAAAATAATGTATTATTATTTCAAATATATTATTATGTATTGGACAATGATGATATAAATGTATCACGACAAAGGACTTTGTTGTGTTTATGTTTGAAGAAATGAGTAAAGTGTAATGATAATCTATAAATAATAAAAATCTAGAAAAATTAAATAATATGAATTTAAAAAATTTGTTTAGTCTCCTGGCTGTTCTGTTAATTAGCGGCATGAACGTGTTGAAAGCACAAAATCCGTATTGTAATCCGTGTACAAACTCACCCTGTTTGACAGTTTCATTTGGTAATGATTGTAGTTGCCCAATGAGATGGGTTTTTACGCAAGGTAGTAATCCAGTTTGCTCAGAGTCCCCTAGTTTCTATGTGGACAATAGTGGACTTCCTCCTTTTCAAATCCCTTGTTTGGCATGTGATCTTGGTCAGTGTATGTGCGCAACTGGAATTAAATTAATGGATCCATGTAGTAATAGCGCGGAGATATTTTCCTCGGATTTTAATACATTGAATCCTAATCCTTTAACGCAGAACTATCCCTTTGTGGTCAATGTAATGGATTTGCAGATTTCAGGTAGTTGTTGCAATCCACAAAATAGAATAAATATTAAATTTACATTTACATCTCCGACATCCTGTTTCATTGAAACAACTTGTATTTAATGGGTGATACAAAAAAAATATTGTTTTTAAATTTGTTCAATTTCCTTTTGCAAATTGTTAATGCGCAATATAATGGAATTGAATGGCTCAGTGATTATAATCCTTACGATGATTTTTCTATTGGAGTGATTGAGTATAACCAGCAAAATAACAAGTTGTATAAGTCTAAAATCAAACAACTTGAAAATAATGATTTGAACAGGGCTTTTAGATTGCCGCAAATATTCAGATCGAGATCTGAAAAAACATTGTTTCAGGATTTATTCGGTATATATAATGGACTTGGGTTTAAAACTTATACATACTCATATGCTCGTCATTTTACAAAATTAAATCATCGATACGTTGAAACAGACGATGGATTGATGTTTGACATCCCCAATAAAGAAATTTTATACGCGTTTATCCCGGCACGCATGTATTTTAATTTGGATAGTGTAATAAATTACGAGCCGGGTAAGCTGTATCGTTTACACTTAAATTCAACAAAACCAATAGATAGTTTCGCTTTTATCAATAGTGGTGGTGTGGGTCATGGCTTTGTTAGACATTTAAACAACAACGATGTGTGGGTTCTTTCCAGAAGCGCTATAGATTCTAAAATAGATGTTTTTAAAATAGACTCCACAGGGATTAATTATAGTCACAGTGTAAATTCTCCAGATGGGAGTAAAGGAAAAATTAGTGGCAATTTTATTTTTTCCGCAGATGGCCGAAAGGGGGCGTTGGTCACAGGGAGTCATAGAAATGGTTTGTTTGTTGTTGATAGCATGAATTGGTCAGATGATTCTAATGGAGAGTTGCTATTATTTGATTTTAACCCGTTGACGGGTGGTCTTTCTAATTTTACGCGTATTTACACAAAACAAAATAAAATTACAGCAATACATGGGCAGTTAGCATTCACAGGTGATGGTAGGTATCTATTCGTTTATTTAGGTGATTCACTTAATTTGATTGACATGAGAGAAATTCGAGGTTATGAGGATATTTGTCTTGAAGAAACCTCCTTTAAAAAATTTTCATCACAGGGTGTTTTAAAGACTTTGTTCGATGGAAAGATTTACACCTTGTGCAAAAATACTTTTAATGATTCTCTATTCATAAGGTCTATTGGTTATAATAGTCAAGATGGATTGACTACCAATGACAGAGCTTTGTTCATTGGGAAATCTGAAGATCAGCCCATGCTTGGTTTAAATCGTTTTCAAAGGACACTGTATCCTTTGTGTAATTTGATGCCGTCTTTCCGCTTAAATTGCACTGGCGACTCTGCTAAATTATACGTTGAACTTGGATTTTGTGACTCAGTTTTAATTGACTGGGGCGACAATACTAAAAGTACTTACCACAACGTTCAAGGCAAGTTAGTACATGAATACCCCAAGATAGGCGATTTCCGGGTGATTTTACATTTTGACACACCGTGGCAAGAAGTACATAAAATCGATACGCTTATTCATATTACATTAAAGTCATCCATTTGTATTCATGATACCTTTTACTGCCCAAAAGATACGTTGCGCATTGAACTAATGAAATATAATCCCAACTTGCGTTGGGATTTTACTGAATATACGCGAATTTCAATATTTGAGCCTGGTGATTATGGCTTTCACTTTCTGGACAGCTGGTGTAATTTTACCGACTACATCAAAGTAGAGAAAATTCCTCAGCCATGGCAATTTCCATTTCACGACACAATAATTTGCAATGGTGAAACAGTTATTGTAGATGTGCCATCTTATTTAAAATGCCAATGGAATGGTATCTCAGTTGATTCTTCGAAAACGAAAGAATTCAGCAACACCGGAATTTATTCCCTACGATTTTCAAATGAATCTTGTGTCTTCTATGATACATTGTCGGTTACAGTTATACCCCCCTTGGATTTTGATGTTGTACAAACAGATTCTGGTGAATGCCATTTATATTCTCCCATGGAATTTAATGTCAAAGGTGCTATATCACAAATGATATCGATATCATGGAATTCTGAGGTTACTAATTCAATTTTATACACGACAAATGATCTTGATTCTGTTTACGTCACTGTTGGGGATAAAAATGGATGCAAAGAAACTGCTGCAATTAATCCATCTAGTCTATGCAAGCCAAGCGTATTCATACCAAATGTAATTACTCCAAATGGTTTAGGTCCTGTGGCCAATGAGCGTTTTAAACCACTTATCATAGATGGTGCCTTAAAGAGCTTGAGCATTTATAATCGTTGGGGACAGAAAATATATGATGACAATAGCACTGAGGGTTGGGACGGTACATACCAACTAATAAATGTTCCCCAGGGAACGTACTTTTACGAATTGCAGGTAATAACTATATTAAACAACGACCATTATATTCATAGATACTCTGGTAATTTTCAATTGTTGAGATGACGGTGCTAATACGGATTCTGACTTCTGCCTGTGTACAGGTTTGTAATTGAGTTTTTAATTAAAGCGTGTGTTATTAAAGAAAATGTGTGATTGAAATTTGAGAAATGCGAAAAACAACATATTTATTTGGTGCGGGTGCCAGCGCTCAAGCTTTGCCGTCAATGGCTGATTTTAACGTTGAATTAGCAAATTTCAGATTGTATTTAATTCAAGTTGATGATTCTAACAAGATGAATTGGGATTTGCGAATTTTGACTTACGAAAGTGATTTGAGGATTCTGATAACATTACTTACCGATTTACTTGAAAGTGCACAAGCTCATGAAACCATTGATACTTTGGCCCGTAAATACTGGCTTCAAGGCGATTGGATTCGATATCGAAATTTAAAGATTGTTCTCAGTGCTTATTTCTTGTTTAAACAAATGACTTCATTGGATAAGTTTAAAATGACTCCGTCTTATAAAAGCAAGAAAATAAATGTTGATAAACGATATGATTCTTTGTTTGCCCAATTCTTGAATAAAGACTCTAGAGGTAATATTGAAGCTCAGTCAAATATTAATATAATTACTTGGAATTATGATCTTCAAATTGAATTTGCTTTGAGGAGTTTTATTTCATCGTCTTGTATCAATGATATCAAGTCAGAATTTCAAATACATCCAAATAGAAATAGCTTTGACCAGACGTCAGGTACATTTTTGAATTCGAATAAATTCTACACCGTTAAATTGAATGGGAATGCATTTTTTGATTTGGGTCATGATGATGGTATTTCAATTACTGTTTATGATCGATTAATCGATAAACTGAAAAAAACAGGATCGTTAAGCCATGATTTTGTTCTGGCGGAATTGCTATCCACAATTGCAAGGGTCCCTGGCTTTTCAATTGGTGATCAAAATACATTTCTTAAATATTTTAATTATTCATGGGAGGAGGCCAATGGTGATGTGCCCGTCTATTCAAGTAAAAACTTGATACTTGAAGAGATTTCGCTATCCATTGCTGAATCGGATACATTAATTATTGTGGGATATTCATTTCCAAATTTTAATTATAATGTAGATAAAAAATGGCTTTCTAAATCCAATTTTAAAAAGATCATTATACAGGACAAGAATCCTGAATTTATAGAATCCAGATTGCATAATGTGATTCCTCAATTTCGACAGCCTGAACACAAGTGTAATGTTTACCCATCCATCGTTTATCAAGAAATAGGGCCGTATTTTCCAATATCACTTTAGTGAATTAATCCCGGATTATTTGGACATTAAGTTGCTTCTGTCGTCTGGAAAAAACGCTGTCGACAAACCTAATTCTTCGCTGCAAACTGACCCCTCTTAGTCGGAACTACTCACAGCCCAAAAAAACCAATTTTACCGTTATTTAACTCTTTATTATAAATTATGGATTAGTCTCTATGTATGGGGTAAATTTCAGTCCGGCCCAAAAGGGTTGGTTTGTCCGATTATTCCAATCAGAGGCATATTAATACTGCTAACGACAAAGGTTTTTTGCCGGTTCGTGATGATATGTAAGTATTGTCGGAGAATTGATTACTTTCTAAGAGTTTAATTCGCTCCATTGTAATAGGGAGGAATCAAGTGACAAAATGCAGAAAACTTTACTATCAAAGGGTTTCAGCGTTTTTTGTTTCTTATCGTTTCATGCATTGGCAAATAATGGCCGAAATTCACCACCTAATTTTATGTCGATTCTTGGCGATGAAGTTGTAGCAGTAGTCGGTGAGGGATAGGGGTAAGTAGCGGAAGAGGGCGAGCCAGCGCCAGGGGCGGTGGGTGTGGCGTAGCAATTGAAATGCGGCGCGGGAACGCACGTGAACCGCGCCTTCCACAAAATAGACCGTCTGCAAATCAATGAAATGGACGCCGTGGGATCTCAGCAACTCCTTGGAATCAGTGCTTCGGACCGACCAAACCTCAATCTTGGCATTCTGCGCCTTCGCCCAGCGGGCTATCGCACAGCAAAATTGACATTGGTCGTCGTACAGTAAATGCATCTTTCCCGAATTTTATTCCCTCTTCGAAGTTACTCAGATTTCTACTTCGTACCCTCCGATGGGCCCGTGATTATTACTCCGTGTATTCCCATTATTCCTCTGATAAACCCTTTGGTTTTTTCTGCTATTTATGGATACTATCACAGTGGTTATTAAGAAGGCAACGACCCATATGATTCCTCCGATACCAACTGCGCCACAATTTTGGCACTGTTCAAACACAGTGGAATTCCACCACCGGGATGCACGCTGCCACCGCAGAAATACAACCCTTTGATGTCGCTGGAAAAGTTCTTGTGTCGCAAAAACGCGGAAAATACATTGTTGCTGGCCGTGCCATACAAAGAGCCTCCATGCGAGGAAGTGCGCTCCTCAATCATCACCGGATCCAAAATCGTTTCGCAAGCAATCAAAGGTTCAATATCGCGTCCCAGCACCCGCTGTAATTTGGCCAAAATGTGTTTCCGCGCCGCTGCCGAAATGGCCAACCAATCTTGTCCTACATGACTCGGTACATTGATCATCACAAACCAGTTCTCGCAGCCCGGCGGCGCATCCCCCGCATCGCATTTGGCGGTGATGTTGATATAAATGGTGGGGTCTTCATCCGGGGCGCCACCGGCAAACAAAGCCTTGAACTCGCGACCGTAATCGTTTGAAAACAAAATGTTGTGCAGATGCAGCTCGGGAAATTCCGCAGCTACGCCCCAGTAAAAGACCAAAGCCGATGAGGAGCGCTCTTGTTTCAATATCCGTTGGGGCGCCTTATGTCCCGCCAACAACCGTTTGTAAGTGGCATAAACATCGGCGTTGCTGATGACCACATCGGCGTGCACGGTTCGGGTTTGTTGCTCGGTTTTGTTGAGTACCCGAATTCCTTCCGCCCGTTTTTTCGGGGCGATGATCTCTTGCACGTCGTGGTTGAAGTGAAAAACAACCCCCTGCCTTAAGGCCAACTGATACAAGGATTGCGGGATGCTCACCATCCCTCCTTGGGGGTAGTAGGACCCGAGTTGCTGTTCCAAATGAGGAATCATGTTGAGCAAAGCCGGCGCACGGTAGGGGTCGCTCCCGTTATAGGTAGCAAACCGGTTGAGGTATTGTACCAAATATTTGTTGCCCACAACGGTACTGTTTTCGCGGTGCATGGACTGAAACAAATTTAGTTTCGGCGCGTAAAACAATCCTTTGAGCGTCTTGAAATTGACGTAGTTTTTGATTTTGTGCAGGCTCTGTTCGATGAACAACGGCGCGGTGGTGTTGTAGCGAAAGGCGGCTTTTTTGAGTTGTTTTTTCAGGGCCAATCGCTCAGATTCAGTGGCGATGCCTTCCAGGGATGCGGAAAATTCGCTCCAAGATTTGTGGGCCTGAAAGCGGGTGCCGTCGTCGTAAAAATAGTGACAGATGGTGTTGAGCGGCTGGTAGTTGAAATGGGCTTTGGGGTCTTCGTTACACAGGGTGAATAACTCATCCACCAATTGAGGCAGGGTAAACAAAGACGGACCTCCATCGAACCGATACCCCGCATCAACGAAGGAACTCATTTTTCCGCCGGGGTGCATGCCAGCCTCAAAGACCTCCACCGAAAATCCCTGTTTTGCCAGTCGAATGGATGTGGCGATGCCTGCGATTCCGGCTCCAACGACGATGGCTCTTTTCGACATATACCCAAAGCAACAACGCAGGGCATGGATGGTTTACCCTTTGTGTGGAATGTTTGCGTCCTTTTTGGTCGTAGAGTTATGGAAATTATCAATTTCTTTAGCCATTGGGGTTAGAGATTCTTAGTTTGCCGGGATGAAAAAACTACTCCAATTCACGGTCGCCTTGGCTTTGACCCTGATGACGGCTTGCGGTGGCGGCGGCAATAAAACGACCTATCCGTTGAAAGATGTGGAATTCACCCTTTCAGGTCCCCTGTATGAAGGGCCCAACCCCGCCCAATATACCGTGGCGGTGGATTTGAAAACGTTGCTGGGCGACAACTATGCTGAGGGGGTAAAAATCAGTCATGCTGTGTTGAAATCGGCCCACATCCGTGCCGTTGATTCTGCCAATTTTGATGGAGTGAATAGTTTTGTCATGAGTTTGGCGGGCGATAACCCCGATCTCCAAATGAAGGAATTGGCCTTCCTCAATCCTGTAAAAGCCGGTACCACTGATGCTGCGCTGTCTATCTCCAACGAGGTTACGGCTGAAGATTATTTTGCCGAAAAGCAATTCTACATCGTGGTGGATGCGGGTTTGGCCAAAGACATTGAGGCTGACATGGTATTCAAGGGCGACTTTGAATTTGAACTAACCTACAAATAAATCAACCTGTAACGAACGAAAAGCGTATAAATCAAACGAACGAAAAGCGAATAAATTATGAGAAAATTCATCTTCCCAATGTTGTTGGTCCTGGTGGCTGGCGTACTCACTGCCTTTGTGCAACAGAATCCTGAAGCGGATCGCTTGATGGGTGTGTGGGAGCCAAGCAATGGTCGTGCCCGCGTGAAAATTGAAAAAATTGGAGCCAAATACTACGGCAAGTTTGTGTGGCTCAAGGAGCCCATCGACCCTGCAACAGGGCAGCCCAAGACGGATAAAAACAATCCTGATCCCAGCATGAAAAACGTGCCTTTGAAGGGCTATCGCATGCTGAAAGATTTCGTATACAAAGGCAACAACGAATGGGCCGATGGTACCATCTACGATCCTTTGAACGGCAGTACCTACAGCTGTACCATCAAAATGACCAACGCCAATACTTTGGATATCCGTGGGTACATTGGGGTGTCGGCTCTAGGTAGAACCGATGTTTGGAAGCGCATGGTTGTTAAATAAAGCCCATGCAAATCAGAGACTTCATGGCTCCAGGTTGGATCGCTGGCCTGGTGTTGGGCATCTTTTGCGCGACGACCACACCGCTCCAAGCCCAAACAGAAACACCGCAAACGCCGCAAGATACCTTGACGCCAGCGGAGGAGGAGGATTACAGTCAGTACGACAACATCGGTTTTGCCGCCGAGGGGGCCAAGCGTTATTGCAGTCCCAAAATTGAGGGGTTGAGTCCGGCTAAGTTGATTAGCATTGGATACGACTACCAGATGGGGTATACGATGAAGGCCGATACGTTTCGCAGGTTGGGGAACCTAGCGCCACTGATGCCAGACAGCGCCCGGGTATTGACATCGAACGGAATGCGTTTTGGCTGCAACATTCCCGTGATTTCTCGCACCGATTTGGTGTGGCAGATGGGCGCAAACTATTGGGAGCAGCGCTATAAGTTTGAGGATCCCGCTGCGTTGAAAAGTCCCATGCTTACATCGCTCAGCGAACATGGATTGCGTACGATGGGCATCAACACAACCTTGTTCAAGCCATTGAACGATGTGAAATTTTTGTTGTTTCAAGGTTCGGCGGACTTGAGCGGTGACTACCAATTTGGCAAGTTTATGCCGTTGAAGTACACCAAGTATTCTGCGGCTTTGATCTACGGTAAACGCACTTCGGAGAAGAAGCAATGGGGTGTGGGTGTTGCCAGAACCTACCGCGTGGGTGAGTTGAACTACATTCCCATCATTTTCTACAATTCAACGGATGTAGCCAACAAATGGGGCACTGAGATTTTGTTTCCCGCCAGGGCACATGTGCGCAGAACCATCAACAGCAGAAACATGTTGTTTGCGGGGTATGAGTTGGAAGGACAGAGTTATCGTTTGTGGCGTTCAAACGACCCCACCGGATTCAATTTGCGCAATGAAGACGTAGAAATCCGTAGGGGCGAAATCCGCCTTCGCGCCGTGTACGAATTCTCATTGAAAGACTTTATTTGGATGTCGATTCAAGCCGGTTACCGCATCAACTACCGCTATGATGTGGATCGTTTGGGCAATGGCAAGGAAATTTATCGTGCTTTCGGACTTGCGAGCGATGCGCCTTATGTGATGGTCAACCAGTTGACAAACCCACTATATTTCAACATTAGCCTAAATTTGGTCAGTCCTTAAACAAACCGCAAAACCAATTTGGTTGCTACTTGTTCGTAGTGCGTGACTTCATCAGGCAATACGGATTTGTGGTTGGTTTTTCCCCACCAATTGTTTGGTTCGCTCCCAAGCGGAACGGACGAGGTTGCGATACTGGAGGAGGGCTTGTTCTTTACGGAGTTCGCCTTTCACAAGCAGAAGTTAATGTATCATCGGGCATCGATGCGATGCTACGCAGATCAACTGCAATCGCAGGGTTGCCGTGTGCGATACTTGTCTTGCGATGGCAAGGCGTTGGATCTTTCGGTTTGGGTGAAGCGATGGAGCGATGAGGGATTTCGCTCTTTGCATCTGTATCGTTTGGAAGATGATTGGTTGGTGCAAAGATTGTCGGCCGCGGCCGTATCGAACGACATCGCCATGGTATATTATGACACGCCCCAATTTTTATTGGATCGGGCGGCCGTCAAATCCTATTTTGCGGGTAAGTCCCCTTTTCTACAGGCCAACTTTTACGCCGCCCAGCGCAAGCATTTTCAGGTGCTGATGGAGGGTGCCAAACCCCGAGGCGGAAAGTGGAGTTTTGATGAAGACAATCGGCAGCGGTTCCCCAAAGACGGCGTGGTGCCTGTGCTGAGGCAAGTACGGTCTGACCAGGAATTGGCTTATTGGCAAGAGGCGGTAGACTACGTTCAAGCCTATTTTCCGCAAGCGCAAGGTGATGTTGATGGCGATTTTCAATACGCCATATCGCATGAAGGCGCACAGCAATGGCTGACAGAGTTTATCGATCATCGCTTGCATCATTTCGGTACGTATGAGGATGCTTTGGTGGCGAAAGAGCCTTTGTTGCATCACAGTTTGTTATCGGTCTATCTCAACAATGGCTTGTTGCTGCCCAAGGATGTTTTGGAAGCTGTATTGCAAGCCTATGAACGTCGGGGACTGCCTTTAAACGATATTGAGGGGTTTGTACGACAATTGTTGGGCTGGCGGGAATTTATTCGCGGCCTTTATTTGTCGGTGGGACGTAAGCAACGCACGCGCAATTACTGGGGTTATACTCGGAAAATTCCAAGATCGTTTTATGAGGGCACCACGGGTATCGTGCCGGTGGATGTTGTGATTCGAAAGGTCATGAGGAACGGGTATTGCCACCATATTGAGCGGTTGATGGTGTTGAGCAATTTTATGTTGCTGTGCGATTTTGATCCAGATGAGGTGTATCGGTGGTTCATGGAGTTGTTCATGGACGCGTACGATTGGGTGATGGTACCCAATGTATATGGGATGGGTCAATTTGCCGATGGCGGGATGATGAGCACCAAGCCTTACATCAGCGGGAGCAATTATTTGATGAAGATGGGTGATTTTGAAAAGGGGCCTTGGACGGAAGTTTGGGATGGGTTGTATTGGCGATTCATCGACAAGCACCGGGATTTCTTTTTGAAGAATCCGCGGATGGGGGTCATGGTGAAGTCGTACGATAAAATGGATGTTGGGAAGCGAGATCGACTGTCGGCCGTGGCGAATCAATTTTTGAAAGGATTAAGCGATGAATGAGCAAGCGTTAATACGGGGAACTGAGGCTCCTACTTCGGCGGTAGGGTCTGTTGAGTTGATGGGCAAGGTGTGGGTAGCCAACGAGAGAAATTCAAAGGCGGGTGCGATTCCAGATGCGGTGTCGGACCGTGAGCTGCAAATCATCCTCGAGGACAGAATCATAGAGATGGCCTGGGAGGATAGAACGCCGTTTGAGGCGATAAAGGCGCAGTTTGGGTATTCAGAGGCCCAGGTGATTGCTTTGATGCGACGTCAGTTGAAGCGCAGCAGTTTCAATTTGTGGCGCAAGCGGGTGAACAGCGGGGTGAGCATCAAGCACCAAAAGCTGCGCAGCGAGGCTGTGAATCGGTTTCATTGCAGTCGACAGAAGTCGATTTCCAACAACAAAATCAGCAAGCGATGATACATACAGAAAAAGTGCGGGCATTGCTCGCCGCGATTGATGCGAAGCGATATGGTAAGACCCGAAATTATATTTCGGGGAGTGTGAGTGAATTGGGTCCTTATGTGTCGCGCGGGGTCCTTACTACCCGACAAATTTGGACTTATTTGTTGTCGCGGGGGCACAGTTTTGAGGAGGTATTTGGATTTGTTCAGCAGTTGGCATGGCGCGATTTTTTTCAGCGGGTTTGGATGGGGCTGGGCGATGGGATCAACGCAGACATTCGGGGTGATCAGCAGGGGGTGAAACACACCGCGGTTCCCGCCGCGATCGCGGCGGGAACCGCGGGCATTGAAGGCATCGACGTTGGAATTCAGCGTCTGTTGACTACCGGCTATTTGCACAACCATCAGCGAATGTATACCGCCTTTTTAACGTGTAACCTGGCCGGCGCCCATTGGAAATTGCCCGCCCAATGGATGTATGCCCACTTGCTCGATGGGGATTGGGGCTCTAATGCCCTCTCCTGGCAATGGGTCGCCGGCACCTTTTCCAATAAGAAGTACATCGCCAATCAAGAAAACATCAATCGGTATACACATACCCACCAACGCGGAACCTACCTCGATGTAGAGTATGAACAACTGGCAGGAGCTCCCGTGCCTGGCGTGCTTGAACCCACGGTGGAGGCAGACGCGGTGCTGCCCTTCTCTGATTGTGATGCGGCGGCTTGGCACAAAGCCATTGAAAAACAGGGTTTGCGCCTGTGGGATCCTCAGTCTGCAGTGATTGAAAATCGCGTGGTGCTTCACAACTATTATCAGTTGAGTCCTTCCTTTGCGTCGGAGATGCCCGGAACCCGCATTCTGCTGCTTGAACCCCGTGTGTTTGCCCAATATCCCATTGCGGCCCACTGCGTAGAATTTATGGTGTCACTGGCTGCTGAAATTCCCGATCTGCACGTGTTTGTGGGCGAATTTGGCGCTTTACAGACAGCGTTACGGTCGTTTGGAGAAGTGGAGATCGTCTACCAAGAGCATCCGTTGAATCGACACTACAAAGGCACCGAAATTCCGCGGGATTGGTTGGCGCCAGAGGTGGAGGGTACATTTTCGTCGTTCTTCTCCTACTGGAAAAAAGTAGAAAAATCGCTGCGTAAAGAATACAAAGAAATTCGAGGGTATTGAAACGATGGATAGCCAGAAGCCCACACTGCAGATTGTTTGGATCAAGCGCGACTTGCGCACCCGCGATCATGCGCCCTTGGCGGCAGCGGAGGCAACGGGAATGCCGTATCGGGTGATATTTATTTTTGAGCCGAGTATGGTTGGGCATGCGGATTGTTCGGACCGACATCTGCGGTTCCAGTGGCAGGCGATACAAGACATGCAGCAGCGATTGGGTCGGCCCGTAGATGTGTTTTGGGGTGAGGCGGAGGCGGTGTTTGCTGCGCTGTTGGATGTTTATGCGGTTTCCAAGGTGTTTTCATACCAAGAATCGGGCATAGAAAAGTCGTTTTTGCGCGATAAAGCCATCGCC
>JACCDH010596370.1_pt1 | contig 31055 bp, 19 predicted proteins | sample 7442481 | NCBI WGS metagenome assembly JACCDH01 (sample SAMN15323433, study PRJNA562643) | freshwater metagenome | isolation source: river surface water | place: USA:Blue River Watershed | collected 2017-08-15
ACTGGAGTTAAGGTTTACCCCCTGACCAGGTTCCAGAATAACTTCCATTAGACCAGTTCCCTGTTGCGGAGCTCCCTCTTAAACTGCCATCAAATCTGCCATCTAAAGAGGTGGTACCAAATGCTGCTAATAAGTTACCAGCATCATTCACTCTTCCTTCAATCTTAAAATTAGATCTCAGCACATTGGAATATCCGGTTCCGCTTACCGTACCATTATTGGATATGTTAATGTTCCAGGTGCCGTTATCGGTACCCGAGAATTGTCCAGACCAGTTTCCGGCGAAAGCATTCGTTTCTGATTTCTTGCAAGCTAAACTGGCAAGTAGAAATACGAGCAAGATGATTTTTTTTGCCATAATGTGTTTTTTGGTTCAACACAAAAATTAAGTTAATATCTTGTAAAATCATTTTAAGATATGTGAATTGCGTTTTGTCACGTATTGTAACTAAAACTGAAATCTGATTAACTAGCCAAAAGTTATATTTGATAAGAAACATTATTGATAATGAAATCAAAACTGATTGGCCTGTTATTGTTTTTTATCTCTCTAAACGGTATTTGTCAAGTACATAAAGGTTTTCGTTGGATAGGTCCCGATCATTTTATGTATTCTATTGATCATGATTCGGGTTTATTTCAGAAAGAATCTCCTCAAAAGCAGAAGAGTGAACTAGGCAAGATTAAGGACTGGGAGATTGTTAAAAAGGAGCTTCCGGGAGATTTTGATATCAATACATTTTACCAGAATGATACCCGTATATTGATTACCATACCGGGCACCGGTCAGCTCTATCAATTTTATCCTGCCGAACTGCAATTTCATCGATTAGATAAGACTTTTTTCAGGGGTTATAATTTTAATGCAACTCAGTTTAGCAGAAATGATACCCTATTTTCTATCGGCGGAGAGGGCTTTTGGCAACAGCATAGTACCATTACTTTTTTTAACCCCAAAACATTGGAGTGGGATAGTTATGCTTCAGCCAATAAAAATCCTTATCCAACAACTTTTCACTTCAGCGGGTACTCACCTGAAAATGATCTGTTTTTTTCGGTGCCTTTGCAAACCGAGCGTATACTTGCCAAAGAGGATAGTTATTTTTCTAGCTATTCTTTTAAAGAAAAGAAATGGGACATTAAGGGCAAAGTAAGTACTGATTTACTCGACTATGCCAAAAATAAACTTAGAAGCGTTTGGACAGGCAGGTATTTGATTTTGTTTCCACAAGATGGTAGGGGTTCTGGCGATATCAGACTTTTAGAGCCCTTTGAAAATAAATTGCTCGAATATTATGTGACAGATAGTCAATTTTTTACACAAAATTGCGAAGTGTATTTTTCTAATGGGTACCTATTCTCTAGGAATTTAGTAAGCGCCGGAAGAAGTGATAAAAGTTTTTTTGACAGTTTATCGGTAGATTCGATAGTAAAACAATCAAAACATATTGGCCAGGTATACGAGTCTGGGTTTATTCATTCTACATATGCAGTGATTCTTCTGCTGGGATTTGTATTGCTTGCTAGCTTTTTTGCTTACAAATTATTGAGGACTAATAAGCAGCAATTTCAGCTTTATGAACAAGAAAAACTGGTGTTGCAAACCTTAATTCAGCAGACTTTGGGTGAAAAGTTGTCTAGCGCTGCATTGAACAATTTGTTGCAAATTGAGCATAAATCGTATGACAATCAAAGACAAATCAGAAACCGAATTATTCAAACCATTAATCAAAAATTATATCATTCGTTCGGTTCTAAAGAGCTTATTCTTCGGTCGTACAATACAGAAGATAAACGAATGATGGATTATTACATTAATCCGGATGTTAACTTGAAGGAATTGTATAATCTACTTAAATAGTAAGGCCTGTATTGTTTTTAGGTCTAGGTGCTATGCGTATTAAATTTTTCGGGTGTAATGCTTGCTTAGGCTTTTAATTCTGCTAATATCTAGTTAAACACCACTTTTTTTGCGTTGATGAGTTGATCGTGTGTGATGTATGTTTCTTTTATTGTTCTCCCGTCTATCTTAAGATAGCTATCCTGCCCACCGCGATATAAATTCTTAATCTGAATATACTTATCTCCTTGGCCAGTATAAATTTTAGCGTTTCTTACTTGAGGTATACCTACTGTGTACTGGCCATTGTTTGGATTGACGGGATAAACACCTAAGGTTGAAAAGATATACCATGCACTCATCTGGCCACAATCGTCGTTACCAATCATTCCGTTTGGAGTATTGCTATAAAATTGCGCACTAATATCTTTGATGATTTTTCGCCCTTTTTCTGGATGCAAAGTGTACGCATACAGGTATGCAATGTGGTGGCTGGGTTCATTTCCATGTGCATATTGCCCTATCATGGCTTCTTGCCCCAAGTATTTGTTTGCATTGACTGATTTGATGCTAAAAAAACTATCCAATTTTGCTTCTAATACATTTTTTCCACCAAGTAAGCTAATTGTGCCCTCAAGATCGTATTGTGCAGGTGTCCAAAAATATTGCCAGGCGTTGGCTTCTGTATAATCACCAGGGTTGTTCAAGGGGGATGTTGCAGTTAGTGGATCAAAAGGGGTCCTCCAGTTTCCTTTACTATCTTTTCCCCTGAACAAATTTGTGGAAGGATCGAACAGATTTTTGTAGTTCTTACTTCTATGCTCGTAGTTTTTGGCCAGCTCTGGTTTCCCCATTGCTTTGGCCATTTGCGCAATGGCTGCATCGTCTATGCCATGTTCCAGCGTTCTGGAAACGGATTCATTATCTAAACTATCCATGGGGTAGTAGCCGAATTTGTTGAGCAAAGTCCAGTTGCTGTTTATATGATTTTCTGTGCTTGATTTTACCATCCATTGTAATGCTTTTTCAGCATCATATCCGCGGAAGCCTTTTTGGTAAGCATCGGCTATTACAGGGATGGCATGATTGCCAATCATACAATAATTATCTTTTCCCCAGGCTGTCCAGATTGGTAGAAATCCGGCAGCATCGGCATGGTCGATAAAGGTGTTGATGAAACCGTTTACCCGTTCTGGAGCTAGGAGTGTATATAGCGGATGTGCTGCCCGGTAGGTATCCCACAAGGATAGTGTTGAGTAATAGGTTTTATTTTTTGCTGTTTTTACTTGGTCATCAGCTCCGCGGTATTGCCCATCTACATCTGCTATATTGCTTGGTTGTATAAATAGCCGATACATGGAGGTGTAGAAAATTTCCTTCTGTTTTTTAGATGCCTGAATGTGTATTCTACCCAGATAGGTTTCCCATGCTTGCTTTGACGCTTTCACTACTTTTTGGAAGTCCCAATGAGGGATTTCGGCTTGCAAATTAGCGTGTGCACCTTCAATACTTACTGTTGAAAGTGCAATTTTGGTAGTCAAGGTTCGATGGTTTAATTGAAAGTCGAGCAAATAACGGGGTGCGTTTTCTCTTGGATTTTTTGGCAGTTCTTTTACCTGCTTAAAGGCCTGATTGAACCTAATTACAAAGTAGTAGGTTTTCTCTACCCAATTTTTTGTTTTTACTGAGCCGCTGATCGTGGAGTCGTTTTCAAACTGGATATCGCTGGCTAATACTAAACTATCGGTCAGGAAACGTAATCCATGCTGAAAATCTATCAGTAATCTGGCTCCATTTGTTGGGTAACGATAACGGTGAAAAGCTACCCTTTCGGAGGCAGTTAACTCAACTGCAATATTGGAATTTAGCTTAACGGAATAATAGCCAGTAGTAGCTTTTTCAGAACTTTTATCGTAGCCTATTCGCCTCACAGGATCTCGATCTATTGGCATGGGTAAAAGTAAGATGTCACCAAATTCTGGTATACCGGTTCCGTTTGCACGGGTTTGTGAAAAGCCTAGTAAACTGGTATCGCGGTATTGGTAGCCACTGGTATACTCCCAGCCGGTGTCTTGGTTATCTGGCCCTGGTTGTACCATGCCAAATGGCCTACAGGGCCCCGGAAAGGCGTGTCCTGTACCATCGGTTCCGATAAAAAGATTTACATATTTAGTGTGCCCTTTTTTTTGTGCATTAAGGCTACCCGATACTGTAATTAAACACAAAATCCATAAAAGTATTTTTTTCATAGCTTTTATTTTTTTACTTCTAAAACAGCTATTTGATAGGGTTCGAGCTCAATTTTTTGGTCTTTGATCGTGCTTGTACCCATCAAGAGCTTATATCTTTTGTGCTCATCTTCAAATTTTGCTTTTTCTGTGTTGCTCGAAAGGTTTACTGCAACCAGCACTTTCTTGTTTTCAACTAGTCTGTAAAAACTAAACACGTTTTCGTTATCATTTGGGGCGTTGGCATATTTTCCAGTGGCTAGTGCAGGGTTACTTTGTTTAAGCCGAATAAGCTTTTTATAATAGTTTAAAAGTGAAAGCTTGTTATTTAGTTGTTCTTCTACAGAAATTCCATCATTCGATTTAAGGGTTTCATCGAATTTTCTGATGGAATTTGCGTGGTACCAAGTGGCCATTCCTTTTCCTTGATTAGCAGCGTACCATTCAAATGCTTCGCGACGTGGAATATCATTTGCATCAGTGTTTCCCCAATTCCCATTTTTTCCTTTCATGCCTATTTCCTGACCATAATAAATAGACGGAACACCTCCAATAAGGCAAAGTAAGGCGGCAGCTAATTTTTGCTTTTCAATTGACGTTTCGACTGAGGCAAACCGATCTAAATCGTGGTTTTCAAGAAAAATAATTTGCTCTTTACCACTTGGACATTTCGCCAAAATAGTATCCGCTTTGCCGATTAATAGTTGTTTGTTGAAAGATAAAATGGCCTTTTGTAAGCCGAAGCCAAACATCCTATCTACACCAGTTTTCTCAAAATAGTTAAAGCCATAGTCGTTCCAGTCAGATTGCTCGGCTACATTTTTAAGTGCGGGATTTATGGTTTTTAGGTGCGTGAGTAATGGCTCCCAAAAATGAGCAAATAAATTTGTGAGTTGCGGCTTACCATCCAGATGGTCCATGGCGTGATCAAGTCTAAAGCCGTCTACCCCGTCATCAAATTTTCCATCTTTATTGGGGTCAACAAAAAATGAAAACAGTTTTTTGTTGTACTCGAGTACATTTTTGTTCTTCAGGTTTACCGTAGTTATTTTGATAGAAGTGCCATCGTAGCTGTTTAACTGCCTTAAATCAAACAGCATGGTTGCCGGAATCTTATGTTCTAGATCGTCAAATAAGATAAAATCACTGTAGGGTGATTGCAGATTGCCAACTGCATCTTTCCACCACAAATGTTTTTCTGCAACGTATTGAGTTTCCATATCCATGTAAATTTTCATACCACGTTTATGGACTTCCTCTACCAGCGAAATGTATTCTTGCATGGTCCCGAATTCGGGGTCAATTTTTTCAAAATCGTTTGCGAAATAATTGTGGTAGCAATCGGCATCGTATAAGGGCAATAACAGTACAGAGGTAACGCCGAGATCTTGCAGATAGGGCAGTTTTTGCTTTAATCCATTCAGGTCGCCTTGCATATCGCCATTACTGTCGTAATAGCTGCGTAGAAATACATGATAAATTACTTCGCCCTTTACTATGTTATTTTTTTTCTGTGCGAAGCAGATGCTACTGGTAATCAGTAAGAGCTTAAGGAATAATATTCTCATCATTTAATTATTTGAAGTTTATAATTGGTAAATGACCGCTTCATAGGGTCTGTAGACACGATCTTTAGCTGTTTGTTCGTAATTACTGATTAGTATGGTACTGTTTCTTAGGTCAATAGTGGTGTTTAATTCAGCCAGACTATCTGAAAAATTAAGCACCACCAATAGCTTTTCTTTGTCTAATTGTCTGGTGTATGCAATGATCTGGCTATTATTCACATCAATCAGTTCAAATGCTCCGTATATCAGTGTATCGCACTGCTTACGTAATTGAATCATTTTTCTAAAATAATTTAACACTGAGTCGGGACGACTTTCCTGTTCTTGAACATTAAGTACGTTGTGGTTTTTATGTACTGCTAACCAGGGTTTGCCTGTTGTAAAGCCCGCATGCGTTGTATTGTCCCACTGCATGGGTGTTCTGCCATTATCTCTGCTGATTTTGGCGTGCGAGTTCAAAAAGCCCTGATAGTCTTCGCCCTTTTGTTTTAGCTGCTGGTAGTAGTTGATGGTATAAACATCGCGGTAATTTTCAATTTGGGTATGATTCGTGTTTACCATACCTATCTCATCGCCATTATAGATATAGGGTGTGGCCCTCATGCTCAATAGAAAGGTTTGAAGCATTTTTGCTGAGCGCTCTCTGTAAGCATCGCTGTCGTTCCCAAAACGACTTACCATACGACTCATGTCATGATTTCCGAGGTAAATGGTGCCCCATCCTTTCTCTACAAATACTTTATCCCACTTGTCAAATATTTTTTTCCATTCCACCAAATCTCGGTTGTTATCATCGGCATACATGAAATTTTCTTTACTGATGCCAAAGCCGGTATGGTCAAAATGGTAAAATGTTTGTAACTCATTACGCTCTTCATCTACAAACAAAAGTGCATCTTCAATACTGATACCTGAAGCTTCACCCACATTCATACAATCGTACTTAGCAAACACTTCTCTGTTCATTTCTTCTAAATACTCATGTAAATGTGGTCCTTTAGAGTAGTATGGGAACCAAGCACCTACTGGCATGTTTTCTTCTAAAACCGGGAATCGAGTATCTTTAGAAATACAGGTGATTACATCTAGTCTGAAGCCATCTATTCCTTTATCAAGCCAAAACTTCATCATTTCGTACACCGCCTTTCGTACTTCCTTATTTTCCCAATTCAAGTCGGGCTGTTTTTCGCTGAAAATGTGAAAGTAATAACTATCGGTAGTCTCATCGTATTTCCAGGCATTACTCTCCTTGTCAAAAATGCTCCATCTATACGGAGGTGTACCCTTTTCTGCATCCCACCAATGGTAAAAATTTCTGTATGGATTGGTTCTTGATTTTCTACTTTCTTTAAACCAGAAATGCTCATCACTGGTATGGTTTACTACCAGATCCATTATTAATTTTATCCCATTCTGGTGTAATCTTTCCAATAGCAGATCAAAATCTTCCATTGTTCCAAACTGCTGCATGATTGCTCTGTAATCAGAGATGTCATAGCCCATGTCGTCATTTGGAGATTCATAAATTGGGTTTAACCAAACTACATCTATGCCCAAACTTTTGATATAGTCTACTTTTTCTAGTATTCCTTTTAGATCGCCTATACCATCCCCATCTGTATCTTTAAAGCTACGCGGGTACACTTGGTATACCACAACCTCTTTCCACCAATTTCTTTTTGCTAAAGGGTGCATCTTTTATTAATTAACTGCCAGTTCGATCATTTGCTGGCTTTATGGGAGATTCGCTCACAAACAACCAGCAAATAAGCGAAATACTCAAACAAAGAGCCAGTATTAAAAACAGCAATGAGGAATCACCAGCATCACTCAATACCTTAGAAATACCCGGGGTCATCATAGCAGGTAAAACCACGCTGAAATTAAATAGGCTCATGTACATACCCATCTTGTCTGCCTTAACTTTTTCAGTCATAATGGCAAATACAATCGATATTACGGCCGACCAGCCAATGCCACATGTAAACATGCCCAGGTAGAAGATAATTTCTGTTGTACCTACTAAGTATAACATGGCATAGCCTATAGCCATACAGGCAATCGCAATGGTGTAAGTTTTTACTTTGCCATAGTGTTTGCTTAGTGGTTCGAGTACCAATACAGGCAGTAATGCACCTACCAGGTTGAGCAGTAAAAAACCGAGAGATAAAATGTTACCTGCGGTTTGTTCATTTGTTTGAGTTGTATCAGAAAAAAATTTTGAAAAAGTATCAGCAATGACATTTGTGGTGTCTATGGTTGGCAGCATTTTTTCTGTTACATAAAAATAACTCAATACAAACATGCTCTGTATTCCCAGCCATGAAAATGAATGAGCAAGCAATATTTTTTGAAAATCGTTATGATCTGAAGGTTCTTTTTTCCCTTTCCAAATCGTTATTGCTCCTAAGATCAAGGTGGCTGCAATGCACACATACATTACTGTTGTTTGGATAGTATTCCAGGCCCCACTCAATACAATTTTATTGATTACCACAAACAAACCAAACACGATGAAGCCATACAATGGGAACAATAGTTTAATGGTATTGATTAGTGAAGTATTCGATTTCGCGTGTTTAGTACTTATTGCTTCCGTTTTTAATTGACGTGGTTCTTCAATAAGAATTACCGGAAAAATGGAAAAAAATAAAACTACGATTGCCGCTAAATAAATCAATGCCAGGTTGCCAAAGCTAACGGATATGAAGTAGGCTAAGATTCCAAAAGTTCCGCTAACTACCTGCATCCATGAATAGGCTTTTGTACGTTCAATGCCGGGGCTTGTTACATCAGCGATTAGGGCTCTTGCTGGATTAAAGGTAACATTGATACTCAAATCTAACATGAGTGATACTATCAGTGCTACTGAGAAAATAGACAATCCTGTTGAGCTACTGATGAACCCGATTTCTGGTAGGGCAAAAAGCATGGCTGCCCCCAATATTCCTCCAATCACTATGAAAGGCTTTCGTCTACCTCCCATAAACCAATTATTATCGCTCATGATACCTACAATGGGTTGGGCAATTAAGCCAGATATTGGGCCAGCGAGCCAAACCAAGGCCACGTCTTCAATGTGTAAATTAAACTTTGTACTCAGGATCCAACTCAAGGCGGCTACTTGAGTAGATAAGCAGAAGCCAACCGCTGTTGCAGGTAAACTTAGCAACGCATAAAAGCTGTTCGTTAATTTTTTTTGAATGGTAAGCATGAAGTTTTTTTACGTTTGAAGAGTGCTTTTTAGATGATGCATCAGGTTGATATTTATTTCGCTTTGCTTACCAAGTGGTTCTTGCGTAAATGGTGCTAGGGGCATGTAAGGTGCTGGGCCAAATTCGGGTGTGATGGTTATGCATCCCCAGCCATCTTCTTTTTTTTGTTGGATGATTTCTTGCCACCACTTCACAAACTGCTTCAGATGGTTTTCCCATTCAGGAGCAAATGGGTTATTTACCTGGGGCGATTGTTCATGTCCAACTCTTGCATGAATATGGGAGACGTGTGGGATAATTTCTCGAATAATCTCTTCTTGATCTTGTAAAAGACTTTCGGATACTGTACAGAAATGAGAAAAATCTCCAACTAATTCCAATTCAGGGAATTTTTTGAGGTAAGGAATTAGGGATGCAGCATGAAAGGAAAATCTGCCCCGGTGGGTTTCATGTAAAATGCGTACACCTGTTTTACTACTGATGTTCATACAGGCTTCGATTATACGGCAGTTGTCATCAAAGGAAAAGTGGTCTTTGCCAGTATGTGAATTGATAAATGTTGGCCCCAAAGAGATCAGGTGCATTAACCGGTTTTCGACACGTTTAATGTACTCATCTATGTTTTCATTCTCGGGATTGTTCAGCTGCTGGGGTATGCATACAAAACCGGGATGATTTAATTTGATTGTCTCAATCTTCAAGATGAAACGATCAAGAAAATCCCCAGTATCTGGCAGGTTAATTTCAATGCCGTTGAAATTATTTTCAATAACCGTATCCAAGAAATCCTCAACAGCCAATTGCTCCTGTCCCCAATGCGTACAAGTAAACAGCAGGTTTATTTCTGATGAATTATTTTGCATGTTGCCTTTGGAAACCATGGAGTTCTCTTACCTCGAGTAGTTAGATTGTATGCAAAATAGGATTGATGCTGGTATTGATAATTTCTCCAACAGTTGCTCCAGGACACCAGGTATTCCAATCGTTTAGTTGATTGTTATTTTCGGGCTGCTTCAGTCGCATGTCTCTATCCATATAAATGATGGTCATCACTTTGCGCATTTGATTGGTAGAATTAGCCCCAGCTCGGTGGAAAACCCAGCCCGAGTGGAAACTGATCTCGCCAGCATCAAAGGGTTCAATTACATGCTTAAAATCGGTTACACGGAGCTTTTGTTGTATCAATGCTTCGCTCTCATCGCCAATTTCTAACTCTCGACCTTCTATAATTTGATGACTGCCTGCGCTAAACTCTAAGGGGCCAAGCGCTAATGGCGTTTCTTGTAAAGGGATCCATGCAGTAATGGTTTTATCAGTCTCCAATGGCCAATAATATTGATCGGCATGCCAAGGTGTAATACCACCGCCACCTTCTTTAAACAGTGCCTGATCGTGGTAAAGGCGTACACCTTCTGTTTGCATCAAATCGGCAGCGATTTTTGCTAATCGTTTACTAAATATCAGTTCTTTAATTAGTTCATTTTCTCGCCAAAGGTTGAATAATTGCAGGAATGCCTTCCCGTAAGTATTTCTGTCTTCTAGAGGAATTTCTACCGTATTCATTTTGTCCACTTGCTCTGAAATTACCTCATTGTAAAATCGTAGGGTTTGATCATTAATTACCTGTTTCAACTTGATATACCTATTCTCTTGATAAAATTGAATCTGGTCACTGCTGAGCTCATAAGGCTCCTCTAAAAACGATTTAATCTCGGATGCTAGTTTCATAAAAAATCTTTTCTTAAAACTAACACAGGTTTATAAGGAACCTTAACACATAAAAATCAAAAAAAGGCACTATATTGACATCATAAAATCAAATATTTTAAATTTTAGATGATATAGTATGAAACCAAGGCTTGAGCATGTGTCGGCTATGAAGGGTAACCATTCTTTTTTGTGTTATGAATTGAATGTTCCTGACTTTGATTTTTATTGGCATTATCATCCAGAATATGAGTTGACTTGTATTTTGCAGGGAAGAGGAAAGAAATTGGTGGGTGACAGTTACGAAAATTTCAGGGAAGGTGATTTAGTATTGCTAGGGCCAAATTTACCCCATACTTGGATTAGTGACAAACGACGAAAGGAGAATTGCCGTGCGATTGTTATTCAATTCAGCCCTGCTTTTGTAGAGCAAATCTTACAGTTCTGGGAATTGACGGCACTTGAAAAACTATTCATCAATTCTTACAAAGGTTTGCAACTGAACCACGTAAAAACAAATCAATGTGTTACGCTGATGCAAGAAATGATTGGGGCGAGCGAAGTACATAAGTTTAGCTTACTGTTGCAAGTTTTCGATTTGCTATCCACCATGCAGGCCACATCACTTGCATCTGCCAAATACAGGGCAATGAAAGGGAATGATAATCAACAGCGTATTAATCAGGTTTTCCAGTACGTTGAGCGTGAATTTAAACAAGGCTTGTCCTTAAAAAAGGCGGCTGATAGCATACATTTATCGCAGAGTGCGTTTTGTAAATTTTTTAAAAGAGCAAGTGGTAAAACGTTTTCAGATTATACCAATGATATTCGGATTGCTCATGCCTGCCAGTTATTAATGGAAACCGATAAGCCAATTCGTGCAATAGCACTCGAATCTGGATTTGAATCTCTTACGTATTTTAATAGGGTTTTTTTGAAAAAGAAAAAGCTTAGACCCGGAGCTTTTAGGAAATTGTAGAAAATACCAGGTTTTCTAAGTATCTAAACAGCGTGATTTCTCGGATGCCTATTTCGCTAATTTGTATTTTTTTAACCTATAAAATTCTTCAAAAAACAGGGCAGTTGTTCCAGTTTAAAATAGTTATCACCCTCACTACAACGTATCCAAAAACACCCCAGTTTTTACTATCGTAAATTATTAATAATTAATTTGTTAACAATTTTACTGTAAACAGACATTCTTAAAATACTAGGCTTACGCACTCATATAACCAGTATTTGTCCATATTTATTCCTTTAAATCGCTAACTTGTTGATAATTAGAGATTATATGACTACACGGATATTTTGAAATCCGGATTCCAGTTCTTAAACTTTGTATAACCAATTCTTAAACCAAGTGGTAATGGGTCCACTAAAAATAAACCCGGGCGGATCCGAAAAGCCAATAGAGTAGGATAATCCAAATTATAAAAATATTATGTTAAACTTAATGCTTGATGCTTCAACAGCAATCGCTGCTAACAACTATGTAGCATTCACATTTTTCATCGGCACGATGGCCATGATGGCCGCTTCCGTGTTTTTCTTCTTTGAGGTGGGCAACACTTCACCACAATGGAGAACTTCAGTATTGGTTTCTGGTATTATTACCTTCATTGCAGCAGTACACTACTACTACATGAGAGGTTATAACCTAGAAACTGGTGCTTCTCCTATCTTTTTCCGTTATGTAGATTGGATTTTAACTGTGCCTTTAATGTGCGTTGAATTCTATCTAATTACCAAAAAAGCTGGTGCAAAATCTAGCTTACTTTGGAAAATGATTTTCGCTTCACTAGTTATGTTGGTAACTGGTTATTGGGGCGAAGCCGTTGCCAGAGACAATGCTGCTTTCTGGGGCTTAGTTTCAGGTATTGCTTACTTCTACATTGTGTATGAAGTTTGGATGGGTGAAGTTGCTAAACTTTCTAAAGCAAGCGATCCTGCGGTTCAAAAAGCAGTGAACTCATTGCTTAAATTCGTTGTAATTGGTTGGGCAATTTACCCAGTTGGTTACATGGCAGGTACTGCCGAAGGTCAGTGGTATGCGGCTTTTGGTAACCTGAACTTAGACATGGATATCATCTACAACATTGGTGATGCCGTGAACAAAATTGGTTTTGGTTTGGTTATTTATGCGTTAAGCCGTTCTTCTAAATAGGCTTAATTTATCTAAAAAACAAAAGGTGTTCGCTAATTGTGAGCGCCTTTTGTTTTTATAAAACCTATGGATCCAAATATTATCATTGTTGGCGGAGGTTGTGCCGGTATGCAGTTGATCTATCAATTGCTCCAGTTACCTGTTGAACAAACGGGAACCATTCTTCTATTAGAAAGAGCAGCCGAACCTGCAAAAAAATCTTGGTGCTTTTGGTCAAAAGAACCTACACTTTACGAGGGCTTAGTTTCTAAGAAGTGGTCTAAAATTAGTTTTGCATCTACCCATAAACAGTTAACGGAATCCATACACCCCTATCAATACAATTACATCAATAGCGATGATTTTTTTCAGTTTCATGAACAAGTTCTTCGCGATTCCAATCGAGTAAAACGTGTAAAGGCTGAGGTCAAAGAACTTATTTCAGAAGATACACACGTAAGGGTATTGACCGATCAGGGTGAATTCAACGCCAATTTGGTTTACGATAGTCGAATCGAGTTTGACCGCTTACCTGAGTCGGCAAATGTATTGTGGCAGCATTTCAAAGGCTTCTTTATTGAAACCAAGGAAGCGATTTTTGATACTGAAACAGCCATGCTAATGGACTTTAGTATTGATCAAGGCGATGCCGTTCATTTCATGTATGTATTGCCATTTTCCTCCACACAGGCATTGGTAGAGTTTACGGTATTCTCTAAGCTCAGCGCTTACCAGGATGCGGAATATGAACGTTACTTGAAAGCCTATATCGACCAAAAATTTAATACCAGTTACAAGATTTTACGGGTAGAGTCGGGTAGAATTCCCATGACTGATTTTAACTTCGGTTCAGCCGATGATCAGCGTATTCGTTTAATTGGTTCGGCGGCGGGTGCCATAAAGCCCACCACCGGCTATGCGTTTAACCGCATCCGAAAAGACACTCGTGATTTGGTCAAATGCCTTGATAATCCTACGTTAGGACCCAGAACAGTATTCCGTAAGAAGAGATTTCGCTTGTACGATAAGCTTTTATTGATGATTATCCGTGATGAACCACATCAAATACGCCGGGTAATGGAGCAATTGTTTTACAACAATCCGTTTAGGCGTATTCTTGATTTTTTGGATGAAGAATCTTCATTTAGGCAAGAAATTGCAATATTTAGCCAATTACCCATCAGGTTGTTTTTAAAGCAAGTTTTGAAACATGTTTTCGCTCGTTAAATTAAGTCAGAGATCACAATTAGTACTAACTGGCTTAGTAGTTTGCACGCTCAATTACCTTTTTCCAATACCCTTACATGTGCAATTGGGAATTTTTGCACTCGGTATTTTAATTACGGGTATCCCTCATGGGGCTATGGATCACTTATTGTATTTCAAACAGCACCCCGATGGAAAGCCTTTAAATAAATGGATTCGATTTAGTTCATTTTATCTCGGTTATGCGCTACTCTATGGTTTATTGTGGACCATTCACATCCAGCTTGCAATTTTAGTATTCATCGGAATCTCTGCCTACCATTTTGGTGAGCTGGATTTAAAAGAAATTCTGGTGAGAAATTCGGTAGCAGAACGTCTAATTGCTACAAGCTACGGCTTGCTATTTTTAGTAAATTATTTGTTATTCAGATGGCCTGAGGTTAATGAGATTTTGTCCGGATTCCCTGGTTTTAACATCCAAGAGCTCAGTTTCCTAAATGACTGGTATTCCATTAAATACCTTATCATTTCTGCTTCAGCCTTAGTTATAATCATGCTGTTGCTTTGTTATTATCTGGTTTACCAAAAACCCTTAAAGCACTTGTTTTATCACCTGTTGCCATTGGCATTTGTTTGTTTCATCACGTACCAATTACCTCTATTTCTCGGTTTTGGATTTTATTTCAGTGCCTGGCATTCCATATTATCCATTACCGAGATCAAGGCTGCTTTAGGATGGTCCGATCGATCTTGGTTTTATGCACTAAAAAAAACCTGGTTTACCAACTTAGCAGCGTTTCTTTTTATAGGGTTAATGTTCTTCTTTTTTTATGGGGAGTTAAACCGAATTATCGCGGTTTTATTCATGTCTATCGCCGTTTTAACCGCTCCTCACATACAGGTAATTTCCTCAATGTTGAGTGCTAAAGCTACACCTGATAAAATTTAAAGATCTACCGCCAGATCCTATCGACTAATTACACTTTAGTTGCCCTGTACTATATCACAAACTAGCCTAATTTTTTTATTTGGAATTATTCTAAACAAGACTTATGTTTGTCGCACTATTTATAATTAGTCTAAATAATGCTACAAGCATATATGAACAAGCTAGGAGCTGTTTTGGTGATTTTATTCGGCATGTGGAATCCACTTTTCGCACAAAGAGCCGGTATACAGGGTGTTGTATTAACGAGTACGAATGAGCCTGTAGTTGGGGCTAACGTTGTACTCAAGGGAACCGTTAGGGCTGCACAAACCAATGCAAAGGGCGAATATCTGATCAAGGGATTGGTTGCTGGTAAGTATTCCATACTGGTAAGTTATGTGGGTTCTACGAATCAAACGGCTGAAATAGAACTTTCGGGAAATGAACTTCTTACTAAAAACTTCAAGTTGGATGACCAGGGCCTACTGTTGAATGAAATACGTTTTGTTGTAAGTCGTGGAATTAAAGGAAATGAACATCTTCCAGAATTGAACGATTTCAGTATAAATGCCGGGAAAAAGAACGAGTTAATTAAGCTCGATAACATCAACGCCAATCTGGCTATGAACAACAGTCGTCAAATATTTGGACGAACACCTGGTATTTCTGTTTGGGAAAACGATGGTTCGGGCATACAATTGGGTGTAGCCTCTCGTGGATTAAGTCCGAACCGTTCATGGGAATTTAATGTGCGTATGAATGGCTACGACATTACACCCGATCCGATGGGTTATCCTGAAGCATATTACACTCCACCAATGGAAGTGGTAGATCGTATTGAGATTGTTCGTGGTGCTTCTTCTTTACAATATGGCCCGCAATTTGGTGGATTAATGAATTTTGTTTTGCGTAAACCCGATATCTCTACCCGCCTAACGGTAGAGTCTCAAAATACAGTGGGAAGTAATGGCTTGTTTAGTACGTTCAATTATGTGGGTGGTACCGAAGGACGTTTAAGTTATACGGCTTATTACCAGAAACGCAGGGGCGATGGCTGGAGAGACCATGGTTATTTCAACACCGATCATGCGCATCTTGAATTTAGCTATGCAGTTTCTAAGAAATTTAAGTTGGGTACGGAAATTACTTACATGAGCACCGAAAGCCAACAACCCGGGGGCTTGACCGATGCCCAAATCAGCCAAAATGCCCGACAAAGTTTACGCAGTCGCAATTGGTTCAGCACACCTTGGTTGGTGCCTTCCGTAAACGCAGAATATGTAGTCAATGCAAAAACTAAACTTAGTTTGAAAGCTTTTGGAACCATCGCTGAAAGAAACAGTGTAGGCTTTGTGAAAGCCATAACGCAAAACGACGATTTCGGTAATCGCCAGGTTGATAGAGATTTTTACACCACCTACGGCTCTGAATTGCGTTTATTAAGCGACTATGAGATTGCCGGCATGAACACTACGCTTGCTGCCGGTTTAAGATATTTCAGGGGTCACATTGATCGCAAGCAACAAGGCCAGGGAGATTCTGCTACGAAGATGAATTTCGAGCTGGCTTCAGGTAATTACCCTCGTGATCTGGACTATGTTAACCTCAATAAGGCCGCTTTCTTGGAAAATATCTTTCGCATCAACGATAAACTATTATTTACCGGTGGTTTGCGTTTAGAAAATATCAACTCTACTATTGATGGCCGTTTTAGCGTGGTTAATGGACAAGCCACTAATTTACCAACTACCACCCGTAAGCGTACATTTTTACTTTTTGGTGCCGGAGCCGAGTACCACATTAGTCCAACTACCGAATTTTACTCCAACATTTCACAGGCCTATCGTCCGGTCTTGATATCTGATTTAACCCCACCCGCCACCACAGATGTAATTGATCCAGACTTGTCAGATGCTCGTGGATATAATTTCGATTTTGGCTACCGAGGTAAGGTGAGTAATTATCTGAATTTTGATATCGATTATTTCTACCTCAACTATTCTAATCGTGTTGGAACAATTACCAAGCTGGATGCCAATGCACAAACGTATCAGTATAGAACCAATTTGGGTGCTTCAGTAAGTAAAGGTTTTGAAGGTTATGTAGAGTTTGACCCTATTGCCGCACTATTCAAACAATCCAGATTCGGCTACCTGAGTTTATTTGCCTCAGTCGCTTTTATTGACGCTACTTATCGCGATTTTCAAACCACTACCGTAAGCAATGGCCAATTGGTAACAGGCAACTTAGCCGGCAAATGGGTGGAAAATGCGCCTAGAAATATTCATCGATTTGGAGCTACGTACAGCTATAAAGGTTTTTCAGCTACCTGGCAATTGAGTGCAATTGGCAAAGCCTATGCCGATGCTTCGAATACTAGTACTCCAAATGCAGCTGCTACCACCGGATTAATTCCGGGCTACCGTGTACAAGATTTATCTGCCAGTTTTAAATTTTGGAAAAACTACAATCTTAAGGCCGGTGTGAATAATTTGGGTGATGTTCGATATTTTACCCGCAGGGCGGGCGGCTACCCAGGTCCAGGAATTATGCCTGCAGACGGACGTATTTTTTACCTCTCGGCAGGTATTAAGTTTTAATCGAGTGGAATAAAAAAGCCCCTAAATTATCAGGGGCTTTTTCGATTAATTCTAAAGTTTAGTTTTTCTTAAACTCAACTCGTCTGTTTTGTTCTCTACCCGCTTCGGTGGTATTTGGTGCAATTGGAGCTGATTCCCCAAATCCTTTGGTTGATAAGTTTTCAGCCTTTACACCGGCGTTTACCAGGTAAGTTTTCACAGCGGTAGCACGATCAATAGAAAGTGTCATGTTACGCTCGTCGGTACCTTCGGCAGAAGCATGTCCGTTTAATGTTAAGCGTATATTCGGATAATTTCTAAGCTCTTTGGCTACCTGATCTAAAATTTCGTAATAACCGGTTTTCAATACGGCAGAATTAAATTCAAATTGAATATTGGTATATGCGAATGTTGGTTCTGGAGCCTTAATCTCGGGGCAGCCGTTATTCGCAGCAATACCCGCTACAGTTGGGCATTTATCATTCGGATCTAAAATGCCATCTCCATCTGTATCAGCAACAGGAGCTGGACTCGGTTGAGGAGCTTCTACTGGCGCTGCAACAGGAGCAGGTGCTGTCACCATTTTTTTCTTTGATTTACAAGACGATAAAATGAATGGCGAAGTCAATACTAGGGCTAAACCTAAGCCGGCAAATTGTTTTCTGAAATTTTTCATGTGATTAAGATATTTAGATGATTTTTCTACTCTAAACTACTACAAATTACTGATTCTACAAATCGACGAAGTTTATTTCATTTTTCTAATAATTATAAGTCATAAAATCTCATTACTTCTAATAATTAATTTTTAATTTAGATTTCAGTCCAATCAATTATTATAAGCCTCAGATAGTCCAGATACCAGATTATGAAGAAACTTTTACCCATTCCGTTTTGGTTATTCTCACTGTCTTTGGTTTTTGTAACTCATAGTCTACTTGCACAGCGTGTAACTCGTGATCAGTACAATACCATATGGGAACTGATGGAGCGGAAAGATCTACGATTAGAGGATATCGATCGCCAGGCGGAGGAGTATTTCAACCAAGTTGGTAAAGAAAGGGGTACGGGTTATAAGCAGTACCAACGCTGGAAATACGAACAGCAGTTCCACTTGGATAGTAAAGGGTACATATTACCAGATGATTTCGATAAAAAAAATTATGTAGCGTCATTGTCCGAAACTCCATCTCAGCCTGCTGCTATCGACTCGTGGTCATGGACGGAACTGGGCCCTAGCTCTTGGAACCGAACCAGCGGCTGGAATCCGGGAGTTGGAAGAATTACATCCATTGCAGTTTCGCCTGTAAATCCAAATATCATTTACATTACTTCGCCAGGTGGAGGAGTTTGGAAAACAACTCAAGGTGGAGGTCAATGGATTCCACTAGCTGAATACGACAACAGTATGATGAGTACCTATGCTGTTGCCGTACATCCTACCAATCCCAATCTAGTTATTGTGGGCAAAACAAATGGTCAGATTGCCAAAAGTATGGATGGAGGGTCGAGCTGGAATGCCTATAACTGTCCCGTTGGTGTGGTCTATAAAATTCTATTCAACAAAGACAATCCTGATAACATTTTTGTGGTGGGAAGTGCTGGGATTTGCAGATCTACCGACGGTGGTGACACCTTTACACTAAGGTCTAGCACACGAGCAGAAGATATTGAATTTCAACCGGGTAGTACTGGGGTAATGATTGCCTCCGGTTCTGTTATTCAACGTTCCACTAATTTCGGCGAAACCTGGGTTACCCTAGGGGCTGCAAATGGGATAACAACCAGTGCCCGAACATTAGTTGCTGTTTCTCCTGCTAATCCTCAGGTGGTATATGCTGTCCAAGCTAATGGGAATGTTTTTGGCAGAATGTACCGATCAGATGATGGAGGCAACACCTTTATGACTACGGTAATTGGTGATCCGGCTGCCGGTACAAACTTTTTCGGTTACGAAACCAATGGAAGAGGAACTACTGGACAAGCTGGATACGATATGGCGATGACAGTAAATCCGAATAATGCCAATGAAGTGCATATTGCGGGTATTATTTGCTGGAAGTCCACAGATGGTGGGTATTCATTTGTGCCAACAACTGCTTGGTCTTTACCCAACTCAGTAGGGTACAATCATGCCGATGTGCATGTGTTGGAATGGCTAGGGAATACCATTTATTCCGGATCGGATGGAGGTATTTACAAGAGCACCAATTACGCAGAAGATTGGGTAGACCTCACTAGCGGTTTAGGTATCCGCCAGTTTTACAAAATAGCCATATCTGCAACAAATCCGGATTTAGTTACGGGAGGTGCTCAAGATAACGGCTCAAGCATTTTGAAAGCTAACGGTTGGATTGATTGGCTGGGTGCTGATGGTATGGATTGTGTGGTCAGTCCATTAGATGCCAATATCATTTGGGGTACCAGTCAGAACGGGGGTATTTATCGAACAGATAATGGGGGATTGTCCTATCGAGGCCTACCCAGGCCAAACGAGGGGAACTGGGTTACTCCCTTGGCACAAGAGCCCAATTCTAATGTAATTTACGGAGGATGGCAAGGGGTTTACAGATCCACAGATTTAGGTGCTTCATGGACCAAACTTTCTGGAAACACCATAACAGCTAAGCTGAGCGTACTAGCGGTAGCTCCATCCAATCCACAATACATTTATGCTTCTACCGGACCAGTACTTTATGTTACTACGGATGGCGGCACTAATTGGACTACGTATTCGCTAACTAGTATTAATATTTCATCTATCACGGTTCATCCAACAATACCCACTAAAATTTGGATCACCAACACGAACAGTGCATCTCCTGTACTCGTGTCCACTAACGCTGGTTCTTCATTTACTAATTTTTCAAATGGCTTGCCTACAATGGCGGCCAGGTCTATTGCTATAGATGATACACCCGAGGGGGGATTGTATGTGGCCATGAACATTGGGGTGTATTACATCAATACCAAAATGTCTTCTTGGTTAAACTTAACCAAGAATCTCCCACTTGTGGCTATTAATGATATTGAATTGCAGAAATTAACCCGGAAAATTAGAATTGCAACTTACGGCAGGGGTGTTTGGGAAGGCGCCATGTTTAACGCTTGTGGCACACCCGGTTATGTAGAGGCAAGTATTCAAGCGAGTGGATCTACATCTTTATGTGAAGGCAGTTCGGTTACGCTTACAGCTAGCAGTGCAAGTAGCTATTTATGGTCTAACGGAGCAACAACGCAAAGCATTGTAGTCAATCAATCGGGCAACTATGCTGTCACGCTCACAAACATTATTGGTTGCAGTGCTACTTCAGCGCCCATACAGGTAACGGTTAATCCATACCCTACAGCAAGCATTACCAACCTAGGCTCCAAAACGATATCGGTCAACCAGACCGCCACCTTAAGGCCAAAAGCAGGGGTAAATTTTACTTACCAATGGTTTAAAAACGGAACATTGATTAATGGCGCATCCAGCAGTTCTTATATTGCAAATACTGCAGGTCGTTATACGGTACAGGTGGCTAATAGCTTTGGTTGCAGTATCCTTTCAGCTGTTGAAGAATTGACTTTTATGTTGCCTGCGAATAATTTCAATGTACAATTGGTTGGCGAAACATGTCGAACAAGCGATAACGGAAAGGTGAGCATTAGTGCCATCCAGAACTTAAACTACACCGCCACATTAACAAGGGCAGGACAGACCGTTAAAACTGCAAACTTTAATACCACTGCTGAACTTAGTGGTCTAGCAGCTGGCAACTATTCACTCTGCATCACTGTAGCTGAGCAAACAGATTACAAGCAATGTTACGATATATTGATTACTGAGCCTCAAGATCTTTCGGTTAATTCAGAAATAAATCTTGTAAATAACACAGTACAATTAAACATGTCTGGAAGCGATAGCTATGTTGTAAACCTAAACGGCAAAAACTACACCTCAACTAGTTCGGTAATGAGTTTGGCCCTACAAGCCGGCTTAAATAAAATTACAGTGAGTTCAGGAAAAGAATGCCTAAGTACCTACACTGAAGAAATTTACCTGAGTGAGTTGGTAGAGGTGTATCCGAATCCGTTTAATTCCATTTTAAATATCAAAATCAAGAACCAGGAGAGCAAAAGTTTGAACGTCAAAATTCTAAATGGAGCCGGGGCGCTAATGTATGAGGGCGTTAATGTGGTGCAAAACAATTTAGTAAGTCTGGATTTAACCAAATTAGAAAATGGGTATTATTTTGTGATAATCGGAAAAGAAAAATTTAAAGTAATCAAGAAATAAACTTCAACACATCATATAATGCGGATTAAGAACTTACTTTTGCTCATTTTATTAGTTCCTTTTAATTCGGTTTTTGCTCAGCTGCCGCAAGTTAGCTCTGGCAAGATTCACCGTTTTGAAAACTTTTCATCCAGTTATGTGCCAGCTAGAACTGTTGATGTTTGGTTACCGGCAACTTATAACAGTTCAAAAAAATACGCTGTGCTTTATATGCACGATGGGCAGATGTTATTTGATGCTGCTACCACCTGGAATAAGCAAGAGTGGGGAGTGGATGAGGTAATTACCCGTTTAATCGAAGAAAATAAAGTAAATGATGTTATTGTGGTAGGTGTTTGGAATGGCGATAAACAAAGACACCCCGAATATTTCCCTCAGAAACCTTTCGAGGCACTCCGTCAGGAACAAAAAGATACGATATACAAAGCAGCAAGAGCTAATGGTTTTTCAGTGTTTAACGACTACCCTATCAATTCGGATAATTACTTAAAATTTTTGGTTAAGGAACTTAAACCCTTTATTGATCAACAATTTTCGACCTATCGGGATAAGAAGCACACCTTTATTGCAGGTAGTAGTATGGGTGGACTCATTTCGATGTATGCACTTTGTGAATACCCTAATGTTTTTGGTGGGGCGGCATGTTTGAGTACCCACTGGCCAGGAATTTTCAGCATGGATGGGAATCCGATTCCTCAAGCATTTATTAATTACCTGGATAAGAACCTGCCAAACTTAAGATCGCATAAAATTTACTTTGATTATGGCGACCAAACACTGGATGCGCTATATCCACCACTTCAACATCAAGTGGATGTGTTAATGAAGACGAAGCCGTATTCTTCAACCAACTGGATGACTCGTTTTTTCGCCGGACAAGATCACAGTGAAAAATCGTGGCGGTCAAGGTTGGATGTTCCCTTGCTTTTCTTGCTGGGGAAATAGAGCTACTCAGCTGCTGAAAAGTTGCTGAATAATAATCGATTAAGAGCCTTATTTAAAATTAAAACCTATAACTTTAAATTATAATTTGTTTGTGAATTAACGCAAACAGATCGGCAATATCATGCTTAAAAAACTAGCTCTTTTAACTTGTTGCTCCCTAATTGGCTTAGCTACTTATGCCCAATCTACGTTCTCTGTATATGTTAGTGGAATTAAACAGGCAGATTCAGCCCTGATTATTATTCAGCAGAGTTCGCTTTCAAAGCAACAAAAATGGGCTAAGTATGTTGCTGGTCAACCTACAAAAGTAGATTTCCAACTTTCGAGTGGTAAATATGCCTTAGTTATAGACGCTAAGGGTTACAGCTTTCCATCAGCAACGTATGTGAATATACCTGAACAAAGCTCTGCCAATGTAAGCCTAACCCCATTGCTGAATTCAGACTTTAAATATCAGTGGAGAGACGATGAAAGTTTTGCTGGACATGCAACACAAACGTATAGAAATGAGCCTTCTACACTGAAAGTGCTCAATACTACGCTAAAAGTCCCATCAGATTATTCCTCAATTAAGCTTCGCAATGAATTTGGAATTGTGCTCTCCAACGACAATGAATATTGGTCAAGCGAAGATAGCTACAGGTTATACACTGTACTTAAAACCATTCCTTTTAACCCCTTCGGGGAGGGTACTCTAATCGATTTTGAAACTGGTAAAAATGTGCAGGCTGTATTTTATCTTACCAAATCAGAGCAAGCCAAGGATCTCAGCATACAAACCGTAGGTGGTATCAAAAAGGTAATTATTAGCCAAAGTGCTTTCACTTATGCAAGTGCGTTTACGGGTAACTTGGATGGCATAAAAGTGAAATTTTACTCAAAGCGATTGCATCATGCCATGCTCAATTATTTTACAGATTTTGGATCGAATAGAGAGCAGGTTGACCGTATTGCCAGTGAACGTTACGGGGTTCGGTTTATGCTCCCGAATCAGGAAACCCAACAATTAATGAAAGAAGATGCCTCTAATTTTCAGGAGTTTTTTGATGAAGAAAAGATTAACATTCTTTCCATGTTTGAAGAGCTTCCTGAGGGTTTTCACAAACAAGAGGGTTTAAAATATCTGGTTCGAAGAATAAATGGGCAAGACCACCCAATTTATAAAACTGCCGCTGCAATTGCTTGGACTGGTAATCATACGATTGAGTTTATGAGCAAGGCATTCAACCAAGCGGAAATAAATAGTGTACAACGTTTGATTTTGCACGAGAAATCACATTTTCTTTGGGCTTACTCCTTTGATCAGAAACTTAGAGACGATTGGGCAACCTTGGGTGGATGGTTTAAAGATCCGACCTCGGTATCGGGTTGGTCCACTTCTAATACAACAGAGTTTGTTTCAGCATATGCGCACCAAAAGAACCCGGATGAAGACATGGCTGAAAACATAGCAGCCTATGTAAATAATCCAGATATTCTACTTTCTCGTTCAGTAAGAAAATACGAGTTTGTGAGAGATAGGGTAATGCATGGAACCCGTTACAAAGCTCAAATTAGAGAAGATCTCACTTTTATGGTGTACAATTTGTATCCCGATTACATTTACCCTGGGAAAATTGTTGGAGTTAACATTAGTGTTAAAGGAGCAGCAGATCAGGATAAAGAAGTTACCCTTGAATTCAAATTGAATTCTAAACAGCCTACACTAGATGGAGCCTCTGTAGGTTATGTGAGATTGGCTTCAAACATTGGCACCATACACGACTTTTGGTTAAGCCCTAAAAATGGATCTGTTGATTCGATCTTGGTTGGCACAAGCACGTTTAGTAAGCACGAGAAAAATGGGTATTGGAATATCGTTTCTTTACGAATCGAAGATCCTGTAGGTAATTCGAGATACGAAAACACCTCAACCATTGGCTTTAAGCTCTACATCGAAAATCCCCTTGAAGACATTCAGCCTCCAAAATGGAATTACAACTTGAAAATGGAGTTAACCAAAGCCAAATTCGCTGATGGCCAAAATTCTATAAATAATACAAACGGAACAGAGATGAAGGCGGTTAAATACAGCTATAGCCTTTACGACAATAGCCCTTTACATAGAGCCATAACCCGAATTTATTATCCTAAGTTAGACAAGCCTAACGTTCAAATTTATGAAGAACAGATTCAGGGACCACCGGTAGTTGATGCTGCCAGAAACTTTTCAAATACGTATAACTCTAACAAAAACTTTGAGATGTTTTTTGCTGTACCCGAATATTTCCCTTCAGGGTATTATAGTGTTTCCATGTTAAACGTGCAGGATATAGCGAATAATTATACTACCGTAAACTTTATGAAGGATACGGCCAATTACACCATACCTGATTATTTAAAAGATAATGGGCTTTATAAAGATAGTAGAGATAGTATTTATGTAAGCACCACATACCCCGATTATATTGCGCCAGAGGTTGATGTAAATAGAATTCGGGTTGTGGCAACTCCTACCAATCCTACTGAGCCCGATGGAGAAACCAGGGTTGATATTTCGCTCTTAGCCAGAGACCTTTCAGATTTTGCAGGGCGTGAAGCCGGAGTTAAACACATAGGCTATACCCTCCGAGATCCTTTGGGTAAAGAACATTCTTTTTCTAGCTGGAATGACAATAGTTTGTTTAACTATTACAGCATTAAACCAGATGGAACTTCCGAGTGGAAACCCGTGAAATTAGACATCGTGTTGCCTAAGGGTTCAACGCCCGGAAAATGGGGAATATCTTCTATTCAAACGCTCGATAGAGCAGGCAATTTTAGAAACTATTCTTTTGTAGAAATAGTACGTTTTGATGTGGTTGAATCGGATGTCGTTCTCGACAAACCATTGAAAGCTAAAATCCTCAATAAATTTGTGAATAAAAGTACTGTCGACTCGATCAGCGCTAGTATAAGTTGTGTGCCTTGTCAGGGTAAAAAATTTGTATATCAAATTTACAGTTTGATGGGCGGCAACGTGTCAAGAGGAGAAGGTGTATTGGCTCAGGATTCAACCGTAATCAAAAACATTAGCCTAAATGGTGTTTTAGATGGTGTAATCTACCTTACAGTACAGGTGTTGGATGAAAGCGATCAGCTAATTGCTACCACCACCACTACTTATGCAAAAGATACCACATTGCCCAAAGCGTATTATCTGAGAACCAATCTCCAGGATCAAGGCTATAGTAATTTAGATAACTTGGTGATCAAGGTTGTAGTACAACCTTCAGACATCAAGGGTACCTATAATTTGCAATTTGCCAATTTTTCGAGTACATCAAGCAGCCAAAACGGCAAGTCGGTTCAAGCCATCAGTCAACTATTACTGAAAGGAACCTTAACGGATAGTTTGGTTACGATAAGTAATATCAGACTAAATGATTTAGCCGATGGTATTATTGAGGCACAGCTTTCCATTGTTGATTCAAGCCAGAATGCCGGTACCACAGAATCGTATTATTACTATAAAAAAGCAGGTCAAATTAAATACCTTGGCAAACAATTGCTAGATACCGATGGAGATACCGTTTATGATTTTATAGACAATTGCCCAAGTCAGAAAAATATTGACCAGGCGGATCTGGATAAGGATAATGTGGGAGATGTATGTGACAACGATATTTTCCCGCTCCCATCTAATAACTTCCAAATTTCATGTACCGGAGAAACTTGCAAGACCAGCGACAACGGTATAATTAATATAAAGGCTGAAAATGCACTTAATTATACGGTTAGTTTACTGAAGGCGGGTACACTCGTCAATACGTATTCATTGACCAATACGCTACAGTTAACGGGTCTTGCTGCTGGCAAGTATACACTTCAATTCAATATTAATGGTAAGCAAGTCAGAAATTACTCGTACGATGTACAGGTAACTGAACCGCAAGATCTGTCTGTGTATACATTGGTTAATCCAAGTACCAATACAGTAGACCTATCCATGTCGGGTAGTGAAAATTATCGTATTAACCTAAATGGGAAAACCTATCAAACCTCCTTACCAAACCACAACTTGCCACTTAAAAACGGGTTGAATAAACTAGTAATACAAGCTGATAAAGATTGCCAAGGCACCTATGAACAAGAGATCTACATTAATGAAAAGGTGCTAGTTTACCCCAATCCATTTACAGATCGACTGACTATTAAATTTGACGAAACTGCAGGGCAGTTATTGCAAGTGAATATCCTTGATTCATCGGGCTTAACCGTTTACAAAGGGACCTATTCAGTTAAAGATGAGTTGCTACAACTGGATTTAAGTGAGCTAAAAAGTGGGCTCTATTTTATGGTAATCGGTAATTATACCTACAAGGTATTTAAGAAATAAAAATACCAGCTATCGGATATACACATGATAGCTGGTAAAAATTTTCATAGGTAAATGAAAATGATTTGTAGTTAATCCGCCAGATGAAGCGGTTTAAAGTTTAAAGCAATACATGCTTTTCTATAATTCAAATATCAGCCTTTCTAAACTAAATACCGCTCAATAATTGTGTGAATCGAGTGATTTCACCTATTTTCACTTATTTTTCTGAACAACTAAGAATTATATTTACTCAACTACTTTTTGAATTGCTTTTTGAGAATATATGAATATAAAGTTCAAGTTTTTATTGGTACTGCTTTTTACCATTTGTCAAATTTTAAAACTTGATGCAAAATCGAGAGAGATTAGGTGGTTTGATTATAAAACCGCTCTTAGAAGAAAAATCAACATTGATACGTACGAATTAAAAGCCGAATACCAAGCAGGCAAATGGATTACAGTTGGCAAGGTAAACGTAGACCCACTGGCGCTTAAAGATCTGCCATTAGGTTTTGTAAACAGTTATTTTCATACGGCTAATGACAGTCTCATTTATTTCACCATTTTTGGAACAGGTCAGGTGTACGAATTTGAACCAAAAACCACTACACTCAAGCGGATTGATCAAACCTATTACAGGGGGTATAATTTTGGCTCCATTCCGTTTAGTCGAAAAGGTAAGTTGTACTCTGCAGGTGGCTACGGATTTTGGCATTATTCAAATGTGATCACTTCCTTCAATTTTGATAAAAAGGAATGGGATGCAGTAATCCCCGAAAATGCAGGTCCGGTAGTAATTAATGAATACGGATTTAACGGTTATTCAAGCAAAGAAGATGTATTTTATTCAGGAGCAAGCGCTAACGAAAATCTATTTTCAGATCTAAAGCGTTATCGAATTAAGCAATTCTTTAAATACGATTTCAAAAATCAACAATGGACCGAACTTGGTTCGATTAATGAAGATTTATTAGCCGAGGATTCCAGAGAAATTTATTGGAATGGAACTTATTTTCTCCAGTGGGCAAATAATAAACTCTACATTATTGACCCCGTAGCTAATGAAGTTTATGTCTATAAAAACAATGAACGTTTCTTTGTAACCAATAAAGAGTATTTCAGTAAAGGAGATACGATTTACAACTATTGGAGCGATGATAATGGTGGTTTGGAGTACTTCTCGGTAAAGGAATACCTTAAAAATGCAGCGTATATTGGCCCGTTTTATAGTAATGGTATACCCTGGTACAATTTTGCAATTGGCGGTGTTTTCGTTTCTTTAATTCTAGGCGGCTTGGCCTATAACAGAAGAGCAAAAGTTGCTGTGAAGATTCAACTAAACAAATTTGAGAGAGAATTATTGCATGCTTTGCTGGTAAAAAAGCCCGGTGACTTTTTAACCACACTGGAAATCAACGAGATTTTAAGCTTAAACGCCAAGACTATGGAGAATCAGCGCCGCATTCGCACAAACGTTATCAATCAAATCAATAGCAAAATTTTGGATGTGTTTAATATTGCAGATGCTATTGAACGAGAAGCATCGGCAGAAGACAAGCGAGTTATTTTGTATCGTTTAAAATCTCAGATCTACGAGTTACTCGATTCAAAATCCATCTAGTTTAAGTTCATTTATTTGAATTATAGCCCGTTTTGAGATAATTTAGTGGCTAAATTCAAAAGCTAATGAAAAACAAATTTCTGTCGACTGCCATCTTAGGGTGTATCGCATTACTGATAAATGCATGCAGTACGAGTTCTAAAATTGCAGCCTTAAAACCAGCTGCCAATTACAGTACCGACATCGTTTACAATAAGCAAGAATCATACTTAAGCCTGCCTTTAGAAATCCAAGTGGCCGACCTGCAAAATCAAACCAACAAATACTTAAATGGATTGGTTTATGAAGATCAGGTTTTAGAGGATGATAACGTAATGCTGAAGGTTTGGAAAGAAGCACCTATTCTTATTCAGGAAAATAACGGCAAGTTGGACATGCAGTTGCCTTTAAAGGTGTGGGCCAAGGTGCGTTACGGTATAGATAAATTTGGTTTTTCTGTTTACGATACCCGTGAGGTTAACCTGAATGGCATTATCAAGTTAAGTTCGGGTGTGAGTGTTCAGAATTGGAAACTGGCTACCGCTACCCAAATTCAGGATATTGATTGGGTAGAAAGTCCAAGTATCGTAATTGCCGGCAAAAACATCCCCATTACTTACCTTATTAATCCGGTTTTGCCAATTTTTAAAGGCAAACTATCCAGAAAAGTAGACGAGGCTATTGCCAAATCATTTGATATAAAACCTTATGTTTTTGATGCCTTAGATCAGCTGAGTAGACCTGTTCAGGTTAATGAGGATTATAAAGTTTGGTTGGGAATTCAACCCATAGCTTTGTACGCTAGTCCTACTGTTTTGGCGAATAAAAAAATCAGTTTTACAATGGGCATGAAAGCCTATTTAGAAACTTCTGTAAATGCCCAGCCTACGCTTAAGTTCGATAAAACCAAATTGGCTTTACAATCTGGAGTTATGGCATCAAATGATTTTAAAGCAAGTGTGGCCAGTGTAATCACGTATGCAAATGCAGCAGCATTGATGCAAAAAAACTTTGCAGGTCAGAAGTTCGAATCAGGTAAACGTTCAGTTACCATTACCAAAATTGATTTATGGGGTAAAGATGGACAATTGATTGTAGCGCTAAGTATGATTGGATCGGTAAATGGCGATTTTTACCTAAGCGGAACGCCAAAATACAATGCTGAGAAAAAAGAAATTTACCTCGATGGCGTAGACTTTGTATTGGATTCAAAAAACAAATTACTCAAAGCGGGTGATTGGTTGGCTCATGGTCTAATTGCGCAAAAGATTCAGCAGAGCTGCTCATTTTCGATTGCCGACTACCTGAATAATGGTCAAAAAACTATGGCTTCTTACTTGAGCAATTACCAGCCTATTAAAGGCGTTTATGTAAATGGGCAAATGACGGAGTTAATTCCAGATCAGATTACTTTAACCCCACAAGCCATGGTGGCCATGATTGTGGCAAAAGGTAAAGTAGCTATTAAGATTGATGGCTTGGATTAGATTATTTTAACCAGGGAATGTTTTTAATTCTGGTTTTGAAATAATTTGCCGGGCCGTTTCTTCCAGCTTGATCGTCTCCGCTTAGCAAACGGTAATACGATTCGTTACCCCAATACGCCGGTAAATCTTGTATACTCATATCTTCACCAGTATCATTGGCAACATAAGGTGCGATTCTGCTTTGCCATAAGTTGATACGCTGCATACTATTTTCAGCATGGAATAGGTTGCTATTGGTAAGTTCCGAAATGTAGTCCTGATACTTTGTTCTGTATTTCTGAATCTGAAGTATTTTGGTAACCAGCGGACTCTGATTCATCTTGCCCCAATTCAACAAGTCCTGCGTTCCGGTATTGAAATAATAGCTGGATAAAGATGTACCTAGAGTATTGTCATAATCGTATGGAATGAAATACACTTTGCCATTTGTGCTGAAGTATAAGTAATAATTGTTCCCATTGCCCCAATAGTCATCCCACATGCCCACCATTACATTTACTGCATAGGTCTTTAGAAACAGGTCCACATCCATCTTTTGAGCAATCCACTGTTCAAAGTCTGCTCCGGTTTTACTATTCAAATCGGTTATGAAGGTGCTTAATTCTGATTTAGCAGCCTCTAATTGCGATTTGTTCGTTTTTAAATCGTAGGTAAAATATTTTGATTTTGAAGGGTCGAGCTTCACATCCTCAATACCCATATCCTTAACACTCACTAAATCGGCCGGACCGTTGTAATTATAGGTACACTTCCATAAATTTCCCAGTCCAGAACCCCATAACTTTTCACGATAGGCTATAAAATAGGCATCCACCTGCTCAATCATGGAGTATACTCCGTAATACGCGGGTTTGCTGTCGCCTTCCACATAAATGCTCAGTCTGCAATATGAAGCTCGGGGAGCTGTCCAAACATTGTATCTCTTAAAAAGGTCATAACAATAAATTTCTCTGACGTAATTAGCATCATCCTTAAACCATTTCAAGAT